>Ga0154795_1096_pt2 | contig 11494 bp, 14 predicted proteins | sample Rifle2008BG16ft_FD_105803 | JGI IMG/M metagenome (GOLD analysis project Ga0154795, IMG submission 105803) | Chloroflexi bacterium RBG_16_54_18 | reverse complement strand
GTGGTCACCGGCATACCGTCAGCTGTCCATCCCCGCAGACTCGGAGAACAATAACGTTGCTTTTTCTGTCAGGAGAATGTACACAGACCGGTTCTAATGACATCGAAATCGCTCAATTTAAAACGCCTGCTGCGCTGGCTAGTGCTTGTTGTACTGGCTCTGTTGATTCTGCTTTACATTGTGCTTCCGGTAGCTCTCGCTGTGGTGGCTGTTTACCCCACCAGGTCTCAGCCTGGCTTGCCTCCGCCAGGATTCGAGCCGGTCAGCCTGGAAACCAGCGACGGGGTCAAACTGGCGGGCTGGTACTACCCCCCGAAAAATTCGACTGCGATCATCTTGCTGCACGGCGCGGGTGCTTCGCTTACGGCCGTGCGACCGTATTCAGAGATGCTGGTGTGGCATGGTTACGGCGTGTTGGCCCTGGATTTGCGCGGTCACGGCGGCAGCGCCGGCTCGACCAACCGCCTGGGCTGGCAGGGTACCCGTGATGTGGGTGCTGAGTCCTCCTCATAAATCCATGCGTTTCTTATTCAGCATTTCTCCCACCTTCGGCCATTTTCACGCTGTGGTCCCGCTGGCTCTGGCGCTGAAGGAAAGTGGGCACGAATTGGCTTTTGCGACCGGGAAGCGATTCGGGAGTGTCATCCAGAGTGCTGGTTTCCAGCATTTTCCATGCGGCCTGGATTTTGACGGATCGCGAGATATCTTCACGGCTTTGCCCGAATGGGAAGCGATTGAAGCACAGGCACCCTCAGACGTGGCCTTTCAGCAGCTGCATGGCTTTGTGCTGGGGTTGGCGCCGCGCATGGCGCGTGATTTGCTCGATCTGGCAGGCGCCTGGAAGCCGGATGTGATCGTGCGTGACCCGTTGGAGTATGGGGGATACATTGCGGCAGAAATCTACAAGGTTCCCCACGCGACGCCCATCTGGGCCACCTATATCCCGGCACAAGACCTGGTTCCCGTGGCTTTTTCAGAGCTGCGCCGGAGTTTTGGATTGACGGACGATCCCGGGCTGATCACCCCGGACCGTTTCCTGGTGTTGGATTTCTTGCCGCCTTCATGGACCTTCCCGGACCTGCCCTGCCCGCCGGTCGCACACCGCTTCTGTGCTCCCCCGTGTGATATGAGCAGTGACTCCCGGCTTCCCAATTGGGTGGAGGCGCTGTCCGACCGGCCTACCGTCTATGCGACCCTGGGCACCTCCTTCAACCAGGCGCCGCATCTTATTAAATCCGTACTGCGCGCGTTCAGTGACGGATCCGTGAATCTTGTCGTGACAGTGGGCCGCTCGATGGACCCGCACCAGTTTGGAAAGCAGCCCGAGCATATCCATATCGAGCAGTACATCCCGCAGTCGTTGATCCTGCCCTATTGTGATGCGCTCATCTTTCACGGTGGTTTCAACACCCTGCATTCGGCTCTCTGGCACGCGCTGCCCATGGTCGTCATCCCCGCCGGCGCGGGTGATCAATGGCCGACCGCCCATCGCTGCGCCGAGATCGGGATCGGGGTGCTGGTGGCAGGGGAGCTGCCGGAGCCAGAAGGGATCCGCACAGCAGTCAATACCGTATTAGGGCAGCCGGGCTACCGCTTGCGCCTCCAGGTGCTTCAGCAGGAGCTCAAGCAGCTGCCTCCCCTGGCGGAGGCCGTGAAGAGATTGGAGCTGCTGGCAAAGACCAGGGAGCCCCAGGTCAATGACGGTCTTATATGACCACCATGCGCAGCGAGAGTGAAGTTCTTGATCTGATTGTAAATACTGCCCGGGACGACGACCGTATTCGGGCAGTGATCCTGAACGGCTCGCGTGCGAATCCCGGCTCGCCGCGTGACATTTTCCAGGATTTCGACATCGTATATATCGTCACCGATGTCGGGTCATTCACCGCTGATGCCCATTGGATAGAGCGCTTCGGCGAGATGATGGTCCTGCAGATGCCCGACGATATGCACGAGCCACCACCCGATAAGAACGCCGGTTTTGCCTACCTGATGCAGTTCACCGACGGAAACCGCATCGATCTCAACCTGTACCCGCTCGCGCGGTTGGACGAGCGTGAGAAAGACAGTCTCAGCCTGCTGCTTCTGGACAAAGATGGACTCCTGGGAACGCTTCCTCCTGCCAGTGAGATCGATTACCTCCCAAAACCCCCGACCTCCAAAGCCTTTTCGGACTGCTGCAACGAATTCTGGTGGGTTTGCCCGTATGTCGCCAAGGGACTGTGGCGTGGCGAGATTGCTTACGCCAGGTACATGTTCGACCAGGTGGTTCGCGACCAGCTCATGAAAATGCTGGTTTGGTATATCGGTGTGAAGACGCAGTTCTCGGTCAATCCCGGAAAATTCGGCAGGTACTTCGCCAGTTATCTCGAGCCGGAGCTGTGGGAGCTGCTATTGCAAACCTACTCCGATGCCGGCATTGAAAACACCTGGCAGGCCCTGTTTACCATGTGCGACCTGTTCCGCACGGCGGCAAAGCAGGTCGCCGCGCACTTTGGCTTCGATTATCCCTTTGACGATGACCACAGGGTCAGTGCGCACCTGGAGCATGTCCGCTTGCTGCCCAGGGATGCACAGGAAATATATTGATTGAGCCTGCGCACCAATGCAGTCTGAAGACCTCACAGGCCAGTCCTGGCGTACTGGGCCAGGGTTTTCCTAAACCTGTGAGGTCTGGATCGTGCGAAACGGTGTAAATAAAAAACAGGAGCCAGAGGCAACCGCCACTGGCTCACATTCGTGGACCTAGTTATCGTTGACCAGTTATTTGTCTGTCTACTTCCGCCTGTTCCTGACATACACTTCCACCGCCTGCCTCACGAAGGCCGCCAGTCCCGGGTCGATTTTATCGAAATTGGCCTTGAAGCGCGGGTCGTCGTTATACAGGTTCGCCAATCCCACCAGCTGCTCGTCGTCCGGTGTCCAGAAATAGTCCATGTGCTGGCGCCAGAGCTCCACGCCCCTCTGGGCAGCCGGAGAATCGGGCCCGAAGGGCATCGCTTCCAGCAGCGCCTGGTAGACCGCGTTGCCCTCCTCCCCGATGCGCTGCTTCTCGGCTTCAGAATAGCTTTTCCACTTCTGGTTGGAGGCTTTCACAATCTCCGGGTCATACATCTGCATGGCTTCTTTCTCATATTCCGCCTGCTGCTCTTCGCTGAACGCTTCAAACATCTGTTTTCCGCTCATTTCCATTTTTCCTTTCAGGTATAGCATGGTGTGGTCCACCGTTTGGATCAGGCGCTCGAGCTGCCGGATGCGCCTGTGGAGCTGTTCTTTATGGCTTTCCAGGGCGCCCTGCACATCAAAATCGCTCTCGACCATGATTTCCTGGATCTGCGCCAGCGGCATATCCAACTGGCGGTATAACAGGACCTGCTGCAAGCGCAGCAGGGCTTCCTCGCCGTAGTAGCGGTAGCCGTTGTCGCCGGTGCGGGTCGGCTTGAGCAGCCCGATCTGGTCGTAATAGTGCAGCGTGCGGGGTGTGACGCCCGCCATCCTGGAGAGCTGCCTGACAGTGAACATGCCAGCAGTATAAACTATGACGTAACGTTAAAGTCAAGGGTTTTTGGGAAGTGGAAACAGGAATTACCTCTAGACTATTAGAATCAGTAATTTCTGCATATAATATCAATTTTGTGGTAAATATATCAACTGTATAAACCGAAAAATGCATCAGTTGCCTCAGTCCGGCGGCGCATGTCAGTTCAGGCGAGTCCGCATTCAGACTGCGGCGAGATATTCATAACAAGTCGGTATAAGGAGGTTTCTATGAGCCCAAAGAAGGAAACGCAGAAGTCAGCCGGGAGCAGCACCGCGACCGGCAAGCAGTCCAAGGGATTTACGGACGAAGAACGCGCCGCCATGAAGGAGCGCGCTAAGGAGCTGAAGGCGGAAGAACGTATGAACAAGGACAGGGCGGCCGGGGAAAGCGCACTGCTGGAGAAGATCGCCGAGATGCAGGAACCGGACCGCGGCATGGCCGAGCGGATCCATGCCATCGTCACAGCCAGCGCGCCATCCCTCTCGCCGAAAACCTGGTACGGTATGCCCGCCTATGCCAGGGACGGCAAGGTGGTCTGCTTCTTCCAGGATGCGCACAAGTTCCAGGCCAGGTACGCGACCTTAGGCTTCAACGACACGGCCAACCTCGATGAAGGCTCCATGTGGCCGACCTCTTTCGCGCTGAAGGAGCTGACCGCTGCCGGAGAGGCAGCGATCGCCGCGCTGGTGAAGAAAGCGGTGAGCTGAGCACTGAGCCCATCCTGGGCTCTTCCACAGCTCCACCATGCCTGATCTGGTCGTCATCGATAAGGCACATGCCCGCCGCTTCCTGCTGGGGCATCTCCGCTTGCTGCCGCCGCGCCAGCTGCACGGCAAGCAGGGCGTGCTCGATTACATCCGCCATGTAAACTGCATCCAGTACGATCCCATCAATGTCGTCGGCCAGAACCCGCACCTCGTGCTGCAATCACGGGTACACGGCTACCAGCCGGCCTTGCTGAACGCCCTGCTGTACGAAGATCGCCAGCTGGTGGACGGCTTCGATAAAATGATGTCCATCTATCCCGTCGAAGACTGGCCTGAATTCGCTTCTTACCGCGAGCTCATGGTCAGGGGATACACGGAAAGCGGGCCGGCCGCCGAGGCCTCTAAGCTCGTGGAAAGCGTCCGAAATGAAATCGAGCTGCGCGGGCCGCTTTCGTCGCTGGAGTTGGAAGAGCAGACGCGTATTGACTGGTGGCTGGCTGGCTCTATCCGTGCAGTACGCATCGCGCTCGACATCCTGCTGTACGGCGGCCAGACGGTGGTGCACCACCGCGTAGGCACCCGGCGCTATTTCGAGCTGGCCGAACGCCTGCTGCCGCCGGACCTGATCGAAGCCCCCCAACCGCACGCATCGCAGGAAGCTTACCTGGAGTGGCATGTATTCCGCCGCGCGGGCGGGCTTGGCCTGGTTGACCAGAGGGTCACCGGTAAATTCGGTGGGATGGTGGGTTGGAGCGGTGGCCGTGTCAAAGCAGCCATCGCGCGGCTGGTGGAAAAAAGCTGGCTGGTGCCGGTGGCAATCGAAGAGCTACCGCGCCAGCGATTCTATATCCGCCGGGATGACCTGCCTGCGCTGGAGGCCGCTGCAACAAGCTACCGCGGCGAGCAGGGAGCAGCCTTGATTGCCCCGCTGGATAATTTAATGTGGGACCTCAACCTGGTTGAGATGCTCTTCGGTTTCCGTTACGCCTGGGAAGTTTATAAGCCGGCCGATAAGCGCGACTACGGCTACTATGTGCTGCCCGTGCTGTACGGCGACCGCCTGGTCGCCCGCCTGGACCCAGAATTTGCGCGCGCTGGCAGGGTTCTTAGGATCAAAAAATGGTGGTGGGAAACAGGAGTGGATATGAAAGACGAGGCCATGCTGGCGGCTATCAGAGACTGCCTGGTGGCCTTCGGGGAATACCTGGAGGCGCAGGAGATCCGATTAGGGCCGGATGCCAAACACGACACGACCTTTATTGGCTTTCCCAATTTATAACTCATAAATGGTCCCTATGAAATCCACCCTGGCCGAACGCCTTAGCCAATCACTATACGAGCCTGCCGATAATCTGGCCCTCACCGCAGATTTCAAAGCCGCCATGACGCAGATGGTCAACACCCTGCTGCTCGGTGCTCCCCTCCTGATCGGTTGGGCGTTCGTCTTCCTATACTTTGACGAAATCGGAGCCTTTATCGGCTTTGCTGGCTATGCTCTCTTCAATTTGGTTATGCTGGCGCTGCTATCCGTGAGGCGTCTGCGAGCAACTATCGTTCGAACGACTTATCTGTGTGTCCACTTAGCGGCTGGTTTTTATATCATTCTGGCGTTAGGGGGAATTGCCAATTCAACCGGGGTAATATTCTTTCTTCCGATTGCGGCCTTCGCCATGATCACGCAGCGCACTCGTGAATTCCTGGGTTGGTTAGGTGCCACCATTGGCCTGGTGATACTGGCCGTCGCCCTGCAGCCCTGGCTGCGTTCCAGCAACAACGTGCCGTTCGGGGCCAGCACGATTTTCTGGGGCATCAATTTCGCCAACTTCAGTTGGATCCTGTATTGGACTTTGAGAGCCTTTTTTCACCAGCGGGATACCGCGTTGCTCTTGCTGCAGGCCGAACAGCTCAAATCGGAGAACCTGTTGCTCAACATCCTGCCGCCTGAGATTGCCCGGGTGTTAAAAAATGAGAACCGCATCATCGCCGACCATATCGAGCAGGCCAGCATCCTCTTTGCGGATGTGGTGAATTTTACGCCCATGTCAGCCAGCATGTCACCGACCGAGCTGGTCTCTCTGCTCAATGAGGTATTTTCCCAGTTTGATACCCTGGTGGATAAGTACAACCTGGAGAAAATCAAAACCATCGGCGACTGCTACATGGTGGCGGCGGGTGTACCGCGCCCGCGCCCCGACCACGCCCAGGCTCTGGCCCGCCTGGCGCTGGACATGCAGGAGTATGTCAGCCAGAATGAGATACAGGGGCACCAACTGCAGTTCCGGATTGGGATCAACTCGGGACCGGTGGTGGCCGGGGTGATTGGGCGGCGGAAATTCAGCTATGACCTGTGGGGCGATGCAGTGAACACTGCCAGCCGCATGGAATCACACGGGGCGGGCGGCACCATCCAGATCACGCGTTCGACCTATGAGCTGATCCAGCACGAGTTCCTGTGTGAACCACACGGCCAGGTCAGTGTCAAAGGCAAAGGCGAGATGGATGTGTGGCATGTCCTCCGAATCCACCCGCAGGCTCAAGCACTCCAGCAGACATAATCCGCATTTGGAGGTCATCTCATGTCCGAGCTTGTGACACACGAATTATTGAAGGGCTTCCTCGCAGCGTTTAACCAGCATGATTTGGATTCCATCATGGGCTATTTCGCAAAGGATTGCGTCTTCTACATACCGCGCGGCTCGGCGCCGCGCGGCGATCGGTATGTCGGGAAGGACCAGGTGCGAGCTGGCCTGGCAAAACGATTTGAGGGAATTCCGGATGTTTATTATGGAGAAGATCGACATTGGGTGTGTGCTAATTTCGGAGTCTCCGAATGGACTCTCACTGGCACATCGCTGTCAGGGAAAAAGATAGAAGTGCGGGGGGACGACTTGCTTGAGTTCGTCGAGGGAAAGATCACTCGCAAGGATTCATTCTGGAAAATCCTTGAGTGACGGGCAAGGAAGGAAACTAATGACAACACCGCATCAGGAGTTCCTATCCGAATTTGCTGATGATCGCAAGCCGCTGGTTGAGGCAGTGCTCTATGCCGTCATCGAGGAATGCCCGGACCTAACCGAGACCATTAAGTGGAACGCGCCCACCTTTTGTGATAACAGTAAAGACCGCATGACGATCATGCTGCACAAGCAGGACAGGGTTGGACTTATTCTCCACACTGGCGCCAGGCCCAAAGAAGACAAAAAAGCGCCGCCCCTTTATCAGGATGATACAGGACTTCTTGAATGGAATTCCAACATCCGCGCTACCCTCACCTTTCGTGACCTGACAGATTTTTCATCTAAAAGAAACCTGTTCAAGATGGCTGTGAAACGTTGGGTTGAAGCGACGAAGAGCCTGTAGCTACCGTAGGGGGAAATGCTTTGTGTTTGGGAGGCGTGAAATGTCAATCAACAGCCGTCCGGGCAGCCTTCCCTTGGAATATATAATCTCTTACGCCGCTGGGGGCCGAAAAGATACTCGTGAAGATCATCGGGTATTCAAGAAACTTATGGAGTTAAAATCTGGCTTTGATATTCTCGCGTCCACCCCGTGATTTGATCGATGTATTTATTAGTCTCGCATTCGGATGGCGGGCAGTAGACCGTAACGATGCAGGCGATGTCGGAACAGTTGCGGTTGGTTCCCGGTTTATATTCGCGTTCGAGAAGCCAGAAGTATGCTTTTATGCCATCAGCCATGCTGGCGTATACACCGAATCGCCCGTCGGTGCTGATTTCGCCATAAACACCGCTGCAGCTTGACCCCGTCGGCAGTCCCCGACAATTTCCGGTGGCGATGATATTCCCTGGATTGTTATTGCTTCGCGCCCTCGTATCCTGTGCGGCAAAAGAGGCTTCCTTGCGAAACATGGCTAAGGTAAATGCCGGGTTGACTCCATATTGCCTGGATCCGTAGAGAATTTCCTCCCCAGCTCCGACCAACCCGGTGCCGGATAATAAGTCATTTATTTTGTCAATCGCAAATTGCGAATCGGACGGCACCCAACTGGTGTCCCAGGGCGAAGGCGTTTTCCTGGCTAAATCCCCTGAGAGGTTTGCCAACTGCGTGGCAAATTGCGCCACGGCGGTTTCCTTGATGTACACGGCCTGTGTTTCAGCTACGGCGACGCCGGTCGATTTGAGTTGATCCGCTTCGGTCTCCGCGATCGCGATGGCGGTCATTTTGATCTTGTCGGCCTGTGTTTCGACCGCCTTCAAACCCTCGGCGGCAGCGGTTTGAGCAGCTTTTTCGGCCATCCTCTTAAGTTGTGCCTGGTCGGACTCCGAACAACTGAAGGCTGCCATCATCAGCACGCAGGCGATTAGAATCACCCTTCTACCAGGTTTTTTCCTTCTAAGATTCTTCATTTTTTTACTCCTGCGACTTCCAGGCTAAGATTATATGCGTTGTGCTTTCAAGATGCAATTCCCGTTCCTTATGCTTCATTTACCAATCATCGCACACCCAACGGAAATTCCACCATCACCCCCCCTGCACAGGAACAGGACCGCGCTCAGGGTGTAAGCCCACGGGTGGCACTGTTTTCTGGGCTTTCCCACCACTTCAAGACCCTCAACGCCCGCAGGGTGTTCCAGCGGCTCGGCCCGCCGACCTTTTCCATGTCAAAGAAGCTCCTGCCAGGGTATTTATGCTGTACTGGCCAGGTGCCGTCGGACCGGCGGCGGCTTTTCAGCAGCTCGACAGCCTCCCCCAGTCGTTCGTCATACGGTGCGCTCACCCGAGCAAAATAGAACAGCACGCGCAGCACGTTGAAATACCAGCGGTGGGGATACGACAGCAGGGTGAAATTGTGGTGGATGATCTCGCCGGTCTTATCGGACTTATAAAGACGGTGCTGCAGGACGAACTCCAGGGCCTGCTTCTCAGCCTCAAGCACGCTGTCCCTTAAACCGGGCTCAGGAGTGCTTTCCAGCCACTCTCTGAGACCTTCCAGCACGTTGAAGGTGGTATGGAAGGAGCTGTGCTGCGGCCTGGGCTGGCGGTGGCGCCGGCAGTTCCAGGCGCCGTCTGGCATCCTTTCCTCCAGCAGGTTTTCGACCATGGCATCTGTGCGTTGGTCGCGGATCTCGAAATAAGCCGCCAGCTGAAGGTTCATGCCCACAATGCAGCGGTCCAGCTCTGCCAGTTTGCGTTGAAATTTCTCGTCGCAGTCTGCCCCCAGCTCCCGCTCGAGCACCAGCTCCGCTGCCTTGACTGCCGGGGGGTGGTCGCGCGGGATGCCGATGGCGCACAATGTCAGCAGGGTGTAGGTGGTCGAAATCCATTTCGGCGAATAAATCCCACCGCCCCAGGTGCCATCAAGGGCCTGCAAATCGAGATAGCGCTTGCCCCAGCCTGCCTGCAGGGTCAGCCGGCGCTCGGCTTGCCAGTCCGCCTCGGGCAGGTCAAGTAAATCGCACATGGTCTGCCAGCGGATGGCAGGATCTCCCTGCATCAGCCAGGTGATCAAATCGTCGTCTGTGCTGGCAGCCGGGCTTACTGGCGCGTGGTCGGGCTGCTCAGCGCTGCTCATCTCCGGTCGTCTGGTATTTCAGCAACACGACGCCGCAGCCGAAGCGTTGGCTGTCGACCAGCTCCAGCCTGACCGCTTCCTGCAGAGACTGGAACATGGGTTTGCCGGAGCCCAGTACAACCGGTTGGAAATACAGCCAGAATTCGTCGACCAGGCCCAGGCGAACGAGCGCGGAGGCCAGCTGTGCGCCGCCCACAACCATATAATTTCCGGGTTGCTCCTTGAGCCTGCGCACCTCCTCGCCGGTGTCGCCGCTCACCAGCCTGGAGTTCCACTCTACCTGCTTGAGCGTAGAAGAAAACACCACCTTGGGCTTATTGCGCCAGATTTCGGCATACTCCACCTCCACCTGTGGCGCGGAAGGGTTCTTGTCTGCTTCTGGCCAGTACGCCGCCATATTTTCATACAGCTGCCGGCCGTACAGGTGCATATCGATCAGGCTCTCCCGCCGGTTGAAATGGCTGTGCAGCTCATCGTCGATCGTATGCCAGCTGAGACTGCCATCGGCGTCTTCGATGTAACCGTCGAGTGAAACACCCATGGTATACAGTACTTTCCGCATTGCGCCTCCAGTAGAGTGTAATTATAAATATTCAGAAATTGGCTTTCCTGGAATGCCTCGCATTGCCGGTGCGCCGGCAGAATATGTAGAGTAGAACGCAGCTGGCAGCAGGATTCATCCGCGCGAAGCTGGGCTGCTCAGCGCCGCTCATCTCCGGCCGCCCGGTACTTCAGCAGCACGACGCCGGAGCCAAAGCGCTGGCTGTCGATCAGCTCCAGCCTGACCGCTTCCGGCAGAAACTGGAACATGGGTTTGCCGGAGCCCAGCACAACCGGTTGGTAATACAGCCAGAATTCGTCGACCAGGCCCAGGCGAGTGAGCGAGGAAGCCAGCTGTGCACCGCCCACGGACAAATAATTACCGGGCTGCTCTTTGAGCCGGCGCACCTCCTCGCCGGCGCCGCCGCTCACCAGCCTGGAGTTCCACTCTACCTGCTTGAGCGTGGAAGAAAATACGACCTTGGGCTTATTGCGCCAGATTTCGGCATATTCGACCTCCACCTGCTGCGCGGCAGGATTCTTGTCTGCTTCCGGCCAGTACGCCGCCATAAGCTCATACAGCTGCCGGCCGTACAGGTGCATATCGACCAGGCTCTCCAGCCGGTTGAAATGGCTGTGCAGCTCATCGTCGATAATGTGCCAGCTGAGACTGCCTTTGGCGTCTTCGATGTATCCGTCGAGTGAGATGGACATCCCATACATCACTTTTCTCATACCTGCCTCCGCTTTACTATGGGATTGTTTATTTTCTTACCGCCTACCATATCATCCATCCTGGCAGGTCCGACTCTGGAAGTCCGCGGTTGAATCATAGTATTTTTACCTAAATTATTATTATAATCTCTTACCCTCGTTTATTTCTTCGCTGGATAATATGGACGATATCCTTTTCAGAGCAGTCCTGGCAGTTCTTCTGGCTGCTTTTGTCCTGCACCGCGGATACTACACCCGCCAGGGCCGACGATCGGCTGGTGCGGTGCCCGAGCAGCCAGCCCCCGGCCGCCTTAACCGCCTTGCCTCTCTGCTGGCCATCCCGGCCTTTCTTTCCACCCTGGTCTATATCCTCCGTCCTGCCTGGATGGCCTGGTCAGCCCTGCCCTTCCCCGATTGGGTCAGGTGGCTGGGCGTGGGCATCTCACTGGCTGGTTTTGC
>Ga0154795_1097_pt2 | contig 11875 bp, 10 predicted proteins | sample Rifle2008BG16ft_FD_105803 | JGI IMG/M metagenome (GOLD analysis project Ga0154795, IMG submission 105803) | Chloroflexi bacterium RBG_16_54_18 | reverse complement strand
GAAGGCGAAGACCTGACCGTGGTGCTGGGCGTGAACGACAAGATGTACGACCCCCTCAAACACCACGTGATCTCGAACGCCTCCTGCACCACCAACGGGCTGGCGCCAGCGGTCAAAGTGGTGCACGATAAGTACCGCATCGCGCGCGGCTTCATGACCACCGTGCACGCCTACACCAACGACCAGAAGATCCTGGATCTGCCGCACAGCGACCTGCGCCGGGCGCGCGCGGCCGCCATGAGCATCATCCCCACCTCGACAGGTGCAGCCAGGGCTTTAAAGCTGGTGATCCCCGACATGGCAGGCAAGCTGGACGGTTACGCCCTGCGGGTGCCGATCTCGACCGTCTCGGTGATCGATCTGACGCTCGAATTCGAAAAGCCGACCACCACGGAACAGCTGCGCCAGGATTACCGGGACGCAGCGGCTGCTGGACCATTGAAGGGCATCCTGGACGCGACGGATGAGCCGCTGGTGAGCATCGATTACAAGGGAAATCCATACAGCTCGACCGTCGACCTGCCTCTGACCATGGTTTTGGGAAAAGCAGAAAACACGTTCGCCAAGGTGGTCGCCTGGTACGATAACGAGTGGGGTTATTCGGTACGCACGGCTGACCTGGCAGCGATGCTGGCAAAATCCCTGTAATACGGCGGGACATGGTTCCCGGTTTGTCACTTACTCATTCAATTTCAGGTATATTGGGCGGCTGCCAGCCGCCCAATATACTGCCTGTTAATAAAATCACACCAAAAGCTGGAGTCAAGCATGTTCAATAAGAAATTAATCACCGATGTCGATGTCAGGGGGAAGCGCATCCTGGTGCGGGTGGATTTCAACGTGCCGATCAAGGACGGCCAGGTGGCGGACGATACCCGCATCCGGGCCGCGCTGCCCACCATCCAATATTTACTGGATCACGGAGCGGCGGTCATCCTGTGCTCGCACCTGGGACGGCCGAAAGAAGGACCGGAAGCGAAGTATTCGATGCGCCCGACGGCAGTGCGCCTTTCGGAGCTGCTGGGAAAGAAGGTAGCGTTCGCAGAGGACTGCATCGGGCCTGTGGCAGAAAAAGCAGCCGGCGAGCTGAAACCGGGCGAGGTGCTGGTGCTGGAAAACACGCGCTTCTACAAGGGCGAAGAAAAAAACGACCCGCAGATCGCACAGGGGTTGGCAAAACTAGCGGAACTCTACGTGAACGACGCCTTTGGCTCGGCGCACCGCGCGCATGCCTCCACCGAAGGCGTGGCGCGACTGCTGCCAGCAGTCGGCGGCTTCTTGATGGAAAAAGAAATCCAATACCTGGGCAAGGCGATCGAGGATCCCAAGAAACCTTTCGTAGCCATCCTGGGCGGGGCCAAAGTCAGCGATAAGATCGGCGTGATCCGCAACCTGCTGGGCAAGGCCGATACCATCCTGATCGGGGGGGGCATGGCGAACACCTTTTTCAAGGCTGAAGGCTACCCGACCGGCGATTCCCTGGTGGAAGAGGAGGCGCTGGAGACCGCCAAGCAGCTGCTGGTGGAGGGCGGGAGCCGCCTGCGCCTGCCGGTGGACCTGGTGATCGCGCAGGCTTTCGAAGCAGAAGCTCCTGCCAGGGTCATCTCCACCGGCCCTGTGCCGGAAGGCTGGAGGATCCTGGATATCGGACCTGAGAGCGTGGAGGCTTTCGGGAAGGTGATCAAAGAGGCAGGCACGGTGGTGTGGAATGGGCCGATGGGCGTATTCGAGTTCCCCCGCTTCGCGCTGGGCACCTTCGGCATTGCCCGGGCGGTTGCAGACAGCCAGGCGGTGTCGATCGTGGGTGGTGGCGACTCGCTGGCTGCCATCAACCAGTCCGGATTGGCTGACCGCATCACGCACATCTCGACCGGCGGCGGGGCTTCGCTCGAGATGCTGGAAGGCCTGGAGCTGCCGGGTGTAGCAGCCCTGCAGGATAAATAGGTCGACCAGATCTAAGGGGGAGGAGGAAACTTCAGAAAAAACGAGGAAAATATGCGAACACCTCTTGTGGCAGGAAACTGGAAGATGTATAAGAGCGTGGCGGATGCGCGCCACCTGGTATCCGAGCTGGTGCCGGGTTTGCAGGCGCTGCACGGTGTAGAGAAGGTAATCGTACCTCCATATACTACCCTGCTGGCGGTGGCGGCTCTGCTGGAGGGAACGGACATCGGGCTCGGCGCACAAAACATGCACTGGGAGCTGTCGGGGGCGTACACGGGCGAAATCTCACCAGCCATGGTGGCTGAGCTGTGCCATTATGTGATCCTGGGACATTCGGAGCGCAGGAAGTACTTCGGTGAGACCGACGCCGGGGTCAATCGAAAAATCCAGGCGGCCCTGGCGCAGGGACTGGTGCCGATCGTATGCGTGGGGGAAACGCTGGAAGAATACGAGAGCGGGAGGACGGCTGAAATCGTCTCCAGCCAGCTACGCCAGGGTTTCGCCGGCTTGAACGAATACCTGGATGTGACGAATGCTGGTTCGCTGGTGGTCGCTTACGAGCCGGTATGGGCGATTGGAACGGGAAAGCCTTCGACGGCTGCCGGGGCGGCTGCGGTGGTGGCGGATATCATTCGCCCGGCACTGGCAGAACTGTTCGGCGAAGGATTTTCTGCCAGCGTGAGGGTCTTATACGGCGGATCGGTGACAGGTGAAAATGCGGCGGAGTTCTTCAGCGAAGAAGAAATTGACGGTGCACTGGTCGGAGGAGCCAGCCTGAAGGTGGCGGATTTCGTAAAAATCGTCCAGTCGGCGGCTGGATAGCGCAAAACGTGGAGCCTATTCCCGCTGGTTTGAGCGGACTGGGATGGCTGATCCTTTTTCTCGTCCCGCTGATCCTAATTCAACGCCTCCTGCATCGCGAAATCCAGCTGAACCTGCTACTGCTGACACGCCGCCCTGATTTGAGCGTGATCATCTTTTCACTGATATTCCTCCCGGGAGTGTTCCTGCACGAGACCAGCCATTTCCTGGCAGCACGCTTGATGGGCGTGCGCACCGGCAGATTTTCCATCATCCCGCGTGCGATAGCGGGCGGAAAACTGCAGCTTGGTTATGTCGAGACGGCCCCGGTCGACTGGCTGCGGGAGTCGATTATCGGCATCGCGCCACTGGTGAGCGGGATGGCATTTGTGGCCTATGCAGGATTGGTCCAGCTGCAATTGACAGGATGGTGGGACCTGGAAAGAAGCTTTCAACTGCAGGGATCCTGGGAAGGATTGAAGCAGATGCAGGCTCAACCGGATTTTTGGCTGTGGTTCTACCTGGTGCTGACAGTGAGCAGCATGATGTTCCCATCTTCATCAGACCGCAGGTCCTGGCTGCCAATGGGGATCACCGCCGGGATACTGCTTTCGATCTCCATCTTCCTGGGAGCCGGTCCCTGGATGGCACTGAACCTGGCGCCGCTGCTGGACCGCTTTTTCCAGGCGATGTCGGTGGTTTTCGCCATCAGCCTGCTGGCGCATGTGCTGCTTTACCCGCCCTCCCTGCTGGCACGCCTGCTGCTGACACGCCTGATGGGGGTAGAGGTGGCATGATATCAAGTGATATAATCATAAGCTTGCAAGGTTATCCTGTGCTATTGATTTTTTTAAGATGGTTCAGGCGCCAGGAGGTTCGCTTTGCCAGTTAATTGGTATGCGCTGCGCAGCAAACCGCGCAAAGAGGAAGCAGTATACCGGCAGGCCTTGAACCAGGGTTTCGAAGCGTATTACCCTCGCATCCGGGTGCAGCCGGTGAACCCGCGTTCTCGTAAGGTACGCCCTTATTTTCCGGGTTATTTATTCATTTGTGCTGATATAGAGCAGGTCGGTGTATCGACATTCCAGTGGATGCCGCATACGCACGGCCTGGTCTCTTTTGGCGGTGAGCCGGCACCCGTCCCGGAAAACCTGGTGCAGGCTATTCGCAAGCGTGTCGACGAGATCAACTCCGTTGGAGGAGAAGTATTTGACGCTCTGCGAGTCGGGGACCAGGTCAAAATATCTGCCGGACCCTTTGAAGGCTACGAAGCCATCTTCGACGGCCGCCTACCGGGGAGCGAGCGCGTGAGAGTGCTGCTGGAGCTGTTGGGAAGCAAGCGGCAGGTACCGGTTGTTTTGGAAGCGGGAGCCGTCACTCCGAAAAAAACCAAGAAATCAACAACTCGAAAATGACTATAACGAATAAATGTGGATGAGATATTAAGATGAAGAAAGCTTTTATCACCGGGATCACCGGCCAGGATGGATCGTACCTGGCAGAGCTGCTGCTATCCAAGGGGTATGAAGTACATGGTTTGATCCGCCGGGCCAGCACTTTCAACACCAAGCGCATCGACCACCTGTATCACGACCCGCACAACGGCGGGAAGGTGCAGCTGCACCTGCATTACGGGGATTTGGCCAACGCCGGGACAATTGGAGACCTGATTTACAACATCCGTCCAGACGAAATCTACCACCTGGCAGCGCAGAGCCACGTGCGGGTAAGTTTCGACCTGCCGGAATACACCGGCGATATCACCGGTTTAGGGGTGATTCGCATCCTGGAAGCGATTCGCAAGAGCGGGATTTCGACCCGTTTCTACCAGGCTTCCTCCAGCGAGATGTTCGGCAGCACCAAACCGCCGCAAAATGAGGACACCCCGTTTGCTCCCCAGAGCCCGTACGCGGCCGCCAAGGTTTACGCTTACTGGCTGACGCGTAATTACCGCCAGGGCTACGGGCTGTTTGCCAGCAATGGGATTCTCTTTAACCACGAATCGCCCCGCCGGGGAGAAACATTCGTCACGCGTAAGATCACGCGGGCAGTGGCGGCGATCAAGGAGGGCAAGCAGAAAACCCTGTACATGGGCAACCTGGAGGCGCGGCGCGACTGGGGCTACGCACCTGATTACGTGGCAGCCATGTGGAAAATGCTGCAGCTAGACCATGCGGATGATTTCGTGATCGGGACCGGAGAGTCGCATTCAGTGCGGGAATTTTTGGATGAAGCATTTCATTACGTGGGGCTGGACTGGCAGGAGTTCGTAAAAATTGACCCGCGTTATTTCCGCCCGACAGAGGTGGATTACTTGATGGCAGATGCCGCTAAAGCCCGCAGCACCCTGGAATGGGAGCCGAGGATATTTTTCCGTGACCTGGTCAGGATCATGGTCGATGCGGACCTGGAGCTGTTAGGTTTGGAACCGCCTGGCGAAGGCAGGAAAGCCCTGGAGAAGCAGCATGGTAAGTGGCATCGTTGGGAAGACCAGATTGCCAGTATGGAGAGATGAGCCTGCCCAAGGCTGATGAGGCCTTTTCCCTGGATGAGGAATATCCTGCCCGGTTTCTCTTGCGATGATCAATAAGCTGGTCGAATTATTTTCTCGACGGTCATTCCGGATCGGTTTCGGATTATTGATCAGCGCAGTGAGCCTGTACCTGGCAGTCAGGGAAATAGAGCTGGCTGACATCCTGAAAGTTTTATCTCAGGCTTCCTGGAGCATGGTGATACTGGCGCTGATCAGCACCTGCCTGAATAACTTGCTGAAAGCACTCAGGTGGAAGGTTTTACTCGTACCGGCACCTGCGCGCATATCTAATACTAATGTCCTGATGTCTACCATGGTTGGACAGATGTTTAACTCGATTTTTCCAGCCCGGGCAGGAGAGCTGAGCCGGATCTATGTGATGGGCGAGATGGGAGTGGGTCGGGCTTTTGTGGTCGGCACATTGGTATTGGAAAAGGTCCTGGATATGATCAGCTACACCCTGTTGATCCTGTGGATGCTGGTCTGGATTCCACACCCCGCCTGGCTGAGCCAATCGGGCTGGGCTTTCGCAGCCGGGACGTTTACCGTATTGACGGGTATCTTGATTTTACTTCTGCGCAAACAAGAATTTTTAGCTTGGGTAGAGAAAGCTCTGCTCAAGCTGCCAGGTAGAATTGGAGAATTCGGAGTCGGGCAGTTTCAAACAGGACTTTCCAGTTTTATCGTCCTGGAAAAGAGAAACAGCCTGCTGCGCCTGGCCTCTGTCACATTTGGAATCTGGGCGCTGGCAGTATTGACCAATGTATTTACATTTCGGGCGCTGCAGATAGACCTCCCAGCTGCAGGCGCGATCATCGTCTTGATTATTTTACAGGCGGGAATATCCCTCCCGGCAGCACCTGGAAAATTCGGCGTATTTGAATATGCGTGCATGCTGGCGTTGGCGATATTTGGCATTTCTGAGGAAGTGTCATTCAGCTACGGCCTGCTGCTGCATGCGATCGTGCTGGCACCTGTGATACTATCCGGATTGCTCTCGCTCTGGCTGCTGGGCCTTAAAGAGAAAAACTGGAAAGAGCTTCGACATCCTTACGATCAAATGGGAGAACAATCCTGATGCGGTCGATTTTATTTGTTTGCAGCGCCAATATCTGCCGGTCACCGATGGCTGAAGGGCTGATGAAGGCGCTTGTGAAAGGAATGCGAGAGGATTGGCGGATCGAATCAGCCGGGGTATGGGCAATCAAGAATAGTCCAGCCGCTGAGAACACCCTGAAGGTCCTGCTCGAGCGGGGTGTGGATCTATCCGATCACGTTTCGCGGCAGGTCACTCTGGAAATGGTGGAAGAGTTTAACCTGGTATTGACCATGGAAAACAACCACCAAGAAGCACTGCATGCAGCCTTTCCGCAGTACGAGTGTAGGATTTTCACAATGGGTGAAATGGTGGGAAGACAGGGCGACGTGGTCGATCCGATCGGTTTTCCACCGGTGGTATTCGAGCAGACAGCCAGGGAAATTGAAGCGATTCTATCAGGTGGCTTCGAGCGAATATCCCGGCTGGCTGAGGGATTGCAGGATGACAGAATCCCACCTGGATAGGACATCAAAGAGATCCGAATTCATTTTGCTGGGCCTGTTCCTGGGGCTTGGCTTGCTGCATGCCCTGGCCTACGTGTTTATTGTGCCACCCTGGCAGCATTATGACGAGCCCACACATTTCGAGGTAGCCTGGCTGACCGCCAGGTTGGGCCGCCACCCGACAGTTGAGGACTACGATCCAGAATTCAGCCGTGAGGTAGCGCAATCCATGGTCGACAGCGGTTTCTATTCCGGTTTAGCGAATACTCCGGATCTGTCCGCAGATGCTCAGGTGCAAATCCCGGGCTACGACCAGTTCGAAGAACAGCCATTATATTATTACCTCGCCTCTTTACCGCTGAAGCTCTACCAGTCGGATGAAATTGCAAATGAGCTCCGTGCAGTGCGGTTGGTATCGGTCTTGTTGTTCTTAGCCACGATCGTCGCCGCCTGGGGAATCGCTCGAACAATGACAAGGCCGGGGCATCCATTACGCTGGATGGTGCCAGCCTTTGTGGTTCTGCTGCCTGCTTTCACAGATTTGATGTCGGCTGTAAACAATGATGTGCTGGCGGTAGCGGCATTCAGCTATTTCTTATGGGGAGCAGCCAGGTTGTTGAAATCAGGGTACACCATCCTGAATTTTACCTGGGTGGTACTCTCGATGATACTGGTGTACTATTCAAAGAACACGGCTTACGTCGCTTTCGCCTTGCTGCCCCTGGTGATGGTCGTTGCCCTGGTGCCGAAACACTTGCGTTGGGGAGCCTGGACTGCGGCGTTCATCATCGGGTTGATAGGAATTGCTTTCAGCATGAAGTTCGATGATGCTGCTTACTGGCACCGCACCATCGCTCAAAGCGACCCGCTGCGGCAGAAAGATGTGCAGGCCGTACACGGAGATTACGCATTGGTCCTGGATACCTGGTCAAGAACCAATCCACCCTGGACGCCGCCAACTTATCTCTTGTTACCCCTGGATGTCAGCCGGAACCTGAAAGATCGCCCGATGACTCTTGGATACTGGGTCTGGGCGAATCAAGCGGTAAAAATCAATTCACCTATTCTGGGTACTCCGCTAATGCAGGCTGGTGATACTATCCAGGTCGACCAGGTTCCTTCCTTTCATGCTTACCATGTCACCATGCCACCTTCATCCATCCGGATGTGGCTGAGCCTCAGGCCGAATCCTGACAATAACCAGGAGACGCGCCTTTACTACGATGGATTTCTGCTGGTCGATGGACACAGGCCTCTCGATGAAGCACCTCAATTTACTGATATGAACGGTGCAGAAGGAACCTGGGGAGGCTCTGAATTCACGAATTACCTGCGCAATGGGTCGATAGAGCACAGCTGGCCGCGAGTTGAACCGCGATTGGACAATCTCCTGGCGCGCATCCTTCCAGATAAGGCGCGCCCGTCATTGATCCTGAATTCGATCCTGGATTGGCCGGCGACTCAAATAATGTTCCGCCAGACCTACCAATATATGATGGAGACATTTTGGGCAAGGTTCGGTTGGGGACACGTACCATTGAGTTGGCCAGCCGCCTACCAGGTTCTGAATTGGACTTTCCTGCTTGGCCTTTTGGGGGCGGTCGCCGGAACCATCCGCCATATAAGAAGCTCTTCCTGGGATTGGTTCATCATGATTTTTCTATCTGCAGGCCTGATCTGGTTCGCCGACCTGGTCAGGGGGGTAGGGTATTTTACTTCGAACGACCTTTATGTCCCTCCCTCGAGATATGCTTTTCCGGCGATTATCCCAATTGCCGTGATATTATGCTTCGGCTGGTATGAGCTGGCCAGGTTGATTGGTGCTGGGATGAAATACCTGGTCAAGCCGGGAAATGCGCCTTCTGAGGAGCAAGCTGACGGACGAAAATCCCTGGCTGAATTCCTGCTCGCTGGCTGGTTTATCGGTGCGCTGGTTCTCCTGGCGGTGCTTTCACTGCTTTCGATATCGTTTTTCTATAAGAATATTGGATAAAGAAATGGCAGATAACATCGGATCCGAAACAAAGCTCCAGAAATGGGTTCCGGAGATATTGCTATTGTTGATTCTTCTTGTGGGGATCACGCTGCAGTACGCAGCCGCTTACCAGAAGAGTTTTTGGGGTGATGAAGCAAAAACTGCCATGCGAGTTCAGAAAGGTTTCGAGGCAATCGAGGAAGAAACGCCGGTAGATCACCAGCCGCTGTATATCTACATGATGACCCTATGGGGAAAAGTGTTCGGCTACAGCGAAATGGGCTTGCGTTCGCTGGCGATCCTGTTTGCGATATTGACGCTTGTACTAACGTACCTGCTTGGCAGGAATATGTACGGAGAAAAAACCGCGCTTTTAAGCCTGGCGATTTTGAGTTTCTCCCCCTTGTTTTTGCTGCATGGACACAGCGCAAGATATTACTCGATTATGACGGCGTTAGCCGTGTTAATTGCCCTTGCCCTGTACCGCTTCCAGGAAATGAAGACCCTATGGTACCTGCTGGTCTATGCTTTTGCAGGTACGGTGATGCTGTATCTGGTCTTCAATTCGGTGATCTTCCTGGCTGGGTGCAGTGTCTGGTGGTTGCTGCGCTACCTGGGCGATCGAAAACGCCAGGCCATCGACTTTGTTTACTGGATTCTGGCCCAGGCCCTGATATTAGCTTTGTATCTACCCGGCAGCGGTCGTTTCAGCACATTTACAGAAAACTATTTTCAAATCCCTCAGCTTTCCTCCTGGCTGATGGATTACCTCAAGCGCCTGGCATTTACATCTTATTTATTTGGCCTGGGAGGGACACTTTCCCCGCTCAAGCCGCTGGCCTGGGTGGGAATCGAGGTGGTGTTTATCATCGCCATCTTCGCTATCTACGCAGCCTGGAAAAGGAAGTTATCCTGGATGCCGGTCTTTTTTACAGTGTGGATCACCATCCTGGCAGTCCTGGCATCCTTCTTCAGCGAATATCACAACCAGATATGGCAGAATATCTCGCACTGGTTTCTGTATGTCTTGCCTTTTCTGGCGCTGTGGTTGGGAATCGGCCTGGCTCAAATGAAGTTCCGTATCATGGTTTTTATGGGCAGCCTGCTGCTGGTAGTGTATGCGGTCGGTATCTACAACTTCTTCACAGACCAACAATTTTTACAGCCAGTACTGGCGGCTCCCTGGCGAACCGTTTACGATGAAATCAAAACAGAAAGTAAGCCAGGAGCAATGGTCATCTGCACAGGTTTCGACACTTCCTGCTGGTATTACGCAGAGCAGTACGGATACCAGGTTTCATTACCCTGGGATTTGGAGAGAAAAAACGGCGTCCAGCCTGTCGAGGTCTGGTGGGTGCACTCAAATGTGGGAGGCATACGCTACGATCGCGAGGCATTGGATCAAGAATTTCTCAAAGTGGCGGAGAGCCAGTATGAGGGCCATGAGGTCAGGAAATTCATTCTACACGATCCAACGATCCGCTGGCTAAAAACACGGCTGATGGGACACTCCGATTACGAATACCTGGTTGAGCTTTACCATTTTTATTCGCCTTGAAAACATATTCTGGTAATACAGCGAAAATGATGGCTCCGCGTTCCCAGAATTTTTTAAGGATTGATTGAAGTCCTGGCTGCCATTCTTATGAAGATCAAGCTTTCCTGGAATGTGCTGAGAACCGCTGTGCAGGTCGCAGCCCTCATCTATGCCAGCTCGTGCGGACCGGCAGCGAAGTATTATCCTGCGACTGCAATTCCTGGAGCTGTAGAATTAGATGAGAACCAGGTCTGGCTCATAAAAAGCCCGCGCGCGGAAGCAGCTGGCAGCGACCCGGGCAGCGGGATTAATAAACCCCAATACCCTTTGACCGGAATCGAGCTGGAGGAAATTAATTCGACAAACCTGGATTGGCTGGTCAAATCCGGAGCTTTTTGGCTGCGGTATAACGGGTTGTTGTGGTCGGAAGTGGAGACCCAGGAAGGGACACGGAACTGGAGTGCTCTCAGCGAGCTGGAAGGCGACCTGGCACAGGCGGCGCAGCTCAACCAGAAGGTGATCCTGGTGGTCAGGAGCACCCCCGATTGGGCGCAGGCGGTCCCAGGTCACTTCTGCGGGCCAATCGAATCTTCCAAGGTGGCTGCATTTGGCGATTTCATGCATGAGCTGGTGAAACGTTACAGCCAGCCGCCATATTCGGTTAAATTTTGGGAGATTGGGAACGAGCCCGATATCGATACTGAACTGGTGGCGGGAAACAGTCCTTATGGGTGCTGGGGGGATGCCGATGATGAGTTCTACGGAGGGGAAAGGTATGCCGATATGCTTCAGACGATATACCCGCGTATAAAATCGGCGGACCCGGAGGCGCAGGTGCTGGTAGGAGGACTATTACTGGACTGCGACCCGGTTCATCCCCCGGAGAACCGGGACTGCCGACCGTCGAACTTCATAGAGGGGGTTTTAAAGGCAGGCGGTGGAGATTTTATTGACGGCATCAGCTTCCACGCATACGATTATTATTCGCAGCCCTTCAGCTTCAGCAACCAGAATTGGCACAGCAGCCATAAAACCTCCGGCCCTGTGAATGCAGTAAAAGCACGCCATTTGTACGGGCTTCTAATGAAATATGGTTATACAGGGAAGTATTTGATCAATACCGAAGCAGGATTGTTGTGCGGGCGAAGCGGGGACGAACCGATGTGCCAGACTTACGAGTTCAACATGACGAAAGCTTTCTATGTTGCCTTATCAAATGCAGCTGCATTGCGGGAGGGTTTCCTTGGTAATATCTGGTTCAACCTGACTGGATGGAGAGGCACAGGATTAATTGACGATAAAGAAAACGCTCTGCCTGCGATGAGTGCGATGAGCTACGCCTCAACCCAATTGAACGGGGCGAGTTTCGTTCGAATCATCCAGGAGATCCCTGGTCTAACCGGAATAGAGTACTTTCGTGATGGGAAATTCATCTGGCTGCTGTGGTCCCAGGAAGGTGCCGGCCAGAGAGTCAGATTTGAGGATCAGGGGGTTAAGATTTTCGATGTGTGGGGGAACTTAAAGCCAGGCAATCCATATCTAA
>Ga0154795_1154_pt1 | contig 12032 bp, 9 predicted proteins | sample Rifle2008BG16ft_FD_105803 | JGI IMG/M metagenome (GOLD analysis project Ga0154795, IMG submission 105803) | Chloroflexi bacterium RBG_16_54_18 | reverse complement strand
ATGGCCCGCAATTTGCTTAAGGCCGGATTCCCTCTCGTTGTGCATAACCGCAGCCAGCCTGCAGTCGATGAGCTTGTTAAGGAAGGAGCTAGCCCTGCCAGCTCCCCGGCGGGGGTAGCCAGCCAGGTGGATCTGGTTTTTACCTGCCTCCCTGACACTCCAGACGTCGAAATGGTAGCCCTGGGAGATAAGGGCATAATTGAAGGAGCGCACGACGGGCTGGTATTTGTGGATCATTCGACCATCAAACCGGCAGCCGCTCGAGCGATTTCGAACTCTCTGGGCGAGAAAGGAATCCGGTGCCTGGATGCGCCGGTTTCCGGGGGTGATATTGGGGCACGCGATGGGACATTAACCATTATGGTTGGCGGGCCAATTGATGCCCTGGAAAAGGCGCGCCCGGCGCTGCAGGCCATGGGGAAAAACATCACTCATGTCGGTGAGAGCGGAGCCGGTCAGATCGCAAAAGCCGCCAACCAGATCATGGTAGCAGCGCAAATGGTGGCAATGGGTGAGTTGCTCATCTTCGCCAAGAAGACCGGTGCAGATCCTCAAAAGGTCATCGAGGCGATACGGGCAGGGGCAGCGCAATGCTGGACACTGGATGTTAAACCACCCCGACTTTTCCAGGGAAACCGCCAGCCGGGCTTCAAAGCCTACATGCAGGCTAAGGATTTGTCGATCGTGATGGATACTTCTCGCCAATACGGCCTGCCGCTGTTCTCCGCTGGAGTTCACTCTCAGATTTTCAATGCCATGCTCGAGATGGGAATGCGTGAGCTGGATAACTCTGCTGTAATTGGGGTAATTGAAGCATTGGCAAATGTGAAATTGTTGGATCCTTGACAGGAGTTCAGGAAGTGAAAAGAAATGGAGCGCGGTGTGACCGTTTTGGAAGGCAGGGGTGCATTTTCGGGGGGCGAGCGTGAGGTTCTCTTTTGTGTTATCAACCGGTCAGAAGTCATACAGCTCAAAGCTCTCGTGCATGAAGCAGATCCGAAAGCATTTATGGTAATTGGTCAGGCACATGAAGCGCTAGGTGAAGGTTTCCGGCCGTGGATTCGCGAGTGAGGCTTGAGGTGCCCAGACCTGCAACCAAAAGCAGTACTCGACGTATAGTAAGTGCAGGCCGAAAAGGGATCCAGATCACTGGATCGTAAGTGCTCAGGAGCAAACCGGTGCAGGATAACGAACACGAAACGCTGATTCAAGCGCAGCAGGGTGATCCAGAAGCTTTCTCGAGGCTCGTAGATGCTTATCAACGCGCTGTTTTTAATCTGTGCTACCGGATGTCCGGTAATGCTGAGGATGCAGAAGATGCAGCACAGGAGACTTTCTTACGAGCTTTCAAGTCGTTGCGGCGCTTTGATCTGAACCGACCTTTTTCAACCTGGATACTCTCTATCGCAGCACACTATTGTATCGACCAGGTGAGGCGCAGGCGTTTTCAGGTCGTCTCAATCGAGGATTTACCGGTGCCTGACTTGCCAGATTTATCTCCAGGAATTGAGAAAAGCCTGAGTATAAAAGAAGATCAACAGCGCATTCGACTGCTTTTGCAGACACTTGAACCCACAGATCGTGCAGCAGTGGTCATGTATTATTGGTACGACTTTTCTTATGAAGAAATCTCTCGGACGCTATCATTGACCGAGAGTGCAGTGAAAAGCAGGCTGCATCGTGCCAGGAGGACGATGGCAGAGGCGTGGCGTGCAAAACAGTCTCAAAAATCAGGTGTACGGAATTTATCAATTTCTCCGGATGCCATATTACCCGAGAGGATGGCACCATGAATCACAGGAATTTTGAAGATTGGTTTTTTGTTTCGCAGGATCCCCAGTCTGAAAAACTCGATCCTGAGCAGCTTGCAAAGCTAAACCTCCATCTGGAAGGTTGCCAGTCGTGCCAGCAGATTGTCACTGCCTGGCGAGAAGTCGAACAGGCTTTCCAGCGTTCACCAGTTGTCCTGCCAGAAATGGGTTTCACCAGTCGCTGGCAGAAGCGCCTGGAAGCTGACCGCCAGCGTGTGCATGCAATGCAGGCTCTGCTTGTGCTGGCTTTTTGCCTTGGGGTGGTCGTCCTTCTGACAGGCTCACTGTTTCTACTGGCCTGGCCCTGGGCGAGAACTCCCGACCTGGTGGTCTGGTTCTGGATATCCCGTGTTTTCTCGATCCTTTCCATCGCCGGGGCCATTCGTGCGAGTGTCGGAATAATCCTTAATACAGTTACCAGTTTGATACCTTTGGGAGGCTGGATATTACTTGTTGGGCTGGCCAGCGAGCTGGCCGTGCTGTGGCTGGTTTCAATTCGTCTGCTCACAAAACCTCGGAGAATCCTGATATGAAATCAATTAACGCAGCATTTACAAGAAGCTCAATAATTGTATTGATTTGCCTGATTGGCTCTTTCATGAGCACGGCGAGTTCAATTGAATCGCCGAACGGCATGAGGATGGAAGGGGATAAATGGGAGGTTCCAAACCCAGAATTTACGGAAAATTTCGCTGATCCTCCGCAAAAAATTGATGCTTTCATTTTTCAAAAAGATGGAGAAGACCGGTTGGTATTGGGAGGTACTTATACTCTCGGAGAGGATGAAATCCTGAACGGGGACCTGGTTATTGCGGGTGGTAATGCAACCCTTGAGACAGGTTCAGAAGTGAAGGGTGACATCCTGGCATTGGGTGGTTCGCTGCGCGCCAATGGCCTGGTTGAAGGAGATATCCTGGCCCTGGGAGGACAGGTGTACCTGGGAGAGAATGCAAGCGTTCAGGGAAGCGTGAACATACTCGGGGGGCGCCTGGAGCGGGTTCCCGGTTCCCTGATAGAGGGAGAAGAGGGTTTCAGTTTACCGGCACCAATGCTTCCAGGGTTGCCCAATGATCTGGCTATACCTGAAATTAACCTGGGTTTAAGTCCAATCTGGAAGTTGTTCTGGATTCTGATGCGCTCATTTTTATGGGCAGCAGTGGCAGTTCTCGTCACTCTTTTTCTACCAGTCTCTACCCGCAGAGTCAGCCAGGTGATTTCTGGCCAACCCATGATTGCCGGAGGATTAGGATGCCTGACTGTCATGGTGGCGCCGATAATACTGTTTATCATCGGGATCACAATCATCGGCATCCCCATAAGCGTGCTCGCTGTGCTGATCCTATTGATCGCCTGGTGCTTTGGGATTATCGCCGCGGGTCTGGAAGTTGGCAGGCGGTTAGCTTCAGCATTCAGGCAAGAATGGGCGCTGCCAGTATCCGCAGCGTTGGGTGTGTTCTTGCTCACCATCGTTATAAATTCGATTGATGCGGTTATCCCGTGTGTCGGCTGGGTTCTACCTTTCCTGGTTGGGCTGTTTGGGTTGGGTGCGGTAATCCTTTCACGCTTCGGGACAAGTCAATATCCATCCCTGGCCGAGACTCACGAAACACCGGCGATCGAGATCCAGACTCCGCCGCAATCGGAAGGCGCCCAATAATAATGGGGCATCTGTAAAATTCGTCTAGCGGTATCCAAAACGCCGCAGGATGTCAGGGTCGTTGCGCCAATTCGAACGTACTTTCACATTCAAGGCCAGGTAGATTTTCCGGTTGCTCATATTCTCGATTTCTTTTCGTGCGGAAGAGCCGATTGCCTTGAGCATTTTCCCACCCTGTCCAATGACAATCGGCTTGTGTGATTCTCGTTCGACGAACAGAGTCGCTTCGATGTAGGCGCCGCTTTCAGCCCGCTCGGTATACTGATCGATACGAACTGCGATACCGTGCGGAATCTCATCACGTAAGATTTTCAAAGCTGACTCTCGAATCAGGTCAGCAGCGAGATCCCTTTCAAACAAGTCCGTTAGCTGGTCCTCAGGAAAATACGCCTCTCCCTCTGGCAGTCTTGCGAGAAGGAGCTGGATTAGTTCCCCAATTCCATCCCCTCGAGTCGCGCTGACTGCAGCAGGAAGTGCTCTGGAGAGATGACTGTGGAATTCGGATGTGGTTTTATCCATCAATTCCTTACGAACAAGATCAGTCTTGTTCAGAACCAGCAGGACCGGCAGATTCAGACTCGAACGGCTCAGTAGATTGAAAAGGAGTTGATCTTCCTCATCAGGAAGCTGGCTGGCATCGACGACCAGAAAGATCGCATCACTCTCATCCAGGATATCCGTTGTTTCCTGGTTCATCAGCTCTCCCAGTTTGTGACGAGGGTGGTGGAAACCCGGCGTATCGATGAAAACGATTTGGGCAGGGGGCTCACGCAGCGTCAGGATACCCATCTGTCGTTTGCGAGTGGTTTGCGGGCGCGGAGAGACAGCAGCGATCTTATGACCGACCAGTGCATTTATCAGCGTGGATTTGCCGACATTCGGTTTTCCCAGGACGCCGACAAAACCCGAGAGATGTCCAGTTGGACTTTGGGCGTGGTCTACCATAATCTTGATTGTATCAGGAGAAATAATATTAGCAGGTTTTCATTTACTAAAATCAATTGGTTGCTTGACCTAAATAATTGATTTCGGTATAATGAACTTTTGCTTAAGGAGATAAGTGCAATTGTTCTATATTCAAACAAACGGGCTCGAGTATTGAAAACAAATTTTCAACCAGGGAAGAACCTCGCTCAGAGGGTAATTTCACATCATTTATTCAAATCTGTTACTTAATTAATTGATTGCTTTGTAAATGATTTCAGGAGTAATCGCATGGCAAGACTTTTGCCGAGTAAATCATACGCGCGTATAGAAGTTGATCTGCAGCTTCCTAATCTGATCGAGGTGCAGTTGGATTCATTCCGGCGGCTGAAAGAAGAAGGCCTGACGGATTTATTCCAGGAACTCTCTCCGATCGAGTCGTACAACAAAGGGATGAAGCTGTATTTTCCGAGTAACGCGCCTGAATCCAAGGATTTAAAGTTCTGGTTTGGAGAGCCCAAGCATTCCATCGAAGAGTGCGTCGAGAGGGATTTGACTTATGCCTGCCCGCTGTATGTGAGGGTGTTGCTGGCAGGCTCAGAAGTCCCGGAACCGATCGAACAAGATATTTTCCTGGGAGATTTCCCGGAAATGACTGAGAAGGGCACGTTCATCATCAATGGTACAGAACGGGTAGTGGTTTCGCAGTTGATCCGCTCGCCAGGGGTTTATTTTGAAGCTCCATACGACCGTTCCACCGGACGACCGCTGGCAATGGCTAAGTTGATCCCTGACCGGGGAGCCTGGATGGAATTCGAAACCCGGAAGAGCGACTATCTGACTCTGCGTTTCAACCGGAAACGAACAGTTCCTGTGACCATTTTCTTGCGTGCACTGGGTGCTGTTAATGATGGTTTGGTTGGTGCCCCTCCATCGATAACCGAAGGCACCGATGAAGAGCTGCTGCGGATTTTTGGGGATGTCGATAACAATCCTGACAGGATGTATATCCCATCTACGCTGTACCAGGAACCGGAGTGGGATCTTTCCCACGGGCAGACCATAGCTCAGGCAGCTCTGCTTGAGTTCTTCAAAAGAATGCGTCCTGGCGACCCAGCTACCCTGGAAAACGCCCGGGATTTTCTGGAAGAACAGTTGTTCGACCAGCGTCACTACGACCTGGAAAAAGTGGGGCGTTACAAGCTGAACCAGAAATTGGACCTGCACAGTTATATCCCCAAGACGCACAGGACAGTCTCTAAGTGGGATATCGTACGCCTGATCCGCCGCATGATCATGATAAACAACGCCGTCCAGGCTCCGGATGACATCGATCACTTAGGGAATCGACGCGCGAAGACGGTGGGTGAGCTGATACAAAATAAGCTGCGCATCGGACTTCGCCGAATGGAACGCGTGATCAAAGAACGCATGTCGATTCGCGATCAAGATCAAATCTCACCGATCACATTGATCAATATCCGCCCGGTTGTAGCTGCATTACGCGAGTTCTTCGGCTCGAGCCAGCTGTCGCAGTTCATGGATCAAACCAATCCCCTGGCTGAGCTGCGGCATAAACGGACCCTTTCGGCGCTGGGCCCAGGCGGCCTGCGGCGAGAGCGTGCTGGCTTTGATGTGCGAGACGTTCACCATTCGCACTACGGCCGGATCTGCCCGATCGAAACGCCAGAAGGCCCGAACATTGGCTTAATCGGGCGGCTGGCATCCTTCGCACGAGTCAACGAATATGGATTCATCGAAACACCATACCGAAGGGTTGTAAAAGTCCTGAAAGCAGATGACATCCGCCTGGAAGGAAGGCTGCCGCGCGACACAATCACCCATCCTGAGAAAGGCACGGTGATTATTCAAAGCGGTGAGAGATTCACACCCAAAACAATCAAGGCGATCCAAAAGGCGAAGATAAATGAGGTCCCTCTCGTCCCATTCGTTTCAAGCGAGATGGAATACCTATCGGCAGATACGGAAGACAGGTTTGTGATCGCACAGGCTAACACTCCATTAAACGAAAATAATGAGTTTATCCGCCATCGAGTCTCCTCGCGCTACCATTCTACGTTCATTTTCTCGGCGCAAACGAACATCGATTATATGGACGTCGCACCACATCAAGTGGTTGGTATCAGCGCTGCGTTGATCCCTTTCCTGGAGCATGACGATGCCAATCGGGCGTTGATGGGTTCGAATATGCAAGCCCAGGCGGTTCCTTTGCTCAGCCCCGACATCCCACAGGTATCCACGGGAATGGAATACCATGCCGCCATCGACTCGGGACAGGTGGTTGTGGCTGAAGAAGAAGGCGAAGTAATCTCGGTCACCGGGAAGAAAGTAGTAATCCGCACCAAAAATGGAAATGAGAAGGTCTATCCGCTGCGCAAGTATCATCGCTCGAATCAAAGCACGTGTATCGATCAAAGACCCGCCGTCGTGAAAGGCCAGTTGGTGAAGAAAGGGACCGTGGTCGCTGATTCTTCTTCCACGGAAGGAGGAGAGCTGGCTCTGGGACAGAATGTTGTGGTGGCTTTCCTATCCTGGGAAGGTGGCAATTTCGAGGATGCAATCTTGATCTCTGAACGACTTGTCCAGGAAGACCTGTTCACTTCCATACATATCGAGAAGTATGAGATCGAATCGCGTGACACCCGGCTGGGACCGGAGGAAATCACTCGTGATATTCCAAATGTCGGCGATGAAGCGATCAAAGATTTAGATGATCACGGTATCGTCCGTATAGGGGCTGAGGTTGGGCCGAACGATATCCTAGTGGGAAAAATCTCACCTAAGGGAGAAAAAGAACTCACTCCAGAAGAGCGGCTACTACGCGCTATTTTCGGCGAAAAGTCACGTGACGTCAAAGATACATCCCTGCGCATGCCGCATGGAGAGCGAGGAAAAGTAGTTGAAGTGAAGGTATTCACCCGCGAAGACCATGCAGACTTGGCCGCAGGTGTTGATATGATGGTGCGTGTGTCTGTGGCACAGCGCCGGAAGATCACCGCTGGCGATAAAATGGCTGGGAGGCACGGTAACAAAGGCGTTGTATCCCGCGTGGTGCCGGCAGAGGATATGCCATTTCTGGAAGACGGCTCACCAGTGGATATCATCCTTAATCCACTGGGCGTTCCAGGCCGTATGAACATCGGGCAGGTTCTTGAAACTCATCTCGGCTGGGCTTCCAGCCGGCTGGGGTTTCGTGCCAAGTCTCCGGTGTTTGATGGTGCCAGGGAAAGTGAAATTGAAGCCGAGCTGGCGCGTGCCTGGATGCTGGATTTTGCCTGGAGGAAAACTACCGAGGCTGCATGGGAGTGGCTTCGCGCCCAAGAGTATGACCTGGAATTCATCGAAGATGATTCAGAAGTGAGGCATCTGTACCTGGAAGCCTGGTTGGGCGAGCGCAGTTACGATGTTTATAATCTGAAAGCAGACTTGAATTATGCCAAGCGCTCAAACCTGGTCGAATGGTTGCGCGACCGGGGTTTCGATCCTGGAAAGTTCCTGGCGTTCGAAGACACTATTATTCCTCCCGCTTTGCGAGAAGAAAACGACCGGATGGCGATGGATATTTGTTTGCGCATGTGGCTGGAAGATCTGGGTGAGGAAACTGCTGGTATCCCCGACGAACAAATCTCAGCTAAAGCGCTGGAAGTAATGACCAAATCGGGAAGACCTTTACCGACACTCGGTAAGCAGGTCCTGCGCGATGGCAAGACCGGTGAACCATACGACCAGCCGGTGACCGTCGGTGTGATGACCATGTTGAAACTGCACCACCTGGTTGAGGACAAAGTACATGCCCGATCTACCGGACCCTACAGCCTGGTATCGCAGCAACCACTGGGCGGTAAGGCTCAATTTGGTGGCCAGAGATTTGGTGAAATGGAAGTCTGGGCATTGGAAGCATACGGCGCCGCCTATACCTTACAGGAAATGCTGACTGTGAAATCGGATGATGTACAGGGGCGAGTTAAAACCTACGAAGCCATTGTCAAGGGAGAGCAAATCGAAGAACCCAGCATCCCGGCTTCTTTCCGAGTCCTGGTGAAAGAGCTGCAAAGCCTGGGATTGGCGGTGGAAGCGGTGACGGATGCGGGTGAATTGATCAAGTTTGGAAAAGATGAGGAACGCGCCCGCCCGCCCAGGATGAGTACCGGGTTGATTTCTATAGGTGAAGACCTGTGAGTGTCAAGAAATAAACCTTTCCTTGACTGATGAATTTACGCATGGTACAATCGCAGTTCGTTCTCTAAATTTTAGATGGGCGGCAATACCCCCGCCCTGGAAATGATAGTTTAGTCGTTCGGCGAGGCCATCAAGTACGACCGATGGCCTCGCTTTATGAAAAAAAGCGGAAAAGCAGTCCCGCGTTCAATATTTGAAAATTATTTCGGAGGCTGTTGTGCCAACAATCAATCAACTCGTCCGCAAAGGCCGGAAGACAAAGAAGGTAAAGAGCAAAGCACCTGCATTGCTCTACACCCTGAATATGATGAATCAGCGGCGGGTACGCCAGGAGAAAGGCGCACCTCAAAAGCGCGGCGTTTGTACAATCGTGCGCACAATGACGCCGAAGAAACCCAACTCGGCACTGCGTAAGATTGCACGCGTGCGACTGACCAACGGGATAGAGGTGACCGCTTATATCCCCGGCGAAGGCCATACTCTCCAGGAGCACTCGGTTGTCCTGGTACGCGGCGGCCGCGTGAAAGACCTCCCCGGCGTGCGCTACCATATCGTGCGCGGCACATTGGATACCGGGGGTGTAAACAGCCGGAAACAAAGCCGGTCAAAATACGGTTCCAAACGTCCGAAAGCGAAGTAGATAGAGAGGCAGAAATGCGTCGAAGAAAACCTGAAAAGCAAGAAATTTCTCCGGATGTGCGCTTTAACAGCGTACAGGTCCAGAATTTTATTAACTACGTTTTGCGCAACGGAAAAATGAGCCTGGCGACCCGCCTGGTATACGATGCTTTTGATCTCATCGAACAGCGCAGCAAGCGAAATGGGTTGGAGGTCTTCGAACTGGCGATCAAAAATGTTGCGCCGGTTATGGAAGTGAAACCTCGTCGTGTAGGAGGCGCTACTTACCAGATCCCAATGGAAGTGCCGCCTTTTCGTCGTTTTGCTTTAGCTTCGAAGTGGATCCTGACAGCAGCCAGGTCCCGCGCAGGCAGGAACTTCTCCGATCGATTGGCAGCCGAGCTGATGGATGCAGCGAATAACACCGGCACATCAATCCGCAAGCGTGAAGAGACGCATAAAATGGCAGAGGCGAATCGCGCATTTTCGCATTATCGAGTGTAATGATTCGATAATCGATAAATGAATCGCCTTATTTGATGGTCAATTTGTATTCTTATATTTGAAGCTTGAGAATGCTTGCTCCTGGAAAGATTGATTAAATGGCTCGTGTTTATCCATTAGATCGTTACCGGAATATCGGCATTATTGCCCATATTGACGCGGGTAAAACCACGACCACCGAGCGTATTCTGTTCTACACAGGTAAGACCCACCGGATTGGATCCGTCGATGATGGGACTACGGTGACGGACTGGATGGAGCAGGAACGGGAGCGTGGGATAACGATCGTTTCTGCGGCAGTCTCGGCAGAATGGAAAGGCTACCAGATCAATATCATCGATACACCAGGGCATATCGATTTTACGGCGGAAGTCCAGCGATCACTACGGGTACTGGATGGCGGGATTGTCATCTTCGATGCCGTTCAAGGTGTTGAACCCCAGAGCGAAACCGTCTGGAGGCAGGCAGATCGCTATCGAGTTCCGAGGATTTGTTTTGTAAATAAGATGGATCGTGTTGGTGCTTCATACGAACGGACGATCGTCTCGATCCGGGAGCGGCTGGGAGCCAATCCAATTGCAGTTCAGATACCGATTGGCGAAGAAGCTGCATTCCGAGGGGTCCTGGACTTGATCCATTCGACTGCAGTAATCTGGGATGACGATCTCGGCAAAGAGCCGCGAGAAGCAGCCATCCCAGTGGATATGCAGTCCCAATTTGAAAATGCTCGCTTGCGGATGATCGAATTAATCGCCGAGACCGATGAGGATTTGACAATTAAATACCTGGAGGGGAAGGAAATCTCCGTTCCGGAGCTGAAAGCAGGTTTGCGTAAAGCAATTCTTACAGGGGAAGCGACTCCAGTTTTCTGCGGGAGCTCACTGCGGAATAGAGGTGTGCAGCTTCTACTTGATAGTGTGATAGATTACCTGCCTTCACCAATCGATATCCCCCCGGTGATTGGTACCCATCCCAGAACCGAAGAAGATGTTGAACGCAAGCCAGAAGATTCTGAGCCAATGAGCGCTTTGGTCTTCAAGATTGTCACCGATCCCTATGTCGGACGGCTGGCGTACGTTCGCGTTTACTCCGGTAAACTGACCCAGGGTTCGATGGTCTTGAATTCGACCAAGGATCGCAAGGAACGCATTGGACGTCTGCTGCGCATGTACGCTGACCGGCGAGAAGATCTGAGTGAGATTCTTGCTGGAGACATCGGCGCTATCCTTGGAATGAAAGAGACTTTCACGGGAGATACTCTTTCCGACCAGGGAAATCCCATCCTCCTTGAGAGCATCACCTTCCCTGAACCTGTGATTTCGGTGGCAATCGAACCCAAGACTGCAGCCGACCAGGATAAACTTTCGGAAGCTCTGCGAAAACTTTCAGAAGAGGATCCAACCTTTATCATCCGGAATGAGGAAGAGACCGGGCAAATTCTGATATCGGGTATGGGAGAGCTGCATCTGGAAGTCCTGGTAGATCGCATGTTGCGAGAGTTCCGCGTTCAGGCGCGTGTTGGCAGACCACAAGTCGCCTATAGAGAATCGATCACGATTCCCGTGGAAAAAGCAGAATACCGGTATATCAAGCAAACCGGCGGACGCGGGCAATACGGACATGTCGTGCTGGAGCTCATGCCGGGTGAACCAACCAGCGGTATTATTTTTGAGAACGGCATCGTAGGTGGTGTGATCCCGCGTGAGTATATCCCGGCTGTAGAGAAAGGTGTGCGTGAAGCTGCGGCTGGGGGTATCCTGGCAGGTTATCCCGCGACCGATATCAAAGTGCGCCTTTACGACGGCTCCTTCCATGAAGTTGACTCGAATGAAATGGCTTTTAAAATGGCTGGCTCAATGGCCTTCAAGGAAGGCGTCCAAAAAGCTGGACCGATACTGCAGGAGCCGATCATGCGAGTGGAAGTACTGGTACCGGAAGAGTTCCTGGGTGAGATCATCGGACAGCTGAACTCACGCCGTGGTGAGATCCTGGGAATGGAAATCCGGCCAGGAAACGCACAGGCTGTAAACGCCAAGGTTCCCCTCGCTGAAATGTTTGGGTATGCCACGGATCTGCGATCGGCAACACAAGGTCGCGGGATTTTTACGATGGAGTTTGAGCGATACGCACGTGTATCTGAAAGTGTATCAAGGGCAATTATCGAAGGCGTGTGATCTTCGAAGGAAAAAGAACTTCATTTGCCGATTAAATGGATTTGTTTTCAATAAAAAGGAGTAGCACTTATGGGAAAGCAAAAATTTGAGCGCAACAAGCCGCACATGAACGTGGGAACGATGGGACACATCGACCACGGGAAG
>Ga0154795_1112_pt1 | contig 12079 bp, 14 predicted proteins | sample Rifle2008BG16ft_FD_105803 | JGI IMG/M metagenome (GOLD analysis project Ga0154795, IMG submission 105803) | Chloroflexi bacterium RBG_16_54_18 | reverse complement strand
GGGATCGTCAGCACCCGTGGAGGCAGCCGCCGGTGCGCAGCCCGCGCTTATTAATATTCCCAGCAGGGCAATGAAGGACAGCCAGCGCGGGAGGCATCTCATGCTGGTGAGATTCCTCCCCGTTCAGCCAGAATTTTTTGGATCTGCACTTCCTGTTTGTTTGCCCGGCGTTCGAGCTTACCAAGTACCTTCAACAATGCCTCGGCCGCGCCTGATTCCTCTAGGGATGCCAGGTTGATGCGCACGTTGTAGCCTGCCCCGCTCAGGGCTGCCCGAGCCAGCGCTGCGCCGGTAGCTCCGTCACTGATGGCGTTCAGGTTGCCCAGCTCGACAACCTGCCGGGCCAACCCGATCACCTCCACCGACCAGGCTGCCACTTCCAGCGGGACACGCGCCGCTTCCAGGGTCGTCGAATCGATCATCCCTTGACGCCGTGCTTTTTCTTCGAGGGAGCTTTTGGGAAGCTTGAAGGCCTCCATCACACCGCTGAAAGCCGCAGCATCGCGCTGGATGGCGTTCGTAAGCTTTTCGCGCAGGCTCTCCGCCTCCTGCAAGATGGTCTGCATTTGGTCTTCAACTCCGGCGTACTTCTTCTTGCCGATGGTCAACCGGGCTACCATGGCGACCAGCGCCGCGGCAGCCGCGCCGCTGTAGGCCGCGGCTGAGCCGCCTCCCGGCGTTGACGAACCGTCCGCCAGCGCCTGCAAGAAATCGTCAGATGTGATCGGTTGAGCACTGGTTTGGGCTTCTGCCAGGCGGTACTCCAGGATTTGACCATCCTCGAACTGGTCCAACTGCAGGTACCAGCGGGCAGCCTCCACCAGCGCCTGTTGGGGAATCAGCCCGACCAGCTCGCTGTGATGAATGCCTACCCCATAACGGGCCGCCTCTCGCCGGATCGTCTCGACGGCACGCGCCAGGGGAGTGCCCTGGTAATTGGTCAGGTTCATCGAAACCTGGGCCATCCCGTCCACCAGCAGTCCCAGTCCTTTTATATACCGCAGACCTCCGGAAGAGTGGCGGATCGCTTTGGCGACTTTCTTGGCGATCTCCACATCCCCGCTGCTGAGGTACACGTTGAAAGCAATCAGTGGGTAGCGTGCGCCGATCACGGTTGCCCCGGCCGTCCCCATTCTGCTCGGACCGAAATCCGGCGCCCTGTCTGCATTTGTGATGATCTCTTCTTTCAGGGTCTCGTACTGGCCGCGGCGCAGGTCTTCCAGGTTCTTCCGTTCGGGTCGGCTGGCAGCTTCCTCATACAGGTACACCGGAATGTCGAGCTCTTCCCCCACCCTGCGGCCCAATCTCTGTGCAATTTCGACGCATTCCTGCATGCTGATCCCCGTGATCGGCACAAAAGGCACCACGTCCGTCGCGCCGATGCGCGGGTGTTCGCCTCTGTGCTCATCCAGGTTGATCAGCTCCGCCGCCTTCGCAATGGAGCGGAAGACGGCTTCTTCGACCTGCGCCGGGGGCCCGGAAAAGGTCAGCACAGTGCGGTTGTGGTCCAGGTCGGAGTGCTGATCGAGCAGGCTGACCGCCGGTACCGATTGGATGGCCGCTTTAATTTGCTCGATCACATCCGGTCGGCGGGCTTCGGAATAATTGGCGATGCATTCGACTATGGGAGCAGACATGGCTCTTACCCTTTCATACATTCCACCCCAAAAACAGGGCGCGACCCCCAATTATACTCACATTCTGCAAGGCAGATCTATAACAGCTCTATTGCTGTCCTTCGTATTCCATGAAGGTATTCCGCCTTCCCCATGGCATCCAGGATATCTTCAATATAATCTAAAAATTCTAGGCTCATACGGGAACATATTCTTTGAGAATTTGTTATACTTTTTCTAACTTCTTCATCCCAAATTCCTTATGTTTATTTTATCTTTGTTGCTGGGGGAGTAATAGAAATCCTGAGCTTTTATATTTACCTTTTCCGGAGCTTACGAAGCTGTTCGAACAGCTCGTGTTCTTCCTGGTTTAAATCCGCGGGCAGCTGGACCTGGACTGTGGCAATCAGGTTGCCGCGCTGCTGGGGATCTCGCAGGTTCGGCATCCCCAGGCCGCGCAGACGGAAGGATTTACCGTTGTTGGTGCCTGCCGGGATTGTCAGCTCGACAGAGCGCCCGATAGCTGGTACGTGCGCCTTTCCGCCAAGAATAGCCGTATAGAGATCCACTGGTAAATTTACTTTCAGGTCGTCCCCTTTACGCTCGAACTTTTCATGCGGCCTGACCTGGATTTTCAGATACAGGTCGCCCGATGGTCCTCCCCCCGAACCAGCCTGTCCCTGGCCGCCCAGGCGGACCCGTGAGCCGGTCTTGACACCGGGTGGGATTTTGGCTTCGATCCTCCGGCCGCCTTCCCACTGCAGACTTAAGCTTGTGCCGTGAAACGCATCCTCCAGCGAGATTTCAACCACTTGCTCAGCGTCTCGCCCGGCTTGAGCGCGCACAGACCTCGTTCGCCCGCCGGTCCCAGCTCCTGGGCGCTGGCCCATGCCTCCAAATAACATCTCGAAGAAATCCGAGAACCCCCCCATCCCTCCTGCGTTCCCGAATCCGCCTCCGAACATCTGCTCGAATTCTTCGGGCGTGACCGTGCGCGTAGTACCCCCTCCTCCAGGCCCGGCTCTCCACTGCGTCCAATCGAAATCCTCCGGCCTGCCGCCGGTATGCGAGTACTGCTGCCACTGCGCTCCAAACTGATCATACTTCTTGCGTTTCACGGGATCCGATAAGACCTCGTAGGCCTCGTTTATTTCTTTGAATTTTTCCTCGGAAGCCTTGTCCCCCGGATTGACATCCGGGTGATGCTTGCGCGCCAGTTTACGATAAGCCTTCTTAAGCTCATCCTTGTCCGCGCTCTTTTCTACTCCCAGGATTTTGTAATAATCTTTGTAGTCCATGGTGATTAATTTTACAGCACATATGCCAGAATTACAGGATTCCGGTCCGCTTACCTGAATATTCCTTTAAACCATAATACCGAAACGTAAATATCCCGTCGGAAAATTATTAATATGATCTCAGAGACAGCCAGGTCCCCGCGATTTCCACTGGGGTGAGTAGATCCTCCATTTTCTGAAGAGCGCTGGAGATGCTGTTCATCCCGGCCCCGTTGGTTTTATATTCCTCATATAAATGATTTGTGCGATTCTTATACACTGGCGATATCATTCAAACACATTCAAAAATGATAATAATACTTTGTACTGAGAAGGAGACTTTTAACCATGTATCGAAGATACCATACCCCTTATCACTGGCGAGAGATAGATCGCCTTCAACAGCAAATGAACCGCCTGTATGAAACCGCTGCCCCAAGCCGCTTGCGCCAGGCTGCAGGTTTCCCTGCGATGAACATCTGGTCGAACAACGATGGCTTGAAGGTCACCGCTGAGGTACCTGGTGTACATCCCGAAGACATAGACATCAATGTTGTTGGGGATACTCTGACTCTGACCGGTGAGCGCAGGCCAGACGACCTGAAAGAAGGCGTCCAATACCATCGCCAGGAACGCGGTAATGGCAAGTTCAGCCGTTCGATCCAGCTGCCCTATAAGGTCAACATCAAGAAAGTAGAAGCGACCTTTGCCAACGGCGTATTGAGCGTCGACCTGCCGCGAGCCGATGAAGACAAGCCGCGCAAGATTGTTGTAAAGAACGCCTGAGTCCATTTGACAGGTTGTAATAATCAATTTTCAGAAAAAAGAGGTAATACTATGCCAGAGACAAAAGTTTTAGAACCCCAGAAAGAAGAGATTGAAATCTCAGAAGGCACCGAGCGTACCCGCGAAGGCCTGTGCTTTATCCCGCGTGCCGATATTTACGAGCTGGACGACCACTTGATGATTGTGGCCGACGTCCCAGGCGCGGATGATAAGACCATCGACATTGTGCTCGAGAAAGACGTTCTGACCATCAACGCGTTAGTCGATCCGGTCCTTCCAGAGGGCTTTTCGCTGGCCTATGCTGAATACGAAGTCGGCGATTACACCCGTAGTTTCAAGATTTCCAGTGAGATCGACCGTGAGAAAATCTCAGCCAGCATCAAGAACGGCGTCCTGCGCCTGCGCCTGCCCAAGGCTGCTGCAGCCAAGACCCGCAAGATCAGCGTGATAGCTTCCTGATTATTCAACGAATAGTTCATTCTCCTTCAGACCGCCTGTTAGTTGGCAGAGCGAATAATTTCACTCCTGTCTCAATGGGTGGTCTGATTTTTTTAACTGCCAGCCAGCAGAATCATCTTGAATATTAAGAAAAAATATGTTATATTTATAAAGCATTAATGAATATGGCGAGGGGGTCATTCAAGTTCTCGCCTCATCGTTGCGCAATAATTGGAAGGGTCAGCATGCTGCCGGTCTTGTTCGAAGTAAATGGCCTTCCTATCTATTCCCATGGTTTTTTTCTAAACCTGGCGTTGTTGACCTGTACCCTCGTACTGTTCCTCGAATCGCGCCGCAGGCGCTGGCCAAAAGGAGAAATCCTACCCATTACCCTGGCAGCCTTCGTAGGTGGGATGGTCGGCGCGCGTGTATCGATCGTTTTCTTCAACGGTTGGGAGACCGCCCCCGTGGTATTGGATTTCTTCCGCCTTTTCGACCCGCGCATCGGCCCCGGCTCTATCCTGGGCGGCGTGGCAGGAGCCTACCTGGCAGGTTTCATCGCCAGCCGGGCGCTTGGCAAGGCTGGCTGCGCCTGCGATGCCTTTGCTCCCGCCATGGCCTTGGCTATGGTAATCGGGCGTTTCGGCTGCTTCCTCTCTGGCGAAGACGGTTTGGGTAAAGCCACCGATCTTCCCTGGGGTGTACCTCTTCCCGGCTTGGACCATCTGGTTCATCCGACGCCGCTATATGACGCCGCCTTCAACCTGGCCTGGTTCGGCGTGCTGATCGCACTGCGCAACCACCCCCGCATGCAGGACGGTAACCTGCTCAAATTCGGGCTGGCGGGATATGCTTTGTTCCGTTTTTTCGTCGAATTCATGCGCAACAACCGCGTGCTTCTGTGGGGTCTGACCGGGCAGCAGTGGTTCTGCCTGGGTTTGCTGTTTGTCATCGGGCTGTATTACAGCTACCATTACGTTCAGGTAAAGAAACTGGCAACGGTCTAATTGCCTATCAGGTTAATTGAAATACTTCTAAAAGTCCTTCTCCGCTGATCAAGGGTGATAGGTCGGTAGAAACAGATGGATGGACAGACAAATGGAAAATGATATCCAGCCTTCCGAGCAACCATTGGAAAATGCGGAACTAAATCCTCAGGACCACCCCACCGGGGATACGCAGTCGGTCCGCAAGTATAAGCCCAGCTTACAATTTGCGCTTGGATTTTTTGGTTGGTTCATCATTAATTCCCTGCTTTGGGGAAGTGTTGCCTGGATGCAAACCACTTCCAACAGGCTCGTAGAACTAATTCTTATTCCCTTTTACTATCTATTGTGTTTTAGCATCCCCCTCAACGTCGGTGTCCTATTGGTTTTAGGCGTGGTTAAGCGATGGCGCCCGATTGGGCTGGGTGTTCTGGTTGCCATCTCTCTCAATATTATGATATCCCTGGTTCGAGGTGTGTTCACGAACGCCATGTGTTTCGCACCTTTCTATTTCAATGCCGAAAATTTGTCTAACGAATGGCTGGACGCATTACTAAAATCACTGTAAGCCGAATGGAAAACCATTTTGTAACTTATTCGCTGTCAGTACATGTTACGCAGGAGCACCTCCGGTTGGAAATTTTAGGATCATCACTGATCCTTCATCCATGAGGAAAATCTCAAAAGAAAGTAGCCTTCAAGTGGTTAATCTCCCAGTAGCAATTGTCTGATCAAGATCTGGTAGGGTGATATGGACGAGCAAACGCAGAGAGAAAATCAGCCCGATGCTGAATCCCCTGGTACAACCCAACCACAAATTGGAGTTGTGCAACGTACTTCCGAAGAGAAACGTGCAGAAGAATCCCTGAGAAAATCGAGAATCGTGCGTTATGGGTTATTCGCTGCTGGTTTCTCTAGTTGGATAATAATAAACAGCTTGATATGGCAAAGCGTGGCAGGAGATGTAAGGTACGGTTTCGATGCAGAGTTTTACGCACTTACCTACCTTTTCATTGTTCCGATTAACCTGTTCATTTTACTTGTGCTTTTTGTGCTTAAAAAAACCCGCCCTTTCGCCTGGGGTATTCTGACAGCAATTGGTGTGAACTTCCTAATTTCCATGGCTCTTGGCCTAACTTATAACGCATATTGTATGATTCCATTTTTCAATCACCCTTAATGTCCTGACCTTATAAGAACTTCCACTCGTGTTGAAAGACCAAATACTCGAAATAATCCGACCATCCCCACTGCTTACAAATACCGACCTTATTGGGAACTGACATGGGCGAACAAACTCAAAACAACGATCAATCCTCAGCCGAACCGCCAAGTACAGACCCGGCCCAAATCGCAAAGGTCCAGCGTGCTAATGTAGAAAAACCAGGACTGACCTTTTCAGGGGTGTTGAGAAACAGGCGCTACTGGAAGTTTGCCGCAGGTTTTGTTGGCTGGTTCGTGGTTAACGGCCTGGTGTGGTGGATTTTGTCGGGTGGATTCAACGCTATTGCGGATGATTTGTTCGAGAATGCTGGGGCTAACTGCATCTTGCTGCCGCTCAATCTGGTCTTCCTGTTCGGGCTGACCAGGGATTTAAGAACCCGCCCGATTGCCGGGGGTATCTTGGCTGCGATTGGAGTGAATTTGATTGTTTCACTCGTGCTTGGTGCTGCTCTGAACGCGTTTTGCCTGGTTCCTTTCTTTAACTAAACCAGAGCGCCAGGTCACGTAATAGTCCCGAAAGTCGTAATCTGCTCCTGCTACTTAGAGGAAATGAGATGAAACTCAAAAAGAAAGAATACACCACCCGTGCTGAAAAGCAGAAAGATTTTGCCATCGGAGTGGGGATATTTATTGGTCTCAACGTACTTCTTTGGGCAGTACTTTCGCTGGCATTTCGTCTAATAACCGGAATAACTGGAAACATGGATCAGGTCATAATTACTTACATAATCCTCATGCTAGGCTGTTTATTCTATGTCGTGCCAATCCTCTTAAATCTCGGCATCTTTATCTACTTCGCCCTTACCCGGGTCTGGATCGGTTGGGGGTTCTTGGGCACTTTTGCACTCTTGATTCTCCTGGGTATTCTCGCAGGAATCATCTGGAGTGCCATTTGTTTTGCCACCATGTAATCTGGATCTTGAGGCAATCTGATGACAATCGTCTCAGCTTCGCTTGCTGATCACACCGAAATGCTTTGGGAGCATACCCGCAGTTTAAATCTAATAATTTCCACTTTTCTCGATTCATTCTTGAACTCACTTTGTCTGGCACCCTTCTTCTATGATTTTTGATGCGCTGAACGGTCGGAAGCCTTTCGGCTGGCGCAGGCGGAAAAAGCGAGGAATGAGATGAAACTCGAAAAGAAAGAATACACCACCCGAGCTGAGAAGCAGAAGGATTTTGCGATTGGAGTGGGTGTCTTCATCATCTTGAACGCGATCCTCTATACTCTTTCTGTGTATGGTTCCTTAAGCTTGCCAGATTTATTCGCGGGCGACGATCCCGAAAGAGGCTACTATTTCTTTCCCCTCGCCTGCTGCTTCTTTTCTTTGTCTACTCTAATTAATATCGCCTTACTGATCTACTTCAATCGCACCCGGGTCTGGATAGCAGCCGGGATGCTGGTACTTTTCGGCTTCATTATGCTAATAGCGCTGATCGCTGGTGCAATCACCACTGTTAGCTGCTTTACCCTGTAGGGTTTAAGCTTCTGAGGGTATCGAGCCATGGCAACCTCCACATTTATCCACCAGGATGAACGCAGTGAAATCCTCTGGGAGCATACTCGCAGCCTGTGCCCGGAGTGCAAACGGCTGATTGACGCCCAGGTTTTCCTTCGTGACGGCAAAGTATACCTGCGAAAACTCTGCCCGGAGCACGGCTCATCCGAGGCCCTGATCTTCGGGGATAGTGCTCTTTACCAGGACATCACTCGCTTCAACAAACCTGGCACTCCGCCGCTTCAGTTCGCCACTCAGGTAGACAAAGGTTGCCCTTTCGACTGTGGCCTGTGCACCGCTCACCAGCAGCACGCCTGCCTGGGGATCATCGAGGTCAACAACCTGTGCAATCTGGACTGCCCCCTGTGTTTCGCCAATGCCGGCACAAACCATCACCACGCGCATGCTGATTTCGAGCTGACCCCTGCTCAGGTGAACTTCATGCTGGACGCTTATGTAGCAGCCGAAGGCAGCCCTGAGGTTTTGCAGTTCTCCGGCGGGGAGCCGACCCTGCATCCGCACATTTTGGATTTCATCGCCCTGGCTCAGAGTAAAGGCATCCGCTACGTCATGCTCAACACCAACGGTATCCGCATCGCCCGCGACGACCGCTTTCTGGCAGGCCTCGAAAAACTGAAGCCGCATATTTACCTGCAGTTCGACGGCTTCGACTCTGAAACGAACCGCCTCTTGCGTGGCAGGCCGGATTTGATCGACGACAAGCTGCGAGCCCTGGATCGGCTGGCAGAAGCCGACCTGCGCGTTGTTTTAGTGGCTGCCGTCGAAAACCAGGTGAATGAGCACGAAGTCGGGCGCATCCTCGAGTTCGGCCTGCGCCATCCGGCCGTCTTTGGAATCACCTACCAGTGCGCCTTCCGTGCCCAGCGCCATCTACCTGCCGACCCACTCACCCGCCTGACTATTCCAGACCTGGTCAGTGCGCTGGATTCACAAACCAATGGATTGCTTACCTTGCAGGATTTCGTCCCGGTGCCTTGCTGCATGCCGGTCTGCCAATTTGTTACCTACGCCTTCCTGCAAGGAGATAGCGTCGTCCCCCTGCCGCGCCTGCTGCCGGTTGAGCAGTACCTGGATTATCTCAAGAACCGCTCTCTACCAGACCTGGACGAGGATTTACTCAGGTTACTTGAGCGGCTGTGGAGCGCTTCCGCTCTGGCAGGCGCCGATCCTGTCTCAGAAGATTTGGCCGCCGTGATGGGGCAGGCGTTTCTGGTAAACAGCCGCTCTGCAGAGCGCTGCCCTTCCTGCCATAGCCACCTTCCCGTCAGCCAGCATACCCCGCGCGACCTGGGGCGACACATCTTCATGGTCAGCCTCCGTGACTTCATGGATCCCTGGACTTTCCATCTGAAAAATGCCATGAAATGCTGCCTCAATTTTCTTACCACCGATGGGCGCATGATCCCGTTCTGCGTTTATAACACGGCTGGTTATCGCGAGCAGGAGTTGGAGAGACTTCGAAAGACTGACCGATGACTGGTCAAAGACCAAAACGAAACTTGCGTTCTGCCTTCACCTGGGAACTCGCAGCATTCGTAACCTTCCCTTTGGAGTGTGCGGGTTTTCATATTTACCTCATCGTAAAGGTCCGGTCGACAAATATTTATTTGGAGGTTTGGTCATGAACGCCAACCAGACATCTGGTAGTGAGGAGGCAGTCTTAATTGAAAAGAGACTCCGTTTGCCGGTCTATTTTCTGGTTGCCTTGGGAATATATAGTACTTTGATTTATGTGATCAATTGGAAGCGTTACCCGCCTTTGTATACGGTTTTTATTTTCGCTTATTTTGCTATAAATGCTGCAATTGCCTGGGGAATTTTCCGTCGTAAGCCATGGGGCCGGATTCTTGGAATTATCCTGTTTGTGTTGTACGTTTATTCCAGCCTGAATAATATTTATGGGTCTTTAACTGGCTCTACTTTGGTTAGTAGATTTTACGTCGTAATTGATATCATCATCTGTATTACCAGTCTCCTCTCCACCGTCGTGTTGGTAAAGAGTGCGACGGCGTTTCGAGTTGAAAAACCGCATGACTCCTCTTTTACTGCACCTGGTCAGAGAGTAAAACCACCTCGCCCGCTGCCTTCCTGGTTGGATCCAACCTTGGTATCAGCCACCGCGGCAACATTGACCTACATAATTGTTGGCACATGTCCAGGGATGGTGATTTTTTCATTCCTTTCCGAATCCTATTGTCCCTCGGTTGTCGTGGACCCAGCTGGAGCCAGAGGATTGGTGGTTTTCTGGATGATCCCTTTTCCAGTAATTTTCCTCCTGGGTGGATTACTTGGTTTCTTCGTTAACCGATATATGTTGGCACATCGGGAATCCGTCAGCCAGCGTTCCATTGCCATCCTATCAGGGGTTTTGGTAGGGATGGTGAGCACATTAATTGGGATATGGATTCTGCAGATGGTTTTTTGTTCGGCTTGAAATCAATGCATACTTTGTTACATCAATCAAATTCTGTTTTGAGAGCAGCGTTAGCCTTTTGCTGAGTTCAACCATGAAGGATCCCACCATCTTGATCTTCATTTTGCTCGGACTGGTAGCCGTGACAGTCCTGCTGCCGCTAGGTATTTATCAATGGGTGCTGGGCAGTGTGCCCACCCTCCAGGCCGCAGGTGCCTTGGAAATGCTTAACCGTTCAGTTCAGCCAGCTGTTCTGGTCGATGTTCGCGGGATTGAAGATTACCAGCAGCGGCACATCGCCGGGTCGTTCTCACTGCCGCTGACGCAGATTATGGCTGTGGTTGCAGCGGCAGATCTGCCACCAGCTCTCCTCGGCAAGACGCTGCTGCTGGTGTGTGATGCTGGAATTCAGAGTGCCCAGGCAGCCCGGCACCTCCACCAGTTAGGTGTGATTGCCTACAATGTGCAAGGCGGGATACAGGATTGGGGTCGGGCCTGGCCCCAGTACAAGGAATTTCCGTACAACAGCATCGAGGGATATGGTGGAAGTAATTATCAACCATTCAGGGAGATGTCACCCGGGCAGCAAGTCGCTGCCGCTATTGCCTTGTTGTGGATCAAGCCGATCTACATGTTGTTGAGCGCTGCAGTTGGCTTTTTACTAGTGCGCCAAAGGGCAGCCGATTTACGCCTGCTGGGATGGGGGTTGCTGGTTTTTCTGCTTGGAGAAATCTTCTGCGCCATTAATTACCTCCTTCTCAAAGATAATTCCTATTTTGCAGAATATATGCACAGCTACAGCATGGCGGCAGCCTTTGGATTGGTTTGCTACGCATTATTAGCAGGGCTGGATGAGCGATTAATTCATTTTAGTCAGGCGGATAAGCGTTGTGCCATGCTGCCTGTCTGCGGGTCCTGTGTAAAATACCAGCCTGTGCGTTGTGGTGTCCGCCGTATGGTGCAGCTGGTGTGTGTCACTATGATCATCCTGGCATTCATTCCGCTGCTTTCCGCTTTCGATCTCACTGCCTATAACACACTGGTATTCGAATTCAACCACTATTACCTCCGCCCGCTTGTCCACCAGTGGTTTGAGGCGCGCTACAGTCCAGCCATGGCGATAGTCCTGTTTTCACTGGCCTTGCTGGTCATGCAGCTCACACCTCACCTCACGCTTCACATTGTCGCGCGCCTGTTATCCTGTGCTGGAGCGGGATTCCTGTTTTTTTCCCTGTTCAGGGTGTCGCTGGGGATGATTTATGCCGACTCGCTGGTCTGGGCGACTTTCTGGGAAGAGCTGACCGAACTGGTGTTCGCCGCGGCTGTGATCTGTATCCTGTGGATATTTCGCGGCTCGCTGTTGCCGGATTTCAAACCAGCCGAGACGTTCAAGAAAATTTTCACCTGAGAGATTTGTCATGTCTGTCGCCTCCTGTCTTGCGTCAAGCTGGTCAAGTGACGGAATTAGAACTAGAACTTGGTGTGAGAATCCTGGATTGAGCTGTTGATCTTTTCCATTAGGAGGTTCACGATGAAGAGCATATCGTTTCTCGCCCTGATGTTTTCCATGCTTTCCCTGGTGTTCTTTATCTTGCTGGTGTTCTTAAGAATACCCTTCTCCCCTTTTCCGCTCATTAGTTACCAGGATGTCTTTGACATCCTCACTCCCCTGGTTCTGATCCCGATCTATTGGCTGCTTTTTCGCGGTTCCAGCAGCCGGTCTGATCTGGCGGGTGAAATCATCTTCATGATTCTGGCGTCACTCTGGATTCAGGGTCAGGGAATGCACCTGACGGCTAATTCGATAAATAATCTG
>Ga0154795_1001_pt1 | contig 12380 bp, 9 predicted proteins | sample Rifle2008BG16ft_FD_105803 | JGI IMG/M metagenome (GOLD analysis project Ga0154795, IMG submission 105803) | Chloroflexi bacterium RBG_16_54_18 | reverse complement strand
AAAGGGAATTTGAATGTTTGGACTGTTTCGATAAGCGACCAATTTAAGCGTTTTGGTCTGAATAAGTCCCTCATCGACCCTTACTTAATGAAAGTAAAGCAGCTGCTTCACAGCAATAAGCTCAAGATTCACAGTTGCCCAATTTCTAAGGTAGACTTGGATGGGTTTATGTCTGCCGTAGATGAGTTTATCGAGATAGTGCAAACTGCAGAACTCAAAGATTAAGATTGTAAACAAGCAATATCTGAACCTATATCACCATCTATTGCGAAGGTACTCTGGTTCTCAATTAAATCTACTGCTGCATCTGTCATTAGAAGAATTGAACGAAGGAGGTAGCCCCGTGTACATCGTTCACGTCCATGCCAAAGTCAAGCCGGAATTCATCGAAGCTTTCCGCCAGGCCACCATCGAGAACGCCCGAAATAGCGTCCAGGAACCGGGGGTGGCGCGTTTTGACGTTCTCCAGGACAGGGATGATCCCTGTAATTTTTTACTGCTCGAAGTCTACCGGACGCGAGAAGATCCAGCCAGGCACAAGGAAACCGCCCATTATGCGAAGTGGCGAGACACCGTCACGGAGATGATGGACGAACCCCGGCGGAGCGTTAAATACGATAACATCTATCCGGAGGATAGCGACTGGAGCTAGGGGCTGGCGCCATGCAATTCGAATTTGCGACCGCAAACCGGATCATTTTTGGCGAGGGCGTGCTAGGCCAGGTTGGCGAACGCGCGGCGGAATTTGGGCAGCGCGCTCTGGTGGTCTGCGGCCGTTCGGTGGAGCGGGCTAAAGGGTTGAGAGACATCCTGAAGGCCAGCGGCGTCAACTCACAAATATTTTCTGTTCCAGGAGAACCGACCGTAGAGATCGTCCAACGCGGTGTACAGATAGTCCGGCAGGGGGATTTTGATTTGATCGTCGCGTTCGGCGGTGGGAGCGCGCTAGACGCAGGTAAAGCCATGGCGGCGATGGCGACGAACCCCGGAGAACTTCTGGATTACCTGGAAGTAATCGGCCGGGGAAAACCGCTCAACATACGGAGCCTGCCCTGGATCGGCACCCCAACCACAGCTGGGACGGGTGCAGAAGTGACGCGCAACGCCGTCTTGGAGTCAAGCGAACACCGGGTTAAGGTCAGCTTGAGAAGTCCGGGCATGCTTGCCAGCCTCGCCCTGGTAGATCCTGAGTTGACCTACGACCTGCCCCAGCCGATCACTGCCAGCAGTGGAATGGACGCGCTTTCCCAATTAATAGAACCCTATGTATCGAATAAAGCCAATCCTCTGGCTGATGCCTTATGCCGGGAGGGCTTATCCCGGGTGGCCAGGGGCTTGCGTCGAGCATATAACAATGGTCGAGACGCACACGCTCGCAGGGATATGGCGCTGGCCAGCCTGTTTGGGGGTCTTGTCCTGGCAAACGCCAAATTGGGCGCGGTGCATGGTTTTGCCGGAGTTTTAGGTGGGATGTATGGAGGACCACATGGGGAGATCTGTGCGCGTTTGCTACCGATGGTCATGGATGTGAATGTGATGGCCTTGGAGACGAGAGAAGCGCCCCACCCGGCAAGTGAGCGCTATGCTGAGGTTGCGCAAATCCTAACCGGAGACCAGAATGCGCAGGCAGCAGATGGCATCGCTTGGCTGCAAGCGCTGGTCAAAGACCTGGATATCCCCCGTTTATCGAATTATGGATTGGCACAGGCGGATTTCCCAGAAGTGATCCAGAGAGCTGCTGTCTCGAGTAGCATGCAAGGCAACCCGATAAAGCTGACTTATCCGGAATTGGAACACATTTTGGAGACTGCATTATAGGCGCGAGCCTCGCTGATCATGAGTTCATACGGTTTCGACATGAAAAGGGAAGAGATCAGGAAATCAGCCGCGGCGCGGTTTGAAGCAGTTGGGATATTGTAGAGCACAGCCAGCCGGAGCAAGGCCTTCACATCCGGGTCGTGAGGTTGAGGCTCGAGTGGATCCCAAAAAAAATCAGGAACTCAATCTCGCCTTCCACAATCTTGGCGCCGATCTGTAGGTCGCCGCCAAGAGGGCCGCTCTTAACGCTGTAGACCGGCAGACCGGTTTCTCGGGCGAGCAATGCGCCGGTGGAGCCGGTGGCGAACGAGTGTTTCCTGGTTGAATTTCAACCTTTCCAGCAGGTTGGGTTTTTCGCATCATGAGCAACCAGGGCGATCCGCTTGCGATCCGGCAGGATAGTATGGTGAGCCATTTTTACCCTTGCTGGCCTTTGACCAGAATCAACTCGGTTTGGGGTGAACTCAGAAATTCTGCGCCGTTTTCGGTGATCATTACATTTTCTTCGATCCCCAGGAACCCATAGTCGGGCACGAACAAGCTCGGTTCGACCGTGAAGATGTTGCCGACTTCGAGCGGGTAATTGGGGGTTTCACCGTAGCGTTCCCAGCGAGGTCCTAACAACCCGGCTCCATCGTGAGCTGTGCGCCCCAGGTGATGACCGGTGGCGTGCTTGTATTCAGGATAGCCGGCACTGGTAACCAAGCCACGGGCAGCTGCATCTACTGCTACTCCCAATACGCCGGGTTGCATGGTGGCAACTGCAGTTTGGACGGAACGGATCAGTGTATCAAAGCCGCGCTGGACTGCCGGTGGGGGATGCGTCTCGCCGGGAGCCGGGAGGTATGCCACCCGTTGGAGGTCAGAGCAATATTCGTCTTGTTTGACGCCAAAGTCGATGTGCAGCAAATGACCAGGTTCAAGCCTGAAGTCCCCTGGGGCGACGTGACCAACGGGGGAACCGGGTCCAGCGTTGACAATCGGGCAATGTTCTGCTTCCCAGGCTGGCAGGAGCCCGCGTTGGCGCAGTTGGTCTTGCATGAACTCAGCAATCTGACGTTCAGTCATCCCTGCTTGGACAAAAGCAAAAGTCTGCTCGAAGATCTCTTCCGTACTGTCGACGGCTTTCTGGATGCGGTGGATTTCTTCTGGAGTTTTCCTGCCGCGCAAGGCGCTGATGATACCCTGCGCTGAGACAATGCGCTGTTCCCAGGGAGTCGCCTCGAAGTACATCAACAGCTGTTGATACATCCCGTAGGTTAGACCGTCGGCATGGACGTCATTGAGAGAGTAATTGAGAGCGATCTTGCGTGGGTAAAGCCGCTCCAGGGTGTGCAGCAGTGAGCGGCTAATCGATTCGTGGTAGGGAAGGATGGTGGTGTAGGCGCCAGTCTGGCGGGCGGTTTCAGCCTCATAATGACCGAGGATGGCGAAGCGTTCGCCGGTGCGGGTCAGGATGAGTGCGCTCTGCCAGGTCAGATCGTGCCCGTAGATCAGGTCGATCACCGTGTCTCCGCCGGCAGAGGTCTCACGGACGAAAGTCATCCAGAGGTCAATATCTTTCTCCTGCAGGATGTGGATGGCCTGATTTACTTTTTCCTGAATAAGGGTTGACATCTAAGACCTCCTTTAGATGATCTGGTGGACAAAGGGACCCGACGTGAATGCAGCGATTAAACTTCCTGGGTTTCCTTTCTAAATTGGGTGTCAAAAAATGTTGCGTATAATCCACCGAGAGAAAGCAATTGCCCATGGGTGCCGGATTCGACCAGATGCCCCTGATCGAGCACCAGGATTTTATCCGCAGCCAGGATGGTGGACAAGCGGTGGGCGATGACCAGGCTCGTCCGACCGGCGAACAGAGGCTGGAGAGCGGCTTGGATCAGGGCTTCATTCTGGGAATCCAGGTGAGACGTCGCCTCGTCCAGGATCAAGAGGCGTGGGTCTTTAAGAATCACCCGGGCAATCGCCAGGCGTTGCTTCTCCCCTCCACTCAAGCGGTAGCCGCGTTCGCCGACGACCGTGTCATACCCATCCGGCAGGCTGGTGATGAAATCGTGGATATAAGCTGCCTGGCAGGCCGCCTCGAGCATGGACTGGTCGGCTTCGGGCTGGGCATAGAGTAAATTTTGGCGGACGGTGTTATGAAATAGATAGGTCTCCTGAGTAACCATGCCGATCTGGGCAGTCAGGGATTCCAGGGTGATCTCTCTCAAGTCATAACCATCCAGTGTAATCCGACCTGCGGTTGGATCGTACAGACGGGGGAGTAAGTAGGTGATGGTAGTTTTACCAGCCCCAGAAGGACCGACCAGAGCGACCAGCTGGCCTGGTTTGATATCGAAGTTTAAGTCGTGAAGCGCGATCCGGTGAGTTTGTCCAGGAGTGAGGTTGCCTTCTACGTCACTATCCTGCTCGGGAGGACTTTCAGGTTCGGTTTGGGCTGTGGTTAGTTCGGATAAAGGCAGATAGCTGAAGGACACATTTTCGAAACGTACGAGCCCAGCGACATGCTGAAGACTTATCGCGTTGGGGCGGTCGTTAATTTCCACCGGCAGGTCCAGGTACTGGAAGACACGCTCGAAGCTGACCATTGATGTCGCAAACTCAACCTGAACATTGGTCAAGGCAGTGATCGGGCCGTACAGGCGCGCCAAGTAGGCAGCGAACGCAACAATGGTGCCTACGCTGATGGCGTCTTGCAGGACCAGATAACCTCCCACCCAGTAGATCAGTGCAGTGCCGATGGCGCCGGAGATACCCAGGCCGAGGAAAAACCAGCGGCCTACCAGGGCGCGGCGGACCCCGATGTCTCTGACCTGGCGATTGCTTATTCGGAACCGGCTAGCCTCTTGCTTTTGACGACCGAAAGTCTTTACCAGCAAAGCCCCATTGATGGCAAGGGTTTCCGTTACCAGGGTGCTCATTTCAGCGTTATATTCCATCGCTTTGCGCCGGATGTCCCGCAGAATACGCGCCACTCGCCGGGCAGGGAGCAGGAAGAGAGGCAACACCACAATTGAGAGCGCAGCCAGGCGCCATTCAATTGAGAGCATTACAACCAGCGTCGAAAGCAATGTGATGAGGTTCGTGACAATATCAGGCAGAGTGCCGGTAATGGCGTTCTGCGCGCCTACGACATCGTTGTTGAACCGGGAAACGATCTCACCAGACTTGGTATGGGTGAAGAAGCGCAGGGACATGTGCTGTAAGTGATCGTACATCTGCTGGCGCAGATCGAAAATGATGCCTTCTCCTACTCTAGCGCTAAAATAACGCCCGACGACGCCGATCAGGCCAGAAGCGAGGGGGATACCGATCATCCCCAAGGCCAGGCGAGTCAGGCGGTTGAGGTCTCTTTCTGGGATGACGTGGTCGATCAGATCGCGGTATAGCAGAGGTGGGATCAGTTCCAGGAGGGAGATGATCATGATGGCGAGCAAGAGAAGAGCGACGAAACCCCAATAGGGGTGCGCGTAAACCAAGACCCGCTTCAATAAGCGCCGGTCTAGGCGCGGCCTAGTCGTGCTTTCATCAGCGCTCAGGAACGACCACCATCCACCAGAATGCATCATGGTTGAGAGATTATAGCCCAGTTTCTATGAGCGGTTGTGACACTGATCCCAGTTGGCGGCGGGCGGATAACAATGCGAGAAATCCGAGCATGACCAACTCGGCAGAGATGGGGAAAATCGCAAACACACTTACCTGGCTATCATCAGCCATTTTATTACGAATATACTCCGATTTCAACCCGGGAACGAGTGGAGTGGGTATAATCAGGCAGACACCCCCGAATTAAGAGATCAATATGGATTATCCACACAAGATCGCCGTCCAGCTCCAAATTAACCCTGCCCAAGTCAGCGAGACAATCGCACTGCTTGATGCCGGAAACACTATTCCTTTCATCGCCCGCTACCGCAAGGAGGCCACCGCTAGCCTAGACGAAGAGCAGCTTCGTCAGATCGAAGAATGGTTGGGTAAGTTGCGGCTCCTGGACGAGCGACGCCAGACCATTCTGCGCTCGATCGAGGAGCAAGGTCAGCTGTCTCCTGAGTTGAGTGAGAAGATCAAGGCAGCAGCCAGCCGCACGGAGCTTGAAGACCTGTACCAACCGTATAAACCCAAACGCCGAACCAGAGCCAGCATCGCTCGAGACCACGGGCTGCAAGGGTTGGCAGAGATGATCCTGCAACAAGTTCGAACTACACAGACGCTAGATGAACTGGCTCTTCCGTATTTGAACGAGCACGTGCCAACCAGCGAGGCGGCTTTTGTTGGCGCCGGGGATATTGTTGCTGAGGTGATCAGCGACCACGCCGGAGTGCGACAGGAACTGCGCCAGAAAGCGCTTGACTGGGGGATTCTGCATGCGGAAAAAACCGGACACAGTGAAGATACACGCTCAATCTTCGCGTTATATTACCAATTAAGTTGCCGGGTTAACCGCCTGCGACCTCACCAAAACCTGGCGATTAATCGCGGCGAGAGTGAAAAAATCATACGTGTCTGGGTAGAGATTGCGGAGCGTGATTGGCGTCAGGTGGTCGACGGTTATTTCAACCCAGACCGGCGTTCAACCCTGGCTGAAAAAATGGAGCTGGCGATCCTTGACGCCGCTGAGCGATTGCTCTTGCCAGCGATCGAGCGCGACGTTCGCAGGGAGCTGAACGAAAACGCTGAGCGCCACGCGATCAAGGTGTTTGCTTCCAACTTGAGAGCCTTGCTCTTGACGCCACCAGTTTCGGAAAGGGTCGTCCTGGGAATCGACCCGGGGTATCGCACCGGATGCAAAATAGCCGTGGTCGACCCAACCGGGAAGGTGCTTGAAACTGGGACGATCTACCCTCACGAGCCAAGCAGGCGCTGGGAAGCTGCCAGGCAGGCACTGGCCTCTTTGGGTGTGAAATATGGTGTATCCCTGATTGCAATTGGAAATGGAACTGCCTCACGGGAGACTGAGAAACTGGTGGCTGAGTTAATTCAGCAGCACAGTCAATCTCAGGGGAAAGCCGAGACCCATCCCAACCAACCACCGGAAAAGGGTTTGAAGAACGACAGCACCGACTGGGGACTGCACTACATGATCGTCAACGAGGCCGGGGCTAGCGTGTACAGCGCCAGCCAGCTGGCTCGGGCGGAGCTGCCGGGGATGGACGTCAGCCTGCGGGGCGCCGTTTCTATAGCCCGGCGGGTCCAGGATCCGCTGGCAGAGTTGGTCAAGATCGACTCGAAGTCAATCGGCATCGGCCTTTATCAGCATGATGTTGATCAGAAGCTGTTGACGCAAGCCCTGATGGCTGTGGTGGAGAGCGTGGTGAACGCGGTTGGAGTGGATGTAAATACCGCCTCTTCCTGCCTCTTGACCAATGTGGCTGGAATCGGTCCGAGACTGGCAGAACGGATCGTGTCTTATCGCGACCAAAATGGCCCCTTCGCTGACAGGCAGGACTTGCTGAAGGTACCTGGCCTGGGGGCAAAGGCGTTTGAACAGTCGGCGGGTTTTTTACGCATTCGAGGCGGCGCGACCCCGTTGGATGCCAGCGCGATCCACCCGGAAAGTTATCATACCGCCCAGAAAATATTATCCGCCGCGGGTATGAAGGCCGACACGCTGCCAGAAGAGCGGCGGACGAAGTTATCCAACTTGAAGCAGGAACAATCTTTTAAGGAGCTGGCAGCGAAACTTGAGGTTGGCCTTCCAACCCTGGAGGATATTTTCGAGCAATTAGCCCGTCCTGGAAGGGATCCGCGCGCAGATTTTCCTGCGCCGTTATTGCGCAGCGACGTGTTGGCGATGGACGATCTTCATCCGGGTATGCGCTTGCAGGGGACGGTCCGCAACGTGGTGGATTTCGGCGCTTTCATTGATGTCGGTGTTAAACAGGATGGTTTGTTACACCGCAGCCAGTTCCAAAGCGGTATGCAGCTCCAGGTAGGAGATATCCTTGCGGTGGTGATATTAACTGTCGAGGTTGAGCGCGGCCGGATTGGGTTGGGTCTGCCAGGATAAGGTCAGATTTGAGATCAAGGGTGATCTTGCGCACTGGACGGAGAATCCCCAGCGTGCACCCGGTTGGAGGGTGCATGCGCCGATTGCGGTGGTTCGGAAGGCTGTAGATAATGCTTACGGGGCGAAAGAATGGCGCGAGCAACAGCTGAGGTCGCCGTAGCCATGGCGGACGCGCCTCACGGGACAGCGCCGACATTGTACGGGAAGAATGATGCCAATCCGATGGCGATGAACCAGGCAGGCGCGGCGTTGTTGCTGTCCTATGTTAAATCTGCCGAAGCGCAGGCTGCCTCACAGGCGATCTACACAGCCGTCGCGGATGCTGTCCACAACGGGCATGTGACCACGGATCTAGGAGGCAGCTTGAGCACGAAAGACTTTTCAGATGCGGTCATTGATCGAATCCGTGAATCTTTTGTAAACGGAGAGCAAAAGACGGGATGAGTAAAATCAATTTTTTGGAAGAGGTCTCGCCCAAGGCGATTGGGATGAGCCAGGAAGGATTGACGCGAGTCGCCGAGATCTTCAACCAGCAGTTGGCTGATGGCTTGCACTTCGGCGCCCAACTGGTGGTGTTGAGGTATGGAAAAGTCGTGTTGGATCTGGCGGCGGGGCTGGCAAATGTCCGCCGGAAGACACTGGTTACTCCTGATACCCCCTTTCTGACCTGGTCGGTGAGCAAGCCGTTTGCAGGCGTCTGCATCCACAAGTTGATCGAAGAAGGTCGGATTGAGATGGATACCCCGGTCGCTGAATATTGGCCGGAATTTGGGCATGGCGGCAAGGAGAAGGCCACCGTCCGGCATGTTTTCCTGCATCAAGCGGGCATTCCAGCTCGAGGCTTTTACACCCAGGTGTTCCATTGGCCGAACTGGGAGCGGGTGACCCGCAATGTGGCGAATCTGGTGGCGGAATTTCCACCCGGAAGCAAGACGGCATACCACACGGTCAATTATGGTTTTATCCTGGGGGAAGTCGTCCGGCGGGTCAGCGGCGTGCCTATTGAGAATTACCTGCGCCAGCATTTCATCGATCCACTTGGCCTGATAAACACTTCACTGGGTTTGCCTGCTGACAGGCGCGCCACAGTCTCAAGGCTCTACAGTGGCGACCGGAACCAGATCGGTGCAGTAACGCTGTTCAACCTTCCCATGATCCGCGGGGCAGTGTTGCCGGCCGCGACTTTGCACAGCACAGCGCGGGAACTGGCGATTTTTTACCAGATGCTGTTAAATGAAGGTAGGTATGCTGGTAAGCGTTTCTTACAACCGGAAACCGTCCGTGTGGCGACCCAATTAGGGTATGAAGGGTACGATGAGGTCATTGAGCGTGAGATGCGTTGGGCGTATGGTTTCCACCTGGGTGGAAGGTATTATCTTAATCAAGATCGGGATGGGATGGGCAAAGGTAGTTCTCTGGACACCTTCGGTCATTTTGGCCAGCGGTCTTGCATGGCCTGGGCCGACCGCCGTGCCCAGTTGGTGGTCGCCTTCACCTGCAATCGCCTGGTCTCGAAGCAAGCCAACCAAGCGCGCTGGATCGCGCTCTCAGATGCAGTCTGGGAGGCGATTGAAGATTATCCCAGGCAGAAAGAAATACCCTCTGTGGAAACAATGGATACGGTTATTGGATAATTATCGGCAGGAAAGTCCGCGGGGGATCGGTCTCACTGAACAGGGTAGCGAGATCCCATTCTGTCCCGTGAAGAGGATCACCTCCATAGGATGGACTGCCGGTCTCGCGAGAGGCGTGACTGGTTCCACCTGAGGCGGCCGAGACGTCTGTGATCAGATCGCCCAACCCCTCATCGAAATGATACAAGGCGAGCGTGTATTTATCAGGTGCGAAAGTCGTGTAAGGACGGGCGAAAGGCGCGGTGTAACGCAAGATGGACGAGATGCGCACTTCATCCATCCAGCCCAGGAAGAACGGATGACTCGCCGCGCTGGTAGCGTCTTTCCAGGCTCCAATTCCCAGGTAAGGATCGCTGTCTAAGTCTGGCTTATACGTATCTGGATAACTCAGGTCGCCGTCTGGGCCGTCCGAATGTATCTCCAGCCTGCCGTCAATAAATATCCACAAATGGCCATCTGACCTCCTGCGTTGGAGGGCAATATGGTGCCAGAAACCATCTGTGAGGCTGGATTGGCTGCAAATTGTACGCTGATCGGCTCCATTGGTGGCGCCGAAGATGAGCTTCCCGCCTGCCAGGGAGGCACCATAAGCAAGCTCCAACTGGTTGATCGTGCGGTCGATCAGAATATTGCCGAAAACCCAATTCTGATTTGCACCGCACGCAACTGGGGCGGCATCATTGTTTCCGAGATCAGCTTTCAACCACCATTCAATGGTGAAATCATCCCCCCCAATATCGACCGGAGGTCCGGGCTCATCAGAATTGGGGTCGTCGATATTGATCATCACACGGTTCTCGTTATAATTCGTGGCATTTCCATAGTAACGCAGCTGGTATCCGCCAACCGCTGGAGGCGTGACGGTTGTCAAAGCGGTATTATCGTAGAATTTGAACAAGATTTCATCCCAGGTCGAGCCAGCATCCGCCAAATCCTTCGAATCCCATTGCCCCATGCACTTGCCAGCCAAGCCAGCCTCCACGCACTGATAATAATAGGCACGGTAATAGGTGGCGAAAAGTTTCCCATTCGAGGCGATAGCCTTCTCCCAAATGTAGTCCACAGCTGCGTTGGTGCTCTCATACTCAATATTCGGGTTGTAAACCTGGTCGCAGGTACTGTCCCAGACATCCGCATCCGGCCATTTTCCACCCAAGGCAACCATGAACCAAGCATAAGTCTTTACGGCCATGGCACCGGATCGTAACGATTCTGCGGGCCAGCGCGCCCCCCACTCATTGGGTAGGACGTTCTTGACATACTGTTTAAAATCTACGACCTTGAGGGTATAAGCACGTTTGGTGTCACATTTGTAAGGGGAATCCGGCCAGGGGTAAAGCGGAGCGGAGACGCGTACGCGGATGCGTTCCGGGAGCGGCAGGGTCACCAAAGGCGCCGCCAGAGTTTGAGGGTCGAGGCCCTCCAGTCTGCTCATACCGTTCCAGACGGGGTTCTCTGCCCTTGGGGGAGGCACGACGTTGAGATGAGAGTCCTGATCCAGGGCGGGTTTGAGGATCAGGGTATCACCAGCGATCAAGCGGACTCGTTGGATCTCCCAATCCCCATAGCCCGAAGAATAAACCCGCACACTGACTGGCATGACGGCTTCCTTTATTGGGATCGCCTGCCAAAATAATGACCCGTGGGGATCGGTTTGTCCTGCCAAGTTTAATTCAGGAATCCAGACCTGTGCATTGGGAAGCGGAATGCCACTCATCCCGTCCGTCGCCTGGATTTTCATGCCTGCGGTCAGGGGTGAGGGTGAGAATCGCTCGGAGATTAATGGGGTCCATGCGGCAGGCGCACTGCTACTGAGCAGGAACGAGAACAACACAAAAGCGTCACGCCAGGTTCTAGGGGAGCTTTCCATAGCCAGCTTACCTCCAATGCAATGTCGTTGATTACCAGACCAACCACTTCTGGGGTGTGATCTCCAGGAGCCGGGTGTATTGCGTATCTATACTGATTTCCCAATCGTATTTTTGCTTAAAGATGACGCTCAATGCCTCAGGCCAGGGAGGGGGCACAGCAGCAGCCTTGCCTTCACATATAACCGGGTGCACGCCCTCCTCGAGAGCCAGAACCACCTCCGCCAGGCGTTCAATATTTCTCGCTTTTACGCTGCCTGGTTCAACACACACGTAGATCTTGCCGTGGTACCAGGCGAACCAAACTGGGACCAAATGAGGACGGTTATTGGGACGCGTAGTTGCCAGCCAGATGTTACGTTGGCTCTCCAGTTTTAATTTAGCTTGTTGTGGGATTCCATCCATGTTAGATTAATGCCTCTTGACAAAAAAGAACAAGTGTTCTATAGTAATGTAGAAGACAGATCCTTTTTCCAGACTTCACAGACAAACGGGTGCTTGTCCAGGAGGCCCGAAATGGAAATATACAGAACGAATCACCTCACACATTGGATCATTCAGCGTCGCGGCTTGATTTTCGGAGTAATGATCGTTACAGCTTTGTTGGCATTCGAAATGTTTAATTACAGCACCACAGAATACGCCTTGAGCGATTTGCTGGGCAGTTTAAAATTCTTCGGCTTGCGCTGGGCTACGATTCTGGCAATTGCTTTCTGCGGGATTGATTTTGCTGGGATTGCCCGGCTTTTCACACCAGAGCAGGGAGCTGATGAGCCTACAGAGGTGTGGTATCTTTTCGGCGCCTGGTTACTGGCTGCCACGATGAATGCCATGTTGACCTGGTGGGGCGTCTCTCTGGCAGTACTCAACCATGAGACTCTGGGAAATGCAGTCATCGAAAGCAGCATGCTCCTGCGCGTCGTCCCAATCTTTGTGGCAACCATGGTGTGGTTAATCCGTGTGTTGATCATCGGGACATTTTCCCTGGCTGGGGATCGCTTATTCTCTCAATCCGACCAGCGGCTAATACGCTCAGACGTACAG
>Ga0154795_1035_pt2 | contig 12396 bp, 12 predicted proteins | sample Rifle2008BG16ft_FD_105803 | JGI IMG/M metagenome (GOLD analysis project Ga0154795, IMG submission 105803) | Chloroflexi bacterium RBG_16_54_18 | reverse complement strand
GGATCTAGACGCCTACGAACTGGTCGGTGTTCCCTGGACCATGTTCTTCCACCGTCTGGATACCGGCTATGCCTTGCATGGCACCTACTGGCATGACAACTTCGGATGGCCGATGAGCAACGGTTGCGTCAACTTGCGCATCCCCGATGCCAAATGGCTGTTCCGCTGGACGACGCCGGTAAATTTCCCCTTAGAGGTAGAAAAGACAGGTTATGGCACCCAGGTCGTGATTTACTGATGACAAGAAATGTCACCCGGCGTGAATTCTTACAGCTTGGTGGCCTGGCGCTTGGATCGCTGGCAACCTGGCCAGCGCGCGGCTGGCTCCCCTCTGGCAATAAATTTTCGGGTTTCAGCGCCGAAGCTTTGGGTGCAGTAACCTACGGGCTTGGCCGGGTTACCATCTCCGAGATCGGCATATACCGGCAGCCGAACCTGGAAAGCGAAAAAGTAGGCTTTCGCCGCCGCGACGAACTGCTTAATCTGCTCGATGCGGTCCATTCTCCCTTTGGCCCGCCGCTCAACCCGCGCTGGTACCGCATCTCAGGCGGTTTCGTTCATAGCGCTTATCTTCAGAGGGTTGAGAACCTGCAGCTCAACCGCCCCGTCAGCACGATCGTCAATTTTGGCCGCCTCGGCGAGATCACTGTCCCCTTTACCCAGAGCCTGCGCCTGACGAAACAGGGTTGGGAACCTGTCTACCGGCTATATTTCCAATCCGTCCATTGGATTACTGGGATCGACGACGGGCCGGATGGCGAACCCTGGTACCGCCTGACCGACGAATTGCTCCACCTGGACTACCATGTGCCCGCTGTACATGTACGACCAATTCATAGCGCCGAGCTTCAGCCAATCTCGCCTGAGGTGCCCGAGGGAAAAAAGTGGGTCGAGGTCTCGCTGGTAGATCAGACTCTGACAGCCTTTGAAGATGGGCAAGTCGTCATGGAAACACAAGTATCGACCGGGTTGCCTGGCCTTGGAGTGGTGCGGGGCATACCAACCGAGACACCCCGTGGCCGGTTTAACATCGATCCGAAGATGCCGTCAAAGCACATGGGGGATGGCCGCTTGACGGCTGACCCAGAAGCATACGAACTGCCCGGCGTACCCTGGGTCAGTTTCTTCGAGTTCACCACAGGGGTGGCCTTTCATGGTACATACTGGCACGATAACTTCGGGTCGCGCATGAGCCACGGATGCGTCAACATGCGTCCAGAGGAGGCCAAATGGCTGTATCGCTGGTCAACCCCGGTTGCCAGGCCGTCTGACTGGAACCGCATGGGATATGGAACCCGTGTGGATGTTTATTGATGGCCGCGCCTCTCAGCCGCCGGGAATTTCTTAAACTGAGCGTCTGCGCTGGTTGGGCCGTGGTCCTACCCCAAACCGGCCCTGAGCTGCCGCCAGAAGATCAAACCTGGCGTTATCCGGTCGGCAAGGGGAGGGTGGGGACCAGGGTTATTGGACTTTACTCACAACCCAGCTTTCATAGCAACCGTCTCACCTGGCGTCGCCGGGATGAGCTTATCGACCTCTTCGAAGAAATTACTTCGGAAAACGGCCCGGCGTATAACCCACGTTGGTACCGGGTTGCGGGTGGGTATATTCACAGCGGTTATGTCCAGAGAGTCGAACGCGCTCATCTCAACCCGGTCCTATCTGCTGTCTCAGTAGAAGGGCGCCTCGGCGAGGTTACCGTCCCTTACACTCAATCGTTCAGACTCAGCCGTGGGAAGGATTACTACCCCCTCTACCGCCTGTATTTCGAGTCCGTCCATTGGATTACACGCCTGATCGAGGGGCCGGATGGCGAGCCCTGGTACGGCCTGACCGATGATCGGTTGCGCGTGATCTATTACATCCCGGCGGCACACATTCGCCCCATCCAGGCTGGCGAACTTTCGGCGATCTCGCCACATGTACCCGAGGATGAGAAGCGCATCGAAGTGTCATCCAGCGAGCAGCTGTTGGTCGCTTACGAGGGGAAAAGAGAAGTATTTCGCGCCCCGGTCTCCACTGGCGTCCTCAGCAATGGTCCTCCGCCCAACGGAATTCCCACCGATACCCCCCAGGGACACTTCCGCATCGTTCGTAAGACGCCCTCCCGCCACATGGGCAACGGGGATTTGACAGATGATCCAAACGCTTATGAGTATCCCGGCGTCCCCTGGGTGAGCTACTTCCACTCTTACGGGGTCGCCTTCCACGGCGCTTACTGGCATGATAATTTCGGGGTGCGCATGAGCAGCGGCTGCGTCAACATGCGCAATTCGGACGCCAAATGGGTCTACCGCTGGACAACGCCGTCGATCAAATTCACGGAATGGGTTGTTATGGGCCGAGGGACGCCAGTCAGGGTAATTTAATCAGAGCAGTGCGTCGATCATCAACGCCAGGAACAGGAATGCCAGGTACATGCTTGAATGGCGATACATTTGCCAGGCGACCTTATTCCCTTCCAAGCGATACACCCTCCAAGCCGAGTACAGCAATACCCCGCCCAAGACCGCGGCCGAAACGAAGTAAATTCCCCCTCCCAGGCCAAATACAGGCAATACCAGCGTCAAAGCTACCAGTTCCAGGGTATAAATTAAGATCTGCCAGCGAGTTGCCTGCTCCCCTCGCACCACCGGCAGCATCGGAATCCCTGCGCGGGCATAATCTTTACTGCGCACCAGCGCCAGCGCCCAAAAGTGTGGTGGAGTCCACATAAAGATCACCGCAAACAAGAATAGAGCCGGGACATTCAGGCTTCCAGTCGCTGCCGCCCAGCCTACCAACGGCGGGATGGCCCCTGCCCCACCGCCGATGACGATATTCAGCACGGTGGCTTTCTTCAGCAGAATGCTGTAAATCAATACGTAATAGATAATCCCTGCCAGCGTGAGCAGCGCCGCCAGGAAATTGACAAACGCCACCATCAGGTAAAAAGAGGCAATGGCGATCAAGACCCCGAACGCCAGCCCTTCCCCGGGAGTAAGCCGCCCGGCAGGGATCGGTCGGTGGGAAGTTCGTTGCATCTTAAGATCGTCGAACCGGTCAATGTACTGGTTGATCGCTCCCGATCCTCCAGCTGCCAGTGCCCCACCCAAAAGCGTCCAAAATGCCAGGCTGAAAGTCGGCCAGGCCTGCCCTCCCACAACCATGCCAGCGAAGGTAGTCACCAGTAACAGTGAAACCACGACCGGCTTGGTGAGCATCAAAAAGTCTTTTGCCAGCCCAACTGGGCTTCGGCGAGAGATTTCCCTGGCCTCGCTCATTGCTGATTCGGGTTCCTGTTTAACCAACCCAGCCAATGTCACCTGCACGACCTGGGCTGCCCAAACAGCTGCCGCGCTGGCCACGTGCAAGCCGAGCAAATAACCAGGATTTCCGTCAGCGATCTGCCTGGCTCCCATCAACGCCTGGGAAAGAAACAGGATGGCTGGAATCGTCGTCGCCACCAGCAGCGCAGTCTGGCGGCTTTGAGTCCGCCAGCTACTTAGCCATAGCCAGGCCAACAATACTCCCGCCAGCAATGTGATAATCCGGTGGACCAGGTTAATCCATGCGGCCGCGTCCACCGGGATGATTCCGCCTGGACAAAACGGCCAATCTGCGCACGCGCCCGATACCTGACTGGCAGCCACCCAGGCTCCACTCACCAGCAGCATCATCGTCGCTGCCAGCGAAATCAGGGATAACCTGGCAAACGGCGACTGGAAACTGATCCGCAAGCCATCCCTCCGGCTGGCGGGGATGGAACTCGAAGTAGATCTGGAGAGGTAAAATGCAACCACGGTGGCGACGATCACCGCTGCCTGCACCATCAATGCCAGGACCAGGTGCAGCGCGACCATCCCGACAGGCTCATTCTTGAACACCAGCAGGCGGCCTAAGAGCACCTGCCCCACCAACAAAATCAGCCCGATGGACAAGGAGCGGGGAATCCATGGCTGGGTCCGGTGACGAAGCCAGGCAAAAATAGCACCCAGTGCAAGCAGCGCTCCGGTCAACGAGGCAGCGACGCGGTGGAAATAAGACGTCAAGGCAATCGACGCCTGAGGAGGAGTCCACGCCCCGTAGCAGGTCGGCCAATCGGGACAGCTTGAGTTGGGGCCTGAGACCCGCTCCACGATTCCAATGATGATTAACAGAAAAGTCAAAATCGATACCGCCAGGAGCAGATTACGCAGGCCTGGGGAAACTAAACCTTTACTCATCCTTTGCCGGTCCATTCTCCCCCTACTACATTTTGAATAAACCTGGAGGTAGTCTCGATATGGTCCGTAGTTGACGTTACTCTCGGCAGGTCCCTTGATTTTGCTGACATTTCTTCTTTGCGGATGAAGATCGGATACCCGATTCCGAGGATGGTTGCAAAAATAAACCATTGGATAGCGTATCCCAGGTGAGGACCTTCGCTCAATTCCACTTTCGGTAGGCTACGGTAGGGCATTCCAATCCAGGCTGAATTCGGTGCTTGTTGAATATATACCGGCAGCAGATCGAAAGGCAACTGGCTATCAATCCCCGCAACGTTGATCATATTCCAGGCCTTCAACGGCGCCTCGCCTTGGCCCGGGATTACGTCTTTCCTCCAGCCGATCTCCGGCCTTGTCTGAGACTGGCGGATGATTCCTCTCACAGTGATCTCCCCAGGTTCCTGGAACTTATGCCAATCGTTGGAAGTAAAATCTTCCAAGGGGATCCAGCCCCGGTTGACTAGGATAACCTTTCCACTATTGGCTATGCGCAGCGGAGTGACCAGATTCGCCCCGATCAAATTATTCCAGGCCTGGTTACGCAAAGCGACTTCAGCATTCTGGTCATAAGCACCCGTCACGATCACCTGGCGATATTCCATCGCCTGAAGGTCCGCCTCCAAGGCAGCCCCCTCAAGAACCAGGCGCGGTTGCTTTACTTGCGCTTCGACTCGCGCATTGAAAGACCGCCTGTGATCCAGGCGATCCAGCTGCCAGATACCTAACCTGACACACACCCCCATTGCCAGGACAACAAGCAGCGTGGTTTTCCACCACTGCCGGCTGAATAACCGATGGCTGAACAGGCGCAAGAAGATCACGCTGTGATCACTTTCATTTGGCCAGTGAAACGCTTTCGCCTGCCGGCTTATTCTTCGGCTGGATCGGCCGTATCACCAGGCTATACACAAAAATGAACATGGTCGTTGCCGGAGCAGCCAGAGCTATGGCCGTCACACGCGTTTGCCAGGTAGTCGGTTGTCGCACATCGAGATCCAGGTAACGTGAGGTTTGGAAGGTACAAGAATAGGCCATCTTACTGGCTTGATCCAGATTCAGACTCGCGCTCGTCCCGGTTGGTACCCATAGAGGGCCAAGCTCGTGATCGATGCGATCGGCATTGTGGATCACCAACGTGTCGCCAACAACGAAAACCATCTCTTCCGGGATGGCCGGGACTGGTTGGCCGGCTGCTATCCTGTCAGCAGTCCCCCCCGGGATCACCAGCTCGATCACCTTCGGCGGACGGTCGTAAGCTTCTTTCTGCAATAGGAAAGCGACTTCGCTAACCCCCCATACGATTGCTATCGAAATGATGAACAGAATGAAAAGCCGCCGCGCAGCCAACCGGAAAACCAAATTCTGATGCATACCTAAACTCAACCCTTCAACTCCGCGTCAATTCTCCCGTAAAAGCGCCTGCACATCCGCAGCCATCGCTTCAGCCTCAGTTCCAAAGCTAAAGGTCAGGTGTAATTTGCCATCCGGGCCGACTGCATAAAGGCGCGAGCTGTGATCCACGGTATAGTCAGAGAGATCATGATTATCAACTTTCACCCGGTAGACCCCATAATCCCGCCACACCATCTCAAGTGTTGCTGAATCCCCGGTCAATCCGATGATCGCTGGATCAAAATTCGCCAGGTAAGCTGCAATACGCTCTGGCGTATCTCGGTCCGGATCAGTCGTGATAAAAACAAATCTGACTTTATCTGCTGTCGCCCCAATCTGTTCCTTGATCCTCCCAAAATCAGCCAGAGTAATTGGACAGACATCCGGACAATGGGTGTAACCAAAAAACAGTAACACCAACGTCCCATGCGCCTGGCTCAGTGTAAAAGGCTTTCCGGTCTGGTCGATCAGTGTGAAATCCCTGGCAGGCACAGGTGGGTCGATCACCGAACCTTGGAACTCGTGAGGCCGGGATGAAACCAGCATCGTGAACACCACACTCAAACCGATCAGGCTGGATAATCCAACTAAAAGGTAACGACGGAGGTTCATCTCACCCTGCAACCGTACCCATTAAGTATAGGGCTGGATAGAAGAAGACCCAAACCACGTCGACAAAATGCCAGTAAACCGCTGCGGCTTCTACCGGAAAATGGCGCTCCGGAGTGTACAACCCTCGCCGCCCGTTTCTATAGACGATCGCCAGGAAAATCACCCCCGTGATGACATGGAAGGCGTGAAAACCGGTCATGGTAAAGAAGATCGAAGCAGCAGCGTTCTCGCCTGCACTAAATGGGGCCAGCTGCCACTCAAACCCCACTACGCCGATCACGAAAAGACTGCCCAACACAATCGTGATCAACATCCCGTTAAGGAATGTTTTGCGATCCCCATGGGCGATGGCTGTTTCCGCCCGGTTCATGAAGAAGCTGCTGGCTAGCAGGATTGCAGTCACCGCTAGGCCAAGCAACTGGATCAGTTCGGGGCGAGTTTTGCCCAGCAAGTAGAAACGCGAGACCAGTAAACCGCCGAACAGAAAGGCGTCGGAGAGAATAAACAGCCAAAGACCCAGCCGATTAGTGGCGGTCTTGAACCGGTAATTATGCCCGGTGTCAGCCTGGGTTGTCATGAATGTTCCTCCTCGCCTTCTCCGAACAGCCGGGAGAAGTGCATATAATCTCGCATGATGAGCACGGCTTTCAGGATGGCAATTCCCCACAAGGGCGCCAACCAACCCACTGCAATTGACCCAATAAAGTATTCACCGATGGTCAGAGCGGCCAATAAGATCAGCACGACTAGACCCATGCGGTAAGCTTCTGTTCTCTTATCGTTCGTTTTTGCTTCCTTTTTTACTTCCATCTCAAATGTCTCCTGAGAGCTCTTCAATCCGCGGCAGCTGGTGCATGTCTCGCCGAAGATTGATCCGCCTGGTCAGTTTGAGCCGGAGCTGGCCTGCTCAAGGTTGTGTAAACCGAGCCGGGCAACCCATAATCGTAAGGTTCTCCAACCACCTCGAACTGACTGGCATAGTTATGCGCTGGCGCCGGGGAGGCGATCTGCCATTCCGGGGAGCGTGAGTTCCACGGGTTTTCGACGGTCTTCCTACCCCGACGGACACTGATCGCCATGTTGATGAAGAAGATCAGTACGCCGAGCGCGATCACATATCCGGCAATAGTGATCAACTGATGTTGAAAGGTAATCCCCAGGGCTGGGTCGTAATCAGCGATCCGTCGCCGCATGCCCAGCAGGCCGATTTGCATCTGTCCTAGGGATTGGACGTAAAACCCTAACAGCATCATCCAGAAGTGAACTTTTCCCATCGCCTCGTTATATACGCGCCCGGTCATCTTCGGGAACCAGTAATAAATCGCCGCGAAGAAGGGGAATACGTACCCTCCGAACATGGTGGCGTGGAAATGGCCAACTATGAAGTAGGTGTCAGTGAGATGCAGGTCTGTAGCGACAGTTGCGTTCGGCGGGCCGCTCAACCCGCCCAACAAGAAGATCGAGATGGCTCCTAAGACAAACAGCATCGGGGTCGGAAAGATCATTTTCCCACGCCAAATTGTCGCCGTCCAGCTGAAAAACTTCACCCCAGTGGGCACAGCCACCAACATTGTGGTGTAAGTAAAGGGCACCCGTAAATAGCTCGCCATCCCAGAAGCAAACATGTGGTGCGCCCAGACAAAGAAACCGATCAGTGCGATCCCCAATGAAGACATGGCAACCCACCGATAACCGTATAGGGGCTTGCGTACGAACACTGGTAACAACTCGCTAATCACGCCCAACCCAGCCAACACGAATACATAAACAGCTGGGTGTGAATAAAACCAAAACAGGTGCTGGAAGAGTAACACATGGCCACCCTGGAGTGGGTTGAAGAAATCCATTTCGAACAAGCGCTCGAAAAGCACCATCTGGAAAGACAGGCCGATTAACTGGGTGGCGGTCAGAGCAATGATCGCTGTGGCAAACGCAGACCAGACAAAGATCGGCATGCGAAACATGGTCATCCCGGGTGCACGCAGCTGTAAAACGGTGGCAAGGACGTTTAATGAGCCAAGTATAGACGAAAGGCCAAACACGTACACGCCTAGGAAAAACATGGCAAATCCCATTTTTCCCAGTTGAGCGCTCAGCGGTGGATAACCTGTCCAGCCGGCGTCTATGCCGCCCAGGAAAAGCGTGCTCAGGAGCAAGACCCCGGCAGGTACGTTGATCCAGTAGGCAAAAGCGTTCAGGCGTGGGAACGCCATGTCGTTGGCCCCGATCAACAATGGCACCAGGTAATTCGACATGGCACCCACCCCCAACAGGATTCCGTAAATCATCACGATGCCGTGCAACGTGATGATCGTGTTGAAGACATCGGGCACCAGGAATTGAATCCCTGGCGAGGCCAGTTCAGTTCGGAAGATCAGGGCGAAGATACCGGCGATTACAAAAACGATCAGGGAGGTGACTCCGTACTGCATCCCGATAACTTTGTGATCGTAAGATACGTTAATCAGTTGCCTGATCCCCGGCGCGCCGGTGTAATCCGATGATGCTTCTGGGGTCTCTTTGCCGTTTACCCACTTCAGCCAATCGTTGAGCACGCCGGTCGCATAGATGAAGGCGACCACTCCAAATAATGCGCCAACCGTCCAGACCGGTTCAGGCTTCCAGGCCGGTAAACCCATAGCGAGGCGAATACCCATTGCCAGAGCCATCCCGATGACCGTCCCGATCACTTGGCCGATCAAACCACGGACGAGAGAGGATTTTAGAAAAGTCATGTTTTACTCCCAAATTCTTACTTCTACGGAGGAGGGCATTGGAATTTAGCAGCGAGCTACTTCAGAGTCTCGATAAAGGCGATGATGTCTTGTAGTTGTTCATCGGATAGATCCGTAGCGATATTTGCGGGCATCAGGTTTTGGAAACCTGCCGTGATCTTTAAACCCGGTTGCCGAATCGATTCGATCAGGTAGTCATTGTCCACGGTCGCAGTCACCCCGTCTGTCAGAGCCGCCTGGCTGCCAAATAAGCCCTTCCAGGTGGGTCCAACGCCCACTCTACCATCGACGCTATGACATGCCCGGCAACCGAATTTTTGAGACCAGGCTTCTCCACGCACGGCTGGATCATCGGAGATCGGCGAGGTTTGAGCTTGCACCCAGGCATCGAAATCCGCCAGAGCGAGCACTTTCACCGGCGCCTGCATATCGTAGTGTAAACGTCCGCAAAGTTCTGCGCAGCTGATCATATAATCCCCTGCCTTCGTCGGTGTGACGCGCAGATCGCGCACGAACTCGTCGCCGCCTGGCAATGCGTCCTGTTTCACCCGAAACTCAGGCACCCAAAATGAATGGATCACGTCCGTCGATGACAGGCGCAATAGGCTTTGTTTGTTTTCCGGCAAGATTAGTTCAGTCGAGTTGATCCCAAGGTCTGGATACTCGAACCGCCACGACCATTGGGAGCCGATAACATTCACCTCTAGGGGTTTCGGATCCGCTCGCAAGGTCTCTCCCAGGGTGATGCTCCCAGCATAGGCGACGTACAAGACGGCTGCCAGAGGCACAACCGTCCAGGCGACCTCAAGAGGCGTGCTCCCCTCAATATGCGACGCATCGGTCCGGTCTCCAGATTTTCGGCGAAAGGCGATAATGCTGTAGATCATCAATCCAACGATCAAGGAAAAGAGAACGATAATGGCCTTGAAGTGCAGACCAAAAAGGCCATCGATCGCCTGGGCTTGCAGGCTCGCCTGGACAGGAAGCAAGTTTACCTGCCCCAGAGCCCAGAAACCAACGACCATGAAGGCGATGACGACCAGCGCTGCAGCGATAACATGTTTCATATTGTCTCTCCTCTTCCGGTTAATTCGCACACGACCAACCGGGATTCTCTTTCGCGTGGGTGGGACAGAAGCGATTGGCGACTCTTGCCATTTCTCCAACCATTCTTCGATTTGAGATGCAGCTAAAGTGCGCCGATCATACACGATTGCTTCATGGCCCCTTTCACCCAAAGACAACAGGACTACCCTCAAGCGCCCTTCCCCCTCGACGAAACGGGCCAGGAATTCCTCCCGGTTGACGCGCTCATCGTCGTAGTCAACGATCACCAGGTCTGGTTGCAAGTCCTGGAGTGCTGCAACAGCCTCCTCGATCGTCGAGACATATCCAACCACCACCGCCTCTTGGTCTTTCTGGCGTTGTAGCAGACTGCGTAATCCTTCTGCAAAGAGTGGGTGGCTGGAGGCGATTAAGATCCGCCAGGATCCACTCGCTTTCTTGACGGCCATTGGACGTCCTTTTCTCCCTGGGATGAACACTCTAAATTTACCAAATTCAACCTGGGGTGTCATTCCCCAGGCTTTGGCGAAAGGGAGGATTTAATAAACGCAAAAGGGTGATTCTCGGATCACCCTTCAATGTAGGGTGATCCGCAATCACCCTTATCTTGCCAATCAGTGGAAGCCTTTCAGGCCCCCGAATTTATCAAGCTGGGAACTAGTTATGATTGCCGGATCAATCCCAGTTGGATCGCCCGGCTAACTGCCTCCGCCCTGTTCGCTGCTTCTAGTTTTTCCAGGATGTGGCGCACGTGAGTTTTTACTGTATTTTCTGTGATATACAAACCGGAGGCGATTTGAGCGCTCGTCATCCCTTGCGCGAGGCATGCCAGCACCTCCATCTCTCGTTTACTCAAGCCAATCTCCAAAGAGATGGTTTGGGTCCCTTTGACAGCCTTCATCACTCGCGCGGTGATCTCTGGCGAAAGCACCGATCTCCCTTCAGCCACGTGTAGAATCGCCCGGCGGAGTTCATCGGGCTCAGCGTTCTTCAAAAGGTAACCATCAGCTCCGGCAGCAATTGCCCCAAACAGATCTTCATCATGCTTCGAGATAGTCAGCATTAATACTTTGACTTGATCCTTGCCCTGGAGAGATTGAACGGTCTCAACCCCACCCATGATGGGCATGTTGATATCTAGGAGGATGACATCAGGCTGGGTTTGGCGAATGACCTCTAACGCCCGGCGTCCATCACCTGCTTCGCCCACTACCTCAAGCTCCGCCATTTGCGAAAGGAGGCTGACCAATCCAGCCCGAAACAGGGCATGGTCATCCACCACGACGAGACGGATGCGTTTCATAGGATCAATTCTCTCGACTGAGCTGGAAGCCGCACTCGCACGGTTGTTCCCTCTCGCGAGCGACTGATCACCTGGAAATCAGCCCCGATCAATTCCGACCGTTCGCGCATCCCTTTCAGACCGTATTGGGAGGCGCCTGGAATATCCTCCGGGGAGAAACCGCGCCCATCATCCCGTACTTCCAGGATTAGATCACCTTCATTGGAGCGGCAAGAAATCCAGACCTTGGTAGCCTGGGCATGTTTCCGGATGTTGCTCAAGGCTTCCTGGACGATTCGGACCAGCTGGGCCTGGATTTCTGGCGCCAACCCCTCGATATTATTGACTTCTAACAAAACAACTTCCAGGTCACTGCTTTCTTGGAACTCGACAGATGTTTGCTCGAGCCAGGCAGGTAATCCTTCGTTCGTTGGAGAAATGCGCAGCCCATCGATGGCTTGTCTGGCGTCCAGGTAGGCTTCCGCCAAGATCTTATATGTGGCATGCAAACTCTCTTCCAGGCGTTCAAAGTTACCTGATGTCATAAAGTTCTGCATCTGGGCAGTCTGTAATTTCAGAAAGCCGAGTGTCTGTGCCAGGCCATCATGTATTTCGCGCGCCAGACGGGAACGTTCTGCCATGACCGTTTTGAACTCAGACTCTACCATCAACTCTGAGTTTTGGATCACCAGGGTCACCTGTGTAGCCAGGGTTTCCAATAGAGCAAGCTGGCGTTGGGTAAAACCTTTCGACCGCCGGTTTCCAACCAGGATCGCACCAATGGCTGTCCCATCCTGATCGACAAGCGGAGCCCCTATCAAAGCTCTGAGCTCCTGGTGAACGTTGGGGTCTCCCGCTAGGTTTCCCAGCAGGACAGGTTTTCCAGAAACCATTACACCCTGTAATATTCCATCGATGATCGCCTGCGCTACCTCTGGAAATCTCCCCACAACCAGCGGCTCGGCGATTTCGGAGCTGTTTTTCTGCCTGAGCACCAGATATGAAAAATCAGCCTCTAGTGCTTCCTTGACTTGTTCTTGGAAGTTCTGCAGCAGTCCGGTCA
>Ga0154795_1107_pt2 | contig 12439 bp, 12 predicted proteins | sample Rifle2008BG16ft_FD_105803 | JGI IMG/M metagenome (GOLD analysis project Ga0154795, IMG submission 105803) | Chloroflexi bacterium RBG_16_54_18 | reverse complement strand
TTTCAATTTCTCGTTGTACCACTTCTCGTGGTGGGCGCGGGCATACCAGGCTGACACTTTGCCGGAGAACATCGAAAAGAAAGCTTCTTTTTCTTCGGGGAAAACCGCCCCCATGTAGACATGGATCATCAATCCTGCCACGATGGCGAACACAGACATCCAATGGACCGGCTGGGCGATTTGCTTCAAAATGGGCGGAAAGACTGTTTTGAAGGTCATTACGAGCCCGCTGAGCATTATTCCAATAGTTCCGAGGATGACCACGTACATGTAAGCTTTCTGCCCGGCATTATAAGCGTCCTGGGGCGGCAGCTCCTTGTCTTTCATGAATCCCAGCATCTGCAGCGGCTTGATCTTGAGCCACTCGATGTCGTCTTTATCCAGCAACATGCGGTGCGAGGCGAAAGGCACGAAGTAGCGGCGGAAGCCTATCAGGATGTTGAAGGTCAAGACGAAAATCCAGATCAACCCCACGGTGTAGTGAAAGCGGATCAGGTTAGCCGAACCGCCAAAGATGTTGCGAAACAGCTCCTGCAGCCAAAAAGGGCTGAGACCCAAGGCGGGTGACGAAAGGATGGCGATGCCGGTGGGTAAAAGCATCAGCCAGCAGGCCACGTTGAACCAATGGGTGAGGATATTGGCCAGGTTGTGTTTCTTGTACTTTTTATCGCGCAAGCGCCGGCGTTCTTCCAGGGGTATACTCTTATATCGGCTCATCGTATTACTCCTCAAATTCCGTCTCACCCTGAACCAGCTGCTTGGTGAAATAGACTGCCTGCACCAGGAAGGCCCCTCCTACTGCCGCCGCCATGAGCGGGACAGCCACCTTCTTCCAGCCAGCCTGGGAAAGCGTGTATTCTGGCGGTCGGGGCAGAGTCTTGTCCGGCAGGACCAACGGGTCGGTAGCGCCTGCGTAGTTGATGTAGTAGATATTCGGATCGGTGTCTACCTTGCCGTCTTCGAAATCCAGCCGTAGAACGGTGGAGGCGTTTTTCAAGGCCTGGGAAACGTCGGAGTCCGGGTCGTTCAGGTCGCCGAACATGCGCGAACCACCCAGGCAGGTGGACACGCAGGCCGGCGGCAGGCCGACTTCCACACGCTGGATGCAGCCGTTGCATTTATCGACCACGCCGCGCTCTTTATCCAGGTAGCGCGCGTCGTACGGGCAGGCTTCCACGCAGTACCCGCAGCCGATGCAGGCTTCCTGGTCTACCAGTACCAAACCATTCTCCTGGTCCTTGAAGGTCGCACGGCTGACGCACACGTCCACACAGGGTGGGTTCTCGCAATGCATGCAATTGTAGGGGATGAAGGTGCGGGTTAAATTCGGGAACTCACCCTGGATTTCAGGTGTGTACACCCAGATGCGCGTGTCCGACATGGGGACTGAGTTTTCGACGCTGCAGGCTACCAGGCAGGCCCGGCAGTCGATACAGCGTGAGATGTCGATCACGAAACCGTATTTCTTCTTAGTCGCCATAGTCAACCCTTCAAGCCTTCTTCACCGTCACAAAGGTCTGGCTGAGCGCCTGACCTCCGCTGATCGGGTCGGTATATGTCACATGCAGGACGGAGTCACTGACGCCATTCGCAAAGGCGGTAGTCAATCCCTTGGAAAGGTGACCGTAGCCCGGCGTCAGGTAGACGCAGTCGTCGCGGATGGCCTTGGTGACCAGCACCTGGACCTGCACCTTACCGATCTCACTGGCAGCTTCCACCCAATCGCCGTCCACCAGGCCGCGTGCAGCGGCTGCTGCCGCGCTCATCCATAATCTCGGCTGGTCTTCGTATTTATGCAGCAGCTGGTTATTCTGGGTGCCCATCTGGGTGTGCTGGCCGACTTTACCGGTGAGCAGGTAAAAGGAATCGGGTTTGGGCGTGGGAGGTTCTTCCCAATGCGGCCAGGGGGAGAAACCAGCTTTTTCGAGCGTCTCGCTGTAGATCTCGATCTTGCCGGTGGGGGTGTTGAATACAATCTCTTCGCTCTCCGGTTTTTCGACAGCCGGCACCAGGTAGCCCTTGTAGCGCAGGGATTCGAAATCCAGCCCTAAAGGCGCCAGCTGCTGCTCGATGTAATCGACTTCGTCCTCATACTGGAAATAATCAGCCAAACCGAGGCGCTCACCTAGCTGCTTGTAAATCCACAGCGCAGAACGCGACTCCCCCTGCGGCTCGATCACCGGCTGGCGTAGGAAAATCTTACCTTCCACTACCGAGAGCGGGTCGAAGCGCTCCAGGTAGGTAGATTCCGGCAGGATCACATCGGAGAACCAGGCGGTATCGTTGATGATAGCATCCACCGTGACGATGAAATCCATCTTGCCAAATGCTTCCAATGTGCGCTGGCGATCGGGCAGCGAGAGCACCGGGTTCTGGCGGGAGATGAACCAGCCGTGGGCCTGGTATGGGTCACCGGTGAGGATGGCATCACGCATTTCCTGGAACACACCCAGCTTGAGCGGAACCAGCGGGTATTTCCAGGGCACACCGTCCAGCCGCATGGCAGAGATGCGCGGGTACGGCGGTTGGGGCGGTTTCCCCAGCGTGATGCCGCTGGCTTCGGGACTCTCAGCTGCCAGACAGCCGCCCTGTCTGACCACCGCGCCGGTGATTGCGTCCAGGGTTGCGATGGCGCGCTCGGTCTGGAAAGAATTAATGAAGTTCGACGTTCGCCAGCCGGGGTGCGCGAGGGCGTGCTTGCCAGCCGCAGCAAATTCACGCGCAATACGCTCAATGTCTGCGGCCGGCACCCCGGTAACCCCTTCCGCCCACTGCGGTGTGTACTCTTTCATGGCCTCCGGCAAGTCCAGGCAGCCGACCACATACTGCTTTACGAAATCGCAGTCCCCGATCTGGTTTGTGACAATCACATGGATCATCGCCAGCAGGAAGGCGGCGTCGGTGCCCGGGCGGATGGGAATCCACTCGGTGGATTTGGCTGCTGTCTTGGTGAAGCGCGGGTCCAGGGAGACCAGCTTGGCGCCGCGTGCGATGGCTTCCACCAGCTGAGAGGTTTCAGAGGTGGAGATGGCTTCCATCATGTTGCGGCCGACCATCAAAACGTATTGGACGTCATCATAATTCCTGGACGGCTCTTCGACACCGTAAGTGAGCAGGAAGGCGGTCACCATGGCGTTGAAGCACAGGCTGCGCTGGGTGCCGTAATTGGGCGAGCCGAACCCGTTCAGCAGATTCTCGAACTGTACCTGGGAGAGGCTGTGCGTGGACGAGAAGACCATCGCTTCGGGGCCGTACCTGGACTTGATATCCAGCATCTTCTGGGAGGTGAAATCCAGGGCTTCTTCCCAGCTGACCTGACGGAACAGGCCTTCGCCGCGTTTGCCTACCCGGATCATGGGCGATAAAACGCGGTCCGGATCGTAGGCATGCATCAATCCCGACTGGCCGCGAGCGCATAGTTTGCCGCGCGAGTGCGGGTGATCGGGATTGCCGTCCAGCTTCACCACTCGGTCGTCGACCACTTTGGCCCGCACCCCACAGCGCCACACGCACATTTCGCACAGGGTGTGGATGTAGCCGTCATCGGTGAGCGGTACTTTACCGCCGTAGGCTGCCCTGGCCAGGCGCGGCGGGAACATGCGGCTGGCAGCCACCGTTCCCACTCCCAGGCCACCGAGCCTGATGAAATCTCGTCTTGAAATCACGTTTTCTTTCATGTTTTTATGACTTATTCACTCATCTTATTCTTGCGCTGCATCCCAGCCCGGTCGATCAGGTAGAACAAAAGCAACGACATGGATGCAAACAGCAGCACAGCCAGGAATGGGCTCAGGTTCCACAGGTCGGGGATGACCACGTTGCCCACCTTTTCGAGGCGCTCGATGGGAGGGAAAATTTGCTGGTAGGTCAATCCAAACAGGGCTGCGCCAACCAGGAAACCAAGGAAACCAGGGATCAAGTAATCGAGCTTGCCTTCGCCGCCACCGGCGGCGCAGGTGCCCGGTCAGAGACCGACGAGGGCCATGCCCACGCCGAATATCAGCCCTCCGACCAGGTTGCCGACCACGTAGGTGGCGGGGACATTGGGGAAGGTGATCAGTCCCAGCCCGCGCAGCGTGTACAGGCCCGCCATGGAGACCACCAGGGCGGTCATCATGAATTTCAGGACCGCCATATCGGTGAAACGGAATACATTCACGATTTTGCTGTAGCGCGTCAGGCCAGCTTTGTTGAGGGAAAAACCGAAGAAGGCGCCCAGGATCAGTGCGAGAAAATAGTTCAACATGGCTTAATATCTCCTGCGGTAGACTACGAATGCGGTGAGGATGCCGGACATGAACATGGCGGCAATGAACAAGAAGGCTGCCGGAGCGAGCAGCATGCCCCCGGAAATCGCCAGCCCACTGGTGCAGCCGCCGGCGATGCCAGCCCCGTATTCCAGGACGATGGCACCCAGGAAGACCAGCAGCCAGCGCTTCCACAGCTGAGGTCCGAAGATCGCTTTCCACTGGGCATCGTCGGTGTTCCAGCGCAGCTTGAAGGTGCGGCTGGATAGCGCCCCCAGCCCACCTCCCAGGATGATCCCCAGCAGCAGGATCACACCCCAGGTGATACCAGCCGGCATGATGAAGTTGAAATACATCACGTTGAAGACCTGCGGCGCCAGCGCTTTTCCGATCATGCCCGCCAGGTTTTCGAAGGCGCCTGAGGCGCCCAGCAGGCTGTCGCTCAGCCAGACCGCCAGCACCCCCACGACGCCCAACAGGATACCGGCAGCATACGGCGACCATAACTCTTTCCGAACTCCTTGGACCAGATTACTCATTTGACCCTCTCCTCATAAATTATCATTGCATTAGACCTCACAGGTTTAAAAAAACCTGTGAGGTCTAATCGCGTATTTCAATCTCCGGACATTGCCAGCAGCAGCTCGCGAGTCGAGCGGTCCAGGTTGCGCACACGCGTGACAAGCTCAGGATCCAACCGCGACAGGCTGTGGAACAGCTCCGAGGCGGCATCGGGATTCTCGAGCAGGCGCTGCAGGGCATGCAACCCCATTGGATTCAGCCGGACGATCTGGGGCAGCAAGGCTGCCACTTCCGCCGGTACGCCTTCGATCTCCGGCAGCTCTTCTACCGTCAGGGCAGGCGTTTCCGCTTTCTTGCGGAAGATGGGAAGATCCCCGCGCTTGCGTTCGTTATATATGACGAAAGCACCACCGCCGAGGAAGATCGCGACGATCAAAGTCGCGGCGATCACATTGCCTACATTGACCGAGCGAGCACCGGTGACCATTTCATCGTAGCGCTGCTGGTAGTCGACCACTTCATCCGCTCCAGTCACCAGGGAATTCGAGCCTTCCATGGGCTCTGTTTCCTGGACTGCTGTTTCTTCACCGCCCTCGCCGGTGGATTGATCCGTGCCGCCTGGATCAGAGCCGGTAGGCTGGTCAGGTGCGCCCCCTTCACCCACAGTGACGCCCAGCGTTCCGGCATACACTTGCGCTAGCTCGCCCATGTCATCCGGGTGGCAGGTCTGGCAAGCAGCCTGGATATCAGAAAGCGGTGGGACCATGCCGGCATGGGCAGCGGTCTCCTCCATGCTCTGGCTGTTCCCGGCATGGCAGATATAACAGAAATCGCCGAAGGCATGCGATTCATGCCAGCCGGTGCCGTCGGCGTTCACCGGATCTTTGCCCTGCACCTCATGGCAGTTCTTGCACGAAGAAGCCTGCGAACCGCATTGCGCTTCAGCGCTGGAGCTGGGATAGAGCAGGACTGCCGCTGAAATCAGCAAGATCCCACCACAGACCAAGAGTAAAATTTGTTTTTTGGAAAAGACCATCGCTACCCTCCCGGATTAATAATTTCGCTGGTCAGGCGGGTTATACCTGCCTTTCACAGCCTCCTAGAAGCAGTCAAAATTATGGGTTATCGGAAGTGATCCCAACCAGTTCTGATTCGATCAGCCCAGCACGATACGTGATCTGGCTCCTGAGAACTTCCATCAACAGGTCCAGGGCCTCGATCAAACGCCGGTCTGTAATGCTATATTCCACACTCGGTCCCTGGCGAACGGTGCTGACCAACCCGCTTTCACGCAGGATTTTCAGATGGCGCGAGGTGGTGGGCTGGCTTAAACCCAATTCAGCAGCCAGGTCTTTGACGCACTGTGACCTGACCGATAGTGCGTACAGCAGCATGATGCGGCTGGCATCTGCTAGCGCTGAGCACATGTTAGCGTGAAGCTGGATCACTTCTTCGTGCAGGTTCGGGTTATTTGTCATATCCATACCTAGAATTTCATTCGAATGTCCCGGTTAATCCGTAACTCCCCACCAGGCAGAGAATGCCGATTTTATTTTCATCAATTTTCTTCGACATATACGCATAATGGCATGAACGGATTTATCTATATAATAGTTGACAGGTTTTTACACTGATAGTGATATTTGTCACATATTTTTCATACAATCATAATAAACATGACGAGATGGACTAAGCGCACTCTTACGATCACTCAATAAAGAACTGAGACTGCCCCCGTGAGTGAACCCTGGACTGTCCGATCGTCCAGGACAGGCGAGACAGGTTCGTCGCCCGAAAAAAAACGGGGTAAACTACGCCTCCCTTACAAGGAACGCACGGGATAATTCCTCGCAATGACAGTAAGTATCCAGTAAGAAGGACGGTTCCGAAGGGGATTTTATGAGGTAAAATGCCCCATGCTCAACCACGAGATATCACTTTTTGCCTGGTTGGATGATGGACGAAGAAAATCAGACTGCTGATCCGTTCCCAGAGACTCTGAAGGAAAGCACCAGCCTTCACGAAAAAGCCAAGCAAAATCTGCGCTTTGGACTGCGGATTGCGATAGGTGTTCTCCTGATCGGGGCACTCATCCTTCTGCCGCGCTTCCAGGACAGAATCTACAGCCTCCTACCACTGATCCCACCCTTTGGTGTGGAAGGCTCCGGGTCACTGGACTGGCTGCCTGAACTTAAAGCCTCTCCGACCTTTACCCCCAACAGCGGATTCGACCGGCTGTTCACCCCCACACCCGCAGCAACACAGACCGTACAAGACCAGCCCATCGAGATGGAGGAATCTCCTTATATTCACCCGCAGGGACACTTCCAATTCGAATACCCCGCAGGTTGGACAGTGGAAGGGGACGACCAGGAAGCGACCATCTTGACTCCAGACCGTAGCGGGAGAATCTTAATCCAGGTGACGGATACCGGCAAACCCCTGGATGCAGACTCCTTCAAGAGTTTTGTCGAAGGCCGCGAAGCGAACCAATTCACACAGCCAGATTCCACGGAGAGCGCCTACATCCCGCTGGAGGAGAGCATCGATGAGAGTGGGGGAAGCGCGGTCGTGACGAAAGAGCTCTACCGGGACGGCGAGTTCGAGGTAGTCCGCAGCCGGTATCTCCAGGACGGCGAGCTGATCTACACAGGCGACCTGTGGACCCGGGAAGACCTGCTCGAAAGCCATGCCAGGGCTATGGATCTCATCTGGGATTCCATCTCCGGAAATTCTGAAGAAGCAGGTGATCTCGAAGCTTATCATTGGGTTTTACGGAAAGAAGACCCTGAGAAAAGCTACAGCGTCGATGTCCCCATCCCCTGGCTGCCGGAACAAACCAGGAGCAGGAGCTCAAGCATCGAATCATACCACTCGCCAGATCAGCACGGGATCATCCAGCTGATCCGCTATACCACGGAGATTGACTTATCGGATGCAACCGTCGGTAATTTCGTCCTGCAGCTGTTGAGGGATTACTATACCCGGGACGTGGTGATTACAGCAGATCAGATCGTCAGCAATGGAAATGAGCAGCTGACCTGGTATTCACCATCCGGCGGCTACCGGGGCATCACGCAATTCAGGAGGATTGGTCTGCACACACTGGTGATCCTGACGATTATCATAGATAACGACTACCTGGAGATCTACCAGGATTTACGTGACCGCACCATGGACAGTTTTGTAATTGAAGGCAGTACAGAATAAGCTGTGCGGAAAAAGTCAGTACATTTCAAATCAGGCGGGCCTGCAGACCGCCAGCCTGCGTTGTTGACTTTTTATTTAAACTGCATATAATCAAATCACTTTTGGCGGAGGTAAAGGCAGACGTCCACCTGGTGCACATGCCAATCAGAAAGCTTAGGACTGGAATTTTCGTCATGCTGACCCTGGTGTACACCGGGGGAAATCTCCAAAGAAACTTGGGAAATATGTAACTGCATTAATTCACGTTCGGAGATTGCAGAGTGGATCACAAGTGGACCAGTTTGCACATCGCCGTCATCATTCCCGCGTTCAATGAAGCGGGAAACATCGCTGCACTCGTCCAAGAAGTAAATCAGGTCATTCCTGGCGCGAAGATCGTGGTGATCGATGATGGATCGAGTGATAACACGGGGCAAATCGCCAGATCTGCCGGAGCCCTTGTCCTGACCCCGCCCTACAACATCGGGATTGGTGGCGCTGTTCAGACCGGATTGAAACTCGTGGTTATCGAAGGGGATGATATTGTGATTCGCCTGGACGGCGACGGACAGCACCCCCCTATCGAGATTCCCAGGCTGCTGGATGCGGTAGCTGACGGTGAGGCCGATGTCGCAATCGGCTCTCGATTTTGCTCAGGAGGAGAAGCGCCTCCCATCAGCTTTGCCCGGCGGATTGGGATATTCTTCTTCAGCCAGTTGACATCCCTGCTGGCAGGACAAAAAGTGACAGATCCAACCTCGGGTTTCTACGTGATGGATAAAAAAGCGGCGACGTTTCTTTCGCACAACCTCTCGCAGGACTACCCGGAAGTGGACGCCCGCGTCTTGCTCTCCAGGGCCGGCTTCCGAGTCACAGAATACGCCACGAAAATGAGGCCACGCATCCACGGAGTCTCTTCCATCACGGTCTGGCGCGCGTTCTATTATGTCCTGAAAGTCTCTTTGTCGGTCATCGTCGCCCGTTCCCGCACGATTTCCTCGGAATAAGCCCACGAATTGAAGTAAGGAGACAGTGATGAGCGTCAATTACCGTTTTGTAGTTTTCTTAACCAGCATTTTCCTGATCATCACAGTCTGGTCGTTAATCAAACGCGGCTTGTTCCGCCCGGCATACGCGCTGCTGTGGTTTTTCGGTTCATTTGCCATCCTATTGCTGGCCATATTCCCGGAGATTATCCCCTTTGTGGCACGTCTGTTCGGTGTGGATTACCCTCCATCCGTGGCTTTCGCCTTTGGTATCTTCATCCTTATTATCCTGCTGCTCAACCAGACGATCTACCTGTCCACCTTTGCCAGGCTCAACAAGGAGCTGGCTCAAAATTACGCCTTGCTGCAGTACCGGCTCGAGAAGCTAGAAGGAATTGTGAAACAGTACCATGCAGGCGATTTCCAGAATGCTCAGCTGGAATCCGGGTCGGGAGAGGACAAACCCATTGATTCTGGAGAGGCTGCCACGCAGGATATTTCCGGCTCACTACCCGGTGATATTAATTTATCCCTAACACAGACGTGATATTCTAAAGGTGAAATGCCAATGAGTTATCGCGTTTGGGTAATAGGCCTGGATGGGGCTACTTTCGACTTGATCCTGCCATGGGTCAAAGCCGGTCACCTGCCGGTTTTGGAGCGCCTGCTGAGAGAAGGCTCGTGGGGTGAAGTTCGCAGCACCATCCCCCCCATCACCGGCCCGGCCTGGACCAGCTTCATGAGTGGGACCAACCCGGGTAGGCACGGCATATTCGATTGGGTTTACCGCAAGCACGGCAGCTATGAGTTCCATCCGGTCACAGCTGCCAACAGTCGCCAACCGAGCCTGTGGAAAATTGCCAGCGCAGCCGGTAAACGGGTCATGGCACTGAATGTGCCCATGACTTTTCCGCCCGAGGAGGTCAACGGCATCATCGTCTCAGGGCTGCCGGCTACCACGCTGACCACCTTTCCGGCGCAGCTGGCCAGGGAAATCCTGGCGGAAAATCCCGATTACGTGGTGTATCCCGACCCGGGACAGGCTTACTCCGACCAGGGCATCCAGTCTTTCCTCACCACCCTGGAAAAATCCATCCAGGGTCAGAGCAGGCTTTGGCGCAGCTTCATGCAGCGTGAGAGATGGGATTTTGCGATGCTGGTCTATAACGCCACTGATGTCGTCCAGCATGCGATGTGGAAATTCATGTCGCCCAGCCACCCGCAGCACGATGCTCGTAAAGCACAGAAGTACCAGGAGGCTATCCTGGACACCTACCGCAGGCTGGATACCATCCTGGGTGAGACGATCCAATCGATGGATGATGATAGCGTGCTGTGGCTGATGTCAGACCACGGGTTTGGTCCGATCACGCATTTCATCCATGTCAACACCTGGCTGATCCAGCAGGGCTTCATGTCCCTGCATTCCGATGCGCTGACCCGTCTGAAAGCCTATTTATTCCGCCTGGGCCTGGCCCCGATGCCGATCTACGACCTGCTGATCCGCCTGGGGTTCGGGCGGTTCAAGCGCGAGGTGGTGCGCGGCAGAGGACAGGGGATGTTGAAAGCACTTTTCCTTTCTTTCAACAATGTCGATTGGAGTAAAACACAGGCATATTCCCTGGGAAACATCGGCCAGATCCGGATAAACCTGCGTGGGCGCGAGCCAGATGGATGCGTCCAGCCGGGTGCGGAATTCGAGCGGGTGGTGGCGAAAATCTTCGCCGGCCTTGAAGAGCTGCGCGACCCTGACAGCGGGGAGCTGGTAATCGAAAGTATCTACCGCAACCCGGAGGTTTATCAGGGAAGGGCTGCATCCGATGGCGCCGACATCCTGTTTCTCCCACGCCGGCTGGAATACTTCGGCTTTGGCGAATACGAATTTGCCGATAACCGGGTGGTCGCTCCCCTGAAGCGCGGCATATCCGGCACCCACCGCATGAACGGCATCGGGATCGCGTGGGGAAAACCCATTCGCAGCGGGAAGCTGAAGGATGCCAGGCTGGAAGATTTTGCGCCTACCATCCTGCACCTGCTGGGACTGCCGGTGCCGGCACACATGGACGGCAGGCCGATGCTGGAAATACTGGCGGATGATGCAAACCTGCCAGCAGTGCAGTACGGGCCGGGCTGGGATGATGGAGAGAACCCGGACCTGCACCTGTCCATCCAGGAAGAGGACACCATCCGGCAGAGGCTGAGAGACCTTGGGTATGTTGCCTGAGCAGTAGAAAAAAGACCTCACAGGTTTTCGTAAACCCTGGCCAGAACAGCAGGCCCTGCAAAGTTCGCAGGACTTTGACCGGCCTGTGAGGTCTGTATTGTATTCTATGGTTTAGAATAAAAAGATGAGGTCGAATTTTTTTGAAACATGCACTTACCATTGACCTGGAAGACTGGTACCACGGCCTGACGAGCACGAACAAAAGGCCAGAAACCTGGGCTTCCTTGAGCAGCCGGACGGAACAGGCGGTTGAGCTGCTGCTCGATCTGCTGGCAGCGAACAAGCTGCATGGCACCTTCTTCGTCCTGGGTGACCTGGCCCAAAAGTGTCCCAGCGTGATCCGGCAGATCGCCGCGGCTGGTCACGATCTGGGCAGCCACGGCTTTTCACACCGCCCGGTGCATCTGCTCAAGCCAACCGAATTTAAATCGGAGCTTGACCGCACGACTCAAATCATCCAGGACATCAGCGGCCTGGCTGTGACCGGTTTTCGCGCGCCTTACTTTTCCATCGACCAGCGCTGCCTGTGGGCATTCGAAGTGCTGGCTGAAAGCGGTTACCAGTACGATTCCAGCGTTTTCCCCCTGCGCACCATTCTTTACGGTTATCCGGGGGCTTCCCGCCACCCATTCCGCCCATTGCCAGGAGCTGAGCTGGTCGAATACCCGGTGGCTACCATCAAGGTGGCAGGCCTTACCCTCCCTGCTGCCGGCGGTTTCTATTTCCGGATTTACCCCTATGGCTTCATCCGCTGGTCGCTGCGATCCCTGGAAAAACAAGGACAGTCCGGCGTGCTGTATATGCACCCCTGGGAATTCGACCTGCAGCAACCGCGCATCCCGGTGACTTTTCGGGAGCGCATCACGCACTTCGCAGGCCGTTCGAGCTGGCCGGAGAAATTGAAACGCCTGTCCCGGGATTTCGAGCTGGTACCATTGGGGGAGCTGCATCGCTTATGGCTACAGAGAAATTGATCCATCCTCCTGCACACAGCGAACAAGCTCATTATGCCTATCCCGGACAACCTACCGGATGGAGCATCGAGAAGCTGTCCCCCGCCAACCGGCAGGAATGGGATGAATTTGTGCGCTCTTCTCCCGACGGCCTGCCGACACAGCTGGCAGCCTGGGAAGGGATCATGAGCGCAAGCTACGGCTATCCCTGCCATTTCCTGCTGGCCCGCAGGGGTGGAGCGGTGGAGGGTGTCCTGCCGTTGTTCCTGGTAGACAGTTTCCTGACAGGCCGCCGGCTGGACAGCATGCCGGGCGCCG
>Ga0154795_1002_pt2 | contig 12501 bp, 9 predicted proteins | sample Rifle2008BG16ft_FD_105803 | JGI IMG/M metagenome (GOLD analysis project Ga0154795, IMG submission 105803) | Chloroflexi bacterium RBG_16_54_18 | reverse complement strand
ATACACGAGTATTCCCATGCCAAATGAGTTGAGATCCTCTTTTTTACTGGATGACACAATTCATTTTCTCAATCACGGATCGTTTGGAGCCTGTCCGCGTCCGGTTTTTGATTCTTATCAGGATTGGCAGCGCAAATTGGAAAGGCAACCGGTCTTATTCCTGGGACGTGAGATTGCTGGATACGATTGCCAGGCGCGGCTGGCGCTGGCTGGATATCTGACCACCGCGGCCGATAACCTGGCTTTTGTGACCAACGCCACGCATGGTGTGAACATCGTGGCGCGATCGCTGGCGCTGCTGCCGAGCGACGAAGTACTGACCAGCGATCATGAATACGGCGCCTGCGATTACACCTGGGAATTCATCTGTAAAAAAACTGGTGCATCATACATTCACCAGCCCATCCCCTTACCGGCGCGCTCATCCGAGGAAATGATCGAGCAGTTCTGGCAGGGCGTGACCTCACACACCAAAGTCATCTACCTCAGCCACATCACCTCGCCAACCGCCTTGCGGCTGCCAGTGGAAGCCATCTGCGCCCGAGCGCGCGAGGCCGGCATCCTGACATTGGTGGATGGCGCGCACGCACCTGGTCAAATCCCTCTCGACCTGGAAACGATTGGCGCCGACTGGTACGTGGGAAATTGTCATAAATGGATGTTAAGTCCGAAGGGATCAGGTTTCCTGTATGCCCGCCCAGAAATGCAGCACCTGGTTGAGCCATTGATTATCAGTTGGGGCTATCATGCTACACCGGAAACCACCAGCGGGTCGCAGTTCTTGGATTACATGGGCTGGACCGGCACAAAAGATCCATCCGCGTGCCTTTCTGTTCCTGCAGCCATTCAGTTCATGCAAAAACATAATTGGGAGCATGTTCGCCAGGAATGCCACAATCTACTGCGCCAGGCGATCCAGGGCATCTGCACGTTGGTACAAATGGAACCTTTATATCCATTGGACTCTGACTTGTATCACCAAATGGGCATTGCTCCATTGCCTTTGAATACGGATATTGCCGCTCTAAAAACGCGCCTGTACGATGAGCACCGCGTCGAGGTTCCTCTTATTGATTGGAATGGGCGGAAGTTCGTACGTATTTCTGTCCAGGGATATAACACGCAGGAAGATCTGGATGCGCTCTGTGACGGTCTGAAGAAACTGCTGCTCCAGGTTCGGTTATGACTTTCTCTGAACGCCCTGAAACTGCGTTTCTACGAAGAGCTCTACATCGAAGTCTCTCTAGTTTCCTCTCCTCCTGGCTTCCTAATATTAAGTGTTTTATCCCCCGGGCGGAGGTCCAGCTGCGCCAGTAACATCCCCGCCAGAATCAGGCCGCAACCCGCCAGCTGCACCAGGGTCAGGCGTTCATCCAATAGCAGCCAGCCAAACAGAGCGGCGAAGACTGCCTCTGCGCTGAGGATCACCGCTGCATCCGAGGGCGGCGCTTCCTTCTGGCCCAAGGCCTGGAAGGTGTACCCCACTCCGATTGAAAACACCCCGGTATAGACGATCGGGAACCACATCCCTGGCAGTACAGCCCATTCCGCCGCTCCATCCTGGAAGCCTACAACCAGCAGGTTCATCAACCCGCAGACCAGGTTCTGCCCTATCACCAGCGGCAGCACTGGCACGCTTTTGACCAGGCGCCCGATCAGGATCACATGGAAGGCCCACAGGATCGCTCCCCCAAACTCCAGGGCATCCCCTGGCGCCAGTACAAAACGCCCACCGGTGCTCAACAGGAACAGCCCAATGGACGCCAGGACGACCGCTGCCAACACACCGCGGCGCGGCCAGTGCCCCCATCCCACTGCCAGGATCACCGGGATCAAGACCACGTACAGGCCGGTGATAAAGCCGGCGTTTCCGGCGGTGGTGGTTTTCAGGCCGAGTTGCTGCAAGGTCGCTCCGCAAAATAATACTCCCCCAGCCAACAAAATGCCACCCAGCGCCCGCGGCTCAAGCTTGCTCAGGCCCTGGCGCGCCAGCGGCAGCAGGATCAGGCCGGCGAGCACGAAGCGTAACCCATTGAATAGATACACGCTCATCTCGGTGGCGGCAATTCGCTGGGCCACGAAGGCGCTCCCCCAGATCAGCGAAGCAGCCAGGAGCAGCAAATCCGCCCGCAACCGGGCGGATGGAAAAGCAGCCATTTCTTGGTTCAGACCAATTCCCCGATTTCTAGATTTCATCAGCCCGTGCGCCTCGCCTTCTGGTGGGATCAGCGCCAGATATTCTCGTAGGAATGGTCTCCGGTGAGCGGATTCCCTTCTTCGAACCGCTCCAGGCGGAACGGGGTGATGTCAACCGTGCTGGTTTGGCCTTCGACAATCAATTCCGCCAAACAGGCGCCCACCGCCGGGGCAATTTTAAAACCAGTCCCGCTAAATCCACAGTCCAGGTAGAAACCGTCCGGGCCGGCCTGCCCGAGAATGGCGCGCTGGTCGGGGGTGATGCCGTCGAAGCCACCGTGGGCGCTGTGCAGGGAGGCGTGCTCCATGCCTGGGATGCGCTGGCAGATGCGCTCCGCCGCCTTATCGACAAACCCAGCCCGGGCATGCTCGCTGCTGACCTCGGGCGACAGGCCGATCGGGTTGTCGTCTTCCAGGCCCACCAGGGTCAAACGGCCCGTCTCTGGGCGGAAATACATCATGTTGGGGAAGTCGATCACGGTCGGATGACTTGGACCGAGCTCGGCAGGGCGGCGGATGAACATGGTGTCGTGGCTCCAGGTGTCCACCGGCAGGTCCAGCCCGACCATCTGTCCCAGTTTCTGGGCCCAGGCTCCGGCGGCGTTGACCACCACGGGCGAGGAGAACGGCCCCTGGGTAGTGTCAACCCCTTGCACCTTGCCACCTTCGACCCGCAGTCCGGTGACCGTACATTCCTGCACCAACCCGGCCCCCTTGGCCCGCGCCGCCTCCAAGAAAGATCGGGTGGTGGCGCTCGGGTCGGCGTAGCCCGATTCTGGTTCGTAAGCAGCGAGCTCGATATCGTCAGTATAGAAACTCGGCGCCAGCCGTTTGACATCCTTAGCGTCGATCAACAGTGAAGGGATGCCGATGCGCTGGTGCATCTCCACATTGGCGCGCAGCCGGTCTTCATAGCCAGACCTGACGAACTGCATGAAACCGGTGCGGGTGAAGCCGCACTCGCCGCCAACCCGTTCCGCCCAATTGTGAAAATACTGGAAAGACTCCCAGGCCAGGCGCGATTCGGGCTCCAAGTCGTAGTGCATGCGCACCAAGCCACTCGAACGCCCGGTCGCTTCGGAGGCCAGGAAACGGCGCTCGATGACCAGCGGGTTGAGGCCGCGCCCCGCCAGGTGGAAGGCTAGGCTGGCCCCGTGAACTCCACCCCCAACGATAATTACATCTGCCGTGTCTCTCATTGTTATCCTCCGTATGATTGATATCGTTTCAGCGTGGAACGCGCCGGCAATTTGCCTAAAGCGCGCAAGACTTCCTGATCGAAAGCAGCCAACAGGCTTTCCTGCCCCGAATAAGGCGCGGGGGCGTAGGCCCGCGAGCCAACGCCGAGTTGAGTCTGCGCGCAGATCTCCCAATCCTGGCGGTTGGTCAGGTCCCAGAACTCGACTGCGTCGTTGGGGTTTACCCCGGGCTGGCCTTCCGCCTCGGGAGAGAAATACCACTCACAGACGACTCTGGTCAAATCTACATCCTGGGGCCACAGGGTGTGCGCCATGGCGTAGTCCGGGTGCAGGCTAAGCAGCAGGTTGGGGAACACCAGATAATAATACACCCGGCGCAGGTCCTCTCCTGCAACGCTGCCAAGCGGCGGCGCGCAGGCGCGCCCGCTCATGGTCAGGCTGCCGGTCTCTTCAACCAGGTCCATATAGCCGCCCAGGAACGGCCCCTCGAACAAGTCGTTCTGCCCACTGCGGTAAGGCGACTTACGCGCCAGCTCCGGGTGGATCACCGGGCAATGGTAGCATTCCGAGTAGTTCTGGGCGATTAATTTCCAGTTCGCCCGCACCATGTACTCGATGCGTTGCACACAGCGCAGATCTGGCAGCCCCCAGGCGCTGAATTTCCCCAGCAATGTGGTGAAAGCCTTCTCGAAACGCGGCGGTCGTTTCGCCAGATTGGTAAATAAGAAACCTTCCCACTCCACCAGCGGCGCCTCCACCAGCGGGTAGGCTTTCTTCTGGAAGTTGGAGCCAGTCTCCATTAATGGCGCGCCGATCAACCGTCCATCCAGATCGTAGGTCCAGGCGTGGTATGGGCACTGGATGCTGCCCGCGAACCGCCCTCTCTCTTGAGTGCACAGGCGGGAACCGCGGTGCCGGCAAACGTTGTAATACATGCGTGGTTTGCCTGCCCGGTCGCTCAAAACGATCAGGCTCTCTGCCCCGACCTGGGCCAGAAAATAATCCCCAGGCGCCTGCAATTGTGAAACGCGTCCCAGGCAAAGCCAGCGGCTGGAAAATATCCGTTCCATTTCCACCTGGAAGATCTCCAGGGTGGTGTAATAGCTGCCCGGCAGCGGCTGCGCGCCAGCCAGAAGCGTTTCCGCGGTTTTTAAGAAGTGGACCATCTGCTTCTTCACACCTGCCAACTAGATCGAACTTCAGCCTTAATCCGGTCTGCCGGGCACTACCCCGGTCTGCCTGGATAAGTCTTGCAGGACTGCCCGAGTGGCGTTATACCCCGGTGCGCCGGTGACGCCGCCGCCGGGATGCGTCCCGGCGCTGCACAAATACAATCCGTGGATCGGCGTGCGGTACTGTCCGTAGCCCGGGACCGGGCGCATAAACAGCAGTTGGTCCAGGCCCATCTCACCATGGGAGTGGCTGCCTTCGGTCAGTCCAAAAATTCGCTCCATATCGAGTGGAGTCCAGGCCCGCCAGTCCAGCACCAATCGGCTGAAACCAGGGGCGTAAGTCTCCAGCGTCTCCACCACCCGGCGGCCCAACTCGTCCCGGCGGGCTTCCCAGTCTCCTTCTACCAGCCGGTAGGGGGTATACTGGACGTTGACCAGCATCAGGTGCCTACCCGGCGGCGCCAGGGAAGCATCCAGGATCGTGGGGATGGCGGCTTCTAACGGGAGGTTATCCGGCAAGCGGCCGAACTTGGCGGCGTCGGCGGCCTTTTCCAGGTATTCCAGACCTGGAGCGAGCAAGATGCGCCCGGAAAGCCGCTCTTCCTTGCCCGCGCCGCTCACGCCTGGGAAGTCTGGCAAGTCCGCCAGGGCCAGGGCGACCCGCCCGGCGCCCCCCCGGTACTTGATATTTTTCAATTCCCGGACGAAGCGCACCGGCAGGTGTTCTGCGCCCACCAGCCCGAAGAAAGTCTGGCCCGGCCCGGCATTCGAGACCACTACCCGGGCGCTGAGCTGCTCCCCACTCTCCAGGGATACACCGGCAGCCCGCCCGTCCTGCAGCCACACCCGGCGAACTCCAGACTCCAGGCAGACTTCGGCCCCATGCGCCTGGGCAGCTTTCGCCAACGCCTCGGACAGCCGGCCCGTCCCGCCACGCACGGAGCGCAGCGCCCAAGCCGCTCCTGGCCCGGCCCCGATGGCCTGGTAAAACAGCATCAAAGCCGTCCCGGCCGCGCCTGGGCTTAAAAGGCCTCCGAAGGCGGAAGCGCTGGCGAGCGCACCTTTCAAGGCCTGGCTTTCAAAACGCTCGTCCAGGTAGTCGGCAGCTGGCATGGGTAGGGCGCGGGTGAATTCCATCATGGCGCGTTTCCCCTGACGGCGCAGCTGCCAACCAATCGGTGTCCATGAGAGCAGTTCGGACCAGCGCGTCTCAGGGATGTGTGGTGGAATCATCGTCCAGGTCGCCTGCAGCAGGCGGGCGTGGCGTCGCAACTCTTCCAGATAGGCCGGGTATTTAGCGGCATCCTTAGGCGAGAATTGCTCGATCTCCGCCTGAGAGCGGCTCACGTCGCGCCAAAATGTCAGCCCCCTCCCGTCCAATTGCAGCGCGTGCGCCCAGGCAGGGCCTTCCAGGAATTCCAGGCTGTGCTGGGCCAGGTTCAACTCCTGGACTAGCCGCGGCAGGAATGACCCTGCGGAGAACGAACCGGTATCCACCCGGTAGCCGGGGAAGATCGCCTCGGTTGCCGCCGCCCCGCCGAGAACCTCCCGGCGCTCCAACACCAACACCCGCAGATGGGCGCGGGCCAAATATGCCGCCGCCACCAGGCCATTGTGCCCGGCCCCGATAATGATCACGTCATAGGCCTGCTTCGCCGGTACGCCCTTCATGACTTCCAATCCCTCAAGATCTCCAGGGCAGCCAGCCGGCCTGGCGCGCCGGTTATGCCGCCGCCCGGGTGAGCGCCAGAGCCGCATTGGTAATAATCCCTGAGGGGGGTGCGGTATTGGGCAAATCCGGCAGCCGGTCGCAGGAAGAACAATTGCCACAGGCTGAGCTCGCCCTGGAAGATATTCCCCTCGCTCAGCCCGGTCATGCGCTCGATGTCCAGCGGGGTCAGCACCTGGCGATGGAGAATGATATTCTTCAGGTTGGGGATATACTCGCCCAGCGTATTCACCACTGCGTCTCCGAAAGCCTCGCGTTTTTCATCCCAGTTCCCGGAGCGCAACCTGTAAGGGGCATACTGCACAAAACAGGACATAACGTACTTGCCCGGCGGGGCCATTTCCGGGTCGATCATCGATGGGAAGACAACGTCGATGTACGGACGGTGGGAGAAATCCCCATATTTGGCCTCGTCGAAGGCTCGTTCGATGTAGTCCGTGCTGGGGCTGATTGAGATGGCCCCGCGCAGGTGCGGCCCGTTCCCAGGCCAGCAGGCGAACTCAGGCGCGGCATCCAGGGCCAGGTTCACCTTGCCGGAAGAGCCACGGATATTGAAGCGTTGGATGTCCGCTACCAGTTCATCCGGCAACTGAGCAGGATCGACCAATTTCAAGAAAGTCTGTTTGGGGTCCAGGGAGGAGACCACGCGCCTGGCGTGGAGTTCGTCGCCATTCTCCAGCACCACACCGGTCGCCCGCCCGTCCTTTAGCAGCACCTGGTTGACCGGCGCCTCGGTGCGGATCTCGACGCCGTATGACTGGGCGGCGAGTGCCACTGCCTGCGCCAACCCGCCTGTACCGCCTTTCTGGAAACCCCAGGAGCGGAAGACCCCGTCGATCTCGCCCATGTAATGGTGCAGCAAGACATAGGCCGTCCCCGGCGAGCGCGGCCCGAGGAAAGTCCCGATGATCCCACTGGCGGAAAGCGTCGCTTTGAGCGGCTCGGACTCAAACCAGCGTTCCAGGAAGTCGGCTGAACTCATGGTCATCAGGCGCGCCAGGGTGAACAATTGCTCCTCACCCAGGCCGAGGAAGTGCCGGGCTAAACGCAGCAGCTCGCCTATGTCTCGCGGATGAAGCGAGGTCGGATCTGGCGGGACGACCCCCAGTATATACTTTACCGCCTTGGCCATGAAATACATTGAGCGGCTGTAATCCTCGTAAGCATCGGCATCACGCCGCGAAAAACGGGCGATCTCGCGCATCGCTCGATAGTGGTCGGCGTCCCGGTACAGGCGGTCCCCATCCGGCAGGGGCGTTAGAGTGCTCTCCAGCGGCAAGATCGTCAACCCATGGCGGGTGAGCTGCAGGTCGCGCACAATTTCCGGGCGGAACAGGCTGACCACGTAGGAAAAGACCGAGAATTTAAAACCGGGGAAGACTTCTTCGGTGACGCTGGCGCCGCCGATTACTGGCCGGCGCTCCAGGACCAGAACCTTTTTCCCGGCCTTTGCCAGGTAAGCGGCGTTGACCAGGCCGTTGTGTCCGGCTCCGATCACGATGGCGTCGTAAGTTTCTGGCATGCTTATCCTAATCCACCTGCATCCGGGTTTGAATTCTGGCTTACCATTTCAATCGATCGATTGAAGCCGTGGTTGAGCGCCAACCTCAGCCGCGCTTGCGCGGCGGGTCGAAGAAGGGCAGCCTGACGGCACGCGCCAGCGCCCGCTTGCGCACGTATTCGACCGTCACTTCTACTTCCAGCTGCGTCCCCGGAGTGGCATAGCGGCTCTCCAGGGTAGCGATGGCGATATATTGCTTGACGATCGGGGAAAAGGTCTGGCTGGTGGCCTGCCCGACCTGCCGTCCACCCCGGTAAACCGGCACCGGCGAGCGAGAAGCCCGACCTGCCACTTGGGGCGCCAGCCCGGCTTCGGCATACACCCGTTCCAAGGAAGGCCAACCCACCTCCAGGCCAGTAAGCGACCACTGCGATCCGCGCCCCTTCTCAGCCGCCAGCGCCTCCCAGCCCACAAAGTCTCCTTTCGAAAGGTCCACCGTCCAGCCCAGGCCAAGTTCATAAGGGGAGGATTTCTGCCCCGGGATGAGCGCCTGGCGGGAAGATTTGTAATCCACTTGGATCAAGACCAGCCCGGCTTCGATGCGGGCAATATCCAGCGCCAACATCCCCGCCGGCAGGATACCATACCCCTGCCCGTAATCCATCAACCGGTCCCACAGTGCCCCAGCGTTTTCTGGCGCGACCCACAGTTCGTAGCCCAGGTCTCCGGTATAGCCGGTGCGGCTGACTGTAAGCGGAATCTCGCCCGTCTGCCCGTGAGCCAGGCGGTAGTACTTCAACCCATCCAGGTCTATCCCCTGGACAATGGCTTTCAACACCTGGCGAGAGAGCGGCCCTTGGACCGCCAATGCAGCCAGGCGCTCGGATACATCCTCCACCTCGGCCTCCAGCCCCAGCCCGCAGTCCTGGAACCAGGCCAGGTTCGGGTCGGCCGCGGTGAGTCGGAAGCGATCTGGCGCCAGCCGGGCGACCGTGCCGTCGTCGATCACCATGCCATCATCATCGCACCAGGGGGAATACAGCACCTGCCCGACCGTGCACTTGCGCACATCCCGGGTGATGATGCGGTTGACCAGCTGTTCCGCCTGCGGGCCGGAGATCTCGTATTTGAACAACGGGGAAACGTCAATCAGGGCGCAGGCGTTGCGGATGGCGTAATATTCACGCTCGTGGGTGGGTAAATATGTGGAGGCCGCCAGGTAGCCGGCCCATTCGCGCCATTCATGGCTTTCGCACAGCGGCGCCGTGCGACTATGGAAAGGAGTGGGAATCGGCATCGCGTCCTGTTTACAGGCCAGGCGCCAGCCAGTTTGCCTGCAGCCTTGGAGGATTAGAGTTCGTCAGCAGGTTCGCACGCCTGCATGCATGGGAATTTCGAATGACCGATTATACTCTATACCGCCCTGCGCACCTTCAGATACCGAATTGCCTCATTGAAAATCTTACTTTAGAAAGGATCGCTGCCTCAGAAATAATGTTACCTCAGCCTGGCTTTGTCGAAGTCGATTTGGTCGCTCACTGCGGCGAATCCACCCAAGGCCAATACCTTTGCACTCTGACGGTCACGGATATCGCCACCTGCTGGACCGAATGCCTGGCGCTTTCTCACCACACCCAGCAGGTGGTCTCGGCTGCGATCGTTGATTTACGCAATTGCCTCCCCTTTCCCTTACTCGGGATTGACTCCGATAACGGCTCCGAGTTCATCAACGACAGCCTGTACCGCTACTGCCTGGCCGAGCAGATCACGTTCACCCGCTCACGACCGTACAAGAAGAATGACCAGGCACATGTCGAGCAGAAAAACTGGTCGGTCGTGCGCAAGTTGCTGGGCTATGATCGCTTCGAGACGGAAGAAGAACTAAAATTGCTCGAAGGGATTTATGCCGACTGGCGCTTGTACGTCAACTTCTTTCAACCGGTCATGAAACTGGTCGAGAAGCACAGAACTGGCAGCAAGGTGACCAAGCGTTATGATACGGCGGCTACTCCTTACCGACGCGTGTTGGCCTCGACTGATGTCCGCCTGGAGGACAAGGCGGCCCTAACCTATCTGTACTTGAGGCTCAATCCTGTCACCCTTCGCGATAGAATTGATGCCAATACCTCTCGATTGTTAAAGATTTCCGGGTAACATTCTTATTTGAGGCAACGTTGCCCCTAAAGTTACCTTTTTATTTGAGGCGATATGGTTCCAACAACGGCGCCAGGTGAGATCAATGTGGTTGTTGACGATAACGTAAAGAATGGATTTTTAGAATTCCGGAATATTAGACATCTTAAGTTCAGCGGAGAAACATTAGCATTGTTCTAGTTGTGGGAATTGGGTAGAACGCCTTCGGTTTCAAAAAATGGGGGATTGTATCGTGTCAATCTTTGGGTATTTCCGCCAGCACTCCATCCTCGTTCAAAATGATCTTTGTTGTTTCCCGTTCTTCCACAACTGTGTTGGCAAAACCCGGATGGATCCAGACGTTGCCCCAGACGCTTTAAATCTGATTAGAGTTGAAGTACTGATTAGCTTCGGCATCATTTGTTATATTGTTTTCGACAAACATAGGCCAGAGTTTGTAATTCTCTTCCCAGTAGCCGAATTCCATATTGAAGCAACGATCTTCTGGTTGATTATGCATCTGTCGATTGAACCGTTCTCGGTCGGTCATAACCTGAGCCCACCGAGGTCTGCAAGGAATAATTGCCATACATACATACTCCTAAAACTGAGGATGTTTGAATCGTGATAACCCTTTCCGAGTTCAAACTCGCCCGGAAAGCTTTTTCTTCAATATCGCCCACGCAATTGACATCGCTTGTAAATTACTGTTTTGCACAACTCCATTCATCCCTGATATTTTCCGTATTTTTCGGCAAGGGGTACAAGGGCTTCCAATAACTCCGGTTTGACTGCGGGTGCTACGGAACAGGCTGAACTCAGTATGTATCCGCCGCCTCCAGCGCCGTCAGTGATCTGCTGTTTTACATATTCATCCATGGACTCAGGCGTTGTGCTCAACAGGACGTTGACGGAATCCATATTACCTTTTATGAACATCCGGTCTCCAACCCTCTTTTTCGCATCGGCCAGCATACAGTCTCCGAGTGGTGGCGGATCGAGGCACTCGATGCCATCTACGCCGCTTTCCGCCATCAATTCGAGCCTGTCGCCGATTGCGCCACATGTATGCATGTAAACCGGAATATCAGGCTTGAACTCGTGGATTTTCCTCACCAGCTCTTTCTCATGTGGTAACACAAATTTTCTGTAAAAATCCTTTGATATAAAGCCCTTTCCTGCAAACGGCGAAGAAATTTTCATCGCATCAACACCGGTACTTATCTGTGCTCTTGCGATGATAAAACTCCTTACTACAAAACGGCTAAGTAACTCATGGCATTTTGCCGGATCTGTCAGAAGTCCAACCATAGCATTTTCAATCCCCATGATCTCTGTGAGACCATCAAACGGTGAAAAAACCTCTCCATGCACCGAAAAATCACCAGCGGCCCGGGCAAGCATGATTTTGTATGGTTCCAGCTTCCACTCAGGTACAAAGTCATCAATATTTACGATTTCCACATTGATGTTTTTTATTTCGGGATATTGGGGTTTGTTGTCGAAATACTGCCGAGGGTCGTCATTATTAGGGCAAAACATCCTGCTGCCGTCAGGTAGAAAACACATATCACCACCCTCAACAATCTCAACACGTATCTTACTTCGGGTCTCTTCTGGCTGGTGATAACCCAGATCAAGCAGAATACCATCGAAATTGTATCTTTTCCGTAAAATCCAAAAACCTTCTGCAAAGGCTTGAGGATTAAAAACGAATTCAAATGGTCTTATTCCGCTGTTGAGTAGAACATGTCCCCAACTTAACTGGCACATTACCGGAACTCTGTCAGGCTGACCTTTCTTCATAGCAATACTCATTCTTTCACGGCTGTTCACGGTCATAGCTCCTATCGTTTCAACTTGCCGATACAGGCGAGCTTGCTTATTACTTTCTGGTTTTGGACAATTCCTCATTGGCACATTTTGTTATGTAACCATTGGTGCTAGATGAAAAAGTCATGAGGTAAACTGCTCCAAAAGTCAGCCAGACCAAAGGAACGTCCCCTCATAACTACCGCGCATCTTATCATCTACTTGTTTTGCAGTGTGGATGCCCAGATGCGAAGAAGCACTCCCAAGCCAGTCTCTTTCCCAGCGAAATGGTCACGATTGCCATTTTGTTTGCCCTCAAAGGGGTTGGGACTCGTGCCTTTTACCGTTGGCTGAAGCGAGACTATCGTCATCTGTTCCATTATCTGCCCAGCCGCACTCGTCTGTTTCGACTGTTCAATACCCACCGGCATTGGACCAAGCGCTTTATGGCAGAGCCTTTCCTACTTAGTCTGATCGATATATATGGCATCGAACTGCTCCATCCGCGCCGGGAAGGCCGCAGCGAGCGTCAAATCGGCAAGAAGGGGCTATCGAACCGCCGTTGGATCATCGGGGGCAAGCTGTGTTTCATGCTCAATCATCTCGGTCTGATCGTTGATTGGGATGTCGATACAGCCAACGTCTACGATGGTAGCGCCTTTCAGGCGATCGCTGAACGCAATGCCGCCAAGATGGTGCTGTTCAGCGGTGAGGGTTTTATCAAACAGGACTGGCAGCCTGAAAACGTCAGATTTGCCG
>Ga0154795_1140_pt1 | contig 12600 bp, 12 predicted proteins | sample Rifle2008BG16ft_FD_105803 | JGI IMG/M metagenome (GOLD analysis project Ga0154795, IMG submission 105803) | Chloroflexi bacterium RBG_16_54_18 | reverse complement strand
TTAACCCTGCGGGCAGTTGCCCGGAAAGGAGAGAAACGCATGGTCGCTATCTACAAGAATACCGAACAAGGTCTGTCCATGCTGACCGAGCCGTCCACCGGCTGCTGGATCAACGCGATTAACCCGACCGTTGATGAAGTTAACTGGCTACAAAGCCTTGGAATCCCACAAGATTATATTACCTACCCTTTGGATGTCGATGAGCGCCCGCGCACCGAGCGGGAAAACGGCGAGCTGCTCATCTTGCTGCGCATCCCATATTTTGAGGGGCATAGCGCCGATATCCCTTATACCACCATCCCCCTGGGCATTATCCTGAACGACCGCTACCTGGTCACGATCTGCAAACGTGAAACCGATATCCTGAACGAGTTTGCTGATGGCCGCGTGAAGAGCCTGGCGACCAGCAAGCGCCTGCGCTTTGTGCTGCGCCTGCTGCTCAGCACTGCCGCCAAATACCTGATCTACCTGCGCGAGATCAACCGCACGGTAGAGGCCCTGGAAGACCAGCTTCAGCTCTCAACCCGCAACAAAGAGGTGCTGGAGCTGCTCAAGTATCAAAAAAGCCTGACCTATTTCACCACGGCGCTCAAATCGAACGAGTTGATGTTGGAACGATTGCAGCGCAGCCAAATCTTCAAGGCTTATCCTGAGGACGAGGACCTGCTGGAAGACGTGATCACCGAGAACCAACAGGCGATCGAAATGACCAACATCTCCAGCAACATTCTCAGCGGCATGATGGATGCTTTTGCCTCGATCATCTCGAACAACCTGAACGCGGTGATGAAGTTCCTGGCAGCCATCACCGTGGTGCTCAGCCTGCCCACCATGATCGCCAGTTTCTACGGGATGAACGTAGATTTGCCGCTGGACCATCTACCCGCCGCGTATATCTATCCTATCGCGTTTTCTTTGGTCCTGGCGATCATCGTGCTGATTGTCTTCAACCGGCGCGATTGGCTGTGAGGCGTGCTTGTGAGCAATATCACATGCAACTGGTGATCTTTGACAATAACTTTGGAAATGCTTCTTTAGTATGATAAGCTCAGAAAACAGGATCTCAGGGTAATCTCCTGATGTTCATCGCTGTTTCCTCCTTTGGCGAAAGCCTCCGCCGGGATTTCCTCACCGCCCCGGCGGAGGCGATTTTAACGACTTATCTCGCCGCCGGCAAGACGACGGTGAACATGGTGCCCTTCCCAGGGGACGATTTTACCCAGATGCGCCCCTGGTGGTTATCGACAATGGATTTCACGATCGCCAGCCCCAGGCCGGTCCCAGACACTTCCCGGGCAACATTGCTCGCCCGGTAGAATTTATCAAAGATATACGGCTGTTCAGCCAGGGGGATACCGAGCCCATCATCACTGACCTGTAAAATCACCTGCCCGCCCTCCGCCTGAGCCGAGACGCGAATTTCACCTCCCGCCTGGGTGTATTTGAGCGCATTGGTGATCAGATTTACCAGCATCTGCCGCAGCCGGATAGGGTTCCCCAGCACGGCAGGCAGATTCTGAGGGATATCTACGACCAGGAGTTGGGCATTATCTTCGAAGCGCGGCAGCAGGCTATCAACCGTGAGATCCACCAACGCCGGGAGCGGCACGATCTCTTTGCGGGCATCGAAGCCAGCTTCGATACGACCCAAGTCGAGCAAGTCGTTGATCAGCGCAGTGATGTTCTGCACACTCAACTCGACGCGCCGGATGAATTCAAGCTGTTGTTCGTTGACCGGTCCGACCCTTTCAATCAGCTCGATATAACCCAGGATGGCGGTCAGGGGGGAACGCAGGTCGTGGGAGACGGTGTTGACGAACTCGCTCTTGATGCGATCGAGCTCCTTCAAGTGGGTGATGTCTTGCAAGATCACCGCCAATCCCACTTCGGGGATGGGAGTGACCTGGGCATTGAAGACGCGCCCGTCGTCCAGTCCGATCTCGCTACGAAAGGGAGCCTTGGCTTTTGGGTCGCCGAGAATCTCTACCAGGTCGAGGGAGTGAATGGCTTCGTCAGCCGGCTTGCCCGTGGGACTTTCGTCGGCTTTATGGGCAAACGCATGGCGGGCTGTCTGGTTGATCAGCATCAGGCGCCCATCCAAATCCACCACGATAACGCCATCGGTGATACGCGTCAAAATGGTTTCAAGCTCATTACGCTCGACCTCGGAGCGTGCATACAGTGAGGCGTTATGAATGGCAACGGCGGCGTAACCAGCCAGCGCCGAAACCAGGCCGAGATGATATTCGGAGAAGGGATGCCCGCTTTGGCGGTTGTCCACACCAAGCACGCCAATGGCGCTCTCGTATACCATCAGGGGCACATACATCAAGTTATGCACCAGGTAGGCCGTCTTGATCTTCTTGGGGGTCTTCTCGTCCAGAATCATGGGTTTGCCGGTGCGCAACACCTCGCCTGCAAGCGTATCGGAGGCCGGGAGGCGAAAGGTGCGCACAAAATCGTCGCCGAAGTTGCGCGAGGCGCGCATGTACAGCTCGCCGGTCGATTCATCCAGCAGCAGCAGGCTGCCTTTCTCTGCGCCAGTGAGATCCACGGCAGCGTCCACCACGGCGGTCAGGACGCTGTCCAGGTTCAAGGATGAAGTCACGGCGCGCCCGATGTTCTGCAAGGTCTCCAGGCTGCCCAGGCGCGCTTCCAGAGACTGGGTATTGCGCCTGACCTCGCCGCGCGCCCACTCCTTGATCTTGCGGCCGCGCTTCAGGGCGCGCCGCACCGCCAGGAGGATGTCATCACCTTCCAAGGGCAGGCGGAGATAATCGACTATCCCGATACGCATGGCTTCAGCCAGGAGGGTATCGTTGTCTTGATAGGCAACCAGCATAATGGGCAAGTTTGGGTGCTTCTCAAGCAGGCTGGCAGCCACATCCAATCCGTTAAGCTCCTGGTCACCGTCTTCACCGGGCAGTCTCTCTCCTAAGATCACAACGTCTGGCAGGCTTGCTCTTACCAATGCCTTATAGGTCTGGAAATCCTTAACCAGGTTCACTTCGTACCCAGCCGAGCGCAGGGGGGTGTCCTCGGTCAACTGGCCTACACCGACATCTGATAAAAAAATAAGGATGTGTTCTTTGGGCATTACGTTTGCATCTTCCTGTTTCAGCGAAGTCCCCCTACCCCATCTTTGGCTTTAGCGCTGGGGGGTCTGGGCGTCAATAGGTCAACCATGCGCTGCAGGCACTCCTGCGTATGACGGAGGATTCTCTTTTGAGAATCCCCCAGCCCGCTTTGCTCATCTATCAGCAAAGTATCGATGGCCTGATCGGCTTCGGCCAGAGGCGTGCTCAATTCACGGAGCAACTTATTGAGCAGTTCGTCTTTGTTTCGTTCTTCCGCCTGAGCGGCCTCAGCGGTCTGCTGCAGGCGCCGGGTGCGCTCTTCCAGCGCTTTGAACAGGTGAGCGTTGACAATAGAAATGGATGCGTAGTCTACCACCGCACTCAATAGCGCCTGGCTATTCGCCCCAAACGGCAGCGCCGCTTTTCGCAAGACGGTCAGCAAGCCCACCACTTCGCTATTGACCTTGACCGGCATCACCATGGCCGACCGCCCCAAGAGGGAGATCTTGAAACGCCTCAGCGGATCGCCGTGGATGATCAGCGGCTCGCCGGAGACAGCCACCAGCGAGCTGATCCCGTCGTCCCAGGGTTGGCCAATCTTGCCGGAGACTGGCTCCGGCAGGTTGCGCTGGGCGCGCAGAACGAACGCTTTGCTATGCTCATCGCGCAGCAGCAGCCAGGCGCTGTCAGCTTCGCAGATATACATGGCGCCTTCGACAATGCGCTCAAACAGGCTGTGGTAGTTTGTGATGGCTGTGACCGCCTTGCCGATGGCAAAGATGGTGGTCAGCTCGCGCACGCGGCGCTGAAGTTCCTGGTTGGCCTGTTGCAATTGGTGAGCCAGGGTTTCTCGCTCGCGGCGCGCTCGCACTTGATTGAGGGCGCGCTCAACCGCTGAGACAACCTCAACTTCCCGCGCCGGCCAGAGCAAGATATCAACCGCACCAAGGCGAAAGGTCTGAATGAGGTCCGCCTCTGCCCCCCTTTCGCACAGGACAATCACAGGAAGCTCGAGACCCTGGGAAGTAAGGGCTACCAAAAGGTCCTTACCGCTCAAGCCGGGTAATTTCAGGTTGGTAATGATCAGGTCAGGAGAGAAGCGCACAGTCTCCTGAAGGGCGGTAGGCACCGAACTGGCGACTTTTACGCGGTAACCCAGAGGTACCAACGTCTGCCGGGCGATCAGGTCGCTGTTTTTGTGGCTGCTCTCAACAAGCAGAATCTTTTCCTGCTGGTTGCCCATGCGCTAATCATAGCATGGTTGAGTGAAAGATGGGGATAAAATATCGCCAAAACGGCGAGGCGGAGGGGATGAATCGTTAGAATCATATAAATGTTTGCCAACATACTTGACTTTGTATACCCGACGCGCATACAATCATATCAACACAACAGCGAGTCGGTTCAATGGAATATAAAGATTACTACAAGGTTTTGGGCGTAGACCGTAAGGCAAAAGAAGACGAGATCAAGCGTGCCTATCGCAAGTTAGCGCTGAAGCATCACCCTGACCACAACCCAAATAATAAACAGGCAGAAGATAAATTCAAGGAGATCAACGAAGCATACCAGGTTTTAAGCGACTCGCATAAGCGAGCTCGCTACGACCAATTGGGTGATTCGTACCAGCACTGGCAGCAGCGCGGTGGGACGCCGGGGGGCTTCAATTGGGACGAGTGGGTTACCGCGCCTGGCGGAGGCAATGTGCGCGTCGAGGTCGGCAACCTGGAAGATCTTTTTGGGGGTGGTCTGGGCGATTTTTCTGAATTCTTCCGCAGCATTTTCGGCGGCATGCCCGGCATGGGAACCCAGAGGACAAGTCGCAGCCGGGCAGCAGAACGCATCAAAAGCCCTTCCTATCAGTCCGAGGTGACCATCAGCCTGGGCGAAGCATTCCAGGGGAGCATGCGCCGCATCGAGGTGGACGGGCGCCATCTGGAAGTGAAAATTCCGCCTGGGGCGCGCACTGGCACAAAAATCCGCGTCCCTGAGGCAGTCAGCGCACCCAACGGGCAAAAAGGTGACCTGTACCTGCTGATCAAAGTGGCTGACGATCCCAACTTCGAAATGAAAGGAAACGATCTCTACACCGATGTGGCTGCGGATTTATACAAAGCTGTGCTGGGGGGTGAGGTCGTCGTACCGACATTGAGCGGCAATGTGGTGTTAACCATCCCCCCTGGCACACAGCCAGGACTGACTTTCCGGTTAGCCGGGCAAGGCATGCCGCAAGTCAAGAATCCCAAAAGCCGCGGTGACTTGTTCGTGCGTGTGAAAGTCAAGATCCCGCGCGATCTCTCGGCGGAGCAGCGCGAGTTGTTCCAAAAGTTGGCCCGCCTGCCCTAGAATGAATTAGATTCCATCGCTCACAATTTCCCCAAACCAAAAACAGGAGGTTGATATGCTAACTGAAAATGAGCTACGCGAACTGCTTGACTATCAGGCCAGTGCACCGTTTCTGAGCATCTATCTGAATACTGAGCCCTCTGAAGGCAGTGTAGACGCCCACAAGCTCCGACTGCGCAGCATGCTGAGAGATGTCGAACTGCCGGACGATGCGCTGAGAGTGGAGCGTTTTGTTGAACATGAGTTTGACTGGTCGGGGCGGAGCGTGTCGATTTTTTCCTGTATGGCCGATGATTTCTTTCGTGGTTATACCCTGGCAGTGCCGATACGCAGCCGGGTACGCGTGAGTGATAAACCATATGTAAAACCATTGGCCGATCTGTTAGATGCGTATGGAGGTTATGGCGTTGCTTTGGTTGATAAACAGGGGGCGCGCCTGTTTTCTTTCCACCTGGGAGAACTGCGCGAACAGGAAGGCGTCATGGGGGAAACGGTGCGCCGGACGAAGCGCGGTGGCGGTTCCCAAGCCCAGGGACGGCGGGGCGGAACCGCCGGACAGACCAATTATGTAGAGGAGGTGGCGGAGAGGAATATCAAGGACGCGGCCGAATTCGCGGCGCGCTTTTTTCACGAGAACAACGTACGCCGCATCCTATTGGGCGGCACCGAGGATAACCTGACACCCTTCCAGAATCACCTCCCCAAGGCCTGGCGAAGCCTGGTTGTGGGCACCTTCCCCATGAGCATGACCGCCAGCCAAAGCGAGGTGCTGGAACGCGCCATGCAAATTGGCCAGGAGGCGGAGCGACGGCGCGAAGCCAAACTGGTGAAAACAGCCATCACCAGCGCTGCAAAGGGCCGCGGCGGTGTGATCCAGCTGGAAGAGACACTTCACGCAGTCCACCAGGGACGAGTGCAGACCTTGCTCATCAGCGATGGCTTCCGCGCTCCGGGACGGCGCTGCAAGGGCTGCGGCTACATCACATCAAAGAAGTTCCAGGTCTGCCCCTTCTGTGGTGGAAAATTTGAGCCAATTCCCGATGCAGTGGAATTGGCTGTCCGCAAGGTGATGCAATCCGGCGGAGATGTGGAGGTGCTCCACGACGCCCAGGCCTTGCGCGAACAGGGGGATATTGGGGCTTTACTCCGCTATTGATCCCAAGATAGCCGAAAAAGGTGAAGCGGGCTATAAGCTGCCCGCTTCACCTTTTTAAGCGCATTGCTTACGGCTTGGCGAAGTATGCGTTTTCCAGCTCCAAGAGCCCGGTCGCCAATACATCCAGGTCGGAGTTGGCAGCGTAGGCGTTTTCTCCGATCCCCTTCATAGCCAATTCCAGGCGAGCCTGCATGTCGGCAGCCAGCTTCTTCTTGCCAGGTTCCAGCATGCTCTCCAGTTTTTTCAGCGTCTCCGGCGTCTTGCTCAGGGCCAGGCGCGCTTTGGCATGGTTATTGAGCGCCAGGGCAAGCTGTGCCGCGACCACATCGGCGCGAGCGCTCAGGATGGCAACATGCAACCTGGTTTTATCCAGCTCTACCTGCAGATCCTGGCTCTGCTCTTCAAACGTCGAAAGGCTTCCCACCTCGCCTTCCAGCTCGGTGACACGCTGGCCGGCTTGCTCAACTTGCTCCTGGCTCTGAACCAGCTTCTGCCGGGTGGGCAGGTAGAGGGTGTAGATTACCAGCAGGGCGCCCAGCCCCATGATAATCAGAATGCCCAAAAGCCATCGCAATAGGCGCAGTGAGATGCGGTTCAAGCGGCTTTGTGGGGGAATGCCCTTATCCTTTGTCGCATCAGGAATGGTCGGAGCGGGTTTTTCGTTTTGCTTCTCTTCGTCCACGGTGTTGTTCTCCATAGGATTGAATTTAGGGCGCAGCAGAAGGCGTTGGAGTGCCTGGAAGAGACGCCGGCGCAGAGGTTGGCTGCGTGGTAGGCTCTACGGGCAAACCGCCCTGGAGCAACTGCCAGGCGACCTCCAGGTCTTCGGCTGCCAGTAAGGGCCTGGAGGGGAGGCTGCTCAGGGCGGCGTCCAACCGGGCTATGACTCTTGCCAGGGCATCGATCTGGTACGCAGGCACCTCGCCCTGCAGGTCGGTCAGCAGCAGCCGGGCATCCTGCACGTCCTGCTCAACCAGACCCAGGTTATTTTGGGCCAGGAAGAGGCGGCTGCGTGTCAGGTGTTCCATCGCCTTCACCAGTTGCAGATCATTACGCAGTGCTTTTAAGGGCGCAGCGCCCGACTCTGTCTGGCTACTCAGCTCCTGCACTTGGGCGCTGGTCTTTGCCAATGTCTGGCTCAGGGCGGCAATCTCCGCCTGCATTTGCTCCAGGTTGGCGCTCACCTCAGCCAGGGAAGTTTCCATGTCATCCAGGCGGGCAATGGCTGTCGACTGGGCGCTCTCTCCGGTCTGGGCGCCAAATTGCCTGTCGCTCTCCATGCCCTCGATCCGGGTTTGCAACTCATCCAGGCTCTGCTTTTGGGTATCGTTGTGGAGCTCTATTTCCTCCAGGCGTTGCTGCAAATCATCTAACCGGCGGCTGAATCGGAGATCAGCCTGTTCCTGGCGGGCTTGGAAATCGTTCAGGCGGGCCAGATCCCTCTCGACCGGCTGCACGTAGCGCCGGTAAAGGGCTGGAATACCAAAATAAACGCCCGCACCCAGCAGCGCAGCCAGCAAGAGGATCAGCAGAACGCGTATGAGGACACGCAAGAAAGTTATGAAGGCCTGCCCCAGGCGGCTTCCAAACGAAGGGGGTGAGGACGAGGGAGTTTGATCTGACATGGTTCCTCCTTCCGTAATAAGACCTTAAAGGTTTCCAAGACACTCAGGGTGAGAACAACCCACCCAAAAGCTCTCGCAACCCTTCCAAGAATCCCTGAAAGCGCTCCGTGCGCGCACGCATCTCGGCGACCTGGCCATCCAGATTTTCTAGCTGTAGGCTCAGCGCATCTACGTTGGACTGGGCGGCTTGCATGTCTTCCCGTAGACCATCCATATTCTTCTCAACGGTACCGACGCGCCCACTCAAGCCGTCCAGGTTATCAATGCGAGCGCGCAGGGTATCCAGATCCTGTCCCAAAGTTCCCATCTGGGCTTTCGCACCATCGATTTGCCGGTTGAGCTCGTTGATCTGGTAAGGCCTGGCGTAGCTCAATCCACCGTTTACCAGGGCCAGGAAGCCAAGGCTTAGCGCAGCACCCAGCAGGGTTGCAAAGACCAATGCGCCGAATGCCAACCATAGAGCCTCCATGCGGCTGGCAGGCCGCGGCCCCGCCTTGGGGGCGGCGCCCGGTTGGGGAGCCGGCGCCGGCTCAGAAGTTTGTGGCGCTTCTGGCGCTTCTGCCCCCATTTGGGGGGAGGTACCCTCACCAGCAAGTTCCAACGAACTCACTTCGCTCTCTTCCGCTTCAGGTGTGCGCTCGTCCACCACTGGCGCGACCAGCTCGTGTGCGACCGGTTCCTGTTCTACGTCTGTGGACAAGCTGGAAGACACAACCGTAGAAAGGGTCACACGAGGCCCCAGGCGTCCAATCACGGCAGGGCTAAAGCCGTTCACCCGTCCCAGGTCGTCCAACGAAGTGAACGGGCGCGCCTGCAGGAGTCGCTCCGCCAGGGCCGGACCAACGCCGGGCAGGGTCCTCAATTCATCCAGACCTGCGGTGTTCAGGTCAACCCGAGTTGCTTGATCATCCATAATTAACCTCCTGGCCCAATTTCTAGAAGGAATCTTCAGGAAAGCGCGGGAACTGGCTATGGTAGACCGGCTGGATGCGCCGGAGGAAAAAACGATAGGCCAGGATCCCGAATAAAAATCCGCCAATATGCGCCCACCAGGCAACCCCTCCCATGCTGGCCTCGGCGGGCATGTTCAGAGAGGCCAGGCCTGAAAAAAGCTGGGACACAAACCAGAACCCCAGATAGATGATCGCCGGGATCTCGACGAACCAGGGAAAAATAAAGATGGGGATCAGGGTCAAGACTCGCCCGCCCGGGTAAAGGATGAAATAGGCACCCAAGACGCCTGCGATCGCCCCGCTGGCGCCAATGGCGGGGATGCGGCTGCCTGGCGCGACCAGCGCCTGCAACAGCCCGGAGGCCAGCCCAGCAAGGATATAAAACACGAAATAACGCCCCGCGCCCATACGGTCTTCCACGTTATCGCCAAAAATGAACAAGGTCCACATATTGCTGAGAAAGTGCAACCACCCGCCATGCATAAACATGTGAGAGAACAGGGTGATGAGAGGTAGCGGGTTGTCCAGCAATGCCAGAGGATTGGTGAGGTGCAAGCGGGCTGGCACCATGCCAAAGGTGAGTATGAATTGGTCCAGTCCCCGAGGCGAGAGGTTAAGCTCAAACAGGAAGACCAGTGTATTCAGGCCGATGATACCCAAATTGATCAAGGGAATCGACCGCGAGCGGATAGTATCTCTCAGAGGGATCATGTAGGCTGTTTTCTGGGGCAACTACCCCCAGGGCTGGGTAAAGTATAACCCAAAAAGGGGAATATGTTAAAAAAAATGACGCTCCGGCGAGAGCATGCTCACCGAAACGTCATATTTGGGTACAAGATGATTAGGCTACGGTAACTTTAATGTTCTTTGGGCGATGCGCCTCAGCTTTGGGGACGCGCAGATTCAGAACACCGTTCTTAAGGCTGGCTTCGGTCTTGGTAGAATCGAGGGCAGTGGGCAGGGTAATGACGCGGCGGAAGCGACCTGCGGGCAGTTCGTACATCAGGAATTTACCGTCTTCTTCGGATTTGCTCTTGAACTCACCACGCAAGGTAACCGTGTTGTTGATAATTTCGATGTTGATGTCCTCAGGCTCCAGTCCGGGCACCAGGGCGACGATATCATAAGCTTCGTCTTCCGCCTTGACGTCCACTGCAAGCATCATTTCGCGCTCGCTGTTTGGGGTCTCATCAAAGCTTTCTTCAAACATGCGATTCATCATGTTGCGCAAGGTTGTCATCCGGCGGTAGGGGGAAATATAGAATGTCATGGGGTGTCTCCTCTTTTAGAGTGTGATAGTTTCTGTAGGTCGGCTTTCCATAGCCGCCGGGTTCCAACGGGCATGCAAACCCGGCCTACATCATTTTTTAGATGCTCCAAGTCTAACGGATGAATATCAGAGGAGCACAAGAGAAGTATAGAATTTTTATAAGAACTGCGAAAGGCGTATGATGGTAGCACCGCATCCCCCGACCCCGCCTCCAAGGGAAAAAAAAGGCGAAATTGCGTGCGAGGGCTACCCGCCTGGACCCTCTCCAGATCTTTCAAAGCAGATGCCCATCGCGGGAGCCTGGGCAGGCCAGCAAATTACATTCGTCGGGCTGTGACAATCAGATATCGGGATTCGGGAGAGTACGGCGAGCGATCGTAGTCACCGTATATCTCGACCCGATGCAACCCGGCTGCTTCGATCTCGGCGATGTAGGCTTCGGTCGAGCCCAGCTCGTGACGCACTTGCATTGAAAAGCGCTCAACGTTTCCATCGGGCAGCAAGTGATCATAATCCCATCGAACAACGAAGTGCCCTGCGGTGCGATTCCAACTACTGCTCACCTGCACCGGCTCGCCATCCAGCGGGTGAGGAAAGTGCTCCTCAACTTCCGGCTGGCTGCGGCCAGGCAGCTTGCGGAGCATAGTCGGGTTGGGCAGGCTGACGGCAAAAAGTCCCTGTGGGGTTAAGTGGCGCTGCACACAGTCCAGGGTTGCCCCGCGCGCCTTGGCGGTGAGCGTGCTGAAGGCGTTACAGGGAAGCAAAATCAGGGCGAATAGCCGCCCCAGCTCAAAGGCAGCCATGTCCGCCTGGATCGTCCCCACCCGCTCAGCCAGCCCAGGCGGCAGGTTCTCCTGCAATACCGTGAGCATATCGGGATCACTTTCCAGCCCCAGCACAAAATGACCGGCGCGTGCCAGCGGTAGCATTACACGACCACTGCCGCAACCCAGCTCCAGGATGGGATCACCTTGCAGGTGCGCCAGCTCTAACCAGAAAGGGAGGTCTTCCTGGTGGGGATCATGGTGGGCGTGGTAGAGGCGAGCGAGCATTAATCTCCTTGACGTTTCGGGCTGAAACGCATTATACTCTCTTAGCCGGGGCGTAGCGCAGTCCGGTAGCGCACCGCGTTTGGGACGCGGGGGTCGGCGGTTCGAGTCCGCCCGCCCCGACTTTGGTTAGCAATCATGCTTGCGTGGAGGGAAGCCAATGGCAAGGGTCAAGTACGATGGGGTTGTGGAGGCTGTCCGCTATAAACCCAGCGGGGAAATCGACTGGGTGCGCGCCTACGAACGCCGTGGCCCAACCTTCAGCGACTATATCTTGATCGACCGGGAGACATTAATCAAGCGCATAAAGGCGGGCAAGCGCTACGTCTCTGGTAAACGCCTCCCCTATCTGGCCAGCACCTTCGAAATCTCTTCCCCCATACGCCTGGTGACCAATAGCGGCAAAGAGATTGTTGTCACCAGCGATCCGAAAGCCAGTCAGGACCGCCTGGAGGGCGTGCCGGTAATATAATCTTTGATTGATTGACGGATATCTCCCTTGCAGGGTGGGAACAGCTAACCCTACTTGATCTCGAAGACGATGTTTACATCTACCGTGAGCACCAACTGACCCGGAGATACAGGCACCGGTGCGCCGGCGCCACCACCCCCACCATAGCCCTTGGCATCGTAAATGGGCATCGGTACTCCGCCACCATAGCTGTTGATCATCTGGATATTCCCCAGGGTTACACCAGCGGCGGCGGCTAACTCTTTGGCTGTAGCCAGCGCATCGGCCACAGCCGACTTGCGCGCCTCGCTGAGCGCTTTGGACCGGTCGGCCGCGTCGAACTGGATGCTGTTGATCGAGTTCGCCCCTGCTTCCACGGCAGCACCGATTACATCACCTACCTTTGAGATATCTCGAAGGGTGACGAAAACTGTGTTATCGACAAAGTAGATAATCCCAGTCATCTTGCCCATCTGATCGTATTGCTGCTGTGGGAAAATGCTGAAGTTGGTAGTCTGGATGTCTTTGGGGTCAACATTAAATTTCTTTAGCGCATCGGCTACCTTCTTTGAGCGGGCGTTGTTGCTGGCTACAGCTTCAGCAGCGTCGGCGTTCTCGCTGTGCACGCCGATGTTAATGTAGGCGACGTCGGGCGTCACAAAAGCCTTGCCAG
>Ga0154795_1095_pt4 | contig 12609 bp, 11 predicted proteins | sample Rifle2008BG16ft_FD_105803 | JGI IMG/M metagenome (GOLD analysis project Ga0154795, IMG submission 105803) | Chloroflexi bacterium RBG_16_54_18 | reverse complement strand
GGCGGTACAGGATCTCGTTCTCCCACAGCGTGTCGTCTCCGTCGATGGCGATCAGGTCAAATTTCATGGTTAACTCACAGCATCTGGCAAAACTCTTTCCACATTCCTCGTCGGCTTATACAACAGAATCCCCATCGCCAGCAGGAAATACAGGCCGCCCGCCAGCAGCCACATCACCCCGATATTCCTCCCCGGCCCCGTTCCGGCTATCGCCATATAGGCGTTCGCCAGGGGAGCGCCGCTCTCCAACCAGGGCATGAAGACCCGCTCCGCCAGCGGGCCGCTCAGGGCGTAGGCCAGCGGGATAATCGAGAAGGCGATCGTGCTGCGGATCGAAAACACCCGCCCCTGCACGCCCGGCGCTACCTTGGTCTGCCAGATGGCCTGGCTGCAGCCGTTGGAGACCGGCTGGGTAAACATGATACCGAACAGTCCCGCCGCCACGGTCAGGATCGCCGGGCGCAGGCCCAGCAGCAGGGCGGCCAGCGCCGTCAGCGCTTCCGCCGCAATGATGCCGGCGATGCGCCGCTTCGGCCCGCCCCAGGCTGCCATCAGCAGCGTGCCGGCCAGCATCCCCATCCCGCCGGCCGAATGCACTAGGCCGGTCACATCCGGCGCTGACAGGTCGAGCAGCATGGGCGTCAGCAGCGGCCACACCAGGCTGAGCAGGAAATTCATGCTGGCGAATATCACCAGCAGCCCGAACAGCCCCTTGCGCTGGCGGATGTAATGCCAGCCGAAGGTTATCTCACGCCAGAAACCGGGGTTGTCCCCCGGTTGTTTACCTTCGACGGCGCTCACTGGCTCCGGCTGCGGGAAGCGCACTGCCACCAGCGTGAGCATGGCGAAGATGTAGGTAGTCACGTCGATAGCCAGGATGGCTGGCAGCCCGGCCACCACGTACACCGCACCGGCGATAGCCGGCGCAGCCAGCTGGCTGACCGCCTCGGTGCCCTGAGTCATGCCGCTGGCGCGCCCCAGCTGCTCTTTAGGCACCAGCAGGGAGGTGGCGGCCGACAGGGCCGGCCACTGGAAAGCGCTGAAGGCCGAGTTGAAGAAAATCGCCAGGAACACCTGCCAGATCTGCAGTTCACCTGCCGCCAGGATCAAGACGATGAACAGCGAGGCCAGTCCGGCGCCGCTGTCGCTCAGCATCATCACCTTGCGCCGGTCCCAGCGGTCGGTCAGCACGCCGGCGAATGGTAAGGCCAGCACGAACGGCAGGCTGTATGCCAGCATGCTGAAGGCGAACAGGGTGGCCGAGTCGGTTTGCTCGTAGATCCACACCCCCAATGCGAAGCTGGTCAGCCCCGAGCCGAGCTTCGACACCAGCTGCCCAAGCCAGATGATGGTGAACACCCGTATGCCGCTGGCCGGTTGTCGCAGAATGGCAGCCATAGAATCCGATTATAAATTACCCCCCTCCAAATCAGCTATTTCACCGCTCACCAATTACCCAAAATCCCAAATCCTAAATCATAAATCCTAAATCCTAAATCTAGTAAATTCCCTCAAACTGCAGCTCCAGCGCCTCGTCCAGCAGCAGTGTCCCGTCATGGATTTCAATCGTATAGGTCCACTCCTTACCCATCCAGCTTTCGGCAAAAACATCGTGGGTGCGGTTGAACTGGGTCGGGTCGGCCGGGTCCCACATCAGCAGGTAGAAATGCCCGTTGGGGTGCACCCCCAGGATCACCTGGTACCAGGTGTTGAAGCGCTGCAGCTTTAATTCACCTTTCAAGGGGGTGTCCAGGCGGATATCGAGCTGGCCTTCAAAGGCACGGCTGAGCATCACTGCCTGGGGCCGGTAAAAACCGTACGACCGGTATTCCGGCGTCCCGGGCGTCCCATTTGACAGCTGGATGCCGAAATTCGTGCCCTTCCCCATCTGGAATTTGAGCATCACTGCCTGTCCTTCGAGCAGCGTGCGCCGCAGGCGCAGACCCACCGTCCAGCTCTTATTGCCGGTGATGCTGGCATTGCCGCTGCTGGCAGTCGCCAGCGCCGGATCGAATTCCCAGATATTGCTGTCCAGCTGGTCAAAAGGATCGCTGCGCAGGATGGTCACCCCTGCCAGGTTCTCAGTTACGATGGCAGGCAGGCTGGGATCGCTGCTTGAGACCACAGGAGCCTGCTCGGCGGGTATGGTCGTCGCCTCGCTGGCCGGTGGTTGGTTCGGCTCGACTTGCGCCGGCTGGGTGGCTTCCACCACCGCCAGCTCCTGGGTGGGTGAGACTTCCGTGGCGGGTGAGCCGCACGCGGCAGTTAATATTATGACCAGGGCTGTGATAACACCTGTCATAGTTCGCGAAAACCTCATCTAAAATTACCTCCAATCATTTATTGAGTTTCCTTGCCCTTGTTCCATTTCTGTACTATTATATCTGCATCACCTGATCCATGCCATCAACCGTCAACCTGAAGGTTGGAGAGATGATCCCAATGCAGAACCGCCGCAGCACCCGCCTGATCCTGTTCTGGGGTTTCGTAGTCCTGGCGCTGGTAGGCCTGTTCGCCTGGGCAGCTTACCTGCGCCTGGTTCGTGCTTACTCGTGGGCAGATTGGACCGGCATCGGCGGCTACACCGCTCCCGGCGGGTTTTACATCCGCTCCAAAACGCTGTGGGATTGGGTTGAGCTGCTGCTTGCCCCGCTGGTGATCGTGCTGTCGGCTGTGCTTTTCTACCGGGCGCAAAGGAATCTGTGGCTGGTGAATTCCGCTAAACAGAACGCGCTGGCTCAGGAGCTGGCCAGGCGCGAGCGCCACAAGGACCGCGATATCGCCTCCGAGCAGCGCCGGGTTGAAAAAGAAAGCGCCAGCGCCCTGCGCCAGGATATGCTGATCCGGGAATACATCTCCAAAATCGAAGACCTGCTCCTGCACGAGGGACTGCGGGAAGCGAAGGAAGACTCGGATGCACGGGTCAGGGCGGTGGCCCAGGCCCGCACGGTCGCCACGCTGCGCCTGCTGGACGCCGGACGCTGCTCGGTGCTGCTGCATTTCCTGCGCGGCTCCGGCCTGTCTGATTCTTTGCTGGTGGGTGCTGCCATGCAGGACCTGAACCTGAAATCCGCCGACATCTCGCAGCTCAATCTCACCCGCGTTGACCTGTCCAGGTGCGACCTGAGTGAGGCTTCCCTTAACGAAGTCAAGTTGAGCGAAGCCCGCCTGCAGGACGCCACCCTATCCCGCGCGCGCCTGACCCTGGTGAACCTGAAAGGCGCTGACCTGAAACACGCCGACCTGAGCAAGATCCGCCTCAGCCAGGTCACCCTGGCGGGCGCCAATTTGACCGGCGTCGACCTGAGCCAGGCCAACCTGCGCGGCGAAAACCTGAACGAGGTGCGCCTGAGAAACGCCGACCTGCGCATGGCGGTCTTGAGCGAAGCCCACCTGCAGGCTGCCGACCTGCGCGAAGCAGACCTGAGCGGTGCGGAGCTCAACCAGGCCGACCTGAGCGCGGCCAACCTGAGCGCGGCTGTGCTGAGTGAAGCGCGCCTGATCCAGGCCGACCTGAGCATGGCGAACCTGACACAGGCGGTCCTCAGCCGGGCGATATTGACCGATGCACGCCTGTGCCAGGCCGACCTGACCGGAGCGTCCCTGAACGGCGCAGTGCTCACCGGCGCCGATTTCACCGGTGCCATTCTAGCCGGTGCGGACTTGAAAGACGCCGACCTGACAGGCGCCAGGTTCTCCCAGGACCAGGCCCAGCAGGCTGCTTCTATCGAAGGCGCTGCGCTTCCTGAAGGCTTTCCCGCTGGCGATCAAATTGAGTAGGAATCTCGAATAAATCTTCCAGTATTCTGTACAATATGAAGAATTCTGATAAAATTTAGCCGAAATGTTGCGAAGTAGCAGGTTCTTCTACTGGTATGAATAGGGGTATGACTTCCAAGCTCAGGTTCAATTGACAATTTAATACGAGAGGAGGAAAAATGTCGCTTTCCAGGAGAGATTTCATAAAAGCCAGCCTGGCTAGTAGTGGTGCCGCATTTCTGGCCACTCGTGGCGGGTTCGTCCGTCCCGCCTTTGCCTTTACTCAACCCAGCCTTGACCCCCTGGCAATCACTAAATTTGCTATGCCGCTGGTGATTCCGCCCGCCATGCCCCGCTCGGGAAGGGCCAGGCAGCCGCGCACCCGTACTGCTGACTACTACGAGATCGCGGTCCGGCAGTTCCAGCAGCAGATTCTGCCTGCCGGTTTGCCTGTGACCACCGTGTGGGGCTACGGCTCGGTTAACCACCCCTCCACTTTCAATTATCCTTCCTTTACCATCGAAGCACGCTGGAAGCGCCCGGTACGCGTGAAATGGATCAATGGATTGACCGATGCCAGCGGGAATTTCTTACCGCACCTGCTGCCCATCGACCAGACGGTGCACTGGGCCAACCCGCCCGGGCCGCGTGACTATTTCAGCTCTGATCCTTCTCCTTACACCGGGCCGGTGCCGATCGTCACGCACGTGCACGGAGCCCACACTACCGACGAGAGCGACGGCTATGCCGAAGCCTGGTTCTTGCCGCGCGCCCAGAATATCCCGGCCGGTTATTTCAGGACCGGTACCTGGTATGACTTTTTCAAGAACAAATTCGCCCAGAAATACGGTGAAAGCTGGGAACCGGGCTCCGCCTCCTTCCAGTATCTCAATGACCAGCGCGCCTCCACCATGTGGTATCACGACCACTCGCTGGGGATGACCCGGGCGAATGTCTACGCCGGCCCGGCAGGCTTTTACCTGCTGCGCGGCGGACCCGCTGACGGTGTGACCGGGACATTACCAGGTCCATATCCTACTGTTGGCTCGGATCCTTTCGGTACCTTCTACGAGATCCCACTTGCCATTCAGGACCGCTCGTTCAATGATGACGGTTCGCTCTTCTACCCCGACAGCCGCGAGTTCTTCGATGGCTTCGCCGGACCTTATATCCCCGATCCAACCAGTGATATCTCGCCGATCTGGAATCCCGAGTTCTTCGGCAATACCATGCTGGTCAACGGTCGTACCTGGCCGGTGTTGAATGTCGAAAAGCGCCGCTATCGCTTCCGCTTCCTGAACGGCTGCAATTCACGCTTCCTGATCCTCAAGCTGACCAATGCGCCCCGTACGGACAATGACTCACCTAACACTGCTGATTATTACTTTTACCAGATCGGCTCCGAGGGCGGTTTCCTGCCCGCGCCCGTCCAGCTGGACTACCTGTTGATGGGTCCTGCCGAACGCGCCGATGTCATCGTTGATTTCTCCCAGGTCCCGGTAGGTACGGAGGTCTTCCTGGTCAACGATGCCGGGGACGAGCCTTTTGGTGGTGGGGTTCCGGGCGACGATTTCCGGACAGCGGACTGGCAGACCACGGGTTTGGTGATGAAGTTCATCGTGGGTCCACGCCAAGGTGCCGACCGGAGCACTCCCGCCATGGACCTCATCCTTCCTTCCCTGGATCTGCTGCCAGCACCTGACCTGACCCGCCAGGTGTCGCTCAACGAAGAAGACTCTGAAACGCTGCCGGATGTAGGCCCGGAATCTGCGCTGCTTGGCACCGTCGACCTTGACAGCATGCCGGGCACGCCGCTGGGCATCCCGATGATGTGGATGCACCCCGTCAGTGAGAATCCCGATACCGGTGACACCGAAGTATGGGAGATCTATAACTTCACAGAGGATGCTCACCCGATCCACCTGCATGAAGTGATGTTCGAAGTCGTGAACCGCGAGGTCTTCGATCCCATGTCGCCGGATGCCGGGCAGGTTCGCCCACCGGAAGCCTGGGAAACTGGAACGAAAGACACCGTGGTTGCTTACCCCGGGGAGATCACCTGCATCAAGGCCATGTTTGATCTGGCCGGGCAGTACGTCTGGCACTGCCACATCGTCGAGCATGAAGATAATGAGATGATGCGCCCGTACCGCATCGGTCCAGAACAACCCGGCCAGCCGGGAACATAGATGGATAATTGGGATTTCAGGGCGGCCCTGGCCGCCCTGGAGCTCACCTTGCACCACGTTCGAAAAAAGATGCTATTGATTTCCCTGGTGGGGGTTCTGCTGGGGTTTCCGCCGGCCTCCGGTCGTGCGTTTCAGTCCGGTTCTCAAATCGTCAACGGGGATTTCGAGAGCGGCGGTGGGGTTGGCTGGTCTGAATCATCGCTGCTCAGTCTGCCGCTCGTCTTGCACAGTTCCGGGTTGCCTGCCGATGTCGATCCTCGCGCGGGCTCGTATGCTGCCTGGTTAGGAGGTGAGATTAACGAGACAGCCAGTCTTTTCCAAACGGTGACCATTTCCGACCAGTCCTCAGTCCTGGGATACTGGCATTGGATCGATTCCTCCGATACCTGTGGCTTCGACCACGCCCGGGTCCTGGTGGATGACACCCCAATCCATTCCTATACCCTTTGTATGATCAGCGCCACGGGCGGCTGGGTGAAAAAAACCGTGGATCTCTCTCCCTATATCGGGCAGACGATGGTGCTTTCCATACAAATTCAATCCGACGAATACTTTCTCAGCAGCCTGTTTCTGGATGACGTGGCCCTGGAGCCGGGTCCACCCATTTCACACCAGGTATACCTGCCGTTGATCCTGAATCCCTAACCGTCCTGGTATCAGGATTAATCCAGGTAATGAGATCAATTTCAGTTCCAAAAAACCCAGTTCTTAGGACATTCCAGCTGGGAACGGTCTGATCTACGATCCTTTGGTGGGTGATTTCTTCGAGGCTTTCTTCTTCCCCTCTTCGCTCATCGCCCAGCTTGCATCGCGGGTCAGCGTCTTTATGAACTCCGCTCGCCGGAAACGCAGCGCCGACCAGTCCTCGTCGATCGCCACCTGCCGCACCGGCTCGAACCCGGCCCGTCCCAGCGCTTCCCAGCCCGTGTCGCGGTTGAACTCGCATTTATACTTTTTCGACGTCCCTTTGGGGTAAGCGAACCACACCACGGCGTCACCGGGAGCCTTCTGCGCCAGGGCTGCCGCCACCCGCTCGATTTCAGCCAGCTTTGTGACGAACGCCAGTGTGAACGCCACCGGCAGCCCCTCTTCTAGGCTGCGACGCACATTCACGCCCTCCAGCGACCTCAGCTCGGGCTCGAAGCTCTCTGGTGCGTTTGCCACCAGGATCTCTTTTTGCTCTTTCAGGTTGAGTTTCTTGAAGATTGCAGACATTTCGCTCCTGAGAACACTCTGATTCGCATCGCTCACGAAGTGCGAAAATCATTTTTCATGCCTTCGAATCCAGTACTTCAGGCTGGTCCAGGTTCTCCTGCAGTTGTGCGTAAAACATCCCCATGTGCACGCCGTCCATCAGGGCGTGGTGTCCCTGCACGCTCAACGGCATCTTGATGCGCTTGCCTTCCTCAAAATACTTCCCCCACGCGAAGCGCGGGATGCAGTCGGCGGGCTTGAGCTGCATGGGGTGCATGAAGCTGGTGAAAGACACCCACGGGATGGCTGTGGAGTAAAACAAATCGTCCTTATCCGGCACGTTTTCCAGGCTGGGATGCTCCGTGTAATACCTCATCCGTTCGGCGCCGCGCTCCGCGAAAATCGAAAAATCCTCGTAATAATCAAAATAACAGAAGGAAAACAGTTCGTCTTTCACCAGGATCGTGGTGGAGGGGTGTATGACCTCGTGTTCCACCACCTCGCCGGAGCGTATGCGGGTGCGGAACTCGGGGATGGCGTTGGCTGAGCGTGCGATCAGGTACAGAATTGCCAGTGTAAAAGGCATCCGGCGCTGTTTGATCTGCGCCTGCAGTGCGCTGATGTCGACGTTGGCGCACATGTTAAAGTGCGGGTGGTCGAAGGCGTTGAATGTTCTGAAGTGGACGCGGCGCGGCCAGGTTTCCATGTCAATTGTTCTCATTTTCCTCTCTCTATTCCAGGACCAGTATTTCATGCCTGGTATCGATTATATGGTACTTTTCCCTCACTTCACATAGGTGAGGGTCACTCTCTTTGGTGATGCATCCCGCTGTTCTTGTGGAACTGCCTCGCAAGGTCTTCTATTTTCCCCTTACCCTCACGCACTAAAATTCGCTGGAATTCGCACAGCCTGTTGTGCGGATAGCCTCTCGCAGTTGCTCGAGAAGGTTTTTTGGCTTGGATGAGGACCGTTCGGGCATACAGATGTAGCTTTTCGACGTGGGTGTATAATATTGTATTGATCGGTATAAAACAGTCAGAGTAACGGGATAATCAGGCGATTATGCGGCATATAATACCAAAATCGCTATTCTATACCGCGAATTTGCAGTAAAACACAAGTACGTATAATTAATAGTTGGGCGGCCACTCGAGATGGAGGGATTGAAATGAAATGGTGCTCGCAAATCGTCGTTCTGGCTTCCTTAATGTGTTTGCTCGTGCCGTTCTTCGGGATGGAACGCGCCAGTTCTGACGTGCTGTCTGCAAAAGCAGCTGCTGCCGATGCGCCGGTGGTGGTCGGTGTTGCGACAAACAGCGCGCCCGTGATGTTCATCGAGAACGTCGGCCAATTCCCTGATGGAGTCCGCTTCCAGGTGCGCGGGGCTAACAACACGCTCTGGCTGGCCGACGACGCCCTCAGGATCAATGTATTCGAACCTGAAAGCAACGGGGCAGAAGCGCAAGGGAACGATGCGCCTCTGCATCACCAAACCTCTGCCCCTTTGTCCAGGGCAGGGGTCAATCTGAAACTCACCTTCCCCGGAGCCGCCCCGCAGCCGCGCCTGGAGCCTTTTGACCGCCTGGAGACTACCGTCTCCTACCTTATCGGCAACGACCCGGAGCAGTGGCAGCCCGCTGTGCCGGTGTGGGGCGGCGCGCGCTACGTAGACCTCTACCCCGGTGTAGACCTGCTGGTGACCGGCGAAGGGGGCCGTTGGGCCTGGCGGCTGGTCTGTGACGGGCAGGAATGCCTATCCGCCCTGAGGGAGGTGCGCTTGCGTGTGGAAGGGGTCAATGCCCTGACCCTGGACGGCGACCGCCTGCACATTACCACCGCAGTGGGTGCTTTCATCCTGCCGTTGCTGGCGGTCGAGGGCACGATGCTAGATGGCCAACCTGTCGCCGCTGTCCTTGAACCCGGTACGTTCGAGGTGGCTTTCCCCTTCTCCCGGCCTTCACAGCCCCTCTCCGCATCTCTTCAGGATAACCCCACCGACCTGCTCTACAGTACTTTCTTGGGAGGAAATAAAAATGACTATGGCTCTTGCATCGCCATAGACGGTAGCGGGGCAGCCTATATCACGGGCAGAGCCGAATCCTCTGGCTTTCCTACTACGCCAGGTGCTTTTGATACCACTTACAATGGCTTTTACTCCGACGCCTTTGTGGTCAAAGTAGCTCCCGGCGGTGGCGCATTGGCTTTTGCCACTTTCCTGGGTGGAACTAATAATGATGAGGGAAATGGTATCACAGTCGACGAGAATGGGGCGGCCTTTGTCACCGGCTATACCGATGGTTCCAACTTCCCTACTACGCCGGGCGCCTTTGACACCACCCATAACGGTAACGAAGATGCCTTTGTGGTAAAAGTGACCCCCGATGGCAGCGCCCTGACCTACGGCACGTTCCTCGGCGGCGGTCATTGGGATCGTGGCTACGGCATCGCAATTGATGGAAGCGGGGCAGCTTACGTCTCTGGGGAGACCTATTCTTCCGACTTTCCGATGACACCGGGTGCCTTTGACATCACTCACAACGGCGGTTACGACACTTTCGTGAGCAAATTGGCACCCGACGGCAGCGCCCTGGCGTACAGCACCTTTCTGGGTGGAAGTAACGATGATCAGGCCGCGGACATCGCGTTGGACGCGGACGGGGCGGCTTTTGTTACCGGTATAACTTCATCGTCCGGCTTTCCTTCTACGCCAGGTGCTTTTGACACCACCAAGAACGGTGGCCTCGATGCTTTCGTGAGCAAAGTAGCCCCAGATGGCAGCGCCCTGGCATACAGCACCTTTTTGGGTGGTAGCAGCGATGATCAGGCCACAGACATCGCGTTGGATGAAGACGGGGCGGCCTACGTCACGGGACCGACTGATTCCTCTGACTTCCCCACCACCCTTGGGGCGTTCGATACTACCCATAACGGCGGCAGGGACGCTCTTGTAGTCAAGGTCGCCCCAGACGGGAGTACCTTGGTCTACAGTGCCTTCCTGGGTGGCAATGCCTCTGACTCCGGTGGCGGTGTGGCTGTGGACGACAGTGGGGCGGCATACCTGACGGGATATACCAATTCTCCCGGCTTCCCCACCACGCCTGAGGCATTCGATACCACTCAAAATGGCGAGAGCGACGCCTTTGTGGTCAAGGTGAGCCCGGACGGCAGCGTCCTTGTCTACGGCAGCTTCCTGGGCGGTAGCTCACCTGACTCCGGTGTCCACGTGGCCGTGGACGACAGCGGGATGGCCTACACCACAGGCAGGACCGGGTCCTCCGGCTTCCCCACCACGTCGAGTGCCTTTGACCGAACATTTGGCGGGGGCACTTGCGGGACGGTCCCCAACACCTATCCGTGTTACGACGTCTTTGTGGCCAGGCTGGCGGTGGAAAGCGCGCCCACCCCTCCGACCATCTACCTGTATCTGCCGCTGGTGGTGCAGCATTAACAAACTGAAATGTTTTGCCCGATGGACTGGCGCAGTAAAGGAGGGTTGCAATGAATAAAGTGATTGGTGTTATTCTCTTCATAGTCAGTTTTTTCTTCATCGGTGGGGTTTTGGGAAGCTGTTTAATGCGCTCATCGGCAGGGCTTGAACCTGAGATTGGGGTGAATTTGTTCATGCTGGCTCTGGGTGGGTTGTGCATCTGGGGAGGTGTAAAGATCTGGAAGCGATAATCTTATGGCAAATACTTCTCCTGGATGTGTAATCCGGGCGCAGGCGACCACGGCTCAACGGTGATCTTGCGGCACGGCGTGAAGGAAATTTGCAGCTAACCTGCTTCCAGTGAACCTCGCTTTCGCTCGCAGGGTTCGCGGGGCGATTTGAAAGAATTGGTTAAGCGGTAAATCGCGTCAGGATCGGAGCCGCTCGGGGGCTGAATAACACGTTAGGCTCAATATCAAAAGGAGAAACCGTTATGAAAAAATCCATTGGGTCAGTATTCTTTGTTTTCACACTATTAACGGTTTTGACAGGTTGTGGTGATGTTTCAACATCTGCTCCACCCACAGCTATACTTCCGCTTACCAGCACAGCAACGATATCGTCGACCAACACGGTCGCGCCGATACCGACCAACACGCTCACTCCGAAACCGACAGGCACGGCAACGGCCATACCAACAGAAACACCACCTCTCATTCCTGGTATTGATGAACCTGTCACTCTCGAAGAACGAGGCTTTAAATTTCTGATTCTGGGTGTGGATTTGGAGGTTGGTCAAGAAGCTGGACATACTGACCTTATCCTGAAGTATGGACCTCCCTTTGACATTAAGGATGCGGAATGGATTGCAGGAAATTCCCAATTAACCTGCGGCGCCACCTCTTACCCGCCTCGCTCGATGGGTTTTTTCGTTGGAGAAGCGGGTAGAATTGAGCATTTTCGGTTAATTTTCGATGTGCCGGAAGATATCAACCTCCTGGAATGCAAACTGCAGGTAACTGATGGTATAGAAATCCCTCTTGCCTCGTTGCCTGAGTGAGAACCATCGGATTCGGAAGGACATAGCCATTATCCGGCCTTAAGAGTAATCGGATATATCGGTGCCTTCGCCCTGGGCATCTTCTTCTATCGGCAGCTGAAGGCAGCGCTCCAAACTGGCGTCGTCCGCTCAACCCATGGCCCGATTGATCGACGGACACAGCCACGCGAGTATTGGCTGTTCGTCACCTGGCTCATCGCACTCATCATCATGCTCATCGCCTTCGTTCCCGTCTCCCTTTTAGTTGCCTTGGGCCATCTCCCTATTTGAGCCCCATGCCATAAACCTCTCCACCAGGACCCGAGCCACGTCCTTTCCGTTCAACAATTCACCGAGGCTGACCCGGCCGGCAGCCGCTTGATGGCGGCGCTGCTCCGTTTTCTTACCCGCGTTCCATGCATACCTGGAAAACCAGGACATAATCCTTTTGCGATTGTTATGTGGCATCTTTCGTCTCGCCTTCCATACTCCTCGTCACGGCGTTGCGCAGTCCAAGTAGTGATTCTTTCGCCTCCTTATAGCAATGATCGAATTCTGCCAACGCGGACTCACGACTCAATCTCTTGATTTTGCCTGAACTGGATATTATATGTAGCTCGAATTGCGATCTTTCTTCATCTGCAGTCCTTCCCACCATTAACATTGGATGAGCGTCAGTAGCATGATGAGCAAAGGCATTTCGGTACGATAAAAGGTCATGTAGCGGGTTCTGCTTCAGATCGAAATCGAGTTTCTGCGAAATCGCCATTGCGACTTTTATCTTTGATGCCATAGGCATGATCGAAGTATCTAGAATTACGGTCCAGAAAAACACAAACCGATCTTTTCGTGGGGAGCAGTAATTTTCAATGACTTGGTTTAGCAAGTTTTCCAGTAATGCAGTGCGGTTTATTACGTGTATGACGTCATCATTGTATGGCATAAATCACCTCCTCAGCCTTCTGCCGAGTGTCTTCGGGCCACATAACGGCTTGCGTTA
>Ga0154795_1090_pt2 | contig 12700 bp, 11 predicted proteins | sample Rifle2008BG16ft_FD_105803 | JGI IMG/M metagenome (GOLD analysis project Ga0154795, IMG submission 105803) | Chloroflexi bacterium RBG_16_54_18 | reverse complement strand
CGACGGCTAACGGTGTGTATCCGACATGATTGTTGAAATCGCTTAAGAAATAGGATGCGATGATCAGGAAGAAAAATAAAACAATTGTTCCTTTCAATTTATTTATCCTTTCTTATATAACTCGATCCAGGTGTTTTTTCCAAATCCATTCCCCAAGAATCATGTTTGCATATATGAAACTATCAGTAAATTCCCCACACGGACAAGTTACCAAAATTTATTGACAATATTTATAATCAGCTCAGATTGTTGACCGTACCAAGCTAGTGACTTGACTGCATCACATTAGCAATCTGGAAGTTGTTGAATTGTCTCTATTTAACATTTCAGTCCCTAAATTCCAAACGTGATTATACAAGACCATGCAACATAAATATCATTTCCTCGCATATATGCAATTAATATATTCGGCGGCCTGACTTTATTGAAAGCTTTTAGAAGTCAAATTGAAGAGAGATGATTTGCGGTATCCCCCAATACGACAATAATAGCCAATATATGAAGGGAATTCATGGGTGTTTCTTCAAAGAAACCTTAATACAACCTGGGCTAAAAGGCAAATATTACGTGTCGGACTCTCGACTAGATGGACATTCGTGAAGATGCACAATTAAAGTGAGGATTCTAGTTCTCTTGATCCATTTCAAAAAAGCATGAGATTTACATTCTTTAAATCATCCGGTATCCATTACACATAATTAATTTTGTGTCCATTTAGTCCTCCGAGGAGAAGGATTAAATTTAAAACATCCCACTTTACATGGGATGTTCAATGGACCTGAGGGGATTCGAACCCCTGACCTCCTCAGTGCGATTGAGGCGCGCTCCCAACTGCGCTACAGGCCCGATTATATCTCGAGGATTGTATCGAAGTCTACCATGGCTGTCAAGCAGCATCCGACTCCCCGCCATTAACCGGTTTTCATGGTGTTATACTTAAAAATCACTCTTCGTAATCTATATTCTTCTCCGGGTACCATCTCTACCAGAGTCAAAAACCAAAAAAATAATACCATGTCATCCGATTCTAAAAATAACCGCTCAATCGCGGAAAAAGAAAAGCGCTTTGTCGCCATGACCTCTGTCCTGGCAGCAGTTTTCCTGACCAGTATGAAAATCGTGGTTGGCTTGCTGACGGGCAGCCTCGGCATCCTGGCGGAAGCGGCACACTCGGGGCTTGACCTGGTCGCAGCGGGAGTCACCTATTTTGCTGTCCGTCTATCCGGCAGGCCAGCCGACGCCGAACACACTTACGGTTACGGCAAAGTCGAGAACCTGTCGGCATTATTCGAGACCTTTCTACTACTGGTCACCTGTGTGTGGATTATTTATGAAGCCATACAGCGCCTGTTTTTCACCAGCGTGGAGGTCGAAGCCAGTTTTTGGGCATTCCTGGTGATGGGAGTCTCGATCTTTATCGATTTCGGACGCTCGCGCGCCTTATCTCGGGCAGCTCAGAAGTATAACAGCCAGGCCCTGGAAGCAGATGCACTGCACTTCTCCACGGATATCTGGTCTTCTGCAGTAGTGATTGTCGGGTTATTTTTTGTGCGTCTCTCTGACCGGATGGATATTAGCTGGCTGGCAAAAGCAGATGCTGTCGCGGCTATCGGAGTGGCAGTGATCGTGGTTTATGTCAGCGTTCAGCTTGGACGTCGTACCATAAAAGGGCTTGTAGACGCTATTCCACCCGGTTTACAGGATCAACTGGTGCGAGCAGTTAAGGTCGAAGGCGTGTTGGATGTGAAGCAAGTCCGGGTGCGAAAAAGCGGGCCGGAAACTTTTGTGGATGTCTCATTGGTGGTGAAGCACGAAATGGCATTCGAGCATGCTCATATAATCTCAAAAGATGCCGAAGATGCCATAAAAAAGGTGCTTCCTGGGGCGGATGTCCTGATTTACCTGATCCCGAGCAGGTCGGAAAGTGACAGCATATTCAGCGCCGTTCGGCGAGCTGCTTCGCGCAACGATTTGAGTATTCATGGTATTCGCCTCTACAATGCTGGAGGTGAGCGCACTCTGGAGCTTCATCTGGAGGTCAGCGAATTATTGAGATTGGATGAAGCCCACCAACAAGCCTCTGACCTGGAAGCTGCACTGAATAAATCCTTGCCCGGGATCGATCATATCGTCACCCATATAGAACCCACCGGTGAGAAAACTATCCAAAGAGACTCTACCCCGGAAGATGAGCGTATGTTGATAGAAGCTTTAAACTCATTACCAGGGGAGATTGGATTGGATTTCCAACCGCATGAGGTGCGGATTCACCGCACAAACGGCGAGCTATCACTTTCCTTCCACTGCCTAATGGATGAGCATATTGATATTTCTAGAGCTCACGCGCTGACTGAACAAATGGAACGCCTGCTGCGCGCTAAAGTCGATAACCTGGGGCGAGTCATCATCCACACCGAGCCAGACCACCAGGAGAATTTCTAGGTCCGAAAGCTAGTTTCTCGAAAACCCCCCACTTTGCAAGTTGTTCACTTCATTCAGAACCGCTTTAAGTAAAGCATTCTCCTCCTGGAATGCCGAATGCAATGAAGCCAGTAAAATCTCTGCCTGGTCGATCGCCAGGATCTGCTGTTTTTGAGCAGGGGGGCCCTGCAGTAACGCTGCTGCTATATATGCCAGGGAAATTGAGTCCTCGGGCAATTGCTGTAGATCAAAATCACCGTTCCCAGCCTTGACTAGCGTCCGGAAAAAATTCACTACTCGCGGGCGCAGCTCATGAGCCAACCTGTCGACAATTTCGGGATTCGGATTGCGCAGAGGCAGGTTTTCCACCTTCCCCACCAAATACGGATAGGTTTCTCTATTGATGGAGTGGATACGAAATCTGCCTTGACCCATTGAGACGATATTTAATCGCCCCTGGCTCAAACGTTGAACGTGGATAATCTGGGCTGAGCAGCCGATTGTATGCGGTTCTGCAAGTGGTCCCCTTGCTTCCGATCCTTGCCGGATCAGCACGACTCCAAATAGCCTGCGTTCCTCCAGGCAGATGCCAATCATCTGCTTATAACGCTCCTCAAAAATATGCAGCTGCAAAGGAGTTCCTGGAAACTGCACTGTATTGAGAGGAAATAAGGGCATGTCATACATAGGAGGGAATTTTATCATGCTGCTCAGGCCACAGCTGCCGGATCATGTAAAAGGCAATGAATATGAACAATCCGGCACGCAACACAATACACAAAACGGTAATACTTTTCAAACCAAGGGAAACTGCCAGAGGCCACTCCAGAAAAACCAGCCCGGTCAGAGCCAGGGTCCAACCCAGGCCGCGTCGGTCAGGAAACGAGAGTAAAAACAACGGGATGAATATAGTTGCCCACTGTGGGCTCCAGCCGCGCGACCACAGGTGAAAGAACATGGCCGTCAGGGTCGTGAACAAGATGAAATGCTGCTGGTATTGCCGTTGTATGGGGCGTATAAATAGAATTCCGTATATGAGCGCGAAAACGAGAAAAACAATCCATCCAGGGATAAAAGCCGGGTTGGCATGCGTTTGATAAGCCTGGGCAATATCCAGGCGGGACGCAAGCTCACCATAATTTCCCGGCCCCCAGTTGCCATCGATTACAGCCCAAATTGTCCCGTACGATCCGACTCGGGAGAGGGCTGCAAAGGATGCTGCAATCCACGGGATTCCTCCTGAAAATGAAAACGGTAGATAGACTGCTGTGACTACGAGAATGACCAGGCCAGAAAAGATGAGTATTTTCTTCCATTGAGGCCACAAAAATCGCAGAATGGGGAATAGGAGGAAGACAGGGGTGATCTTCGAGGCGATTCCCAAGCCTAAAGCGACAGCAGACGGATAATGGCGATCACGGAGGAAAAACCAGATGGAAAGTAGCAGGAAAAAGACCGCCACGCCTTGGTGCGAAAATGACCAGTAAAACAGAGGCAGGCTCAAAGTCGCACACACCCATGCCGTCCAGTTCGCCTTTTCCATCCCCCACAGCCGTTTGCAGATATCGTGAACCAAAACCAGTGACAGCGCATCAAATACCAGCAGGAAAAGCCCCAGTATCCGTATGAACAGCTGGTAGGAAAAGCTATCGACGCCAACCGGAGTGATTATCGCACCCGCCAACCAGTATGCCAGCTGCGGCAGGTATGCCAGAATCGGAGGATACTCATACCACATATTTATGAACGGATAGAAACCCTGTTCAGATAGAAGTGCAGTCCGGTAGTAATGGTGGTAATCGATGTAATTATTGAACAGACCCTGTTGGGAGTAGAAAAATAAGACTGTAAGCCTTAGAACCATGAATAAAGTCAGGACGGTGCCTAACTGGGAAGCTGGTTTAGCTTGAAAACCAGGTTTTGAGTAGGGAACGGATGTTTCTTCCACTGCGGCGTAGAATTTTCGTCAGAATCCGGTGTGCCGCAATCATATCACGCTGGAGTTCAAGCTAAACGCCTGTGATACAATCTTCTTTCAGACTCGTTAGGTTCATATTAATGAAGGATGGGTTATTCTTTCATTCCAGCGGCGGAGATGTGATTTCCTGTAAATAGTTTATCTATCAGGATCGGAAAAACCATGAATTCAAAAAACAATCTATTTATTCAGCGCCAAACACGGTTAGCCAGCGCTTTAGCTAACTCAAAATTCACAGCACTGGCGCTTAATCCTGGCCCTTCTCTTATTTACCTGACAGGACTGCATTTCCATTTGATGGAACGCCCGGTTGTGGCAATCTTTACACCTGGTTCGCCCCCAACCCTGATAATTCCCGAGCTGGAAGCTGCAAAAGTCAGCGGACTGCCATATCCGCTCAATGTTTTCACCTACGGGGAAGACCCCGAGAAATGGCTTGAGACTTTCGATCAAGCAGCAAAGACCACCGGCACAGCAGGCAAAACCGTGGGCATCGAGCCAACTCGTCTGCGACTCCTGGAATTCAGATTTTTGAAAATGGCTGCTGGAAACGCCCGCTTTCAATCTGCGGAAACAATCCTTTCTGAACTACGTATCCGAAAAGATGAGAGTGAAATCGCGGCCTTACGCCAGGCTGCCGTGATCGCACAACGTGCCTTACAGGCGACCTTACCCTTGATCAAACCAGGCCTCACCGAGAGACAGATCGCCTCCATGCTTACCATTCAGCTTTACCAGCAAGGATCTGATCCAGAGTTCTCTTTCACCCCCATTGTATCTTCAGGACCGAACAGCGCAAACCCTCATGCTGTACCATCAGACCGTGAATTGAAGGCAGGCGATTTACTCGTCATCGACTGGGGGGCAATGGCCCAGGGATACACATCTGATATCACCCGCACTTTCGCCATCGGTGAAGTCGATGAAGAATTTTCCCGAATTGCGAAAATCGTCGAGGAATCGAACACCGCCGCCAGAAAAATTGTCCGGCATGGAATCAAAGCAGAGGAGATCGATCAAGCAGCCCGCAGGGTGATCGAGGAAGCCGGCTACGGCGCGTATTTCATCCATCGCACGGGTCATGGCCTTGGAATGGAAGGACATGAGTCACCATACATTCGAGCAGGTAACCAGCTAATCCTGGAGCCCGGCATGGTATTCACGATTGAACCGGGGATATACCTGCCCGGGCGCGGGGGAGTGCGTATAGAAGATGATATTGTAGTAAAGGCTGGCGGCAGTGAGAGCCTGACCGACCTGCCCCGCCAGCTGATCACTCTCCCCTGATGGGGACATTGGGGATGACTTCTCACAGTCTTCCTTGATGTGGGCGGATTCAAAAATTATCAATTTCAATTTTCAGTCTTCTGACTATGAATCGGGACCTGATCATCGTCGCCATTTCTTTAGCCACCTGGGGGATCGGCGAAGGGCTATTTTTCTTTTTCCAGCCACTTTACCTGCAGGAATTAGGCGCCAATCCCGTCCAGATCGGGGATATTTTAAGCATCGTCAGCATCACGATGGCTGTGGCTCACCTTCCGGCTGGTTTCCTGGCAGACCGTCTCGGGCGCCGGCCGATGATGATCGCTGCCTGGCTGGTGGGAACCTTCTCGACCTGGATCATGGCGCTGGCCACCAATCTCCCCTGGTTCGTGGTCGGCAGCGCAGTCTACGGGTTGACCAGTTTTGTCGTTGGCCCAATGTACAGCTACGTCACGGCAGTGCGCGGCCGGTGGAGCGTCAGCCGCGCACTGACTACAATCTCTGCCACTTATAATGTCGGAGCAGTTTTAGGTCCGCTGCTGGGAGGCTGGTTGAGCAGCCAGGCTGGACTGCGCACAAATTTCTTTATTGCCGCCGGATTCTTTGTCCTCTCTTCAATCATGATCCTCTTTATCCGCCCGCAGCCTGTTGAAAATCAGCCGGTGCCTGGTATGACCAGCCGTACTGGAATCCACTTCAATACTCGCTACATCGGCTTCCTGGCGCTCATAGCATTCGTCACCTTCAGCCTTACTCTACCGCAACCGCTTTCACAAAACTTCATGCAGAACGTGCAAAACCTGGACAGGTCCCAGATCGGTTTTCTGATTTCCGCACGCAGCCTGGGGATCATCCTGCTCAATTTGATCCTGGGAAGATTATTTCCACGCCTTGGTTTCCTGTTCGCCCAGGCGAGCATGGCTTTATGCACTATCCTTTTATGGCAGGGTAACAGCATGCCAGCCTTCTTTTTGGGATACTTGCTGATGGGCAGCTACCAGACCGCACGCCTGATGGCGCAGGCACAAGGGCGGCAGTTCGTCGACAGCTCGAGAATGGGTCTCGGGTATGGAATCGTCGAGAGCGTGATCGCAGTTGCTGCGATTCTGGCGCCGTTCCTGGCCGGCCGGCTGTACAATATCGAACCCGTCTGGATCTATTCCTTCAGCCTGGTACTGATTCTGCTTGGACTGGTACTGGCAGCCTTCTTCCTGCCACGAAATCCGAGGGAAATCAGCCAGGGAGAACCTGAGCCTATCTAGAACTAAATCTATCAATTCAGGAGGGAAGCCCATGGAGCAAATTCTGGACACCGGTATCGTTATCATCGTGTTCTTACAGGGATTGGGACTCTGGCTGGTGGAAAGCATGCGCTTGATTTCTTACCTGGGTGTCGAAGAGTTCTATCTTTTCGTCGCACCGGTGGTCTTCTGGTGCGTAAACGCCACGGTTGGCCTGCGTATCGGATTGGGCTTGATGGCCAGCAATTCACTAAACACGATCTTGAAGCTGCTTTTGCACGGGCCACGCCCGTATTGGTACAGTCCAGAAGTGAAGGCATTCAGCAGCGAGACGTCGTTTGGCTCTCCATCGGCACATGCCCAGAACGCAGTAGTGGTTTGGGGGCTGCTGGCAAATTCGATCAAGAGAAGCTGGGCCTGGATCCTGGCGATTGCGATCATGCTGCTCACCGGTATCTCGCGCCTGGCTCTGGGAGTTCATTTTCCGCATGATGTACTGCTCGGGTATCTGGTTGGGATACTGGTCTTGTGGGCATTTATCGCCCTGGAGAAGCCGGTGTACACCTGGCTCGCAAGGAAACCGGTTAATACCCAAATCGCTTTATCATTCGCCGCATCCATCGTGATCCTCCTGGCAGGCATGCTTGCCCGCCTATCGCTGGGTGATTGGAGCGTACCTGCCAGCTGGAGCACGCTGGCAGCCCAGGCAGCTCCCGGCTCGGACCCGATTGCACCCCTTGCTTTATCGGGGCTGGTCTCGAATGCCGGCGTCTTCTTCGGCCTGGCCTGGGGTGCCATCTGGCTGAAGAAAGGAGGATGGTTCGATGCCAGGGGGCCGGCCTGGCAGCTCATCGTGCGTTTTCTGATCGGCATCGCCGGAGTATTCGTGCTGTGGATGGGATTGGGAGCGGTATTCCCGCGCGGCGAGACCCTTCTTCCCCTGCTTTTACGCTATACGCGCTATACCCTAGTCGGCTTGTGGGTGGCTGGAATCGCGCCGCTGCTGTTCATTCGCCTCGGCCTGGCCAGGAAAGCAGGTTAAAAAAACTAGAGCGGACTTTTGGGTCCGCTCGAACAATTTTATTCTTCCTTGGCTGCAGCCAGTTCCTTCTGCCGCTGGGCGATGATCTCCTGGGCAATGTGCGCCGGGACGACCTCGTAATGCGAGAATTCCATGGTAAACACTCCGCGACCGCCGGTGAAAGAGCGTAAATCGGTGGTATAGCGCTGCATCTCCGCTCGCGGGACCTGGGCGGTGACCACTGAGCGACCCTTTTCAGAGTCCATGCCCTGGACGCGCGCCCGGCGGGTATTCAGATCACCCATGATGTCGCCCATGTTGGCCTCGGGGATAACGATGCGCACGTTCATGATCGGTTCCAGCAAGACCGGGGCAGCGTCCTTCACCGCCAGCTTGAAGCACTCACGCGCCGCAATTTCGAAGGCTACCGGTTTCGAGTCGACCGGGTGCTCTTTGCCATCGTAGACAGACACACTCACCTTACTGAGCGGGAATCCCGCCATCACGCCGTCTTTCATCACGCTCTTGATGCCTTTTTCTATGGCAGGCTGATAGCTGGAAGAGACTGCGCCGCCAAACACATCCCAACTGAACTCGTAATCGCTTTCCTGGGAAGGAGCAACGCGCATCCAGACTTCTCCGAACTGGCCGGCACCTCCGGTCTGCTTCTTGTGACGGTACATCGCCTGGCCTTGCTTGGTGATCGATTCCTGGAAAGGTACACGCGGCTCCTGGAACTGCAGGCTGGTCTGGAACTTGCCTTCCGACTTACGGATCGCGACGTCGATATGCTGGTCACCCATCCCCTGGAGGATGGTCTGGTTGGTGGAAGGCTCCTGGTGCCAGGTGAGGGTCATATCCTCCTCACACAGGCGAGTCAGGGTGGGGCTGATTTTAGCGGAGTCGGCCTGTGTCCTGGGAAACACAGCCACCTGGTACAAAGCATGCGGATATTCAGGGATCGGCAGCATGAGCGGATGCCCGCGGTCGCACAGGGTATCGGTGGTGGCGGTCAAGTTAAGCTTCGGCACCGAGGCGATATCCCCGGCATGCACAACCTTCACGGCGAGCGGTTCTTTTCCCCGCAGCAGATGCACCGTGCCGATGCGCTCGTCGGCTGACCTGGTCTGGTTCCAGATGCGTGAATCAGAAGAAATCACACCCGAATAGATGCGAAAATAGGTGATCTTGCCGACAAATGGGTCGGCCGTGGTTTTCCATACGTAGGCTGCCAAAGGATTACTGTCGGAGGCCTGCAGAGATTCTTCACCATCTTTTCCCTTGGCAAGCGCCGGGGGGACTTCGTTCGGTGAGGGCATCAGGTCAATAAATGCGTCCAGCAAACGCGCCAACCCGATCTCGGCCGATCCCGCTACGGTAAAAACCGGGACAAATGCGCCTGCCAGGACGCCTTTTTTAAGCCCGCGCTGAATTTCTTCAGCAGAGAGGGATTCCCCTTCCAGGTATTTTTCCAGCAGGGCATCTTCACCTTCAGCAGCCGCTTCTATCAGCTCGGTGCGCTTCATCTCTGCCTCTTCCTTGTACTCGGAAGGAAGCTCAGAAGGATTCTTACCATCCCCGGCATAGGCTTTCATGGTCAGCAGGTCGATAACACCTTTGAACTCTGCTTTTTCGCCCCACGGAAGCTGCACCGGAATCAGGCGTTTATCTGTCATGCCGCGGGCGGATTCGAGCGCTTTTTCGAAATTGGCATTGTCGCGGTTCATTTTGTTGATCACAACGAAACGCGGCAGGTTGAATTTATCGCAGTAATCCCACGATATTTCCGTGCCCACTTCGACTCCCGATACCGCATCTACCATCACCAGAGCCCCGTCTGCAACACGCAGGGCCGAAATTACTTCACCGATGAAATCGGTGTAACCCGGGGTGTCTAGTAAATTTATCTTGTGATCGCGATGTTCGATAGGCAGTACCGAGGTCGATAATGAAAGCTTGCGCCGGATTTCCTCTTCTTCGAAGTCTGAAACGGTGGAGCCGTCTTCGACTTTCCCCAATCGAGTGGTGGCGCCGGTGAAGTGCAGTAATGCTTCACCCAGCATTGTTTTGCCGGCGCCGCTATGGGAAACCATGGCAACGTTGCGGATCTTATCAGTCGCGTACTCTTTCATTTTCGAAACCTTCCATAATTTATTTGATTGCTTTTTGAGCTTTAGAAGAAGGCAATGAGTCGCCCTTAACGCCAACGCAAGATTGTATCATGATTTATCAGGTTGACCTTGGACCATAATCAAAGAAGGCCCGTCTCAAAGCATAGTAAAATCAAACGACATGATCTGGATCAACCACAACTCAACGCTCGTCCTTGGAATTGGCATTTTAGCCCTGGCCGCGTTTTTCTTACTGCGCGATGGGGTAAAGCTGAGAGATGTACTGCTGCTGTGCGGGCTCCTGGTCCTGTTACTCTTGCTCTGGCTGCCGCTGCGTCCCAGGCAGAAGCTGCCTTCCCAGGGTACCGGGTTGCTTTCGCAGATCGGGGCAGGCCTGCCGGTGCTGCTGGAAATCCAATCGCCTTATTGAATGGGCTGCACCCTGGCCAAACCCATCGTGGATGGGATCGAGAATGAATTTCAGGATCGACTGCTGGTATTGCGAATCAATATCCAGACAGCAGACGGAAAGGAGCTTGCCAGACAGTACAACAGCCTGGTCACTCCGACTTTTATCCTTTTTGACGAACAGGGGCAGGAAATTTATCGTTCCATCGGTCAGATCGACCCGCAAGCTGTGCGAGACCTGGTAGCTGGATCCCAGTGAAATAGAATGGATTTCATCAGGCGAATCTGGTTCGGATTGATGTACCTGGGCAAGCCACCCTGGGACACCGGGATCACGCCGCCGGAAGTGATGCGCTTCATCGACTCGCATCAACCGGGGCGGGCGCTCGACCTGGGATGCGGTACCGGCACGAATGCCATCACACTGGCACAGCACGGCTGGAGAGTGACCGGCATCGACTTCGCTGGAAAGGCGATACGGGCGGCACGCCGCAAGGCACATCAGACCGGTTTGGAAATCAAGTTTCAGCAAGGCGATGTATCGAGGCTCGAAGGCTTGAACGGTCCCTTCGACCTGGTCCTGGATATCGGCTGTTTTCACAGCCTGCCAGCCAGGAGCCGGGAAAGATATGCCGCCAATCTGCCACGCCTGCTGCTCGATAGAGGGATCTTTTTAGTGTATGCCTGGATGGACGAGGGTGGTAAATATGGGAGCGGACTCGGGCAATACGATCTGGCTCTGCTCAGCGCAGGGTATCACGGAATGGAAAATGCGCAATTGAAAAAACATCTGCGGTTGGTGGAACGCCAGGACGGCACGGAGCGTGGGGCCAGGCCTTCAGCCTGGCTGACATTCCAGTGTGTGAGCGACGAACCGGAAAAATCAGCAAGATAGAAGGTGCGATGAGATTCCTGTTCGTTTTCCTGGATGGGCTGGGATTGGGTACAAATGATCCACTGGTGAACCCGTTGGCGGCGGCTGAGATGCCAGCACTGCAAGCGATGCTCGGCGGAGGCCGGCTTGTGAAAGGCGACCTGCCGGTAGAAACAGAGCGTGCGACGCTGCTGGCATTGGACGCCGGGCTGGGAACCAGCGGACTCCCCCAATCCGCCACGGGACAGGCGGTGCTTCTGACCGGAATAAATATTCCCAACGAGCTGGGCTACCATTACGGCCCAAAACCCAACCAGCAGGTGGCTGAATTCGTACACAATGGGAACCTGTTCAGCCAGTTGAAAAGCGCCGGACACAGCACGGCCTTCCTGAACGCTTACCCGCCGCGTTATTTTGAAGCCATCCAGTCAGGAAGGAGGCTGTATTCGGCTATCCCGCTGGCGGCAATCAGCGCCGGCCTGCCCCTCTTGAACAGTGAGGACCTGAAGGCTGGCAGGGCTATCTCGGCAGATTTCAGCGGAGAAGGCTGGAAGACGCACCTGGGGCTGGAGGGCATCCCGGTGCTGACGCACTTCCAGGCTGGCGAGCGCCTATCCAGGCTGGCAGAGGGTTACGACTTTTCCTTCTTCGAATACTGGCTGAGCGACTACGCAGGGCACGCCCAGGATATGCCAGCGGCGATCCGGCTGCTGGAGGAGTTCGACCAGGTGCTGGCAGGCCTGTTCGAAGCCTGGGACGACTCCAGCGGCTTGATCCTGGTCACATCCGATCACGGCAACCTGGAAGACCTGAGCACCCGCCGGCATACAGACAACCCGGTGCCGGGTCTGGTGATCGGCAGTCTCGAGCTGCGCCGGGAGTTCACCCGGGGAATGGCCGACCTGGTGGGGATAGCGCCGGCGATATTGAGATTTTTCAGGATCAGCGGGTGAATTTAGCCCCTCAAATATTCAGATCCAGATCAGGGAGGTACCACCAAGCCAAAGGGCCTTTTGATTTGGGTGAATTTTGATTAAATATAACTAAAAAAATCACAGAAACAATTCACGCCACAGATGCACTTAGTTGAACATAGATACCTTCGAAGCTGCGAGGCTGTTATATTTAATTTGAGAAGTACGGGCGCATGTTCCATCCAGAATGTTCATTCAGTTGTTAATGTGCCATGTGAAGCGACTGGAAGGGATTCGTTTCAGAAAAAAACGATCAGAAACGAACATACTTCCCGTAAAATTACTTTCAACCTAATGATAGCACATATGTTCTGTTAACGCAACCCTTTTATACGCAATGAGCATTGTGCGGAAAAATAGACGTTTTAACCAACATCTGCCGTTTAACCAGAATGGCTGAGAAACC
>Ga0154795_1122_pt1 | contig 12906 bp, 10 predicted proteins | sample Rifle2008BG16ft_FD_105803 | JGI IMG/M metagenome (GOLD analysis project Ga0154795, IMG submission 105803) | Chloroflexi bacterium RBG_16_54_18 | reverse complement strand
CGGCCGCTGCGGCTACAGCGAGGAGTACTGCGAGTGCCCGGACGAGCCGGAGCGGGACTTCCCGCAGGAATTCCTGGAACAGGCCCTGGCTCTGCCGGGACAGGCCGCCAGCATTCGCAGGCGCTACACGCTCACCCCGCACAACCGCTGGGGGGTGTGCGAGAGCTGCCACGCGCTGCCGTGTAAGTGCCAGTAGCCAGTGGACAGTAAACAGTGGACAGTATACAGTTTACAGTCATCAGTTATCAGTTATCAGTGAGCAGTGAGCAGCAAGAAGTAATAACAAGCAATTGACAAGTGAGTATTGGCGATTAGAAAGGTGAGAAGAGAAGTGCAGAGTGAGGCGAGTGCGGGCATGACGCTGTGGGAGCGGCTGCTGCAGCTGGTGAGGCTGCGGCGCAGCGGCCGGCGCTTTTTTACCCTGGACGCCGAGTTGGGCAGCTATGTGAGCATGCTGGCGGAACAGGAGCAGCGCCCGGCCGAGGCGGTGATCCGCGAGCTGCTGTCAAACGGCCTGGCGCAGCGCAGCCAGACGCAAGAGAATTACCAGCGCTGGCAGGTGCTCTCGCCGCGCGAGCAGGAGGTGGCGGCCCTGGCCTGCCTGGGCTACAGCAACGCCCAGATCGGCTACCGCCTGGTGCTGTCGATTGACACGGTGAAGACCCACATGCGCCACGCCATGCAGAAGTTCAGCGTCAGCAGCCGCAAGGAGCTGGGTATGCTGCTGAGGGACTGGGATTTCAGCGCGTGGGAATGAGAGGAAGAGAAGTGGGCAGTGATTAGTTATCAGTGATCAGTGATCAGTAATCAGTGGGCAGGAGGCGAGACGCCCAGGTGGGAGAGGATGATGTCGAGCGGCCAGTGGCGGTGCTCGGTGAAGGCCTGGATGGCGTCGGCCAGGGCGCGCTGCTTCTCGACTTTATCCCGCACAAAAAGTCCTTTGACCTGGACGCTCTCCAGGTAGTCGCGCAGGCCGCGGGCCGTGCCGTCGCTGTGCCGGAAAGCCTGGTTGACGTATTCCTGCAGGTAATGGTGGTATTTCTGGATGTCAATGGGCTGATTCATGATTAATATTCAAATCCATAATTATTTAGCAATCCTGGCTGAGGATATTAAACCACAATCAGATCGAATACGATCTATCAGAAAAACATTCCTCAATCAAAAATAATACGCATCGGGTTGGATGAATGAAGGCCTGGCTCCGATATCTCCCAGCACCTTAGATTAATACTGCTTGCTATTTGTATAAATCTCATATATTATATTAAATGCGGGCAATTCTCCCGGCGAATGCCTGGAGAGAAATCATCCGCGTGGGAGGGATTGATGAACAAGGCCATTTTCTGGGCGATAATTTTCACATTCGCATTTGGATGTACCGTGCCAGAGGCTGGAGTGACCCCAACGACGGTAGATCTGGAAGTTCAAGCCGCCGGGAGGCCGGCTCTCGGGCAGCCATTAATCCTGCAGGTGGACCGTGCGGGGGAAAAGCTGGATGCCGAAAAGCTGCAGCTCGCCTTGCCTGAAGGTTACGAGCTGCTCTCCCAGCAGGCGATCGAGGCAGACGGCAAGGAATTTATCGTCCAGCCCGGGCAGCCGGGATTATCTGAGCTGGTTTTCAGCCTGAAAGAACCGAATCCCGCGCAGAACTCGGTCTACGTCTACCTGGGGAGGCCCGAAGGGAGCAAGATGCAGAGCCCAGTCGAGCTGAGCGCAATCATCGATCCGCAGCCCGGCCTGGGGAAGACCCTGCATGTACAGGCCTGGGCGAAAACCCTGGTCGACTCGCCGAACACCACGCTGGAGATGCGCGTACCGGCTGGACTGTCGCTGGCTGCGGGCAATTCGTCGATCAGCCGCGACCTGGCAGCCAACGAGACGCTCGAGCTGTCGGCCGACCTGCTGGTAGAGCAGCAAGGAGAATTCCCGATCGAGATCGAGGTGCTGAGCAAGACCTCCGAGGACCTGTTCTGGGGCCGCAAGCTGACCTTTTACGTCCAGGTGGGCACGCCGCTGGGGAACACGATCACCGAGTTCTCGCAAGCGGCGATCGACTCTTCGAATGAGCTCCAGGCAGAAAAGGTTACGCCGCTTCCGGCGCACTCCGAGCCTGCAGGAACACCAAAAAAGGAGGGCTGGGTCGAGCCGATTCCGGTCGGCGCATCCCTGGAAGCAGAATCTCGACCTGTGAGCTACCCAAATCCACCGGAGGCCGTCCCTTTTGAAGTGACAATCTCGATGGCGGATAAACAGGCGGAAACCGGTTTGGAGAAACCGCCCTACCTGACGGATGGAGCCAAGCAGGTCCCGCCAGATCAACCATCCGGTCAGAGCAGCCCCCCACCCGAAATCAAGCCGGACCTGACGGGTCCAGTGAACACGGATGAGCAAACCAGTGCGGTTGGCTGGAATCTCATGATGACGGAGGGTTTCGAAGGGGCCTTTCCGGCCGGTTTGTGGGAAGCTTTTGACAATAATGGAAGTGGAAACGGCGAGTATTATTGGGATGACGACGACTACTTGCCTCATACGGATTCCTGGAGTGCCTGGGCCGCGCGAGGGGGCGCAAATGGATTGGATCCTCAATTCTATTATTACCCAGATAACATGGATTCATGGATGGTTTATGGTCCGTTTGATTTGAGTGATTGCAGCGAGGCGGAGTACAATTTTTATTATTGGAATCAATCCGAACCCAATTATGATTTTTTTGGCTGGGCAGCTTCTGGTAATGGAGTAAATTTCTACGGCTGGGAATTAAGCGGTGATCAAAGCAGCTGGTCTCCTGTGACATTCGATCTTGACTCATATTGCGGAGACCCGGATGTCTGGATTATGTTCAGTTTCATCAGCGACTCCAGCAATGTCGATGATGGCGCTTTTGTCGATGACATTTATTTATGGAAATACGTCCCACCAGGACCACTGGAAGTGCATGGATACTGGTATTACCTTGACAAGAATCTGGTAGACCAGCCCGTGCCATATGGCAGGGTTGAGCTTTATGATGTCGATCCCTCCGGAGACACCCTCCTGGCGACAACTTATACCGATCCGTACGGGTATTACTCAGCGACCTTCACCAATAACGACCTAGACGACTCCGGTGGTGTCGATCTGTTCGTCCGGGTTTATTCCACCGACGACTATTCGGTCAACGTCCGTACAGGCGGCGGAGGTAATACGCTGTATTTTGGCCAGACGGCAACCGTAAATAATCTGCCGAACGGGACGTACGATGAAGGGGGATGGACTTTAAGCGGCTCAGGAGTGGAATCTTTTTATATCTATGACGTGATTGCCGATGACGCCTGGAACTTCCTGATCAACAATACAGGCTGGGACAACAACTACAACCTGCAGGTGCAGTGGAGCCCCACTTCGGTCGTGGGGACCTGGTACAACGGCTATATCGCTCTGGTCGCAGGGGACCGTTGGGACGAGGACGTCATCCTGCATGAATACGGTCATTTCGTGATGCACAGGACTTATGTTACCTACCCGCCATCCCCGAACTGCAACCCGCATTACTGGGGTGCCCATTCCAGCCTGGGCTGCGGCTGGACGGAAGGCTGGGCCAACTTCCTGCAGGGAGCGATTCAGAATTCACCGGACTACGTGGACACCGAAGACCAGACGATCAACTATTCGCTGGAGCCGCCGTATGCCTGGGCCGACCACCCGGAGGATGAAGGCGCGGTGGCAGCTGGCTTGTGGGATGTCTACGATGCGGGGGCAGAATCTTTCGATACGATCGTCAACGGGATCGACGGAGCGGCGCACGATGGGATCTGGGACGTGGTGTACAACCTCGACCCGGTCAACGTCCAGGGATTCTGGAACGGGTGGGGGACCTCCAATAACGGCTACTGCCCGGAAGTGTGGTCAGTGTTCAACCACGTCGCCATCGATTACGACAGCAGCGGACCCGCAGCACCGCCCAGTTTACACAGCACAACCCACACCGTCGGAGCCTGGTCGAATGTCGTCACTCTCTCCCTGGCATGGAATGTTCCGGCAGATGGATGCGGGAGCGGAGTGGCAGGGTACTCATCTACAGCGAGTACAAGCCCAAGCACGATTCCAGATGCGACCATCGATACCACCGCGACGAATCAGTGGTGGGGAATGGTCAACGGCTCCTGGTATTTGCATGTACGGGCGGTGGACAATTCCGGCAATGCAGGCGGCACCTCACACCTGGGTCCCTTCAATATCGACCTGACCGCTCCGAACAACCCGACTTCCGTCTGGAGCAGCGACCACACGGTGGGCGCCTGGTCGTCGGATGCCACGATCAGCATGGGCTGGAGCGGGGCGAGCGACGCGTTGAGCGGGGTCTACGCATATTCATATGAATTCAGCACCTCCAACTCAACCCTCCCGGATACGACCTGGGATACGACCGGCACCAGCACAACCAGCGCCAGCCTGACGGAATCGAACAACTGGTACTTCCATATCCGCACCCGTGATGTGGCAGGCAACTATACCGGCGACGCGGTCCATTCCGGCCCGTATATGATCGATTTCTATGCTCCAACCAACCCGACCTCGACCTCCCCCAACTGCGCGGCGGCGAACAACACCTGGCAGAATACCTGCGCCGACCCGAATTTCACCTGGAGCGGTGCAGCAGATTCAGCTTCCGGCGTAGCGGGCTACTTCTACTATTGGGGCAGCGACCCGAATGGGACCTCTGCTAACTACACTACCAGTGCTGGATATAATCCTGGCGCGGTATCCAATCCCAGCACGAATTACATGCGGGTGCAGACCAAAGACTATGCCGGCTTCACCGCGAGCTGGGTGACCCTGTTTACATTCAAATATGACACCGAAGCCCCGAATTCGGCTGTGAACAATATCACTACCCTGGTCCCAGGAGCATCCTACCAGGTGAGCTGGGCCGGCAGCGACAGCGGGTCCGGGCTGGTCAGCTACGACGTCCAATACCGGGTGGGGGCTGGCGGTGCCTGGACCGATTGGCTGAGCGCGACGACCTCAACTTCCACTATTTTTGGCCCGACTTCACCTCTCACACCGGTTCTGGGTGAGACCTATTATTTCCGCTGCCGGGCGAGGGATGCGCTTGGGAATCTGGAACCTTATCCTGCTGGAGCGGATTTGTATATCCAGGTAACGGCCAATAGCCTGGTTTTCCTGCCGGTAATCATGCGCTGAGCGGAAGAGAACTGCTCAACCCACCACCCGCTTAACTCCCGGGATCTTTAGAATCAGGTAAGCCAGCGCAAAGCACAGCGGGATGGATATCAACGAAACGCCGGCGAACTTGACGAACATGTGCAGGTCGAGAGGGATGAACCAGGTGTCCACCCAGGTCACGATGGTCTGGTGGATGATGTAGACGGTGTACACGCTGGTAGCCATCACCGCTAATAATGGCGTACGCATGTTGATCCGCTCGCGGAAGAAATAGAGCAGGAAGATGGATATGGCGAAAAGCAGGATCGTTTCCCAGATGGACAGGGCGAAGGACTGCCAGGTCGGCCCGCCCATGAACTTTGCCAGCTGCTCCTCCCCTTCCAACACACCTCCCGCGATGAGAAGCACGAAGAAAAAGGGGATGGTGACCAGGGCGACGATGCCCCAGTGCTTTGCCTGCGGACGCTGCAGCTTGCTGAACCACTCGCCGCGGTAGGCCAGGATTCCGACGAAGAAGCAGAAGATGTAATGTGAAAAATGCGCCAGCTGCAGCCCAAAGAACCATTCACCGATCGGCGCCGCCAGGCGCACCAGGAAAGTCAGGACGGAGAGAACGGCGATGCAGACCACCAGCACGCGGTCCGGAGGAAAGCGATCCAGGTAGACATGCCAGAGCGAGGCAGATGTATCCTTATAAATTATCAGCCTGTAAATGACGTAGATCACGGCGAACAGCAGCAAGGCCTGCAGGAACCACAGGTGCCCGGGGTCGTATTCCAGCCGCCATGCCATCGGCAAGCCCATATACCGCACGCGCACGATATATTCATTCAGGTTGATGATCAAAGTGGTGTAGACCAGAATGGGGATGCCCAGGCGGATCAGCCGGTCGAGCAGGTAGGAGCGCGGTCCCTTCTTCTCCAGCGAGCGGGGTGTGAAATAACCCGCCATCAGGAAAAACAACGACATGAAATAGGTCTGGTTGACGGCATTGAAGAAGGTGAACACGACCTCACTGAGCAGGTCGGCATTCGGATCGTCGACCGTCCAGCTGCCGCTGCCGCCGAAGGCGAGGGCGGTATGGTGCAGGATGACCAGGATGGTGAGGTAGATGCGCAGGTTATCCAGGAAGGCGAACCTGGATCCAGAGGAAGAAACAGGCGGGTTCTTCATTTTGACCTCCGTAAACAATGATGATACACTCGATGCCAGGGTGCCAACCATTGTGTTTTGTGTATCGAAGACATTAAATCCCAATCTAAACCTCACAGGTTTGGCAAACCTGTGAGGTTTTTTTCAGGCGACCATCACCAATACTCGAAAAACAATAATCGTCAAACACCGACCAAGTGCGCTCGATGCTGATTTTCCAGCGGAAATGCAAGTGCACATCCATTGCACGCTGTGCTGGGCGTATTTTGCGCCAGCCTCGGAGAGAGAAAAAGTGATAACCGTCGTCATGCCAATATTTTTAAACAAAAACTAATCTTTGGCAATTTCCGTAAATCTGACTTTCAGAAACACTGTTAAGCCAAACTTAATCTTGTTCTACTGCAATGTAAAACTCGCCAATTAACTACAATGATACTTTTCTGCTAAAAAGCGCTGAATAAACCTAAAAGGAAAAGACCAAAAAGCAGGAGTGCTGTAATCGGGGAAAAAAACCGTATATACCAGAATAGAAACGTAGTGTTATATATTGGCAAACGAAAAATAAGAAATCGATCCGCTAATCGTTCTATTGTGGCTCCTAATTTTGTGCGAGCTGTCTTTCCTTGAAACCAACAAAGGTAAGATATAAAAGCCGCCCCAATTGCTGTTGCCAACATTGAAATTGCAAAAAATAAAGCGAACAAAAAAGGCGGTTTTTCACCAACTGAATGAATTTCCACTTTATTAAGGACGCTAAGGATAACTCCAATTAAGAGTATGACCGCACAGAAAACAAGAAAGGAAACATAACTCTTTATTAGATTATGCCGTTTTTGTTTTTCTATGATTCAACTCTGTAAGACAAACGCCCATCAGTTTCCGTTACTGGCGCGGATGCGGGTGTAAGAAACCCCGTCCGAGCGGAAAAAGGCTGTGGCGTAGGAAATTGCTTGAGACGGCCTTGAATCATACAGTCCGCCTACCATTGTTGTTTACTTTGGATAGTTTGAATAAATCCAATATTCCTTTCCAGGTGACCGACTAATTTCGGTATCAGGAGGTATTCTGAATTTTGTTACAATTTGCTCAACTTTAAGACCTGGAGCCCTGAACTTATCTTCAATTACAAAAATTCCACCGAATGAACTGAGATGCCCCAATGTGAGGCGTTTTGCTTGCATAAATCACATGCTTTCAGTTTGCTCGCGAATTAGAGCGCTCAGCTTCCTGACAACTTCGTTGAACTTCTCAGGTGGCAGAATGCAATTGAATTCTGCCTTCCTTTCCTTCCAGTCAAGACTCTTTACCTGGTCGGATAAAACTGCACCTTTGATCTCCAGACCTTCAGGTATCAGAACCTCAAAAGGATATCCTTTGACTTGACTGGTAATTGGGCAGAGCAAGGCTAAACCAACTTTACCGTTATAAGCCTTTGGGGATAAAACCAATGCAGGTCTATGTCCTGCTTGCTCATGCCCTGCTTGTGGATTGAACATAATCCAAACGATGTCGCCGCTATCAGGAATATATGCCATAGGTTCACCAAATTTCATTTCCTACGGCAAGTCCCGTATTAACTTCTCTGTGAAGATTGTCTTTTGTAATACCTGCAAGCAATTCTTCAAGAGTCCAACCTGGCGCTGGAATTGGGGTGATAATAATTTTGCCTTTGACGATGTTTATTTCTACCAGGGAATCATTTTCAAGTTGAGCGTCGATGGCAAAAGCTTTCGGGATTCGTAGGGCAAGGCTGTTACCCCATTTCTGAACTTTTGTGAGCATAAGGTCATCTCCTGCTTGTTTCTACAACAAAGATACACCTGTTTACTCGATTTTTCAAGGGCTTTTTATACACGAAGCCTGCCAACGGTACTCTCAAAAACTGAAATGCACCTGAGATTTATCGGGAAGCAGGGGCAGCACCAGATGATGGCCCGTTGGTATACCGGTGTAATCTGTAAACAAAGCAACAACTCTCCATTTAGATCCAGGTGGGTCAGCGTGTAGAAGTGCGCAGTAAAAGGCTAACCTTTCTGATCCTGAGAAAAAACTACAATTAAGATATATTTGATATAATAAATCACTATATAACCTGTTAATTATTTTCAAGGAGGCAGCAAATGATGTCAGCGTATGTTCTCGTTCAATTGGGAGATGTGAGTGGGTGGAGCGATGTAGACGAGCTGCACCACGCCCTGCATGCTGTATCGGGAGTTAAGACCGTGCACCTGCTGGCTGGTCCAACCGATATCATGCTTTATGTCGAAGCGGCAGACCAGATGGGGTTGGTGAACGTAGTGGCGGCTGTGCGCGGGTTGAAAGGCGTAAGGAGCACGGATACACGCATCGTCATGCCGATGTAGCATTCCTAATTAATTGACAATCTGCCCGTCGGCGATGGTGATGATACGCCCGGCGCGGCTGGCCAGCTCGGGGTCGTGCGTGACCATGACGACAGTCTTCTGCTCTTCCGCCAGGCGGTGCAGCAGGGAAAAGACTTGCTCGGAGGCGGGCGAGTCCAGGTTGCCGGTCGGCTCGTCGGTCACCAGCAGCTGCGGGTCGTTGGCCAGGGCGCGTGCGATCGCCACGCTCTGCTGCTGTCCACCTGACAGGCGGCGCGGCAGCTGGTTGGCGTGCTCCGCCATCTCCACCATTTCCAGCAGGTGCATGGCACGCTCATTGCGCTGTGCGGCGGCGTAGACTCCGGCAAAATCCATCGGCAAACGCACGTTTTCCAGGGCTGTCAGGCTGGGCAGCAGCTGGAAGAACTGGAATACGATTCCCAGGTTGCGACCACGCCAGGCTGCCAGCTGGCCCTCATCCAGGGTGTGGATATGGGTATCGCCCACGATTACCTGCCCCGAGGTGGGACGGTCGATACCGGTCAACATGTTGATTAATGTAGTCTTGCCGCTGCCGGATTTTCCCACCACCGCCACGAATTCACCGCTGCCGATGTGCAGATCGATACCCTGCAGGGCGGTGAAGGCACCCGCGGTGGAATGATAAGTTTTGATGACACGGTTAAATTCAATCATGCGTAATTTAATACCTCACGTACAGTCAGGCGGGCCGCGTCGCGGGCGGGCGCCAGGCTGGAAAGCACACCGATTATCGTCACAACCGCCAGCCAGACCAGCAGTCCTGGTAGAGAATAGCGGAACACGGCCTGCGTGCCTAAGGCAGTGTAAATGAGCGCTCCCGCCAGCGCCCAGCCGACCGGGTAAGAGACGAGGGCACTGATCAGCCAGCTGAGCCAGGCGACCGTCAGCCCTTCGAACACCACCACCTGGCGCACCGAGCGGTGGGAGGCGCCAACAGCGCGCAGCACGCCGATCTCACGCGTACGCTCCAGCACGCTCATGCCCATCGCACCGGTCAGACCCAGCCCACCGATGATCGCCAGGATCACCGCTACCATCAGCAGGACCACCAGCAGAATATTGAAAGCCTGGGCGAACGAAGAAAGGATGTCGCTGCGAGTTTTGCTGCTGCTCTGGCTGAGCTGGGCGTCGTCGAAGCGCTTCTCCAGCTGTTGGCCGAGCTGCTCCTGCTGAATAGGCGAGTTGAATGCTCCCGGCGTCGCCTGTACCCGCACCACGTCCACCTGGTTGTACCTGCCGGTGAGGCGCGAGTATTCGGGCAGGGTCATATAAACGCGCGCCGAAGTCATGTGCCGGGAGGCGACGCCTGCTATCTGGTAGGAAGCCTTAGTGTCGGCGACTTTCAGGACGATCGAATCGCCGACCTGGAGGCCGGGCTGCCGGATCAGCAGGTCTTCATTCACTACCACCAGGCCGCGATCTTCCGGCTGCAGCCAGCGCCCCGCAACCATGTTCGGCTGCACGGTCTGCGCATCCTGCGGCAGGCCGACGATCTCGACGCGGTCGGATTCACTGCCGTCGGCGTTGAGGATGAAGCCGTTGGTAGTTCCCCAGCCTTCGGCGATTTCGATGCCAGGCAGGCGCAGGGCTTCGCGCTCGACCGTGCGGCGGTTGGCGCCGCCCGGGATGCTGATGCTCACGTCGAAGGCGACATAGCGCCCCAGCTCGCGGATCTGCTGCTTCAAGGTTGTGTATGAGCTGAAAACGGCCGAGAACATGGCGCCGGAGATCACCAGGGTGACCAGCGTGAAGGCCAGGCGCGGCTTGTTGCGGAAGGTGTTGCGCAGCGAGAGCAGCATGGGTGGACTCAGGTGGCGCAGCCTTAGTAACATACTCTCCAGGCGGCTGCGCTGCTCCCCACCCCCCAATCCATATTCGTAGATGGCATCGTAAACCGAGATGCGCGTGCCGCTCAAGATGGGGAACATAGCGACGCCTACCGGCATCAGGATCCCCAGCCCGAGCTGAAGCAGCAGGATGGAAGGCGGGAGGTCGACCTGGGAAACATTGAAATTAAGGAACCCGGCTGCCACATGAGTCAAGCCCCAGGCGCCGAGCAAACCCAGTGGCAACGCCAGCAGAGTCCCTGCCACGCTTAACACCAGCACATATACCAGGTACATCTGCACAATCTGGCCGCGTACCGCTCCGACCGAACGCATCACGCCGATCTGTTTCACCTGCTGCACCAGGACGGCGGAGATGGTGTTCACTACCAGGCCGCCGCTCAGCAGGATTGCCAGCAGGCTCATAAGCTGCAAGACCAGCAGCACGCCGTCGATCTGCTTGCGCGCCCAGAATTCGCCTGGCTCCCCGTCTGAGCCGGGTATCTGCATGGCGGATACCTGGTAGCCAGCCGGCTCGATGACCCGGTCGCGCGCCTGGGCGGCGACATCGAGAACGTGGGCGCGATCTTTTTTACCATCTGCGACTACCAACTTGAGCTGGTTGTAATAAGGCACCTCACCCATCCATTCCAGGGTGGGCATGCTGACAAAGGCATTGATCTCTTCGCTGATGCTGTAAGGCTGGATGGTCATATCGTGCACGATCCCATTCACAACCAGGTGGGAAACCTTCTCCTGGTCCAGTGAAACTGTGAGCGTGTCGCCCATATCGAGATCCAATGCCGAAGCTGCGCTGCGCTCCAGCAAGATGCCGCGCAGCTCTGGCTGAGCGCTGCCCTGCTCCAGCAGCGTGCTGTTAATCTGCACAGCGTTGTAATCCGGTACGGTCCGTAGATTCATGCGCATCCAGGCGCCATTTTCACCGGCGGCATAAGCCTCGCTGCTGCGCTGTACTTCGGCCAGCTCAACCTCGCGCAACCCGCTGACCCCATCTGCCAGGGATTCCGGAAAAGGAGCCGCGTAGATGATGATGCTGGCAGGATTGCGTTCGGAGAACTGCCCAAACAGGTCGCGCTTCAACATGCGTACTGTGTTGTTGATCATGCCGATGGCCGCGATGCCGATGGCGATGGTGAATATCACCAGCAGCGAACGCTGCTTGTTGCTCCAGATGTCGTGCAGGATTTTCTCCCAGCGGGCGTTTAAATCCATGGGATTACTGGAGCCTCCCATCCAGCAATTCGATCCGGCGGCTGGCAATGGAAGCCACTCCCCGGTCGTGGGTGACCACCAGGAGGGTCTTGCCAGACTGCGACAGCTCAAGCAGCAGGTCCAGGATCTCGGCTGCGGTGTGGGAGTCCAGGTTGCCGGTGGGCTCGTCGGCAATGATGACCGGCGGATCGTTGACCAGCGCCCTGGCGACTGCCACGCGCTGCTGCTGGCCCCCGGAAATCTCGGAGGGGGTCTTAAAAGCGTGATCGGCCAAGCCCACCTGCTCCAGCAGGTGCAGGGCACGCGGGCGGCGCTCTTGCGGATCGTAGCGACCGCAAAAATCCATGGCGATGGTCAGGTTTTTAACCAGGTTCAGCGATGGAAGCAGCTGGAAAAACTGGAACACGATGCCCAGGTTGAGGCCGCGCCAGCGCGAACGCTGGTCTTCGCCGAGCGACTGCACCCGGGTGCCCGCCACCAGCACCTGCCCGGAGTCCGAGCGGTCGATGCCGCTGATCATGTTCACCAGGGTGGACTTGCCAGCGCCCGATTTGCCGGTGACCGCGACGAATTCGCCTGGCAGGGCCTGCAGCGAGATATCATCGAGAGCCTGGATACTTCCCGCCGGTGTATGGTAGCTTTTATGGAGCCGGGAAATATAGATGCCGGCCTCGTCCGGCTGAACCTCCTTCCCGGCAGGCTGCAGAGTCAAAATTCCTGGCGTGTCCAGTGTGAACGGGTTCGTTTCGAAATCCATTTTCCTTACCAATATCTTATGTCCGGTTAATTTATGAGATGTGTTGTATAATATGATCCACTGTATATCATAATTTCAAAAAGAGTATACTACACTCGCATGAAGCGCAGATATAAATTGGATTAGAGCTTACAGAATGGAAAAGACTGACAGGAGATTCAAACGCACCAACCGGCTGCTGCAGGCAGCACTGGTCGAGCTGACGCTCGAAAAAGGGTACGAGGCGGTCAGCATCCGCGACCTGACCGAGCGGGCAGATGTCGGCTACGCCACCTTCTTCCGGCATTACCGCGATAAGGATGACCTGCTGGAAGAAGTCCTGCACGGCATGAAAGATGAGATGAATACCCTGCTCAAGCCCGGCTGGCTGATCAGCAACCCCGAG
>Ga0154795_1064_pt3 | contig 12943 bp, 12 predicted proteins | sample Rifle2008BG16ft_FD_105803 | JGI IMG/M metagenome (GOLD analysis project Ga0154795, IMG submission 105803) | Chloroflexi bacterium RBG_16_54_18 | reverse complement strand
ATTTTCGCTCAGGACTTCAATCAGCCTAACGGTAAAGCGGGCGCTGGCGCCCCACAGAACTTCTCCATCATATTCGTGATAGTAAATCACCGGCACCGGTGTGTATGGTTCCGGGAGCAGGCGTTCGTAAATCTCCTGGTTAGCGGGATCCGCCAGCCAGGCTAACGAGATAGTGAACGCGCGGCTTACTTCGTGGTCTGCCAGCATCAACGGGTAAGGCCAGGGAATGACGCCTATAACGGGTGTGACCAGGTAATTTGTCACTGTTAAGAAGTCATGCATCCTCCCTAATATGCGAACGTCTTTGGGAGACAGGCCAATTTCTTCGTAAGCTTCGCGCAAGGCCGTATCCTCAGGACTGGCATCATCCGGATCGCTGCGCCCACCTGGGAAGGCTACCTGACCGCTGTGTTCGGGCAGGTCCGAATTGCGGCGCGTGTATAACAGGTGCCAGCCATCGTTCTGTCGCAGCATGGGGATGAGCACTGCCGCTGGTCGTGATGGGCCGGGATTGAACAGCAGATCCGGCGGGATTCCCGGGCTCTCCGGTTCGATACCCGGCTGGTAGGCAGCAAACAGCCGTCTCATGATCTCCGCTTCGGTCAGCGCATTCCAGTCAATCATGGATTAAAAATCTACTTTCTCCCATACATCCAAGGCTGCATTCTCCCCTCCAGCCTGTGGGATTGTGTCAGCTGGCATCAGCAGCCAGGTTTGAAGTGTCAGAGTCTGCGGAGTTTATAGAACTATCCTCATCGACTTCTGCCGTATTTAATACTTCTCCTGCCGTTAGCTGCATGGCGCGTGCAAACACCAGGTATCCGGTGTGCGCCACCATGCGGTCAGTCGGTCGCAGCCGGTCTGCCACCGGCTTATAAAATCGCAGCATGATTTCACAAACTTCGATGAATCCGAAAGGCTGTTGCCGGAAGGCCGAAAGCAGGCGTGCAACCTGGTTGGTGGTTGGCAGGATGGTGCCGAAATGCCCACCATGACGCAGCAGCCTGTAAGCCTGCTCCAGGTAATCGTATGGATTCGGCAGGTCCAGGAACAGAGCCTCCATCCCGGTCTCGTCGAATCCCTCTTCAATATCGCGCAGCTTGAGAGTGACGCGCCCCAGCAGGCCCACCCGTTCCAGGTTCTTGCGCGCCAGGGACTGCATCTCCTGCCGCATTTCATATGAAATAACCTGACCTCCCGCACCCACCGCCCATGCCAGCGCCACCGCCAGTGCACCGGACCCCGTGCCGGCTTCGACTACCCGTGAACCGGGTCCGATACCCATCATCACCAGGATGTAGCCGATATCCTTGGGATACATGATCTGGGTGTTGCGGCGTGTTTCTTTCAGGATGTCGTGCAGGGAGGGCTGCAGCAGGAAATAGTAACTCCCAGTGTGCGTGTGCACCTTGCTGCCCCACGGGAGACCGATCAGGTCGTCGTGAGCCAGCACACCGCGGTGCGACTGGACAGAATCGCCGCTCTTGAGGCGCACCAGGGTCGTTTTGTTGCTCGGGCTGACCAGCTGGATGAGATCCCCCTCCTGGGCCAGGTCTCTCGGCGAGGACAGGGGAAAAGGCTTGCCTTCAGGATTCTGCATATCAGGTCATTTTCTCCTGGCGGGACGCCTGGTTTGGGTGGTCTCGGATTTTTCGGGAGTCACCAGGCTCAGCCAGTATCCCAGTGCCAGGAAGAGCAGGCTTCCGGCAGTCGCAGCTCCCAACCGCAGGGTGCCCAGGCTGGCAAATGTGAATCTTAGGTAGTCAGCGATAAAATGCCCCGCCCAGAATCCCAGCCAAGCCAAAACCACACTCAGCACCAGTCGTCCCAGTCCTCCCCCCACCAGCAGGTGGAATGCCAGGCCGTAGATGGATGAGATGAAAAATCCGATCAATAACGCAGGAAGCTCCACAGGTTCACATCTCCTTGGTAATCGCTCCGCCGCCCAGGCAGATATCACCCTCGTAAAACACCGCCGCCTGCCCGGGTGTGATGCCGCGCTGCGGCTGGTCAAACAAAACGTAGGTACACCCATCATCCAAAGTCTGTACCATGCCCCAGGCCTCCACAGCCTTGTAGCGGATTTTTACCTGCAGGCGCGCGGGTCTCGCAGCAGGAACGCCGGAAATCCAGTTCACATCACGTACGTGGAGCTGCTGTGAGCCCAGGGCAGATTGGGGACCCACCACCAGGGTGTTTGTTTCGACCTGCTTATCGAGCACGTACAGCGGCTCCTGGGATCTGAGACCCAGGCCTTTGCGCTGCCCGATGGTGTAAAATGCCAGGCCCTGGTGCTCGCCGAGCAGCTTACCGGAAGGATCGATGATTTCTCCAGGATTCTGCGCTTCCGGGCTGTGCCGGGCAAGAAAAGTTTTTACCTCGCCGCCGGCCAGGAAGCATAGGTCCTGGCTGTCGAGGCGCTCCGCGACGGGCAGACTGTGGCGGCGGGCGAGCTGCCGCACTTCCGGCTTGGTCAGCTCTCCCAGCGGGAACAGGGTCTGCCGCAGCTGCTCCTGGTTCAGCACGTGCAGGATGTAAGTCTGGTCTTTTTGTGCGTCCGCCGCATGCATCAGCTGTACCAGGCCAGAGGGTAGCCTGTGCGTGCGGGCATAATGCCCGGTAGCCATGAATTCTGCACCCAGGCTCTTGGCTTGTTCCAGCAGCAGCCCCCAGCGGATCGAGCGGTTGCAGAAGGCGCATGGATTGGGCGTAATTCCATGCGTGTAGCCTTCGATAAAGGGCTGTACCACTTTCTGGTGGAAGGGTTCCCGGGCATCGACGCCGTAGAAAGGGATCTTCAGAATAGAAGCCACGCGCCGCGCCTGTGCCATGGCCTCCGGTGTGCAGCAGCGGTTAGAATCCTGCGTTCCCGGCTCGCTCCACAGGCGCAGCATCATTCCGATCACCGGATAGCCGGCTTCCACCAGCAGCGCAGCTGCCACCGAGCTGTCCACGCCTCCGCTCATCGCCACTACCACACGCGGTTTTACTGTCATGAAGGTATTATAAGGGAGAAGTGACCGGTTATCAGTAATCAGAAATCAATTCTCCTGAGTCATAAATCCTAAATCCGAAACTACTAATCGATGTTACGGTACCTTCTCACTAATCTGCACTCTCCCTTGAATATGAATCTTCATTAATCTCCCGGAACTATCGTTCGATCCTGTGCGTCTTACCAGGGAAATTTACTCATTTAAGGAGAAGAAAATGTTGAAACATCGTATCAGAAGTCTGAGCTTTATCAGTATCCTGGTTGCGGCCAGCGTCGTTTTATCTGCCTGCGCACAAGGCGGTGCATTGAACGGTACGCCTGCAGCAGAAAGCAAGGTCATCACCGTGGTCGGTCAGGGTGAGGCCAAGGGCGTACCCGACCAGGCGCGCGTCAACGTAGGTGTCGACGTCTTCGAGCCCGAAGTGACTCAGGCAGTGGAGAAGAATGAAGCCACCATCAAGACCATAATGGAAGCGCTGGCTGGGCTGGGTATTGCAGCCGAAGACATCCAGACCAGCAATTACAGCCTGTATGCCGAGCAGAAATACGGTGACCAGGGTGCCGAAGGCATCTCCGGCTACCGGGTCAGCAACCAGGTGAGTGTAACTATCCGCGACATCGAGCGTGTGAGTGAGGTGCTTGAAGCGGTGATCAGCGCCGGGGCTAACAATATCTACGGTGTTGAATTCACCGTGTCTGACCCCGCGGCTCTGGAATCGCAAGCGCGTGAAGCTGCCATGCAGGATGCCCGCCAGCGGGCAGAAGAGCTGGCTGGCCTGGAGGGTTTGAATGTTGGTGACATCATCCTAATTTCCGAATCCATCAATCAGGTAGGACCACTGTACCGTTATGGCATGGGTGGTGGGGCCGAGGCACCCGCCGCGGCGGCTCCCAGCATTTCACCCGGGCAGGTCAGTGTCACCTCCCAGGTGCAGGTAAGCTACCAGCTGAAGTAGATGGACGGTAGGTGGAGGGTGGAAAATCGAGAGTACAGTGTAGGATTTGGTCGATCCACTCGCTGGCTTTGTAGGACAATCTGTCAGATTGTCCTACTTTTATTTTCCAGGGATCAGGGATTCACAGGGAATTTAGGGGGTAAAATGCTAACTGTCGCTGTAAAATGCACAGCACACCCGAACCGGCAGGCAGGGATGCGGCCGGATCTCGTAAAAAGATGTAGGACGAATTATCTTCCTGGGGATTGATCATATTAAGAAAATGCTGATGATCATTAAAGAAGATTGACTAAATAAGAATACCTGTCATAATAATTTTATGCTTCAGCGCTTCTTTTTATGTTTGGAGGTACGTCAGGCAGGGGAAAGATCGGCTGGGCATATCTATGCCTGTCTGATTCAGGGGAAAAACTATCGTGAACAGTTGGGGGGATCACTGAGAAAAGTTGCAGGATGAATGGAGGGATGTCATGTCTCAAAATTTCCAATCGGAGGCAAATTCTAAGCAGGGGAGTGAAAAGAATCCGTATCCGGGAAAGCCAGGAGTCCAGTTCCAAGGCTGCCTTGAACGGCTGTATAAAAATGCCCTGATGATCCTGATCGTCCTGATCGTCGGCATCGTGGTCTTCTCACTGGTCCGGGCGGCTGTCTACAAGATTCGGCCCTATGAGCGCGGCCTGCACCTGCGCGGGGGCCGGTTCTTAGGCGTTGACCAGCCGGGCTGGCATGTCCAGATCCCCTTCGTTGACACGATGATCCCGGTGATGGTCATCGAGCGAGGCGGCACGATCGATAAATTGGGGGTGATGACTAACGATGACGTGACCATGGATGTCTCGCTGCTGTATACGTATCGAGTCAATGACCCGGTGAAGTACCAGCTGGAAGTGTTGAATCCCGAAATGATTGTGGCGGGATTCGTCCAGGCGACCCTGCGTGACATCGTCAACACCCGCAAGATGGACCAGGTCATGCACAACCGGGCGCAGATTAACATCGAAGTGATCGAAAAATTGCAGGAAAAAGAAGAGCAGTATGGTGTGCAGTTCATCCTGGTGCAGATCCAGAGCGCCGAACCCCCATCCGAGGTCCTCACCGCTATCAAGGACCGCATGGTGGCAGTTCAGCTGCAGGAACAGGCCGAAGCTGAAGCCATCCAGCATAAGACCCTGGCAGACAGCGAGTTCTACACCGCCCAGAAGCAAGCTGATGGGGAAGCCTACCAGATCACCAAGCTGGCTGAAGCGCAACGTAATTCCTTGAAAATGGTGCTGCAAGAGCTGGAAAGCATGGGCGACCTGGGAGAGCAGTACATCCAGGTGCTGATCGCACAGGCGCTCAGCCAGAACAGCAAATGGGTCATCAGCGATGGTGAAACCATGCCGGTGATCGACCTGGGTGAAAGTGCCCCAACCGCCACGCCGGTCGCGCCGGCGCCTTGACCAGCAGAGCCGAATATTAGAAGCGAGGCTCCTCAACGTAGTCGGGCTTCATTCCCAGATATTCTCGCCGGTAGTGTCGAGATAAATCCGTCGGAGGTATATTGTCTATTAATCCCCGGGCATTCTCAATGCTTACCGGATAAGCAGCGGAAGGAAGGTCTTGAGTGAGACCTGGGTTGATTCTGCCAGGGTCAGGCTTCCGAAAGTAGATGGATCTCTGTAATACCCCGTCAATGGCCATTTACCATCGAATGCCTGGTTGTCAGCATCGAAAATCCAGAAATAGATGTTTATTACGTCGCCTGGCGCGCCGCGCAGGGCGGAAGTCTGCAAATTGAAAGCGGCCTCAATTTGTAAGTGCCCACTGCCGTACCCGAGTTTTCCATTGACTCCAGGAGCAGGGCTAACGACGGGATCACAAATGACCGCACCGCTCACCCATTCTCGAAATTGTGTTACTGAAGCCAGGATATAGAAATTTCCTTCTCCGTCTGCATTACCACAGGTCGTTAAAGACCACTGGCCATCCGAAGGGAGTGGATTATCATCAAAATATATTCCCATCTGGTCGAAGGGTGAATTGATGGAATCGTTTGGGTTGTCGATCGCCATATACAAGACGCTGCCGGAATTTTTTATATAAAGTGTAACCGGTAAATATTCAGGCGTAGTCGGTGAGAACGGAACCACTGACTGGGTTTCTGCTTCAAATTCCAGGCGATCGGATGGCAGCCAGGAAAGTGTTTCACCGGTGGGCAGCATATTGAGAAGAGGGCCTGGTGAAGTGATGTTAAATGTGGCTGCATCCGTCCATTCACTTCCCAGGATTTGCCCATTGATTAAAGGTGGAGTGCTCATCCAATTAGAGCTGATGTTGTAAGTAGGCGCCGTGGTAATTAATAAATGGTATATCTCGCTCCAGGGGCCAGGTTCATTGCATCCAGGCGTGTCGTTGATCCCACGGGCTTTCCAAAAATAGTTGCTGTCGGCTAATGGGTTGGATGGAGTGAATGTTGAGACCGCCAGATGTTCATCTATCTCCGGGCTCAGGAAATCAAAATCATCATCCACCTGGATCTGGTAACTGCTGGCATTGAGGGCATCCTGCCAGTCGAAAGCAGGTGTATTATCGCTGCTTCCTGAATAACCGGGTGGGGAGAGCAAAACTGGCGCATCAGGAATCAGGCATCCACTCGGATTTGCAGACGCCGATCTGGAAAAGGTTCCAGGAATAATGAACATACCAAATATTAGTGGTACCAGAATAAAATACCTTGAAGTTTTCATTTAGTTCTTCTCAACCTCTAAAATCCTGCCTGGATTTCTCAAGTCTAATTATTATGCAGTGAGGTAAAAATTAACCGCTTTATACCTGTATTGGTAAAAAAAATTTTCACTGCACAACTGTCTGTTGATAAATACCACCGTGGATGATTCAAAATCCACTCTAGTTAGGCAGTTAATAATATCACAACCCCGAATTTTGATTAATGAGCCGGATGAGCGTGATTTTCGCGGGATGATTCCATGTCTATAGCTCGCTGCACGCTACCTCCCCAGCACCAGCCTCTCCGGGTCGATCTCCTTCAGCAGCCGGCGTTCCTCCTCGCTTGGCGCTGGATTTTGGTCAATCGCCTCAGGCACCAGGATCTCGAATCCGCTGTTTTCTTGCATCTGCTCCAGCGTAACCCCCGGATTTAGCGAGCGCAGCCGCATGCGCTTGCTGCTTTCATCAAAACCGTATAACCCCAGCTGAGTGACCACGCGGTACGGTCCGCCGCCAGCCGGCAGCCCGGCAGCTTCACGAGCGCCTGATCCGCTCAGGTAGCCGGGGGTGGTCAGGAAGTCCACCTGCTCGACGAATTTGCGGGTATCCTGGCGCATGATGATGATGGTATGGTGGCTCAGGGAAGCGACGTCGTTGGCCCCCCCGCTGCCGGGCAGGCGTGTGGTGGGGTGCTGGTAATCGCCGATGGCGGTGGTGTTGATGTTTCCATAGCGGTCGATTTGCGCCGCGCCGATGAAACCGTAATCCAGGTAGCCGGCCTGCGACAGCGACATCACCTCGTGCATGCTGGTTGCCCCGATCGCCTGGTGGAAGGTGCGCGAATCGCCCACCGAGATCGGCAGCACCGGAATGCGCGGCCCGATTCCCCCGGCTTCGAACACAATCAGCAATCCCGGAGCGTGCATGCGCTGGGCCAGCATGGCGGCAATGATTGGCAGCCCGGTGCCTACGAAGATCGATCGTTTGTCTGGCAGCAGGCGGGAGGCCACGCAGGCCATCAATTCCAAGGCGGTGTAGGCTGGTGCCTTGCTCATCTCAGCCTCCCTCCGCCGGCTGCAGCTTCTCGATGCGCTCTAATTCCTGCAGGCGCCTCTGCCCACCAATCAGCTCCAGGTACTCGCTGAAATCCGTCACACCGTAGACGTACTTCTGAAAATACTCCTCAGCCCCCTGTGCGGTTTTTGAGACTGTTAACCACTCGCGAATGTGATCTTCGTCGAAGTAGTAGCGGTACGGCATGGTACAGGGGTGAGCGCCGTACGGCGCTTCCACCACCGCATCCACCAGGAAGTACGGGATGACGGTGCGCCATGGCTGGCGGCGCACTTCTTCCTCCGAGATGATCTCCTCCGCAGTAAGGATCAGGCGGCGGGAGGCGCGCGCCAGCTCGAAATCCTCGATCATCGTGCCGTCCACCTGTGCGTTGCCGTACGGGTCGCAGCGGCTCACATGGATCAGGGCTACGTCCGGGTAGCAGGCCGGCAGCAGGCATAAGAGTTTCCCGCTCCACGGGTCCCTGGCTACTTTAGCGGAGCTGTGCCTGAGAGTGTCTGTGCCCAGCATGGTGCGCGCCGGCAGGAACGGCACTCCCATCATGGCTGCCAGGAAGCGCCACTGGTAGCCGGCGTTGGAAATCTCGCCCAGCACCTGGCATTCCCCGCCTTCCACCTTGCGGCGCGAGGCGGGAGACAGGCCGCGCAGCTCGTGTCCGAAGGCATACGCCACCTCGATGCGGTCCACACAGCCGGAGGCGATCAGCAGGTCCGAATCCTGCACGCCGGTCTTTCCTGCCATCACCAGGTTGCGTTTGCCCTGGCGGATGATCTCGTAGATGGCCGACATGGCGATGCGCACATGGCCGAAACCGCCGGAAGCCAGCAGGTCGCCGTCATTTACGTAGCGCCGCACCGCTTCGGTGACCGACATGCGTTTATCCACCAGGTGGCGCGGCTTGTTCTCCAGGACCCACTTCCGGTTGTCGTCCGGGTCATGCCAGCCGACCAGCTGGCCCAGGCCTTCATCTAAAATGTCCATTTCACGCTCTCGATTTCTGCACTGCCTCAGGCAGCACTTCCAGGAACTTCGTGATATGTTCGGGCAGTGTGCCTGTTCCCAGTGTGACGCGCAGCGAGCCGGAAGCCCACTCGCGCGGCAATCCCAGTGCCAGCAGCACGTCGGAGGGTTCCGGGTCGCCGGTCTTGCAGGCCGAGCCGGAAGAACAGGCGAAACCCTGCACATCCAGGTAGCGCAGCAGGGCATTGCCGTCCACGCCCTGGAACACGAAGCTGGCGTGGTTCGGCAGGCGCAGGCTGGGATGCCCGGTCAGGCGCGCCTGGGAGACCTCTTCCAGCGCCTGCCCGACCAGCCGGTCGCGCAGCGGCTGCACATGACCGGTGCGCGATGCCCGCTCGACCTGCGCCAGCCGGAAGGCCTCAGCCATACCTGCGATGTAAGGAGTGTTATGCGTACCCGCTCGCAGCCCGAATTCCTGGCTCCCTCCGGTCAATACCGGCAGGATAGGTGTTCCCTTTCGCACGTACAGCGCCCCTATGCCCTTCGGCCCGTAGAATTTATGCGCTCCCAGTGAGAGCAGGTCAACCTTCAGTGCCTGCACGTCCACCGGCAGGTAAGCTGCTGCCTGGACAGCGTCAGTGTGGAAAGGGACACCCTGTGCGCGGCAGACAGCCCCTATTTCGCCTATAGAGTTGATGGTGCCGATTTCGTTGTTGGCATATACAACCGAGACCAGCGCGGTCTGTGGGTTCAAACGCCGCTTCACTTCCTGCGGATCGACCCTACCGTGCTCGTCCACCGGCAGGTATTCAAGCTGGAAGCCCTGTATGCGAGCCAGCTGCTGGGCGGTGCGCGTGACGGCGTGGTGCTCCACCGGGCTGATTAAAATATGGTCGGCGCCGACTTGCTGTCGAGCTGCCAGGGTGACCCCCCGCAAAGCCAGGTTGTCACTTTCCGAGCCGCAGCTGGTGAAAATTACTTCCGCAGGAGAGCAGTTCAGGCCCTGCGCCATTCTTTCACGGCTCTCTTCCAGCGCAGCGTCCGCCAGCTGTCCGTACTGGTGCACGGAAGAGGTATTGCCGAAATTCTCGCTGAACAGCGGCAGCATAGCCTGCAGCACACGCTCGTCCAGCGGCGTGGTGGCGGCATAATCCAGGTAAATGTTCTTTGTAAGCATATCCTATAACTCCTGCCTGGAATTGTAATCTAATAAACAGTGCAGAATGATGTAAAATGCATGCGGTTAATTTATAAATCTTAGCTTATTTATCTGGATTATGCTGCAGCCCTACCTGATGGTCTTTTACCTTGATATAATTGGATTGTAATTATTCTCACTTATAGCCGGGAGGCGTGATGTTTCAGATAAAATTCGGAACCGACGGCTGGCGTGGCAGGATTGCGGAAGATTACACCTTCGCCAATCTGCGCCGCTGCGCCCAGGGATTTGCCACCTACCTGCTGGACCAGGGCAGCAAGGGCGAATGGGTGGTCGTCGGGTACGATATGCGCTTCCACTCGGAGAATTTTGCTGTCGCGGTAGCCGAGGTGCTGGCAGCCAACGGTTTAAGGGTCTATCTCACCGACGGAGCCACACCCACGCCGGTAATCGCCTTTTCGGTCGTCAACCTGCACGCGGTCGGAGCGGTCAACATCACCGCCTCGCATAATCCGCCGACCGACAATGGCTTTAAAGTGCGCAACCGCTTCGGTGGGGCGATCGACCCTGCCGGACTGCTCGAAATTGAGAGCCGCATCCCGGTCTCCGAAGACCTGGTTAATTGGATGAGTATTTCCGAGGCCGAACCACAGGATCTTGTCAGGCGCTTCGACCCGGCTCCCGCTTATATCGAGCAGCTCAACCACCTGGTCGACCTCGGACCGATCAAAGAAGCCGGACTGCGTATCATGGTCGATCCGATGTGGGGCAATGGACAGGGCTGGTTTCCCAGTCTGCTGGCGGGCGGTAAGAGCACGGTTTTCGAGATCCACAACCAGCGCAATCCCATCTTCCCTGAGATGAAACGCCCCGAGCCAATCCAGCCCAACGTGGATGTGGGACTGAAGTCTACCGTCGACCGCAAATGCGACGTCCTGATCATCACGGACGGTGATGCAGACCGGCTCGGCCTGGGTGACGAGAACGGTGTCTTCATCGACCAGCTGCGTGCCTTCGCCTTGCTGGCCTATTACCTGTTGGAAGTGCGCGGGCAGCGCGGCCCGATAGTCAAGACACTCTCGACCACCAACATGCTCGATAAGCTGGGAAAGCTCTACCAGGTACCGGTGTATAACACGGGTGTGGGTTTTAAATACGTGGCCCCCAAGATGCTGGAGACGGATGCCATGATCGGCGGTGAAGAATCGGGCGGTTATGCCTTCAAGAACCACGTGCCCGAACGTGACGGCATCCTGGCGGGTTTGTTCTTCCTGGACATGATGGTGCAGCTTAAAAAGAAGCCGTCTGAGCTGTTGGAGCTGCTCTTCGAGAAAGTCGGCGCGCATTATTACGACCGCATCGATACCCAGTTCAGCGGAGATCGCAAAGACCGGGAGCAGCAGATTATCAACGCCAACCCGGAGAAAATAGGCGGGCTGCGTGTGACTGGCCTGGATACTACCGACGGGTACAAGTTCTCGCTGGAAGACGGCGGCTGGCTGCTGATCCGCTTTTCGGGCACCGAGCCCATCATCCGGGTGTACACCGAAACCATGCACCTGGACCGGGTGCAGGATATCTTGCACGACGGCTTGCGAGTGGCAGGCCTGTAATGCTGCTGCCTGGCGGCTGAAGACTGGTTATGAATGGTATGGAAGGGTTATTGGTGGATTCGCACTGCCATCTGGATTTCGACTCTTTTGACCACGATCGAGCGGCTGTGGTTGAGCGGGCGCGCCAGGCTGGCGTTTGGCGCATCTTGAACCCGGGTGTCGACCTGGAGTCCAGCCGGCAGGCCGTGCGGCTGGCTGACGAATATCCAGAGGTATATGCAGCAGTAGGCGTGCATCCTAATGAAGCAAATCAATGGGATCAAGCAGCTTACGCCCAGCTCAAGGAGCTGGCTGCTCACCCGAAGGTGGTGGCAGTCGGAGAGATCGGTCTGGATTTTTTCCAGGAGCGTGCACCACACGACCGGCAGCGTTTGGCATTTCGGCAGCAGCTCGAGCTGGCTGGTGAGATGGGGTTGCCGGCGGTAATCCACACACGCAGCGCGGCAGGAACCGACCACCCGGCCATGGAAGAGGCGCTGGATATCCTGGCAGAAGTTGCGGACAGCCAGGCGCACAGGTCAGGGTGCAGGGGAGTGTTCCATTCCTACAGCGCAGACCTGGACCGCGCCCGGCGTGCCGTTAAGCATGGTTTTTCGCTCGGCTTCACCGGCCCTGTGACCTATAAGAACGCCCGGCAGGTGCAGCAGCTGGCGGCAGAACTGCCGCTGGAAGTGCTGCTGGTGGAGACTGATGCTCCTTTCCTGACCCCGCAGCCGCATCGAGGTCAGCGCAACGAGCCGGCTTATGTGCGCCTGGTAGTGGAAAAGGTAGCAGAATTGCAGGTAAAATCATTCGAAGAGGTGGCGAAAATTAGCACCCAGAATGCGACAAGGTTGTTTCAATGGTGATAAGTACAACGAGTGAAGTCGATTTTTTTATTTCTATACAGGACCAGCTGGCGATGGTGGAGGAATCCATGCGGGTGCAGGCCGATAATCACCATCCGAACCTTAAGCTGGCATTGAATCACTTGCTGTCATCGGGCGGCAAGCGCGTGCGGCCGGCCATTGTGCTGCTCACAGGAGGGATGCTGGGGGGCGAGCAGGATTCCCTCATCACATTGGCGGCGGCTATCGAGCTGCTGCACACTGCCACCCTGGTGCACGACGACCTGATCGATGATTCGCTCCTCAGGCGCGGCATTTCGACCCTCAATGCTCGCTGGACTCCCGCCACCACCGTGCTGACCGGTGATTTTATCTTCTCGAGAGCTGCCAACCTGGCTGCCGAGCTGGAATCCCTGCGGCTGCAGCGCATGTTCGCCAATACCCTCTCTACCATCGTGAACGGCGAAGTCACCCAGCTGTTCTCGGGAGGCGGAGATCTCAGCCGGGCGCATTATGATTTTCGCATCTATTCCAAGACCGGCTCGCTGTTCGAGCTGGCCTCCTCTGGTGCGGCGTTGATCAGTAGAAGCAGCGAGGATGTGATCGAATCGGCGCGCGCTTTCGGCAATTGTATTGGCATGGCCTTCCAG
>Ga0154795_1159_pt2 | contig 12954 bp, 13 predicted proteins | sample Rifle2008BG16ft_FD_105803 | JGI IMG/M metagenome (GOLD analysis project Ga0154795, IMG submission 105803) | Chloroflexi bacterium RBG_16_54_18 | reverse complement strand
TGGTAGATCGTTGGTCGTTCACACCTCCAAGTTTCTACCAAGGGGCGGTTTTGCTCAAGGGTAGAGCCGCCCTAATTTTTGTCTAAACTCGAGTTTTAATTGATCGAGCATAATATACTCCGTCAGGCTTTGCGCGCCTCAACTTTGATTGCTTTCAGGCGCTTCATAACATCAGTCTCACCACGGCCAAAATAATCATGCAGGGTAACGTATTCCGCGAATAATTTGTCATAGACAGCCTTGTTCTCGGCGATTGGGTAGTAGCTTTCCTCACGCAGGCGGGCCATATTAACACTGGCGTCCACAATAGAGTCGTAGCCGCCCGCTGCGGAACCCGCAGCGACTGCTCCATGCATGGCTGAACCAAGTGCACCGATCTGGGTCGCTTCAGGGATATAGATCGGCAGCCCGGTGACATCCGAGTAAATCTGCATAAGGAGTTTGTTGCGGTCTGGCAGGCCCCCGGTGGCGATCAGTTCGCGGATGGGAACATTGTTATTGATGAAGGTTTCGATGATCAGGCGCGTGCCGTAGGCAGTCGCCTCGATCAGGGCACGGTAGATCTCCTCGGGTTTGGTGAGCAGGGTCATGCCAAGCATCATCCCGGTCAGGTCAACGTCGACCAGCACCGAGCGGTTACCGTTCCACCAGTCCAAAGCCAGCAGGCCGCTCTCGCCGGGCTTTTGGGCCGCGGCTTTCTTTTCCAGTAGCTCATGGATACTGATCCCCTTTGCGCGCGCTTCCTTCTCGTAGCTTTCCGGCACGCAGTTCTCGGTGAACCACTGGAAGTGGTCGCCCACGCAGGATTGTCCGGCTTCGAATCCAGGCAAATCCGGCAAGATGCCGTCCATGACCACACCACACATGCCGGGGACGATTTCCTCGCTCTCGCCGACAACCATGTGACAAATGCTGGTGCCCATGATCATCACCATCCGTCCGGCATCGGTGACCGTAGCAGCAGGGACGGCTACGTGAGCGTCCACGTTAGCAACGGCCACAGCAGTGCCGACCTTCAGACCCGTCCAACTGGCGGCTTGTTCGGTGATAAAGCCAGCCCTGGCTCCCAACGGAGAAATCTCGCGCAGCATTTTCTCATCGACAATGTTCTCCAGACGTGGGTCGAGCGCTTTGAAGAATGCCGGGGGCGGAAAGCCTTCAGTCTTGGACCACATCGCCTTGTACCCGGCCGTACAGGAATTGCGCGTCTCCACGCCGGTGAGCTGCCAGACGACCCAATCGGCGGCTTCCAGCATACGGCCAGCCGCAGCATAGATCTCGGGCGCCTCATCAAGGATTTGCCAGACTTTTGGGAAAAACCACTCCGAGCTGATCTTGCCGCCGTAGCGGTCGAGGATCTTTCCGAAACCAGCCTGGCGGGCGATAGCGTTGAGCTTATTCGCTTCGGGCTGGGCAGCATGGTGCTTCCATAGCTTGACCCAGGCGTGTGGATGGTTGCGCCATTCGGGCAGAAAACACAGCGGGGTGCCGTCTGCCTTGGTGGGCAGCATGGTGCAGGCTGTAAAGTCAATACCCACGCCGATCACATCCGCAGGATCGACCCCACTTTCTTTGAGCAACGCGGGGATGGTCTGCTTGAAGACCTCGATATAGTCATTCGGGTCTTGCAGCGCCCAGTCAGGTTCCAGGTGAATGTCCGTGCCGGGCAGATATTCGTCAATCACGCCGTTGCTGTATTCATGCACCGCGGTAGCCAGTTCCTTACTGTTGGACACATCCACAATCACGGCCCTCCCCGAGAGGGTGCCAAAGTCGACACCAATTGCATATTTCATAGAGTCCTCCTATATTTCAACCATGACTTTTAGACCTTCGCGCCGTTGGGCGACTGCAAATGCCTCGGCAGTTTTTTCAAGGGGAAAACGATGTGTGACCAGCGAACGCACGTCCACCAGTCCTTTTGAAACCAATTCGATTGCACGCGGGTAGGTATGCTTCATCCGGCGCACCCATTTGATTGTCAACCCCTTGCGGCGGACTACCGAGGCCGGGAACGAGGTTCGGTCATCGGCAGGGATGCCCACCAGGATGACTTTCCCGCCGGGGAGGACAGCGGCGGCGGACACTTCGACTGCATCCTGCTCCCCGGCCACTTCAAAAGCGACATCGACGCCTCGCCCGTTCGTCGCCGCCCGGATCTCACTCAACTCATGGCCTGCACCCGCTAAAATGGCCTGATGTACCCCGAAGCTTTTGGCCGCCTCCACGCGGTGGACAAGTTTATCGGTAGCAATGATCTGCGCTGCCCCCGAAAGCCTCGCCAACTGCACGATGAGCAGGCCAATCGGCCCACATCCGAACACGCCCACGCTCATCCCCACTTGCAACTTGCCCAAATCGATAGCATGTAAGGCTACACCGAGTGGCTCCAGCATGGCTCCATCGGCATCGCTCAATGCATCCGGGAGATGGTACAGGCAATTCTGTGGCCATGTCATCAACTCGCGTAGCGCGCCATCCTGCGAGCCGTGGCCCGCAAAATTCACTTGAGTGCAAAGGTTGGGATGCCCCTTCTGGCACAGTTCGCATTGGCCACAAGGGATGGTCGGATCAACCGCGACCCGCTCGCCCCCGTCAGCGGTCGCTGCGAACTCATGCCCCAGAACGAGTGGATATTCTAGCTGTACGTCACCAATGCCCCCTTCAGCGAACCAGTGCAAATCAGAACCACATATGCCTACCGCTTTGACTTGCAACAACGATTCGCCTTCAACGGGTACCGGCTCGGGCTCGTTGTGCAAACGGAGTTCGTCATGAGCGTGCAGGCGTATGGCTTTCATCTAGCATGTTCTTCTTTGATTTTGCTGCAAATATCAATCACTCTTTTTCAAGGACCGCCGGGCGTTTTAGGATTTGGTCATCAACTTGAACATCAATAGTCGGCCAATCGGCCATTTCAGTAATGATTTCATTCGATTGTTCACCCACTAAAATCGTGTCTTCGGATTTTGCACCGGTGATGGATGGATTCCAGGCAAACGCCTGACCAATGAGAATGTGTTCGGTCGACAAGGGTGTAGCCGTGACCTCGCGCGGTGCATATCCAGCCGACCCGCCTTGATGATGGAGTTTCCACTCATCTGGAAAACCGGTGGAAGCATATGCTGACTGTGCCCTGCTGAAAACGTCGCCTAACGTGTTATTGGGGCGAGTTGCCGCGATCATCTCTGCATCGATGCGCGCAACAGCTTCTGCTTTGCGGCGCACTTCATCTGGTAATGCGCCGAAATGAACCAATCGCGTTACTGAACAGATCAACCCCCATTTGCGTCCGCACAGCACCAGCATCGCATATTTTCGAAGTTGTTTAGAGGTTGGCAGAGGATGGCGATAGGAGAAGACACGTTCATCCGTGGCAATCAAGTTGACGATAGCTTGTACGCCTCTACTTTCAACCGACTGTGCGAGCAACCCGGCAATCTCATATTCGGTCATCCCGGGATATACGGCGTCAATAGCCTGGCGCATTCCTCGAGCACATGATTTTCCTAATTCTCTGTAACGATTTCCTTCTTCTATTGTCTGCTGAGAACGTAAGGAGGCGATTTCATGAGATAAATCCACAGCATTGGGGAGACTTGTATCCGCGCCTAACTTCATTCCACTGGTTAAATCGGTAATATGGTTATCCCGCTCAAACCATGGGGAAAATTGTAATTCCCAGTCTTGCTTTGCAAGTCCCTCCTCGTGCATCAACCGCGCAGACTCAATATTGTTGGTTAACACGTAGCGATTTGTCCGCGTAATCAACAGGGATGCAATCCCCTTTGAATCAGCGGTATTCACATGGGAATCCGCGCCACACGTTGCCCAGGCAAAATTTTCCGTCTTTTGAAGCAAAAGCGCATCCAGATCGCATTTGGTGAGAAGCCCGCGGATGCGTTCCAGTTTGAGATTAAGCTCTGTTTCTGTTGCAAACAGATTTGTATCCATGGCTTATTTATCCGTGATATCGATGGCGTAATTCAAATAGGTTCTTGGCTTTTTTGACTCGACACTGAGCAAAATAACCGATATGCGTTTTCAAGGCGAATTTTGAGGGATTAAAATTCTGCCACGTAAATTGGAAACCCGAATCGGTGCGTTGAACATCAAGGAGACTGATAACATTGTCACTGAGAGCAATGATTTCAATTCCTGCGTCCTGAATCAAACCTTCAACCGGTGAAGCGATCGGATAGGTCAAATCCGTGACGACTTCGTCGAGATTTAATTCCAACTTTCCCTCTACTTTGTTCGTTTCCTCGATCTCGACATAGTGATCAAGTTCTCCGCCAAAACTAATGTAGTCGATTGACAGTTTAGATCCGGGAGCGGCGACGGCGCCCTTGATTTTCAAGTGCTAAGCCGCACGCCTGGAAGTGCTGGCTTGGAGACATCAACCACTGAGCTGGCACTTCCCTTTTCGTTTTGATCTTGACAATTATTTACCTGATTCACCTCCTTTCCCCCCTTATTCCGTAATGAACTTTGTCGAACAACTAAAGTCGGTGCCAACATAATGGACTTGGGTCGAACTGGCTCCTGTTCGTGCCAGCCAGATTCTATGATTTTGATGATTTCTTCCACAGCTACTTCACCGACTTTATATTGATCCTGCTGTACCGTTGTCAATGGGGGCCAGAAGAAAGCCGATTCGGGGATATCATCAAAGCCAACAACCCCCAGATCATTAGGAACCTGCAAGCCTTTTCGACAAGCATATTGCATCACACTTAGGGCCATTTGATCATTGGCAACAAAAATCGCCTCCATCTCTGGGTATTGTCTGATAAGTTTTTCGATTGCTTGCGCACCGCTCGCCGAAGACCAATTACCCTCCACCCAATGTTCATCCTTAACCTCAAGGTTAGCTTCTTTCAAAACATCTCTCCATGCAGCCATACGCTCACGGGCTTCCCACCAATCCAATGGGCCTGAGATATGCCCTATGTGTCGATATCCCTGTTCCAGCAAGTGGGACATGGCCATTTGTCCACCAAGATAATTGTTGATAGATACTACACAGATTTTTCCTTGTGACTTCATAGCCAGGTAGACGATCGGGATTTCTAAGTCCAGCGATAACTTATTGACCCAATTTCGATTTTCCCCAACTTCGGGAACAGCCCAGATAATTCCGTCCACATGGCGAGAAATGAGCGTTTGAAAAATAGGGACAACATTATTAGCGTTGAAATGGGGGAGCTCTTTTAATAATAAGGAGTAGCCGGCTCCTTCTGCCGCACGGGTTACGCCACTCAAAGTACGTGATGGGCCTATGTACTTCAAACCGGCAGTAACTACCCCCAAAGTGTAACTGCGCTGGCGTATCAAACTACGAGCCAGGGCGCTGGGTTGATAACCTAACTGATCTATGATTTCTTGAACGCGTTTTCGGGTTTGGGGGGAAACATCTGGCCTATTGTTTATCACGCGTGAAACTGTCTGCGTAGACACCCCCGCTGCAGTGGCAACTTCCTTTATGGTTGCACGTCCAGTTCTTTGATACACTGTTATCGATCCCGTTATCGATCCCGTTATCGATAACATTATAACATAACAGGGAATGTGATTCAAGCGACGAATGCCATATGTGTAATATGACAGTTTCTTGGAAGTTGGGTCAATATACCCAAGAGTATCAAACGTCTTGCTCTTGCTAGCCTGAATATCTTCTTCTTTTGTGACCGTACTTAGCAGGTCGGGAAGAAATCAGATTGCGAGCATCCGAATTGCAATTTACCGGCTCTTGGCTTAAAATGGGGGGAGCGGCAAAGGTCAATCCCAGTCTCAACTGTCAGCCAAAAGGGGCTGCCATGTGCGGAATCGCGGAGCGGCAGCCAAACTTTGGAATAGGCGAAAGGAACATACGATGAATGAATCCGGACACCTTGCAAGCCAGGCGGACAAACTTGAATTCCTGAGACTTGTCATTGATTCCGCTGAAAAACGGCGTGATTCGGTTGAAAACAAAGCCTCCATTCTGATCGCCTCGAACGCCATCCTGCTGACAGCGCTTGCAAGTCTGCTGCCCTCCCTCGTCGCTGGAAGGAGTGCTGGCAGCATAAAAAATGCTTACGAATGGGTTCCGGTTGCATTGGGAGCGCTTACCCTCATCGCAGTGGTCGTGTCCACGATGAGCGCCATAAGAATCCTGGTATCCATTCCCACAGACAAAGATCGCAAGAGGATAATGGACGTCGATGGGGTGGAATCGAATCTTCTCTACTTTGGCAAGATCGCTGAGAGGACAAAAGCCGAATACCAGGCAGCCATCGATACGATGACGGACCAGATGATACTGGAACAACTGGTAGAGGAAGCGCATAACGTAGCCCGTCTCACTCGGGAGCGATACAGGTTTCTATATTTCTCCCATCGCGCCTTCTTCGTCAGCGTCGTGCTGTTCCTGAGCGTGATGATGAGCAAAATGTTCGCCCTGTAAAACAGTTTATAATGCAACCGCCTTAAGAGAACCGAGGATGAAAGCGCGTGTCTCTTGAAGGCCGCCAACTGCCAGACGTTCCCACTTCAGTCAACCGCCAACCAAAGGAGGAATCTATGTACGGAACCGTGGCGCGTATCCGGGCAAAGCCGGGCGCAGAAAAGCAGCTTATTGAGATGAGCCAAACCGAGTCGGATTTACAGTTACCCGGCTACGTTGGGCAGTATGTCTACCGTATGGATGCGGATGCCAATGAATATTATCTGGTCGTGATCTTCGAGAGCAAGGAGGCTTACTTCGCCAACGCGGATAGCCCCGAGCAGGATGCGCGCTACCGCGAGTTCCGCGCCCTGCTCGAGCAGGATCCCGAGTGGCATGACGGCGAGATCGTCTACGCCGAAAGCTAAGCGCAGCGAAGTCATGTGAAGTCATTTGAAAGTTACCCGGATCATCTTGTGGGTTATTTTGATCGTGCTGGTGGTACCCATCGGAGCTTATCTCGCCAGCACATCTGTGGCCTGCCGCCTCCCGGCGTACCCAGTATCTCCGGACGCAGGTCGCTGGACTGAAAGAGCGAGCCTCCCTACGCCCCGCAGCGAGCTGGCTGCTGCCGCGGCAGGCGGCTTTGGCGATTTGGCATGGGCGTACGATCCGCAAAGCGATGCCTGGGAGACGGGTCTGGCACCCATGCCCACCGCGCGCGAGCATCTGGCCTCGGCGGTGGTGGATGAGAAACTGTTCGTGATCGGCGGTCGTTGAGATGGAGCGGGCAATTATCTTTGACTTCGGCGGCGTCCTTTTCGAATGGGATCCGCGCTATCTCTATCGTAAATTATTCAATCGCAACCCCCAGGCGATGGAGCGTTTCCTGGCGGAAATTGATTTCTGGGAGTGGAATCTCCAACAGGATAAAGGACGTCCCTTCGCCGAAGCCGTGGCGGTATTGAGCCGGCAGTTCCCGCACTACGCCGACCAGATCCAGGCTTACGACCAGCGGTGGGAAGAGTCAATCGTCGGTCCTATCCAACCCACAGTGGATATCGTCTGGTCGCTGAAACAGGCCGGTCACAGGCTGTACGCGCTGAGCAACTGGTCGGCGGAGAAGTTTCGTCTCTTCCGCCCCCGGCACGAGCTCTTCAAGTGGTTTGACGATATCCTGGTCTCCGGCGAGGTGAAATGCATCAAGCCAGACCATCGCATCTACACGCTTTTCCTGGAGCGAATAGGCCAGACCGCAGAGGAATGCGTCTTTATCGATGATTCCGAGCCCAACATCGTTGCTGCCCAACAGTTGGGGTTCATTACAATCCGGTACGAGTCTCCAGAGCAATTGAATAGCGCCCTCAATACGATGGGCTTGCTCTAGTATATTCCAGGTCAGTTTATGGACAGCACTCTCTCCACTAAAAACATTCCCTCCGTCGCCGACGTTGAGCGGATCGCTGCGCTCAATGATCCGGTGATACGCAACTTGCTGATCACGCAGTGTTACCACGAGCTGTCGTCCATACTCACCGGGCGAACCAGGCTGAACGCCAACTGGTGCACGTTCGCCACCTGGGCTTCCAAACAAGCCGGGCAATCGATTCGCAAAGAAGATCTGGCGCGCACGCTGGAGCGCATGTTCACCACCGCGCCCAGCACAGTACAAGCCGCCGAGGAGGTGGCCGCTTCCGCACCCCGAATCGGAGCCAGCCGCAACCCTCAAGAGACCCAGGCTCTGGTGTGGAAGCTGCTCAATCCGATTGACGCCATCGGGCGCTCGAGCGAGGCGGTGAGCAGAGGCAACAAGAAGGTATTCGAGGAGATCGGGCGCGAGTTTGCCCGCTTCTACGCCACATGCCTGAACGACGCGGCATACGATGCTGAGAAGATCACCCGTTTTTGCGATGAGCTGCGCCCCGGCGATCCTCCGGAGGGGCAGAGCTACCTGCGCCAGGCCTTCACCCGCTACTACCAAGCGCTCTTCGAAAGCGACGCCAAAAGATGCGCCGAGCTCCTGCTGCTGGCAAACATCGAGATCGGCTTTCACGAACAAACCCGCCTGCAGCCAGAGATCGCAGAAGCGCTGGAGGTCAGCCTGGTCGACCCCGCGCAGTTAACCCGGCTTCTGGTTGGGGCCTCGTTGCCCTTTCTGGGTTGGCCCTTTTCCCTGGGGTTGTTCGCCCTGCGGCTGCTGCGCGGGCCGTCGCGCCTCGAACTGGCAATCGGAAAGCTGGTTGCCGAGACACAACAGCAGATACGCCTGCTCATCACCGAGCACATGATGACCATCGGCCTGCCGGGCGGCGAGGCCTTGCATCTGGGCCAGGACCTGCGCGCCGAATACCCCCCACCCCTCCAGCAGATCACCCACCCAGATTTACGCTCCTTGCTCGATCAGGTTGACCCGACGCCGGACAGCCTGCACGAGTCGGGGGCCATGGATTGGTCAAACCTGCCTGAACGGCTGCATTTCATCGTCGATATGTTCCGCGGTTATCAGCAAACACAGGATCTCTTCCGGTCGCCCTTCACCCCCAAGCAGACGGAGTCTCTCAAAGCCGGTCAACTGCCTGGTGGGTCGTTTTGACCCCCCGACCCGATGTTGAGCCCGCGCTGGCGCTTCATCGCTAGAAAAGTAGGTACATTAAACACACCAAATTTAATAATTAGTTGTGTATCGCAGCCGGTATGCCGTCCCCCTCCCACCGCCTGCCTACCAACAGGCATGGCGGCTTCGGGAGAGGGGATGACAGATGGAAAATGGGGCTGGGTGGTAGCTGACGTTGGACTACCCGGGAGAGGAGAATATGTCCCAAGATTTTATCCGGGTTCAACGTCATGAGCGAATCGTCGTCGTCAGCCTGCTCAAGGGGGTCATCAACGCGATTGACGGCAGCCTGGTCGAGCAACTCTCTGGGGCGCTCAGCGCCGCAGAGAAGGACCCGGATGTACAAGGTATTGTTCTGTCCAGCTCGAACGATAAGTTTTTCTCCATAGGTTTCGACATTCCCCAACTGTACAATCTGTCGAGAGACGAGTTCGTCTCATTCTATCGCTCGTTCAACGCCTTGTGCATACAGTTGTATTCTTTGCCCAAGCCAAGCGTGGCGGCTATCACCGGTCACGCCATCGCTGTAGGCTGCATCCTTGCCCTGTGCTGCGACCGCAGGATCATTGCAGAAGGGCGCAAACTGATGGGGCTAAACGAGATCAAGCTAGGGGTTCCCGTACCCTTTGTGGCCGAGTGCATCGTCAGGCAACTGGTCTCCAGTCGCCATGCAAGGGGCATACTCGAGACAGGCGCGTTCTACCAGCCCGAGCAGCTCCTGCAGATGGGGCTGGTAGATGCGATCGAGCCTGCCGGGCAAGTCCTGGAAAGAGCTGTTGAGACCGTCCAATCATACGAGACCATTCCGCCTGGCGCTTACGCCGCAATCAAGCAAAGTCGCGTTGAGGAGGTAAAGGAGCAGGTGACCGCAAAGCTGGATGAGCGCAACCGCATATTTATCGAGTGCTGGTACTCTCCCGCAGCACGTCACCTCTTGCAAAAAGCAATGGAGAAGTTCTAATCAACAGCCTTTTGAGATGTATATCTTTCATTCGTAAATTTCTTTATTTAACCTACCATACCCGAATTGTCGTAATGCCTGTTATAATTATCCTACTGCACCCAAGGTCTTCGTTCTAAATTCCTACCTATCCGTAATTGCCGATCAAACATGCGCTTCATAAGAGGCGCGAACCAGCCACCTAAGGAGGACTTACCATGATCAAGTTCGAAAACAGTATTTTTGTCAATCGAACCCCACAGGACGTCTTCGACTACGTGAACAATCCTGCCAACGATGCTCAGTGGCAAAGCGGCACCGAGTCGACGGAATGGACATCGGATGGCCCGCCGGGTGTCGGCTCAACCTTAAAGTCCGTGATAAACTTCATGGGGCGTAAAATAGAATCCGAACTCGAGGTTACGGTCTGGGACCCACCCCACCGGTCGGGCCTCAAAGCACGCAGCGGGCCGATTCCATTCGAAGTCACGATTAAATATGAAGCACAGGGAGGCGGAACGCTTCTGACCCAAACCGGTCAGGCTGAATTCGGCGGATTTTTCAAGCTGGCAGAAGGGCTGGTCGGCAAGCAGCTTGAAAAGCAATTTGAGTCAAATAACGCTACCCTGAAGTCGCTGCTGGAAAAAGGCTAATACTGTGTCAGCATCCGGTGCAGTGCTGCCGCCACTTAGTTAAGATTACCGGCTGGCCCTGCAACGCGAGCCCATCATAAAACCATCCCTCCCAGCTACTTCCGCAAGCTGTTAAAATAAGGACTTACGCAGTTGAAGGAAAAGAGGGGGGATGGGTGTTTAACCATGAATACAACCAATACCGGCGTTCTCTCGCACTACGGTGGCCTGCTCGACCTGCCCAACCACACCCAGCCTGTCACGCTGCTGGAGGGGGATACCCCGCTGATCCCCGTCCCGCGCCTGGCAGAGGCGCTGGGAGGCGGCTTCGAGCTATACGTCAAGTACGAGGGGCTCAACCCCACCGGGTCGTTCAAAGACCGCGGCATGACGGCTGCCATCAGCGAAGCCCTGGGGCGCGGCGCGAAAGCCGTGATCTGCGCCTCGACGGGCAACACCGCTGCCTCGGCGGCAGCCTACGCCGCCCGCGCCGGGATGCGCGCCGTGGTGCTCATCCCGGAGGGCAAGGTAGCCGCCGGTAAGCTGGCTGGGGCGGTAGCCTACGGCGCCCAGGTAGTGCAGGTGAAAGGCTCATTCGACGACGCCCTCAGCCTGGTTGTAGCCATCTCCGAGAAACACCCCATTGCCCTGGTCAACTCGCTCAATCCCTACCGCCTGGAGGGGCAGAAGAGCGCCGCCTTCGAGATTTGCGATACCCTGGGACGCGCTCCCGACCTGCTCTGCCTGCCGGTGGGCAACGCGGGGAACATCACCTCCTACTGGATGGGTTTCAAACAATACCACAGGCTGAAAGGGAGCGGGCTGCCGCGCTTCCTGGGCGTGCAGGCCGCCGGAGCCGCCCCGCTGGTGCTGGGCCACCCGGTGGAAAAGCCGGAGACGGTAGCCACCGCTATCCGCATCGGGCGCCCGGCGCGCGGCGAGCAAGCCCTGCAGGCCGCTGAAGAATCGGGCGGGCGCATCATCGCGGCAAGCGACGACGAAATTCTATCCATGCAGCGTAAACTGGCTGGCGAGGGCATCTGGGTGGAGCCAGCCTCCGCCGCCGGGCTGGCCGGGCTGGCAAACCTGATGCGCCGCGGGGAGATGGATCTCGCCGGCCAGCGTGTCGTGGCGGTGTGCACGGGTCACGGGCTGAAGGACCCGGACATCATCGCCCAGCAGATGGGCGCGCCAATGATCTTGCCCCCCACCATCGAAGCACTAGAAGCAGTGATCCAAACACCGTAGCTAATTGTGCCTCAACCGCAGTGCAACTGCGTTTGGAACGGCAGTTGCGGTTGGAGCGACAGTTGCACTACCGTTACGCACAATAAAACCAGATAACCTCTGCGTACTCCGCGCCACTGCGGTGAATCTCAAAAAATCACATTCCATCAAATGGCCAGGGCCTGGTCCAGGTCGGCGATGATGTCTGCCGTACTCTCGCCGCCCACGCCCAGGCGGATCAAGTGCTCGGGCAGCTCTGCCAGGACGCGGCCTACTTCACCCTGCTGCTGGTGGGTGGAGATGGCCGGGATGGTCGCCAGGCTCTTGATGCGCCCCAGGTCGGTAGCCCGCCAGATCAATTGAAAGCGGTCGAAGACCCGCCGCGCGGCTGCGAGGCCGCCGCGCACGGTAAAGCCCAGCAAGTTGCCGTACCGGTTGACCGGCTGCCCGGTTTCGTCGTCGCCGTCGACCAGCCAAAGATAGCGCGCAGCCACAGCGTGAGCGCGCGTGCTTTCCAACCCCGGATACCACACCGCCTCGACCCGCGGGTGCCCTGCCAGGAAGCGGGCGACTGCCATCGTGCTGCGGCTCTGCACGTCCATGCGGCTGCGCAGCGTGCGCACGTCATTGAGGATCATCATGGCATTGAACGGGCTGAGCCCCGGGCCATGATCTCGGAAGGGCAGCAGCTTGACGTACTGGGCGAAGTTCTGGCGCATCTCGTCTGGCCCCACCCGCGAGGGGATGTCATGGCGGGCGATCAGTGCGCCGGCGATGGCGAAGCCGCTGGTCGCCATGCTCTTGCTCACCGAGTGCACCACGATATCGGCGCCATGCTGCAGCGGGCGCATCAACGCCGGCGTAGCCACGGTGGAGTCCACGATTAAAGGCAGGTCGTGCGCGTGGGCCAGCTCCGCCAGAGCGGCGATGTCGAAGACCGCCAAGCCGGGGTTGCTGGGCATCTCTCCATACACGAAGCGAGTGTTCTCATCGATTTGCCGCGCCCAATCGCCCAAGTCAAGCGGGTCGCACACCCAACGCACTTCCACGCCGCGCTCGACTCCGTAGCGCTGGTGGAAGAGCATGAAGGCGCCGCCATAGAGCTTGGCGCTGG
>Ga0154795_1038_pt3 | contig 12959 bp, 11 predicted proteins | sample Rifle2008BG16ft_FD_105803 | JGI IMG/M metagenome (GOLD analysis project Ga0154795, IMG submission 105803) | Chloroflexi bacterium RBG_16_54_18 | reverse complement strand
CTATCCACAACTCGCTTGGCATCTGACTCGATCTCCAGATCGAAGAAATGGCCATAGATGCGATCGAACCTCAAAGGCGTGACGACCTCAACGATTCGGTTAACAGCTGCTGCTGGGAGGGGGATGAAGTTCGGGTAGCTGTACATGAAGGAGACGTGCTTGCGATCGGGAGCCACATACATGGTATCTCCACTCAAGAGAACTCCCCGCCCATCTGCCCCACCCGGCCACAGGAGGACGGTCGAGCCATCGAAGTGGCCTCCACACCGGTGCAGCGTGACGCCCTCCCTCAGCTCCAAAGCTTCTCCCTCCCAGAAATGGATGACGGGGTCGGGGCGCTGAAGCCAGGGCCGGTGATCCTGGTGCACGTGAATGGGCATACCGCCGAACGCATGGCTCCACTCCACCATGCTTCCAACGAGGTGAGGATGGGAGATCGCCAGGCTCGAAATTCCACCCAGCTTCTCGACCTCCTCGATCGTGGCTTCATCTATGAGGCTGAGGCAGTCCCACAGCACGTTGCCTCCGGGTGCCTGCAGGAGCAGCGCCCGCTGACCGATGGCGAACCCTGGTTCTGTACCGATCCCCGTCAATCCTTGTTCCAGCGGCCTGAACACATTGTGATGTTCACGGGCCAGTTCATCCAGCGTCGTCCAGGACTGCCCGCGCGGGTTCACAAACTGGCGATCGTCTTCGCAGATTGGGCAGCGCTGAGGTGGTTCCTCGCTCCGTGCGAATTGGTGCCCGCAGGTGATGCAGATGAAATTGTGCAATCTATCACCTCCAAACTGTGATGCAGCCTGACTGTTAATTATACAGACACCTGCTGTCCCGCAAGTTTGCAGTATAACCTATGTTTTCCTCATCTCACCCACATCTCACCCCTCCAATCCCCCTGCCGGTAATTGACCTTTCCCTGCTTTTCTGCTAACCTCCTGTCATGTCTCCCCTTCGCTGGTGTCTTCTGATCACTGCCTCTGTTCAATCCGCCTCCCAAACGCCGGTCCAAAGGTTTCCTGCCGCCTCTGGCAGCCTTTCCAGCTCTTCCGTATTAATCGTTTCTAATCGAATTTTTTTTTTACTATTTACTCAAAATTCCTGCTTCTTATTCACCTTGACCCATGTCGCAATCCAGGATGGACAATTTTCTTATGAATACTGCATGCGATGACATTACTTGCAATTGGGATATTTTTATGTCAAACCGTAGACCTGTATGGCCTTGGAGCATAACAGCTGGGCCAACGAGAAAATTGTCGTCCCAATGTAGAATAGTTGGAGAAGGTTCGCTTAATCGTGTCCGGCCAGTTGAGTCCAAACTCTTTTGATCGCTGCATGGGCTGTCTGCATGGCAGTCGAAAATAGTCAATCCGTGGTTGAACGCCTGAAGCGCTTCGCTGGACGCCTTGAGAGGGAAACCTACGCGCTCTGCCTGGCTTACAAGGACCCGCGTGTCCCCTGGATAGCCCGCGTTTTCACAGCCCTGGTCGTTGCGCACACATTGAGCCCGATCGACACAATCCCTGACTTCATTCCCGTGCTGGGATACCTGGACGACCTGGTCATCACCCCTTTAGGCATATACCTGGTATTGAAAATGATCCCCGAACAGGTCATGGTCGAGGCCAGGCAAAAAGCTGCCGAAGCCCAGGAACAGGGCAAGATCCACTCCCGAGGCGGAATTGTGATTGTGGTGTTAATCTGGATGGTTGGGTTGGTGATCCTGGGCGTAGTGATTTTTCAAATTATCAATAGATAACTCCATCCATTGTCAGCCAAAAATTTCTATTCCTAAAGAGGAGTATCCTGATGACCGATCACAGACTTACAAAGCTTTTCGAGCATAACAACTGGGCAAACGAGCGGATAATATCGGCCTGCCAGGAGCTGAGCGTTGAACAGCTGGACGTCACTCCCGCCTCCGCTACGGTCGGCAGCATCCGTGAGGCCTTATTACACCTGGTGGCTGCGCAGGCTGGCTACCTGCGGCTGCTCACCCGCCCGCTGGAGGAAAGGCTGGAGCCCTATCCCTACCCACCTTTCGAGCAGCTCAGTCAGCTGGCACAGAACAGCGGAGCAGCGCTGCTTGCTCTGGTGCAGGATGAAGCAGGCCTGGCAGGTATAGGCAAAATCCAGACCCGCAACCAGTATCTGGTGGAGCCGTGGGTGGTTCTGCTGCAGGTCATCAACCACGCCACGGAGCACCGCGAGCAGGTCAAGAGCATGCTCAGCGCGCTGGGCATCACGCCTCCTGAGATCGACGCGTGGGACTTCGGTTTATTTACGGGTGCACTGGTCCCCGTTGGAAACCAGTAGAAAATTTAAAATAACCGGGAGCCGTACCCCAGGAATTCCGCGGCATCATCCACGCAGTAACCAACCGGGAACGGGGACGCCAATTTTACGAAGAGATCCTTGGTACGGACTACAAACACGAAAACTATCGGACGTATGTGTTGCTGAAGAAGCCGCAGGATGCGAGCCGCTTTTGATAATATTGACTTCTAATCGCTGTAAATCCCCGCATTCGGCAGTTAACTCGATTACTCATTTCAAAAACATTGCACTTAAGATTCTCGGAGGAATGCATGTCTACGGTCAATACAACTCCCAAAGCAGCCCCATGGATAATGCTCATTGAGCGGCTGCTCTTGTTCTTACTGTTCCAGCTGGTGGTGGCCGGTCTACTGTTGCTGTTTGGGTCGTCCTCCCCCTGGGAAGATTCCCAGGGCTGGTGGCTTCTCACAGTCCTCGCCACGAACATCGTGACCATCTACCTGCTTGTCCGGCTGCAGCAGTACGAAGGTAGTCGCTACCGCGACCTATTCAATTTCAAGCGCTCGACTTTCTGGAAGGATCTCCTGATCACCCTGCTCATCCTGATAGTGGCAATCCCTATCGCCAGTTTCCCCAACCTGTGGCTGTCACAGTTGCTGTTCGGATCATCTGAAGCGCCTTTCGAAATTTTATTTCGTCCAATACCGCTGTGGGCAGCCCTGCTGGCATTTCTGATGCCCCTCACCATTGCCTTTGCAGAGCTGCCGACTTACTTTGGTTACAGCATGCCGCGCCTGGGAACCAGCCTAGACAGGCCATGGCTGGCCTGGCTGATCTCGTCTTTTGCGCTGGCTCTCCAGCACATCACCATCCCGCTCGTTCTCGATCCTCTTTTCATAACATATCGGTTCGGAATGTTTCTGCCTTTTGCGCTGTTCGCAGGCCTGTGCATAAAGCTGCGGCCGAGCTTACTTACATATATCGTGGTGGGTCATGCACTCATCGATCTCCCGCTGGTGCTCATCGTACTGAATATGAGCATTTAGGATCAGTACTGCGCGGTGCCAGTCAGCTTGACGTAGTTGATACGGTCATCATGCTGGCAGACTCCACCGAGGGATGGCCTGCCTTATCTTCTCACGGTCATGCCTATGTGCCGGACGTCGATTAGGCTAATGCTTTGCCCTGGAAACATGGGGTGAATCTATCAGTGTCAAGCCAATATTTCTAATTTTTCGAGATTGAACCTGGCATTTTAAGTGTCCACCCGCTTCAAATCATACCCGATCACTTCGAGCGGCGTCTTCCCCGACTCTCCGAACCCGGCTTTCCCGCCGTAATACAGCGAGAAGATGATGCCGCGCAGGCCGAAGTTCAGTTGGCGGAGCAGGCTGCTCAATGCGCCTTGATCGCGGTTGGAGGTTTCCATGCGGCGCACCAGCCAGCTCAAGGTAGATTCAGGCAGCAAGTGCATCACGCCTAAGACCGTATTCAGCAGGCTGACGTCTTCCGCAAGTGCGTATTCCAGCAGGTCGTCCACGTTCTGTGCGGCGCCCGACTCGGAAAAGGCCGGGAAATCAGCGTTCTGAGGAATTAACAGGTCGCCGATGCGATTGAGGCCCTGCAGAGCAGAGGAATTGAAGAATTTGGAGTCCATCGTTTACCTTTTGTCATGCTGAACGAAGAGAAGCATCTACGTGTAGGAAACCAGATCCTTCGCTCCCTGGCACTGGAACAGAACCCATGCCAGGTCGCTCAGGATGACATGCCGCAGTTAATTCCCGCACAGCTGCACGCTCAGGCGGCGTGCCAGCGCCATCACAGTCAGGCATGGATTGATGCCCGGGCTGCTGGGAAACAGGCTGGAATCGCAGATATACAGGTCCTGAAACCCGTGGACGCGAAATTCGGGATCGACCACCGATTTATTCGGATCCACGCCCATACGGCAGCCGCCCATCAGGTGCAGACCGAAGTAAAAGGGCGATTCGATCACTTCCTTCGCCCCGCTGGCAGCCAGCACTTGCTTGAGGACCTCGGTCCCCTGGCGCATGCGGTTCCTATCCTGATCGGTGAGCGGCTTGTCGACCACCAGGCGCCCTTTCTTGTTGACCTTGATCTGGCCGGCATTCTCGTCGCGTACCGCGCATTCGGCGCAGGTGAGATAGCGGTATTTGCGCATCAGCTCCTGGTGGCGCAGGCCGTACGGGCTGAACAGCATGGCAGTGGTGGCCGGCCCGGCGAAGACATTCTCCAGCTTGAAGCCGCTCTTGCGGAAGTCTTGATCCTTGGAGGCTACGGTCTGGAATTCACCCTTATGAGCGTCCACCGGCTCGTCGTACAAACCGAAAAACATGAACTGCGGGTGCGAGCTGAAGTACTTGCCGAGGGCAGGGAAGCGCCCCTGGAAGCCGGAGAGGTACATCAGGCGTGTTGTCCCAAAGGCGCCAGCCGAAAGGATGACTCGCCTGCCGGCGAACTCTTCCAGCTTGCCATTGCGCTGGCAGAAGACCCGCACCTGGCCAGCCTGGATTTCCAGGCGCTCGACGCTGGTGCCGGCCTGCAGCTCGAGTCCCATTTCCTGCGCCTGGCGTATGAAGGCTTCCAGCGTGCTCTGCTTGGAGCCGCGGTGGCAGCCGCCCAGGCAGCCGATGCAGTCGTTGCCCTTCTCGAAGGCGCAGTCGCTCTGACCGCGCCGCAGATAGTGCCAGTGATAGCCTTCTGCATCGCAGCCCTTCACGAACAGATCGGCGTTGCGGTTGCGCTCGTACTCCTGGAATGTGTGCAGGGCCAGGTGCTGCTCGACCCACTCGTAGTAAGGAGCCAGCTTCTCGAGATTGAAAAAATCGATCCCACCGCACTCGTCGCACCAGTCGTCCAGGGCCAGGTCGTCGAAGCGGTCCATCAGGGCCTGGTTGACGACCGTGCTGCCTCCCACCACCCGCCCGCGCAGGAAGGCCATGCGGGCATCCTGGCTGAACTCCATCCCACCGCCCCAATACAGCCGGGCCGAGCCATCGGCTTCGCTGCGCGGGTAGCTGGTCTTATCCAGGTAGGGACCGGCTTCGAGCAGCAGGGTGCGCGCGCCGGCCGCGCTCAGGTTGTAGGCCAGCAAGCCGCCGGCCGCACCTGAACCGACGATAATATAGTCGTAGAGTTTGGTCACCGGATTTTCTCCTTGTTGCCCTGGCTGGTCAAGGCCAGGCCAGCCGACAGGAATTTCAACCAGCTGCGCGGGCGGCGGAAGAGGGCCGCCTCCAGTCGGTTGAACAGGGCATACTTGGCAGCGCTTTGCGGATACCAGTGCGGCTCGATAGCTTTGTCGTTCGGCCCGAGCATGATGGCCTTGATGTTGCAGAAGGTATGCAGCCCCCATTCACCCTTGTAGCGCCCAAAACCGCTGCTTTTAACGCCGCCAAATGGCAGCGATGCATTGCCTTCCGTCAGCATGTGGTTGTTGATGGATACATTGCCCACCTGCAGTGCCCTGGCTACCCGCTCTGCGCGCCGCAGATCCTTCGACCAGACGCTGGCGCTCAGGCCGTACGGCGTGTCGTTCGCTAATTGAACGGCTTCAGCCTCGGTTGTAAATTTCACCAGCGGCAGGACCGGTCCGAAGGTCTCTTCGGTCAGCAGTTTCATTTCCGGTTTCAGGTCGACCACCACGGTGGGCGGGAAGCGCAGCGAGCCAGGTTCGCGGCTGCCGCCAGCCAGGATGCGAGCGCCCTTCTCGACGGCATCTTTGAGCTGATCCTCTATGATTTTGGCCTGGAACTCGACCGTCAGGCAGCCGATATCACTCTCCCCAACCTGCAGCGACTGCTCCAGCGAGGCGGACAGGCGCAGATTTTCGACTATACGCAGCACTTCCGCCAGGAACGAGGTGTAAATGCTTTTCTGGACGTAGCAGCGCTCGATGGAGGTGCAGGACTGCCCGGCGTGTGTGAAAGCCGCCCACACCACCCCGTTGGCGGTCTTTTCGATGTTCACATCTTCGAACACGATGGCAGGATCCTTGCCACCCAGCTCCAGGTCAACCGGGACCAGGTTTTTCGCCGCGGCCTGCAGCACCTGCCTCCCGCCGCGCTGGCTGCCGGTGAAGTGGATCTTATCCGGGCGGCCCTCGACCAGCATCTCACCCACCTGCCTGTCGCCGTACACCACCTGGATGGCAGCGGGGAAGAAACCAGAGCCTTCCAGGATGCTTTCAAGCATCCCTTCAAGAGGGCTGTTCTCGGAGGGCTTGAGGATCACCGCGTTGCCTGCCAGGAAAGCCAGAAGGGAAGGTACCAGTCCCTGGTAGAGCGGGTAGTTCCAGGGCACGATGACCAGCACCACGCCCAGCGGTTCAAAGACCACCTTCGATTTCTTGCCCATCAGCACAAGCGGAGTGTGCACCGTCCTGTCCGCCAGGATGCGCGGCGCAGAGTCGCGGTAGGTGTCGATCAGGTCACAGATTTCGAACAGCTCGGTGCTGAGGGCGTCGAAGCGCGTCTTGCCGGTCTCGCACACCAGGCGTTCGAGCAGCTCTTCCTGGTGAGCGAGCAGGTAATCGCTTATTTTGACCATCTCCAGCACGCGCTGCTGGACTGTGAGGGCTGCCACCTGCAGCTGGACCCGGTGGGCGTCCCGGTAGACCTGCTGGATGCGAGCGCTGTCTGCCTGGGCGACTTCGTATAAGAGCTGGCCGGTGATTGGATTGTTGATGCGCAGATTGTTCAAGTTATCCTCCCAAGTTGGGGCGAAGCATCAGAAGCATATCTGGTTAGGGCGAAGCATCCGCTTGACCACCCAATTATGAACAAACATCCGAAGCGTGCCTGGTAAGGAATAATCGTATCCTTTCAGGCGGATTGTACGGCGGTGATGTTTTTGAGGATCGTGAGGCAAGCAATACTCACTTTACGGAAACCGCTGCAGCCTGATATCAAAGGAACGACTGACCCTCCCCGCGGTAAGTCGCTGCGGTGCCAGAGATCTTCCCTTCTGAAACCAGGTAGAGCTGGTTGAAGCGCTCGCACAGCTCACCGGCCTTGGCATGGCGGAAGAAGATCGGGTCGCCCAGGCGCAGCTGGAGCGGGCCGCGGTATTCCACCGGGGTCTGGACTTCACCGGCGCCCTCGTTTGCCAGCAACTGGCAGCCTTCGGGGAGGTAGGGCCGGGGTAATTTTTCGGCACCAGCGGAACCGGAGGCGATGTAGCCGCCTCCCAGGCAGGTGTAGATATGCTCCCTGGGCTGGCGGGCGATTTCGAGGGCGAAGGCGGCAGCCGGACGGTGTCTGAACTGGCGGTAGCCATCGAAAAGCGTTGGTGAGTAGAATCCCGACCCGACCGTGATTTCTGTCACCCAGGCTTCCAGGCCGGTCGTCTCCACGCTGCCGGTGCCGCCGCCATTGACGAAGTCCAGGCGCTCCGGGCGAGCAGCCTGCACCGACTGCCTGCGCCGTTCTCGCGTCTCGGAAAGCGAGCGGCGTTTCAGCCACGGCACGATGAGGTTATTGAGTGTCTTACCGGGGAGGTGGTCCTGCACACCGGCGAGCTGGGCTTCATAGCCCATCAGTCCCACCAGGCGCACATGGGGTTGCGAGTCGATAAAGGCCGCGATCTCTGCCACCTGCGACGGCCGGTCGACCTGCGAGCGGTAAACGCCGAAGTGCAGCCTGAGAAAATCCATCGACATGTCCACGTCCAGGCACAACGGAAATTCGACCTGCATTTCAGCGCCCAGGCGGCTGAAACGCTCGACGTGCTCACGGCAGTCGACCATCGGGTAGAGGCGTTTACCGCGCTTTAATTCAAGCGCCACCGCCCGAATGTGTGCTTCGTCCCAGAATGGGTAGGCTAACAACAGGTCATCGAAGCCCTGCTGGCTGAGGAAGACGGCCTCCAGCGGGTGATAGGCCATCAGCCCCTGGAACTGTTTACTGGCGGAAAGAATACGCTTAAGCAGCTCGACACAGCGCACGGACTTGGAGGCCACACGGATGCGCCTATCGCCGGCACGCTGCAGGATGGCCTGGATATTCTCGTCGAAATAATCCAGGTCTACATAAGCGAACGGTTTGGGTGTATCCTGAAAAATCCCCTGGTAGTATGCGTAAGTGCGGACAGCAGTGCTCGCAGGCAATTTCCCCTCCGCTAAGATTATAGCAAATCCAGGAGTGGATGCATAGAGGCCTAAAGCGGGAAAGGGGAATGAACATACAGAAGGTTTTTTACAGGCCTGGACAGGCTTATAATTACACGGGAGCACGCGATGAACCAATCAGATCCCCTTCCGTATTGGGCTTTATCCACCGACCAGGCTTGCGCCAGAGCTGAGAGCACTTTGCAAGGTCTGACGCAGGAAAGCGCTGTACAAAAGCTGGCGAAATATGGTCCAAATTCGCTGGCTGCCAAGGCGAAAACAGGTCCTTTGCGGATATTCCTTGGCCAGTTCAAAAGCCCCATCGTATTGATCCTGCTTTTTGCCACCCTGGTATCGCTTTTCGTCCAGGAGTGGGTGGATGCGGTCATCATCTTGGCGATTGTGATCGGCAGCGCCCTGTTGAGTTTTTACCAGGAATACAACGCCAGCCTGGCTGTGCAAAAACTAAAAGCGCAGGTATCGCACAAAGCTCCGGTCCTGCGGGATGGACACAGAACCACTCTCCCGGTGGAGGAAATCGTCCCCGGTGATGTGGTCCTTCTGTCGGCAGGTAGCCTGATACCCGCGGATGGAGTCTTATTAGAAGCCCAGGACTTCTTCGTGAACCAGGCCGTGCTGACCGGTGAGACTTTCCCGGTGGAGAAAAAAGTCGGGACTGCGGCATCCAATTCAGGCCTGACCGAACGCACTAACTGCGTTTTCATGGGCACCAACGTGAGCTCCGGGACCGCGCAGGTGTTGATCATTGAGACGGGGGAGAAAACCGCTTTTGGGCAGATCGCCGGCTCGCTCAACCTGCGTCCCCCAGAAACCGAGTTCGAGCGCGGCGTTCGTCATTTCGGGATGCTGCTGGCAGAGATGATGCTGGTGATGGTGGTGCTGGTGTTTGCCTTCAACGTCTATTTCCATAAACCTGTGCTGGATTCGCTGTTATTTTCCATCGCCCTGGCAGTAGGCCTGACTCCACAGCTGCTGCCGGCCATCATCGGCGTCAACCTGTCCAAAGGCTCCCAAGCGATGGCGAAAGCCGGGGTGATCGTGCGCAGGCTGAATGCGATCGAAAATTTCGGCAGCATGGATGTGCTGTGCACCGATAAGACCGGCACTCTGACAGCCGGTGTGGTCGAACTGAACGGCGCACTCGAATTCGGATGCCAGAAATCTAAGCGGGTTTTTAAGCTGGCATATTTGAATGCCACTCTGCAGACCGGTCTCTCCAATCCTCTCGATGAAGCGATTGCAAAGCAGGGTAACCCGGGTATCGATGGGGTGACCAAGCTGGCCGAGATCCCGTATGACTTCATTCGCAAGCGCCTGTCGGTGATCATCGAGCAAGACGGGCAGGCTCAGATGATCACAAAAGGCGCCTTCAGCAATATCGTTGATGTTTGCAGCCGGATCAGGGATGAAGACAGCATCCAGCCGTTAGACAGCGACCGGATAAAATCGCTGCAGGGATGCTTCGCCGGCTGGAGCGATCAGGGCTTCCGCGTCCTGGGTGTGGCGATCAAAGATGTCCTAATAGGTAAGCCTGTCACGAAATCGGACGAGCAGGATATGGTTTTTGAGGGTTTCCTGCTCTTTTTCGACCCGCCCAAGCCCGGTGTAAAAGAAACCATCACCCAGCTGGCTGAATTGGGTGTGAGCCTGAAGATCATCACCGGTGATAACAAGCTGGTGGCGATGCACACCGCTGAAACCATCGGTTTACACCTGACAGGCGTATTGACCGGCTCGGAATTGAACGACCTGCGAGATGAAGCCCTGTGGAATGCGGTCGAAACCACCGACCTGTTTGCGGAAGTTGATCCCAACCAGAAAGAGCGCATTATCACCGCCGTGCAGAAGCGCGGCCACGTGGTCGGCTACATGGGTGATGGAATCAATGACGCCCCTTCCCTTCACAGCGCTGATGTCGGTATTTCAGTCGATTCGGCGGTCGATGTGGCCAAAGAAGCGGCCGATTTTGTGCTGTTGAGACGTGACCTGGATGTGTTAAGGCAGGGAATTCTGCTGGGGCGTACCACTTTTGCCAACACAATCAAGTATGTCTTCGTAACCACCAGTGCCAACTTCGGAAATATGTTCAGCATGGCCGGCGCCTCGCTGTTCATCCCATTCCTGCCGCTGCTGCCTTTCCAGGTGCTGCTGACGAATTTCCTGTCTGATTTTCCAGCTTTGACCATCGCCAGCGACAACGTCGACCGAGATATGGTGGTGAGGCCGCACCGCTGGGACATCAAGTTCATCCGCCGGTTCATGATTACCTTTGGGTTGGTCAGCTCAGCCTTCGATTACCTGACTTTCGGCCTGCTGCTGCTTGTGTTCAGGGTCTCGCAAGACACCTTCCGATCCGGATGGTTTATCGAATCGGTCATGACCGAGCTGTTGATCATGCTGGTGATCCGAACGCAGCAGCCATTCTATAAAAGCAAGCCCGGCAAAGGTTTATTCTATTCAACCCTGGCTGTCCTGATTATCACCCTGGCTTTACCATTCATACCGGGACTCAATACGCTGCTGGGTTTCACCCCCCTGCCTTTGAGCCTGATGCTGGTATTAATCGGGATCACTGGAATATATGTCCTGATGAATGAAATCGCGAAACGGATTTTCTACCAGCGCTCAAGAATCTAATCATGGCAGCCAGCTCCTCCTCCCGTCCCAATTTCCATCTAGCCGGACGCTACCTGGTGATTTTGATTGTGCTTGGGCTGGCGGTGCATATCTACCTGCCGATGATACCTACGCTGGAGCATTCCTTACAGGTGGTCAAACAGATGGCCATCTGGGCGATGGCGCTGGCATTTATAGCCCAGGCGTTGAGCTACCTGGGTGCCGGATACCTGTTGATGTCGATTATCCAACTCTCTGCGCGCGTCCTGACGATTTTCAAGGCGACTTTGATCGTGCTGGGATCGTACAGTTTTGGAATGGCAACCGGCGGGATGGTGGGGGCAGCGGCTGCGACTTACCGCTGGATTGAGAAAGAAGGTACCCGGTCTGAGGTCGCCAGTATAGCCAGCACTATGCCAGGCTTTTTCAACAGCATCGTGCTCGTACTGGTGTCCTCCGCCGGGATGATCCATTTGCTGGCTGTTCACCAACTCAGCAACCTCCAGGTGTTCGGATTCGCACTGATCTTACTTTCTTTGATTACTGCAACTGTCATACTGGTATGGGGCTACCGGCATCGATCGGCTGTTCTGCAGGTGTCGCACCGCCTGGGTGCGCGCTGGAAGGGATTGCGACGGCGGCCTTATGACCCGGCCAAAACAGATCAATGGCTTGCAGGACTGTTCGAAGCCTGGGAATTGATGATCGAAGGTGGATGGCGAGGGCCGGTCCTGGGGGCGGGGCTGAACGTGTTCTTCGACATGCTGACCCTGTATTTCCTGTTCATTGCCGCCGGGCATCCGGTGAGTCCCGGAGTGCTGTTAGCCGGATATGGACTGCCCCTGCTGCTGGGGAGAGTAGCCTTTTTCATTCCAGGGGGAATCGGCGTGGTGGAAGGGACCATGGTGGCGCTGTACGATGGACTGGGAGTTCCGGATTCGGTGTCGGTGGTAGTGGTACTGACGTACCGCCTGCTGTCTTTCTGGCTGCCGCTGGTGATCGGTTTCTTTCTGATCGGTTATTTGGAGAAGGCAACGATCCAGGATTACGACGCCGATTCGGTTCCCTGATCAAGGTTCATCCAAATTGAAGATTGTCTCGATTCCAATTTCAATACGGCATACCCTCTACAGTGAGCATGGTCAGGGGCGCAAGAACAGGCTCTTTCGACAGGTACTCGAACAGCTCAACCAGATCGTCATCGCGCAGCTTCAACGTTCGCATTTGATCCAGCGTGAACCACCCGGCTCCGAGCGATTCTTGATCCGGCTTATGCTTGGGGACCGAGGAACCGGAGGGATGGGCGATAAACACGACCCTGACCCTGGCAGTGCTGTCAGCTTTGGGGGAATGCTCAATCCGGACGATGCCGTCCAGCTGGATGTTTATGCCGGTCTCTTCGAGTGTTTCTCTCCTGGCTGCTTCCAGAAACGACTCGCCCGGATCGACTCTGCCGGCTGGTAAATGCCAGGGATAGCCATTCCTGGCCTCCTGGACCAGCAGCCAGCGATTTCCCAGGCGCACCGCTACAAGGACGATAAACCAGGTCTGGATAGGTTCATGGGGCATTTATATTCTTCCCTTCGTAGGAGTTATTTTATAAGTAATATGGGTTAATGTAAACCCGGGATCGACACCGGAATCAACCCCGGGATCAACGATCCCGGCTACAGGGATCAACTCCGGGATCAACGATCCCGGCTACAGAGTCTTCTCCCGGCTACAGAGTCTTCTCCCGGCTACAGAGTCCTCTCCCGGCTACAGAGTCCTCTCCCGGCTACAAGGATCTCTCCCGGCTATTGCCCATCTTTCATTACCAACGTCACCGGGCAGTGGTCGGAGCCGAGCACCTCATCGTGGATGACCACATCCTGCACCTGCGGTACCAATGAAGGTGAGATCAAGAAATAATCCAGCC
>Ga0154795_1073_pt2 | contig 12990 bp, 10 predicted proteins | sample Rifle2008BG16ft_FD_105803 | JGI IMG/M metagenome (GOLD analysis project Ga0154795, IMG submission 105803) | Chloroflexi bacterium RBG_16_54_18 | reverse complement strand
CGCTTCGACGAAGGCTACGGCTTGAACATCGAAGCCCTCGATACACTGTACAGTGAAGGTGTGCGCCTGGTGATCACCGTGGACTGCGGCATCCGCTCGGTCGATGAAGCCGAACACGCCCGCCGCATCGGGCTCGACCTGGTCATCACCGACCACCACCACCCGCACGAGCAGCTGCCGCTGGCGGTGGCAGTCATCAACCCGAAGCAGCCCGGCGAGAGCTACCCTGAGCATGAGCTGTCTGGCGTCGGGCTGGCCTACAAGCTGGCCTGCGCCCTCATCCTCGAAATTACCGGTGTGGAAGAGCCGCTGCACATCCCCACTCCCGCCGAATACCTGGACCTGGTGGCGCTGGGCACCGTCTCAGACATGGTGCCGCTGAAAGGCGAGAACCGCCACCTGGTGCGGCGCGGGCTGGAATACCTGAACCACCCCCACCGCCAGGGCATCTCGTCCCTGATCGGCGCTTCCGGCATCACCTCCGGCAAAATCACCGCCACCGACATCGGCTTCGTGCTCGGGCCGCGCCTGAACGCCGCCGGGCGTTTAGAATCCGCCCTGGACGCCCTCGAGCTGCTCACCACGCAGGATGTATCCCGGGCCGCCCATCTGGCGCAGCAGCTGGACAACCAGAACCGTGAGCGCCAGCAGATCATGCGCCGCATCTCCAGCCAGGCCGAGCAGATGGTGCTGGAAAAAGACCCGCAGGCCCTGCTGCTGTTCGCCGCTCACCCCAGCTTCAACCCGGGGGTGGTCGGCTTGGCCGCCTCACGCCTGCTGGAGCAGTTCTACCGCCCCTCCATCGTCGCCTATGAAGGTGAAGAATTCACGCGCGCTTCCTGCCGCAGCATCCCCGAATTCCATATCACAGATGCCCTCGACCAGGTCTCCGATCTGCTCGTCCACCACGGCGGGCATGCCGCCGCGGCCGGCTTCACGGTCTTGAACAAGGACGTACCACAGCTGGTCGAGAGGCTCCAGCACATCGCCGAGGAAAAGCTGGCTGGGCTGGATCTGCGCCCGGTCCTGAAAGCCGATCTCGACATCCCCCTCTCCGAGCTGCACCCCGACCTGCTGAAAGAGCTGGCCTGGCTGCAGCCGACTGGCCAGGGCAACCCAGAAGCCCTCTTCGTATCCCGCGGCCTGCGCGTCGTGCGCTGTAAATCCGTCGGCAAGGACAGCTCCCACATGCGCCTGACCGTCAGCGATGGCTACATCACCTACGATGCCATCGCCTTCCGCCAGGGGCACTGGATCACGCAGATGCCGCCGCGCGTGGACCTGGCCTACACCTTTGAGCTCAACGAATATAATGGGAATTTCAGCCTGCAGCTGAACGTGCGCGACCTGAAGCCCTCCGGTAAGGCGGATTGATGCTCACTCAATCGATAAAGCGGTACTTGAGCAGCGTCCACACCGCCGCAAATGCGTCCTTCAAGCCAATTTTCTTGCCTTCCTCATAATCACGCGGGTTGAAGCTGATCGCTACTTCATACAATCGCACTTTGCGCTTCAATATTTTGGCAGTGAATTCCGGCTCGAAATCGAAGCGGCGCGACTTGATCTTCATCCCCTGCACCACCTCGCGCCGGAAGACCTTGTAGCCGGTCTCCATGTCCGTCAGGATGTTGTTATACAGGACGTTGGTCATCAGTGTGAGCACTTTATTCGCCACCATGTGCCAGTACATCACCGGTCGCCGTGGCCCTCCCAGGAAGCGCGAGCCGTACACCACGTCGGCAATTCCTTCTTCGATCGGGGCGAGCAGGCGCGGGATATCACGCGGGTCGTACTCCAGGTCCGCGTCCTGGATCAGCAGGACTTCGCCCTGGGCAGCCTGGATTCCGGTGACCACCGCCGCCCCTTTTCCCCGGTTGCTCTCGTGCAGGATCACCCGCACCTGCCCCTTGCCATCCAGCGAGTTTAATACCTGGCGTGTGCCGTCTTGCGAGCCGTCGTCGATCACGATGATCTCATCGGCGATGCCGGTGGCCTGCACCCTGCGCAGGATTTCCTCGATCGTTTCTTTTTCGTTATAAGCGGGAATGATCACACTGATCTTCATTCTTCGATTATACCCAAAGTGCTGCCAGTCAACATCGATTATAATTTCCTGAAAATCAGCACCATTTTGTGAGATTCATCTAGCACGATCCCGCGAGAGAAGAGCATGGACGCAAACCGAGAAAACAAATCCTTTCACTCCGCAAAAAATGACGGCCAAGTTGAGCCATTCGTCCCGCCTCCGGTCAACCGCATGGAAGACACCGGGCTTTCTGGACTGTGGCTCCAGGATTTGACGCTTAAGATACTGTATTACCTGGGTTATCTCACCGGTTTTAAAATCGCCGAGCAGCTCTCGCTGCCTTTCACCGGTGTGGTCGACCAGATTTTGGAAGTGATGAAGCGCGAAAAACTGGTCGAAATCAAGACTGCCCAGCAAATGGGGTTGGGAGAAGGCACCTATGTTTACGGCATCACGCACCTGGGAATCGAACGCGCCCGGGAAGCCCTGGAGCGCAGCCAGTATGCCGGTCCGGCGCCGGTGCCGCTGGAAGACTACTGCACAGCCATCCTGGCGCAGAGCCGTAAGCGGATGATCGTCTCGGACAGCGAGCTGCGTAAGGCACTGCAGGGTATGGTGCTGCCGGAGACTTCCTTCGAGCGCATTGGTCCAGCTGTGAATTCCGGGACTTCCATATTTCTCTACGGGCCGCCAGGAAATGGGAAAACCACCATCGCGCGTGCCATTGGAAATATGACCCTGGATGAAAGCATCTTCATCCCATACGCACTGTATATCGATGGGCTGGTGGTTAAATTATTCGACACTGTCAACCACCAGCTGGTTCCCGAAGATATGGACGCCGGTAATGTCACGGGCCAGCTGCGCGGGGCCAGCCGCAGGGATTTGCGCTGGAAACGCATCAGCCGGCCGTTCATCATGACCGGCGGCGAGCTCACCCTGGCCGGGTTAGACCTGGTATTCGACGATGTCAACAAGTATTACGAAGCCCCCCTGCAGGTGAAAGCCAACGGCGGCATCCTGCTGATCGACGATTTCGGCCGCCAGCTCGTCCGTCCCAGGGACCTGTTGAACCGCTGGATCGTGCCGCTCGAAAACCGCATCGATTACATGACGCTGCATACCGGCAGGAAAGTCGAAGTACCGTTCGATGTGCTGGTGATCTTCTCCACCAACCTGCCTCCCAAGGACCTGGTAGACGAAGCCTTCTTGCGCCGGCTGCGTCATAAGATCGACATCACCGATCCTACATACGAAGAATACCGCGAGATTTTCAGGCAGGTGTCAGCAGCCAAGGGCGTCAATTACAGCGATGCCGGTCTGGCATACCTGCTGCAGGAGTGGTATATCCGCCGCAACCGCAAGCTGCGCGGCTCGCATCCGCGTGATATCTGCGAGCAAATCCTGGATATCGCCCACTACCTGGATGTCGAGCCGGACATGAGCAACGAGATGATCGACCGCGCTGGCAGGGCCTTCTTCGTGGATCTTTAAGGATTCAAATGCTGCTGAGTGACCTGCCCAAGCCGGCCATCATCGCACATCGAGGCGCCAGCGCCTACGCCCCGGAGAACACCCTGGCCTCCTTCGAGCTGGCTTTGCGCCAGGGAGCCGATGCCGTCGAGCTGGACGCCAAGCTGACTCAAGACGGGCATATCGTGGTGATCCACGACCAGTCGGTCGAACGCACCACCATGCACAGCGGCTGGGTGCGGGACCTGTCCCTGGCTCAGCTGCGCAAGATGGATGCCGGCAGCCACTTTGACATCGCCTTCGCCGGTGAGACGATCCCCACCCTGGATGAAGTATTCAAAGCCGTCGGTAAGCTGACATACACCAACGTCGAATTTACCAACCTTCTCTCCCCCCTGGACAATCTGCCGCAGAAAACAGCTGCGCTGGTCAAACGCCACAAAATCATCCAGCGGGTGTGGTTCTCATCTTTCAATCCGGTCGCCCTGCTGCGCATCCACCGCCAGCTGCCTGACTCTCCGCTTGGTTTGCTTGCCTGGCCGGGAGCCGCCGGCTGGTGGGCGCGTTCACCTCTCGGCCGCCTGGTCCCATATCACAGCCTGCACATCGCCTCGAAGGATGCCAAACCCGGGATAATCAAGCGCATGCATCGTGACCAGCGCAAAGTATTCGTGTATACCGTCAATTTCGAAAACGATATGCTGCGCTTATTTGAGATGGGCGTCGATGGGATTTTTACAGATGATCCCCTGCTTGCCCGAAGAGTGCTGAATGGGGTAGGCCAGAAAATCCGCGATTCGAAAGAATCCTAAATAATAGATGGTTCTTGAAAGGTGGCCAGCCAGATGATGTCCTCTTCAACGCAGCTGGTTGAGTTCGAAAAATGGTAGCCGAATTTACGCCTGATGAAATCATGGTCACCTGCATGGCGCGCCAGGTGCACGATGGAGAAATCGTTGCGCAGGGCTTGGCGACTCCCCTGGTGGCAGCCGCTTACCTGATGGCGCGCCATACTCACGCTCCCAACCTGTATTTCGCCTCTGCCATCGGCCAGGGGGTATGCCGGCAGCCGGCGCCTCTCAGCCTCACTTATATCGAAAAGCTGTGGCTGGACCGCTCCCTGTGCAACATCGGCTTCGTCCGCATCGCCGCCGACGTTCTACCGCGCCTGCGCCCAATGGAATTTTTCCGCCCGGCTCAAATCGACATGCACGGAAATACCAACAACCTGGCATTCGGAAAGGATTACTCACACCCTCGCCTGCGCCTGCCTGGTGCTGGCGGCATCCCCGATGTGACCACCTTCATCAGCGACATTCATTTGTATGTACCCCGCCATTCTCGGGTGACATTCGTGCCGCGCTTGGATTTTCTGTCCGGCATGGGTTACAATCCTGCCAGGAAATCAGGCCAGGGCCCGCGCTATCTCGTTACCGATTTGGGACAATTCGATTTTATTTCCGAAGCAGGGGATGACCTGCCGCGCATGAGACTCACCAGCTATCACCCGGGTGTGACGATATCTCAGGTGCAGGCGCGCACAGGTTTCGAATTATTGATCGCCGCCGAGGTCGCCGAAACCCCTCCGCCTTCATCCTACGAGCTGGAGCTTCTGCGCACGGAGATTGACCCCCTTGGAATTCGACGCCTGGAATCGCTGAGCGGTGCAGAACGCAGGGAATTGCTGCACGACATTCTCCGGCATGAGAAAGTATCTCCAGGATAGCAAGATCTTCAGAATTACGATGAATCACCTCCCTGGCGCACATTTCTCAAAATTCACCGCCCTGCTGGTTGTAGTGCTGTTTCTGCTCGCTCCACTGAGCCCTGCCAAAGCAGTAAATCCTGTCAGTCCCCTCCCTTTATCCCTTCCTCAAGCCAGCTCACTGCTCGAGCGCATGACCCCCGAAGAGCGCATAGGACAGCTGTTCCTGGTTTCTTTCCAGGGGACCGACGTGGGATCCGATTCGGTGATCGACCAGCTGGTCACTCGCTATCATGTGGGAGGCGTCGTCCTCCTGGCAGCGAATGACAATTTCGTCTATTCAGGCAATACCTCTACCGACACGGTGGACCAGCTGTATGCCATGGTCCGCCAGATCCAGCAAACGGAGTGGAGCGCCTCGCGTGCCAGGCAGACGGATCCCAACTCCGGTGAGGAGTTTTTACCCCAATTCATCCCGCTCTTCATCGCGACTTCACAAGAAGGGAATGGACTGCCTTACGATCAAATCCTGAACGGTCTGACCTCTTTGCCGAATGCCATGTCGTTGGGAGCGACCTGGATTCCATCCCTCTCCGAGCAGATCGGTGCGGTACTCGGCAAAGAGCTCTCTATCCTCGGCATCAACTTGCTTTTGGGTCCTTCCCTGGATGTATTAAAAACTCCTCAATTCAAGACCTCGAACAACCTGGGGGCACGCACTTTTGGTGGAGATCCGTTCTGGGTGGCGGAGATGGGACGCGCCTACATTCGCGGCGTCCATTCCGGCAGTGGTGGGCGGCTCGCCGTGGTTTCGAAGCACTTTCCGGGTCACGGCAGCTCCGACCGCCTGCCCGAAGAAGAGGTAGCCACCGTCCCCAAATCACTCGACCAGCTGGAGTCAATCGATCTGGCGCCCTTCTACTCAGTGACAGGAAACGCCGCGACGCCTGAAGAAACAACCGACGCGCTCCTGGTTTCGCACATTCGTTACCAGGGCTTGCAGGGTAATATCCGGGCCACGACCCGACCGGTCAGCCTGGATCCACAGGCGTTAAGCCTGCTGATGGAGCTCGAGCCGCTGGATACCTGGCGCCAGAGAGGCGGTGTGATGGTCAGCGACGACCTGGGCAACCAGGCCATCCGGCGGTTCTACGATCTGACCAGCCAGACTTTCGATCCACGCAGGGTGGCTGTAAGCGCATTCCTGGCTGGGAATGACCTGCTGTATTTTTCGAATTTTTCATCCAGTACCGAAACCGATCCTTTCACCTCTGCCACCCGCACCCTGGAATTTTTTACCCAAAAATACCGCGAAGACCCCTCCTTCGCAGGCCGAGTCGACCAGTCGGTCCTGCGCATCCTGAATCTCAAACAGCGGTTGTATACCAATTTCACTCTGGGTAATGTCCTGTCAAATCCTGGTTCTTTAAACGAGCTCAATAACTCGAGCAGCGTGACTTTTGATGTCGCCAGGGATTCATCGACATTAATCAGTCCCAGCCAGCAGGAATTGGATGTAATTATTCCAGATCCACCCAATTTGAACGACCGGATCGTATTTATCAGCGATGTACGCAGCAGCCAGCAGTGTAGCATCTGCCCTCCGCTGGATTTGCTTGGAAAAACTACGCTCCAGGATGCGATTATTCGCCTGTATGGTCCACAGGCAGGCGGGCAGGTATCATCGAGCATGATGACCTCTTATTCCCTGGAAGAATTGGAATCCATGCTGGATGGGAGATCAACCGATCTCCCGCTTGAGAATGATCTTATACGCAGCAACTGGATTATCTTCGGGATGCTTTCTGCGCGCACCGATATTCCATCTTTCCAGACACTCGAGCGTTTCCTGAATGAAAGACCTGAGCTTTTCCTGCAAAAAAGGCTGATAGTGTTCGCCTTCTGCGAGCCCTATTTCCTGGACGCGACTAATATCTCGAAACTGACAGCCTATTATGGGATGTATGATGTTTCGCCATCATTCATCGATGTGGCTGCTTACCTGCTGTTCCGTGAGCTGCCGCCTGCGGGAGCTTTACCTGTCTCCGTTCCGGGGGTGGACTACAACCTGAATGAAGCCCTGTTCCCCGATCCCGATCAGATAATCCCCCTGCAGCTGGATCTACCTGAGACTGCCATACCAGAAACAACCGGGACCCCCGAAACAGAGCCAACTCCTCAATTCAATATCGGTGACAAGATACCCATCCGAACAGGGGTGATTTTCGATCACAACGGCCACCCTGTTCCCGATGGCACCCCGGTCACATTTGTGATGACCACCGGCGTTGAAGCCAACATCGTCCGCCAGGAAGCAACCACGTTGGAAGGTGTGGCTCATACCCAGTTCCTGGTTGCCAACGGCGGCACAATAGAAATCTACGCCGAAAGCGAGAGGGCGCGATCGACAAGCCTTACTTTCGACATACCACTGCCTCCCGGCGAAGTCATCCCGGAAACACCTACCAGCACGCCAACATCGACTCCTGAACCCACCTTTACTCCGCTGCCTCCCACACCAACTCCTGTTCCGGTCATCGAGCCACCCCGCACGGAGCTCGGGCTGGTCGAATGGATTCTGGCGGTACTGTTGTCTTCCATCCTGGCTTTTGCAGCATACCGTTTCGCCGCCCTGCTGGGGCAGATCCGCTGGGGAATCCGGGCTGGTTTTCTGGCGTTAATTGGTGGACTGGTAGCTTATTCGTATCTGGCTCTCAAGATGCCCGGCAGCCAGTTCTTCCTCGATTGGTCGCTGGTCCTGAGCGCCACTTTATATGCATTAATTGGATCAGTTTTGGGTATTCTCGCGACGATCGGATGGCGGTACTTTCACGAGACTGCCAGACAAAACAGCATTAAAAAGGTCTTGCCAACACCTGAATCAACGCATCAGGGTGAAGATCAGGCTCAAGAACAAGAGCCCTCCGGTAATCCAGAATAAAGTCCTCTCAACACGGGAAGAGACCAGATCGACCAGGGTCGGACCAGGCAGTGCCGCTCGCGGTCGAGTGGTAGGATCCCAGTCTCCGAGCAAAGCCTGGCGGAAAGCCTCCACATCCCCCGGACGCTCATCCGGATGCAGGCTCATCCCCCACAGGATAGCGCGCTCTGTCCTTAAACTGACATCTGGATTGTATTCGTGAAGCGGCAGCAGCGCGCCTGGATTCAAGAATAATTCCCTGGCTTCGGGCGGCGGGTGATTGGTGAGTAGATGATACAAAGTAGCAGAAAAAGCATACACGTCGCTGCGCGCGTCGGTGTGACCGGTATCTCCCCCATATTGCTCCAATGGTGTGTAAAGAGCGGTCCCGCGCCCTTGCAGTACCGTAATCGTGACTTCATTTGATGCCAGGATTTTTACCAATCCGAAATCAACCAATTTCAACAAGCCGCTGGGAGTTATTTTTAGATTGCTGGGTTTGATATCGCGGTGCAGGATCGGTGGATCCTGGCTGTGCATATAAGTTAATGCATCCGCGAGCTGGTTTGCCCAGCTTAAAATCACCCTTTCCGAGAGATATTCCCCTTTTCGACGTGCTTCATTCATCAGGGTTCTTAAATCCTTACCAGGAACGAAATCCATCACCAGATAATCGCGCCCGCCCGACGAGAAGTAGTCGGAAACTTTTGGCAGGTTGGGGTGATCGAGGCGCGCCAGCACAGTGGCTTCGCGAGAGAACTGCTCACGAGCCTGTTTAAGCAGATCGCCAGGCAAACTGCGATCGTGCTCAACCTCCTTGAGAGCGCAGGCACGGCCTTCCAGGCGCAGATCATCCGCCAGGTAGATGGATCCCATCCCGCCCTGGCCTATGATCCGGCTGATACGGTAGCGGCCGCGTAAAATCTCTCCTGCTCTGAGTGGTGTTGGCATCAGGTATGCGGTTTTCTAATTACATTACTTACTACTGTGGATCGCCGCATGGCGATCGTAACTCGGCGTTTTGTGATATTATACCCGTTGAGGCTTTCTGTCATGGATAATTTCTCCGAAGAAGCGGCGATGTTGATCGCGCAAACCGGGCCCCTGGATGGAAGGCGCTGGCCGCTTCACAGGAGCCTGCTGGTAGGACGAGATGCAACCTGTGATATTATCGTCGCTGACCGGCAGGTTTCTCGCTACCATGCTCGATTCAATATTTCACCTGAAAGAATCATACTGGAAGACCTGAGCAGCAAAAACGGGACGCACGTCAACGGGCAGCGCATCCTGGATGACGTCACCCTGCAAGACGGTGATGTTATTCAAATTGCACTTGCTCAGAAGTTTGTATACGTGAGCTCCGATTCCACCCTGCCGCTTGAAATCCACGAAGGGGTGAATACATTCACAGACTCCGAGGCTCAGGCAGGGCAAATGATAAACGGGCGGCTGCGCCTGGATAAGCGCTCGCACAGGGTATGGATCAACGATGTGGAGGTGATTCCGCATCTCTCGGTCTCACAGTTCCGACTGCTCGAGCTGCTGTTTGAAAAACAGGGACAGGTCGTCCCACGCAGTGACCTGGTATTGGTGGTGTGGGGAAAAGAGCAGGCTTACGATATATCTGAGCAGGCCCTCGATGCCCTGGTCCGCAGGCTGCGTGATCGCATTGCCAGCATCGATCCACAGCATTCCTATATCACTACTGTTCGAGGACACGGCTTAAGACTCGACAATCCCCCTGTCCGGCTTGAATAACCGCAGACCCCATCACTCATGAGAACGGGGAAAATTCTCAGGCTTCCCGCATCTTCTTCGTCATCGCAAACCGCAGCGCCTGCCGGTTCGCCGCCTGCACACGCTCAGAGAATTCCGGGTCATTCCCCGATTGGGTCTGCACGGCGATGTTGGCCAGCAGCTCCAGGAGTTCTTGTGTGATGTATTCGTCATTCGATTCCAGAAAGCTCTGACGTGAAGCATCATCCTCCATATCCAGATATTCTTCTATTAGAGCCAGTTCAGGTGGGGCACTCATCTGCTGGATGATCTCCACGATCCGGCCCAGCTTTGATGAGCGCTCCAGGTCACCTGTCCTGCGTGCTTCTTCCAGGGAGCCATTCAGCTCCTGGATAAAAAACTCGTCAATACGTCCCACATTACTCTCTATGGATTTTTCCAGGTCGCCGGCTTTTACCAATTCGTCAATCAGGCTCACCGCTTCTCGCTTCCGGAGGGCTGCCTGCTGGTCGACCTCCTGGGTCAGCTCCAGCAGCTTTGTTCGAACCTCTACCAGCCGGTTCCGGCCATCCCCGCGCGCTCGATCGATCCTCTCGCTTAACAGCTGGAAGAAACTATAATCCATCACCGGCCGCGCCAGGCTGACCAGCACACTTAGCCGCATGTCAGTCGGTGATTTCAACAGTAAATCCAGCACTTTCTCGCGTGTTACGTCCTTCCCCATTGCACGCAGCTCTTCGATCACTCTCTGCACTTCCTGGGTTTGTTCAGATAATTTCTGCCCATAGGTGGTGACAGGCATCAGCGAATTCTGCAGCTCAGCCAGCCGGCGTGCCGACTCCTGGTCTCCACTGGCTGCCGCTGCTTCCATCAACCTGCTCAGAATGGCGAAAAATTCCGCATCGATCATCTGGTCTTCTTGCCTGGCAAGCTCCAGGCGAGCAGCCTCGTCTGCAACACCCGCCAATCTACGAATCAGGTTCAAACGGTTCTGTTGAGACTGGATCATCTCCTTGGTGATTCCTTCTTTCTCCAGTACGCGCTCCACCATGCTTGGCAAAGTAAGTGTAGCCTGTGGATTGAGCAGGTAACCTTTTCTTTTTTCCTGCGGGAGCTTATTGATCACCTGGTTGATGAAACCACCGATCAGGCGCTCCTGCTCGTTGCGGGGCAGGTTTAGCTCAGGGGGTACATAGGTAAGTAATAACTCTTTATCCGGGTCGTGATAGACGAGCGGTGTTGCCAGGGTTCCCTGATAACCGCATACGGGGCACTGGACAATATTAAAGGCGCCGGAAAGGAAACGCTGCTTGGCGGTGGAATCCTGGTTTACGTCGAATAACTGGTCGATATCAGCCGTAATCGGGCTGCGGCAATTCGGACAGCTTACCTGAGTTCTTGGCATTATTGGCTCCGCGTGGATAATTCCATGTTTTTATTTAGTTTCTTCTCTTGGTAAAGCAAAACACAACCTCGCCCCATCACCCGGCCTTGGATCGACCCAAATCTGTCCTCCATGTGCCTCAACCACCGCACGTGCCAGATACAGGCCCAATCCTGCGCCTTTGGTAGTCCGGGAGGTTTCTGAAGCGCGATAAAAACGATCGAAAACATAAGGGATATCACCGGTCGCGATTCCTGGCCCCTGGTCCTTGACACAAACAACAACCTGCCGGGGATGGATCTGTCCGCTGATCCTGATTTCACCGCCCACCGGCGAATACTTGATCGCATTGGATATCAAATTCGACAGCACTTGCGCCAGGCGGTCTTCGTCGCCGATTATGACCGGGAAATTAGCCGGGAAATCGAGGATAAACGAATGAATTTCTGATTGGCTCTTGAAGCGCTCGGCAATCCGCCTGGCCATCACGTCGACGGCTACATCCGACTTGTTGATCGAAAGTGCCCCCGCCTGCAGCCGGCTGGCATCCAGCAAATTTTCTATCAAACCCGTCAGCCGGTCTGCTTCTTCTTCGATTACCTCCAGGCTGTCCTGGATGATCTCTCGATCCCAGTTGGCATCGTCCCGGCGTAAGGTGCTGACGTAACCTTTTATCAAAGCCACCGGTGTTTTCAGCTCGTGGCTGATCACTGAAATGAAAGTGGTTTTAAGCTCCTCGGCTTCCCGGAAGCGGGTGATATCGCGCACCAGCGCAATGATATTCAAAAGGCTGCCTTCGGTCGAGAGCAATGGAGAATAAGTAATTCCTACCGGCAGGGGTGCCAGACCCGGACGTTCAAGATCTCCTTCAACGTACAGCGTGGCATGCGGGGTGAGTGGCCAGCCGCCAGCTTCCGCATCCTGCAGGTTCGTACCTTCCTTCTGTTTCGTCCAGCGGATCAGCGAGTCGTGGGAATGCCCGCGCACCTGCTCCAGCGGCACGGCTAACATCCTGGCGAAGGCCGGGTTGCAGTGCTGCACCTTGTGATCAGCCTCCAGGATCAGGATCCCATCGGCTACCGCATCCAGCATGGCCAACAAACGCTGTTCTTCATACTTGACACGGGTGTACAGCTGGGCATTGCTCACTGCAATGGCTGCCTGGTCTGCGAAGCTCTGCAGCAGGGAGGTATCGTTGGTCGAAAAGACCCCCTGGTAGTTGCGGAAGATGAACAGCACACCGATGACCTGCTTGCGAGCGATCAACGGCAAAGCCACGCCTGTCAGCAGGCCCAGGCTGGCAGCACGGATGTAATTCTGGAGCAGGCGGTTTATCTCCCGCAGCTCAATATAACCCGGCTCCTCTACTTCGGGGATCGTGGAGAGCAGCGGCTCCAGCTGCCTCAAAAAGGCTGGTGGAATTCCCTGGTACACCGCCACTTTCCACCCTCCGGGAGCTTCCCTCAGCGCCACCAACCCCGCCTGCCCTGCCAGCATCTCCATAGAGATACTCAAGATGCGCGCCAGCAGTTTCTCGAGGTCCAGCTCCTGGGTGATGGCGCGCGAAATCTCGAGCAGATAATCCCGCTGGCGGACGCGGAAATCAGGCAGCAATGGGATGAACTCCATTAAATGACGGCTCTATGCCTCGCTCGCTGACGGATATTGCTTCCTCGAACATCTCCATCGCCTCGTCCGCCTCGCTGCGGCTGACGCTCAACGGCGGGGCTATACGGATCGTGCTT
>Ga0154795_1091_pt2 | contig 13038 bp, 9 predicted proteins | sample Rifle2008BG16ft_FD_105803 | JGI IMG/M metagenome (GOLD analysis project Ga0154795, IMG submission 105803) | Chloroflexi bacterium RBG_16_54_18 | reverse complement strand
TCTGAGATGAGCTGCGCCATACGCGGTTTGAAGAATTTTCGCCAGTGTGCCGGGGAGATCAGCATTCCATTCTGGGCGCCAACATCGTCCCCCAGCCAGATCATGTCCACGCCCAGCTCCACCAGTCTGCGTGCAGCTGCCAGGTGATAGCGGTATGGAAATTCCAGGATCTGGTCTGCCAGCTCCGGATTCAGGATGAAATCCCCCAATAACCTTTCATACCCCCGCAATGCCCAGGCGCATTCGAAGATCGTGGTGACTGTCACTCCCACCAGCCAGTATTCGTCCTTGAATTCTCCCACCACGCGTTCCGCATCGCTGTACAGCTCCGGGCGGGTGGGGTCTGGAGGCCGGTATGAGTTCACCGCCTGTTCATCAGCCAGTGGGTGATGTGCGATCTCGGTGTACCGCCCTTTGCCGATGGGTGTTTCATAGGCGGTTGATTTCCACCCGATTCCCCATTCATCGACATAATCCCCGGCTTGCTGGTAGTATGAGTTGGCCCATCCGACCGAGGTGAGCAGCATGTCTTCGCCCAGCAGGCGTTCGAGGATGTAGGTGTTCCCACCTCCATGCGGGTTGTGCTGTTCCTGTGGGTCGAGTACCAGCTCGGTGCACAATCTCTCGGCAAATTCTGGCGTGAAACTGATCTGCATCGGGCAGCGATCTGGGCTCTCGTGGTTCAAAGCCAGCCAAACACGATCGCGGTGTTTCATGGATGGGCGGTCCTGGATTTAACTCTTGTTTCACCACGGAAAGAATGACGGCACTCCACGCTCAGACAGGCAGGAGCTCGGATAGCCGCTCCGCTTCGACTGGGGAGTGCTGTTCGTATAAATAACAGGAGGCTGCCTGGAACTCTGATATGCGAAAGAGCGGGGGGGCAAATTTGCACTTCTCCATGGCGAACGGGCAGCGTGCGTAGAATTTGCAGCCAGGACTGCGGTCTTCGGTCTCGGACTCCTGTGCTTTGATCTCAGTCGCTCCCCAGCGGCGGTTTATATCCGGCCAGGGAATCGAGTCGATCAGCAGTTTGGTATAGGGATGTTGGGGACTCTTGATCACCGTATCAATGTCACCTGCTTCCATGACCGCGCCGTGATATAGGACGATGATCGAACGGGCGATGTGGTAGGCAGTAGTCAGGTCGTGGGTGATATAGATAATCGTAACCCCGTAATCACTCTGCAGGCTGCGCAGGGTTTCAAGGATGTTGGCGCGCAGCGAGGCATCGACCATCGAAACTGGCTCGTCTGCAACCAGCAAACGTGGTTGAAGCAGCAGGGCGCGTGCGACATTGATCCTCTGGCGCTGTCCTCCGGATAACTGGTGCGGAAAGCGCCCCAGGATATCCTGCGGGTGCAGACCCACAGCCCTCAGGGATTCGACCATGCGGTCGCGCGCTTCACTCTTGGATTTGGCGAGTTTGAATTTCTTAATAGGGACAGTCAGCAGGTGGTCTACAGTATAAAAAGGATTGAAAACCGAAAACGGGTCCTGGAATACTGCCTGTACTTCCCTGCGAAAGCGAATCTTCTCTTCACCCTTCAGGGTATTGATATCCTGGCCGTGATATAGAATCTGGCCGGAGGTAGGTGGGATAAAACCGAGCAGCAGCATGGCCAGGGTGGTTTTACCGCTGCCGCTTTCACCCGCTACCGTGACAATCGTCGGCTGGTCCTCCTTTAATTTCAAATAAAGGTTGCTCAAGGCTACCGTCGAGGTCTGAGAGATCAACCCCCGGGAGTAGACTTTTGATACGTTGTTGAATTCTAATAGCTCTGGCATGGTCAGTTGGCTTCAGAATATAGGTGGCAGGATACTTCTCTCCCGTCGGTGAGCGGGATCAAGTCCGGGCGAACCGATTGGCATATTTCCATCATGTGCTCGCAGCGTGGGTGAAATGCGCATCCTCTGGGTAATCTGAGCAGAGCTGGGGCCATCCCCGGGATGCCCTGGAAGATACCCTTGTTATCCAGGTTGGGCAGGCTTTTGATCAACGCCTGGGCGTACGGGTGCTTGGGATCTGTGAACATCTCGCGAACATGGCTAACTTCCATCAGGCGTCCGGCGTACATGACCGCCACTTTGTCGACAAACTGCGCCATAAGTCCCATGTCGTGCCCGATTAAGATCACTGCTGCACCGATCTTGTCCTGCACACGGTCGATCGTTTCCATTACCTGGCGTTGGGTGACCACATCCAGTGCGCTGGTGGGTTCGTCGGCAATGATCATTTGAGGTTTGAGCAGGACTCCGATGGCGATGCACACCCGCTGTTTCATGCCGCCGCTCAGCTCATGAGCGTACATACGGAACACGCTGCGTTTCAAGTCGACCGATTCGAGCGTCTGAAGGCACAATTCTTCCATTTCGCTTCCGGAGATCGAATGGTTATGAGCGCGGATGGCGTCCACCATTTGCGCGCCGATTCGCATCACCGGATTTAACGAGTTCATCGCTCCTTGAGGGATGTAGGAAATCTTGCTCAGGCGAGCCTTGAGCATTTCATCATCCGAAAGAGCTGTAAGGTCCGTACCTCCCACGATCACTTGCCCGCCTTCAATGCGGCCCGGCGGTTTGATCATGCGCATCATGGCCAGCGCCATGGTGCTTTTACCCGAGCCGGATTCCCCGACCAGCCCCAGTTTTTCGCCGGGTTCCAGGCTCAGGCTGACCCCATCCAGGGCGCGCGCTCTACCGGAGTCGGTATAGTAAGAGACCTGCAGGTTGATGATTTTCATTATGGGCGTCATGGATTGACCTTACTCTGTGCGCCTGACACGCGGGTTGGCCAGCTCGTCAAGACCCATGTTGATCAACGCCAGCGAGCTCAAGATCAACACCATCGCGACTGCGGGAGCCAGCGGCCACCACCACCAGCCGTTGAAAAATGCACCTTGGGTCTGGGCAGCCCAGATCGTATTACCCAGCAGCGGCTCACGCAGCGGTCCCAATCCGACCACGGCCAGGTAAAATGAAGCGAAAACAGCAGAAAAAACCTGCCCGACGAAAGCTGCCGCGATAAACGGCAGCAGGTTTGGCAGCATTTCTCCAAAGATGATACCTCCGTCTCCCAATCCAGACAGCTTCGCAACCGAGACAAACTGCCTTTCTTTCATCGAGAGCACCTGCGAGCGGATTACCAGCGTCGGTCCCATCCAGGATAGCAGTACGACGATGAGCGCCATGGTGTAAATCGTGACACTGCGTTTATCCAGCGAGCCGGCGATCACCACCTGGATCAGGAAAACAGGTATGGGAGTAAGAACCTGGCACACCCCCTTGATGCCGCCGTCGATCAGACCACCGAAATAGGCCGAGGTAAATCCTAACACTACACCAATGAATGTTCCTATTGCTCCTGCCAGTACACCGATCAATGCGGTCTGCCACATTCCAACCACCATAGCAGCGTACAGGTCGCGGCCGAAGAAATCCGTTCCGAACGGGTACTCAAGGCTGGGCGGCTGGCGCGCTTTGGCAGACAGTGGATATGCATCTTTGGTGTCGAGCGTCAGAAAACCAATCACCGTGAAAGCCACCAGGCCTAGAATGATGAACAGGCCAACCACCAGGCTGATATTTCTGCGAAGATATCTGAACAGTAAGGTCAGCCGGCTGGGCTGCTGAAATTCTGAGAGGGTTATCGTAGCGCTGGTCATATCGATTAGCCTTTACGGATGCGCGGGTCAATTAGTGGGTATAAAAGCTCGACCATGACCATCAGCGAAGCTACAGCGATGGTGATAAACAGGACGATTCCATAAATCGCCAGGAAATCATTGAACTTGATTGCATCGATCAGGGCTGTGCCGATGCCGGGCAGGGCAAAAAGCTGTTCTATGATGATACCGGAGGTGATCACACTGCCCAGCGCCAGGGCAAAACCCGTCACCTGCGGTAGCATGGCATTGCGCAGGTAGTAGTCCTTGAAGATTGTATAGGCGCCCAGGCCTTTGTGCTCAGCGAAATTGACGTAATCTTCACCTTGAATTGTGATGCCCATGCCGCGCATCGAGAGCACCCAGCCGCCAACCTGCCCAAAAATCAGGGCGAGGGCCGGCAGGAGCATATGGCGCAGGACATCGAGATAGAATTCTACTGTCTGGCTTGGCACGATGCCAATAGAATACGCACCGCCCAGTGGAAATATTTTCATGCGAAAAGCGACGAAAAATAGCAAAAAGACACCTAAGAGAACGGGTGGTACGCCCATCAGCATGACAAAAGGCGTCGCAACACCTCGCATCCAACCGGGTGCATGCGGCCAGGCAGCTATCGCGCCGAGTAAGTTGCCGATGATGAAAGATAAAACCGTGGTCACCAGCAGCAGACCTATGGTCCAGGGTAGGGCTTCCATGATCAGCTCAGCCACAGTTTTTGGGAATTTAAAGAGCGAAACACCCAGGTCGCCGCGCGCCAGGCTCGACACGTAATCCCAATACTGCTGAATCAGCGGTTTGTCCAGGCCAAACTTTCGATTGTAAGATTGGACAATTTGCTCCATATCCTGCGGTGAAAATCCGCCGGAACGAGCCAGGACGCCGAAGCGCTCACGAATTGGATTGCGGGTGGAAATGCGTGGGATAAAAAATGTGATAGTTGCAGCCGACCAGATAACAATGAGAAGAAAAGCCAGGCGTTGAAGGATAATCTTGATGCTCACCGCTGCTCCTCCGGTTTCGCCACCTGTAAGAGTGTTGCTTTCGTCGGGTAATTGCGAGGCGCTTTTCAGCGCCTCGCAATTAATTCAAGCCAAATAACTCATGGTTACGGTTGGGCTTTTTGCAGATAAACGACTACCAGCTGACCGGTGTGCGCCCAGAAGGCGCCGTTGGTTCCGGCAGCCAGGTTGTCTTGGGTAGGCCAGTTGACCCAGTAAGTCTGGTTGTAGGCGATACGGTGCAGCCACTGGATGATCGGGATATCGATCTGGTCTCTCCAGTAGATTTCCATCGCCTGGACAGCCAGCTCGTGGAACCTGGGATCATCAGACGGAAGGGGAGCCATCTCATCCAGGATGGCATCGTATTCGGGGTTGTTGTAGCGCGACCAGCGGTTGGTGCCGGCCGTGGTGCCGATCTCAGCGCTGTATTTACCGTGATAGAGCTCGAAGGCTGCATAGGGATCTTTCAGGCTTGCGCCGTGACCCCACATGTACATTCCAACTTTGCCGTCGACCATGTTCTGGTAGGCATCGTTGCCGAAGTTGACTGAAGCGTCAAAGCCGCCATTTCGCAGCATCTCTACCAGGACGGGGACGATGTCGCTGTGGATACCTTCGAAGCCGTTGATCACCGCATTAACCGTGGCGCCGTCCTTCTCCCACAGGCCGTCAGCGTTCTGCGTAAAACCAGCTTCTGTCATCAAAGCTGCGCTGTCTTCCAGGGAGAATTTGCGCGGTTCGTATTGGGCGATCAAAGCCTGTACTTCGGGGGAATCGACGAAAGCCTGCAGACCTGGGTACAGCGGGAAGGGATAAATGGAGGCGATCTTTGCGCCTTCATACACCACTTCGTCGATGGTATCGCGGTCGATGGACAGGCTCATAGCACGCCGGACGCGCGGGTCGCTGTACGGTTCTACCTGCGTGTTGACCCACAGCGAGTTCGGCCACCAGTCCAGGTACCCGTAAGGTGGGTTGCTGCCCGCGTGCGTGGTTACATTGGGGGCCTGGTCGAGGATGCTCTTGATCAGCGAGCTGCGCATGTCGAGAGCGGAGTCCATTTCTGCGTTGACGATGCGCTGAGCCACGACATCCATGTTCTGGCCGATCTGGCCACCCAGGTTGACCATCACGATACGCTTGACTGCCGGCATTGGCAGCAGTCCAGCTTCAACTGCCCACCAATCCGGTCGCAGGTCGAGGATCTTCTGGTTGTTATCCCAGCTGACGATGGTGTAGGGGCCGGAGTGCGGCATATCGAAACCACCCTCGAAAGCATTCCAGTCGGCGACTGGTTCGAGCACGTGGGCCGGGACGATGGGAATGCCGGTGTCGAATTTGAGCATCAGGACTTCGAATGCGAAGCGCGGTGCGGGCATTTTGAACGTGACAACTACGGTCTGTTCATCCACCGCGGTGACTGTATCGACAAATTGAACGAACTGCCCGTGGTAGGACAGCTTATCGTTCGCAATCTGCCCGTTGAAGGTGAAAACCACGTCTGCGGAAGTCACAGGTACGCCGTCGCTCCACTTGGCCATCGGGTTCAACTTGATGGTCAGCTCGGTGAAGTCTTCCTTGGTGTATTCCATGCTTTCAGCCAGCCAGGGGATTTCCTTGTCGGCGAAAATACCGAACCAGTACAGGGGCTCCCACATGAAGTTGTTAGCTTCCTGGTGCGTGTAGCCAGGAGATGCCCAGGGGTTTGTGACGCCGATGGGAGAAGAAATACTCCAGCCGAGGATCAGGGTGTCTTCGCGTGCGACATCAGGGATTCCACCAGCAGGTGCCTCGGTTTCAGCTGCTGGCGCTTCGGTGGCAATTGGAGCTTCGGTTTCAGCAGCTGGTGCTTCGGTCTCTGCGACCGGAGCTTCGGTCTTTTCGGGAGCCATGGTCGGCTCAACTGGTGCCTGGGTGGCTGCCGGTGCGCAGGCTGCCAGCATCGAGCTGATCAGCAGCACCGAAAATAATATAAGAAACAGTTTTTTCATTGAATCTCCTCCAAAATATGGTGAATATTAGTAGTATTTGACGCTTGGTTACACTTTATGCAGAAAAAACCCTTCAGTTAAGAGGATTTAATCACCTCCTTCATCAGGCAGAAGTATACCATTCGAAGCATACGTAGTGGAATCTCTAAGAACCAATCGAGTCGGAATTCTTTGGGAAAACACTTGAAATGAGGGAGAGCCAAGCATATTTAACATGATTTGCATGGCCAGCTGCCCGGCTTCGAAGCGCGGGATTGCGATCGTGGTTAGAGCGGGAGTTACCTTCGAAGCCAGGTCGATATCATCCAGTCCGATTATAGAGAGGTCTTCTGGCAGTCGCAGGCCAGCGTTGCGGGCTTCCCAAAGGATCCCCAGCGCCGTTAAATCGTTGGCAGCAATGATCGCAGTCGGAAGCTGCCTGTAGCGAGATAACTCGCCAAACGCCATCGTGCCGCCTTCAATGCGCAGGTTGCCCTCGATAATTACGGCTTCGTTTGGATCCAGCCCTTGATGGCACAGCGCTTCTTGAAACGCCTCTTTACGGACCTGGGAGGTCCACAGGTGCAAAGGACCGCTGACGTGCGCGATCCGGGAATGACCGAGTTTCACCAGATGTGCGACCGCCTGGTTGATGCCTTCTTTGAAATCGATCGTGACTGTGGAAGCAAGTTCGTTGATGTGTGAATTTCCCCAATCAAGGACAACCGCCTTGATCTGGTTCTTGGTGACTTCCTGGACCATCTCAAAAGACAGGACGCTGGTCATGAAAAGGACCCCGTCCACGGATTTGTCGATTAGGGATTGGATGAATTTCATACCACGGTCCAGATCGTAGCTGGTGTTGCACAGGAACACAGAATAATCATTGGCAAGAGCGATATCCTCGACGCCCATGATCACTTCGTGATAGAACGGGTTCCCGACATCCGAAATCAGCAGTCCGGCCGTCCTAGTGCGCTTGGAAACCAGACTCCTGGCAATTCCGCTCGGACGATACCCGAGAAGGTCGATCGCTGAAATTACTTTCTGGCTTGTTTCCGGTTCTACAAAGCGGGTGTGGTTGATGACATGTGAAACGGTAGACTTGGAGACGCCAGCTTCATGGGCAACATCTGTGATCGTAACCCGTTTCTTCATTGTGTGGTTGGACTCGAGCAAAATTGTGTCTTCTGTTGTCTTGAATTCTGGAAAAATTTTAGGAATTCCATTAAACCGGTTGCGCAATCGGTTTTCTGTGGTTATTTTAGCACGAAATCAATTGAATGTCAACAATCGATTAAAATTCACCAGGATTAATTTCTCAGTGGAGGTGCAGAATGAACTCACGCGAGCGAGTGATCATGGCTCTCAACCACCAGGAGCCGGACCATATTCCATTTGACTTGGGGGGAACAGTCGCGACAGGGATACATAAAAATGCTTATCGCAACCTGCGTAATCAATTGGGGCTGAAAGAGGTCCAGATTCGGACTGAAGATATTATCCAACAGTTGGCTACTGTCGATGAAGATGTGATGGAGCTGTTGCAGGCGGATTGCCGGAATGTTGCCCCGCGCTCATCGGCCATCTATAATCTCGAGCTGCGCGATGAAGGGGAGTACAGCGCCTACACTGATGAATGGGGTATCGGCTGGAGAATGCCCAAGACCGGTGGATTCTATTACGATATGTCCGATCACCCGCTCGCCCAGGCACACTCGCTCGAATCGACAGCGCATTATAAATGGCCGGACCCGGTTGACCCACAGCGTTTCGATGGCTTGCGGGAGCGCGCCCGCCGCGCACACCAGGAAGGGAAGGTCGTCATCCTGGGCGGCCTGTGTGCCGGCGTCACCGAAATGCATTCCTGGCTGCGCGGTTATTTGAACTATTACACCGATTTTTACATGCACCAGGATCTGAGCGAGTACCTGATGGATAAGGTGGTTGAGCTGAAGATGGCTTACTGGGAAAGAGCCCTACAGGAAGCGGGTGAGTACGTGGATGTGGTGACCGAAGCGGACGATGTCGCCGGTCAGGACCGGCTACTGGTCTCTCCCGAAATGTACCGGAAATTAATAAAGCCGCGGCATACAAAACTATTCAATTACATAAAAGAATTAGCGCAAGTGAAAGTATTCTTCCATTCCTGCGGCGCAGTCCGGCCCTTGATTGGGGATCTAATCGAGGCCGGTGTCGATATCCTGAATCCGGTTCAGAAAAGCGCTCAAGGTATGGATTTCCTGGAGCTGAAAAAAGAATTTGGTAAAGACCTTGTCTTCTGGGGTGGAGGGGTGGATACCCAGCGGGTATACGGCAGTGGTACGCCTGAAGAGGTGCGTGAGGACGTCAGGCAGAATATTGAGGCGCTGGCGCCTGGTGGAGGTTTTGTCTTCGGCACCATTCACAACACCCAGCCGAATGTCCCTCCCCAAAATATCCTCGCGATGTGGGAAACCTGGCGTGATTTTGGCCGTTATTGAGCCATAGAGAGATGCAATGGATGATGTAAAGGCATGGGCTGAACCCGTTGTAATTCCCACCTACCGCATCGGTGAGCCGGTCAAATACCCGATGTTCCTGGAGAAGCGCGTCTACCAGGGCAGCAGTGGGGTGGTGTACCCGCACCCTGTGATCGACCGCATTACGGGTGAGAAATATGACCGGCAATATACCGGCGTTTTCCTTGAAAACCGCTACTTGAAGATTTTAATCCTACCGGAAATCGGCGGCAGGGTTCAGATGGCCCTGGATAAGACCAACGGCTATCATTTTGTGTATTACAACCGTGTCATCAAGCCTGCACTGGTGGGGTTGGCTGGCCCGTGGATCTCGGGGGGCATCGAATTCAACTGGCCGCAGCACCACCGCCCGAGCACTTTTGATCCATTGCTCTGGCGCATCATTGAAAACCCTGACGGCAGCAGGACCGTATGGTGCTCGGAAATCGAGCGCATGTTTCACACCAGGGGCACCCACAGCTTCACCCTGCACCCTGATCAAGCCTACCTGGAGGTCGGGGTCAAATTGCACAACCGTACTTGCACACCCCAGACTTTCTTGTGGTGGGCCAACCCGGCTGTGCATGTGCACGATGAAACCCAATCGATATTCCCACCGGATGTGCACGCGGTCATGGACCACGGCAAGCGGGATGTCTCGGATTTTCCGATCGCCACCGGCGTGTATTACAAGGTGAACTATTTTCCCGGCACGGATATCAGCCGCTACCGGAATATCCCGGTTCCGACTTCATTTATGGCATATAGGTCCGATTATGATTTTATCGGCAACTATGACTATCGCGCCCGGGCTGGAATGCTGCACGTCGCCAATCACCACATCGTCCCGGGGAAAAAGCAGTGGACCTGGGGGAACGGCGACTTCGGACGTGCCTGGGACAGGCAGCTCACCGATGAGGACGGGCCGTACATCGAGTTAATGTGCGGAGCATACACCGATAACCAGCCTGATTTTTCTTGGATCATGCCTGGAGAAGAGAAAAGCTTCAAGCAGTACTTCCTGCCTTACAAGCATATCGGTGCGGTGAAGAATGCCACCCGGGAGATTGCCCTGAACCTGGAAATACAGGGATCCGAAGCGCGCATTGGTGTCTATGCCACCCGCCCGCGGGAGGTGAAGGTACAGCTGCTGGCTGGCGCGACGCTTGTATTCGAGCGTAATTTGAATCTGAGCCCGGAAACAGCATTCGACGAGTGTTTCACGCTTCCACCCGCTCCAAAAAACTGCGATTTGAGACTGTCTGTTTGGGATGGAGACCAGCTGCTGGTTGAATATACCCCACAAAAGAGTGAATCCAGGCCTATCCCCGCACCGGCCGTCCCTGCCAGGCTGCCGCAGGAGATCGCTACCAATGAGGAATTATATTTGAACGGGCTGCACCTGGAGCAGTACCGCCACGCTACATACGCAGCAGAATCGTATTATGAAGAGGCTTTGCGGCGTGATCCCTTCGACAGCCGCTGCAATAACGCCATGGGGCTGCTTCTCTACAGGCAGGGGATGTTTGCCCAGGCGGAAATGCATTTTCGCAAGACGATCAGGCGTCTTACCGTTCGGAATCCCAATCCATATGACGGCGAAGCATATTACAACCTGGGATTGTCTCTAAAAATGCAGGGCAGGCTCGCAGAGGCTTACGATGCCTTCTATAAAAGCATCTGGAACGGGACCTGGCTGGATGCCGGTTACCTGGAGCTGGCGCGGTTGGAATGCCGCAAAAGGCAGTACCAGGAGGCGCTGTCATCCGTCGAGCGGTCTCTTTCCCGTAATTCACGCAATCAGCAAGTCAGGCATCTGAAGATTGCACTGCTGCGGCATACCGGTCTGGTTGAGCAGGCAGGGGTTGAGGTTGTAAAAAGCCTGGAGGACGATCCACTCGATTTTGCCGCATTATGGGAGGGTTTCTTACTGGACGGGGATGGCAGCTTCGCGGAGATCGTTCGTGACTCCGCTCAGGTCTGCCAAGCCCTGGCGAACGATTACGCTCAATGCGGGTGGTGGGATGATGCCATGCGAGTGCTTCAGCAGGGAAAACAGTCCGACCCAATGCTTCATTATATGCACGGCTGGCTGCTCCAGGAATCTGGGGATGAAGAAAAAGCCAGGCATGCCTTCCGAATGGCGAAGAGCCTGCCCGCCGATTACTGCTTTCCCAACCGCCTGGAAGATATTGAAATGCTGCAAGAAGCGATGAGGGTGGATCCCACAGATGCCCGTGCCTCGTATTACCTGGGCAATTTCTGGTATGCTCACCGTCGGTACGGCGAAGCGATCGAATGTTGGGAGAGAGCACTCACCCTGGATGGAAATTTCCCTGCAGTCCAACGGAACCTCGGGCTGGCATACTATAATGTCCACAAAGACGTAGTCAGGGCCTGGCTCAGCCTGGATGCTGCTTTTAAGTTGAGCCCTGGCGATGCCCGCCTGCTGTTTGAGCTGGACCAGCTGGAAAAGAAGCGCAACAGCAGCCCGCAGCAGCGCTTATCCCGGTTGGAGGGGCATCTCGACCTGGTAGAAGAGAGGGATGACCTGAGCATCGAAATGGTTACCTTGCATAACCTGCTGGGAGAGCCTGGAAGAGCGTACGAAATGCTGATGAAAAGGGTTTTCCACCCGTGGGAAGGGGGGGAAGGGAAGACGACCGGCCAGTATGTTACCAGCTTGGTGGAAATGGGAAAATCGGCGCTGGTGCGAGGTGATTATGCTGTGGCGCTTGAATTCCTTGAGCACGCCCAGGCTTATCCTGACAACCTGGGTGAAGGGAAGCTGGCCGGGGCACAAGAAAACCATATCCATTATTATTTCGGCCAGGTTTATGAGGCGATGGGCAAGAAAGAGCTGGCCCGCGAGCATTTCGAGAAAGCCGCTTCCGGTCTGACCGAGCCGACCTCCGCTCTGTATTACAATGACCAGCCGCCGGAAATGATTTATTACCAGGGTTTAGCCCGCCGCAGCCTGGGTCAGGAAGATGAAGCGGAGTGCATCTTCCAAAAATTGGTGGAATACGGGCGGAATCACTGGCACGATGAAGTTCAGGTAGATTATTTCGCAGTATCGCTTCCGGATTTCCTGGTTTTTGAGCAGGATCTTGGTCTGCTTAATAAGATCCACTGCCACTATATGATGGCATTGGGATATACCGGATTAACAGAGCGCGAGCAAGCTGAGCAGCAGTTCGAACAGGTTTTGGCCCTCGATGCCTGCCACCTGGGAGCTGCCGTCCACCGCAAAATGCTGTCCGACCAATTTCTTACCTAAAGTTTCAACTCTGCCCTGATCATCGGCTGCGGGCCGTCGATGCGGGTCAGGTTGAAGCCCAAATCACTGCACAAATGCTGCATGGCGCGGTTTTCGGTGGACATCAGGGCTTCCAGGCGCTCCAGGCCTTCCTTTTTCGCGAGGCTGATCTGGCTTTGCACCAGCTCGAGGCCGATGCCAAGGCCCTGGAACTGGTCGTTGATCAGCAGGCTGAAGCGAGCGGCATTGTCCCCATGCAGCTTGGTCATCCGGGAGGCGCCCAGGATGCGCAGCTCGCCGTTTTTAGCCTTGATGCGGTCGGCCACCAGCGTGAACTCCCGGTCGTAATCGACGTGGCACAGGCGTGATAAGCGCTCATGCGCGGCTCGATCGCTCAGCAGCGCCGGGTGCAGGAAGCGCAGGTAGACGCTGCGGTCGGAAAGCGAGGAGTGAAAAGCTACCAATAAGGGCTCGTCTTCGGCGCGGATCGGTCGAATCAGGATAGGTGTGCCATCCCTGGCGGTCCATTCATGCATGTACTGGGAAGGATACGGGCGTATCGCTAGGTGCGGCAGCTGAGCTTCTTTCACCTCGGCTGGATGAAGAAGGACGCGTGCGTCCAGCGCCAACAGCCTTTCG
>Ga0154795_1062_pt1 | contig 13112 bp, 14 predicted proteins | sample Rifle2008BG16ft_FD_105803 | JGI IMG/M metagenome (GOLD analysis project Ga0154795, IMG submission 105803) | Chloroflexi bacterium RBG_16_54_18 | reverse complement strand
GTGGCTGAACTCCATGATCTTGCTCAGCGTTTCGCTTCTGGGTGGCACCCGGCTTTCCACCCTGGCAAACGGAGTGATGGTATTTGGATTGTATGGGGTGGCATTTATTGGGGGATGGATCGAACAGATCGGATCGTTTGCCGGGAATCTATCGGCGGGCCAGACCACCGTGAACATAGGCATCCTGACCAGCCTGATCATGCCGAGCGAAGCTCTCTGGAAAAGGGCTGCTCATGAGCTCCAGTCTCCGTTGGTAGCTGCATTGGGATTCAGCCCGTTTTCTGCTGGCAGCTATCCGAGCCTGGCAATGATCCTATATTCCGTACTGTATATGTTTGCAGCAACTGGTATGGCGGTGCGCCTGTTCAGCCGGCGAGATCTCTGACCTCCCGACCGCAGTTAAATGAAAGCCTTTTAAGCATAAGTCCGTAAACAACATAATTACTACCGCTATGGTGGTAAAATCGAGCCTATGTCTTCATCGACAGGCGGGGAGGATCCTTCTTTTAAATCTTTATTGAAGCGATGGAATGCGGTGTGCGCACTTTGTGTGTTGTTCGTCGCTTCAGGATATACTTTGTTGCGTCTTGAGTGGGGAGAGAGTTTTGCCTTTCGCTGGGTGTTATTGTCGACAATCGGAATTTCGTATTTGCTGATCGTCCTGAGACGAAACTTGAAGGCCAATCACCGCATTGGTGAAGCTGGTTTACTGCCTGCCTTCGGATGGGGAAATGGTTTGACGATTTTAAGAGGGATTCTGGTGGCTGGCTTGGCCGGTTTCTTGTTTTCCCCTCGGCTGGAGGGGTGGGTGGTGTGGCTGCCGGCTGTTCTTTACACTCTATCTGATGCAGCTGATTTCTTCGATGGCTTCGCTGCGCGGCGTACCAACCATGTCACCCGGCTGGGCGAGATTCTGGATATGAGCCTGGATGGCACTGGCGTTTTGGTAGCTGCCGCGCTGGCAGTGCAGTATGGCCAGGTGCCTGTTTGGTATCTTGGGGTAGCACTGGTACGTTACCTGTTCTTAGGCGGGATGTGGCTGCGGACGCGCATGGGTTTGCTAAATCACGAATTGCCAGGTTCGATTAGCCGGCGAGTGTTTGCAGGACTTCAGATGGGCTTTCTGGCAGTGGTTTTGTGGCCTCTATTTTCACCACCCGGTACGCATATAGCTGCGGCGGTCTTCGCGCTGCCGTTCCTGGCAGGTTTTGTGCGCGATTGGCTGGTCGTCAGTGGAGGGTTCAAGTCCAAGCAGGTTTCATCGCTCGTGTGGTTGGAGAAATTCTTATACTTGATGCCGGCCTTATTCCGCCTGGTAATCCTGGTAATAAGCCTCAACCTGTTTATGCCTTACATGCGTGATTTACAATCAATTTCTACAAATTTACAGGTCATTTTGCTGCTGGAAATCCTGGCAGTCGTCATGATTGTAACCGGTGCAACAGGCAGAATAGCTTCTATCCTGGGAATGCTGATGATCGGTTTTTACCAGATACATGGAAGCTTGGATTTGAGCCATATGATCCTGGTGCCGGCGTATGCAGGGATATTATTCATGGGCACTGGCCCTTACTCGCTCTGGAAACCTGAAGATGTCCTGGTATTTCGTCGTGTGGGTGAGCGAACCGCCGTTTCCGTGGAGCGTGGGAGATGAAAACACCCCTGCGCTATCTGGCCAGGCCTATCAACTTGCTCTGGCTGGTTTTGTTGGTGGCAGCTATATGGGCGTTGGATTACCTGCCAATCAAAGAAATTTGGTCAACTTTGCGTGGCCTGGACCCACTTGACCTCGGATTGTGGCTTGCTTTTAATCTTTTCATACTCATGGTTTTGTGCAGCCGCTGGTGGTGGATCATTCGCCTGCAGGGCTACCGGCTACCGTTTCTGCGGTTGGCAGCATACCGGCTGTTCGGCTTCAGCGTCAGTTATTTCTCGCCGGGAACCCAGTTTGGCGGTGAGCCGTTCCAGGTCTATTCTCTGGAAAAACGTGAAAGTATTCCAAGAGGTGAGGCTCTGGCCTCGGTGACTTTGGACAAGCTGTTCGAATTATTATCAAATTTCACTTTTCTGGCAGTTGGAACATTGTTTATTCTGAACAGGGATTTGTCTGTCAGTAATCTCCCTGCGAGTTGGATGGCAGCCCTGGTCGTCGGGTTATTGGTTCTTCCACTGGTGTACATGTTCTTGCTCTGGTTGGGAAAACATCCACTGACATGGTTGGCTGCCCGGTTACCAGCCCATTTGAAGAAGCGCAGCATCAGGGGAAGTATTCAACCCCTGGTCACAGCAGCTGAAGTGCGCATCTCATTCCTGCTGCGCCATAAACCCCTCGGTATGGTTGGTGTGTTCTTGCTTTCAGGGTTAATCTGGGCCTTGTTCATCGCTGAGTACTGGCTGATGTTGTCAATCTTGGGCACCAATCCCGGGATAAAAGATGCTGTCTCAGGGTTGACAGCAGCACGCCTGTCTTTTCTGACGCCAATACCCGGAGGTTTTGGCGCTTTGGAAGCCAGCCAGGTCCTGGCTGTGAAATGGATGGGACTCAGCACTGCGGTTGGGATCAGCGCCAGCCTGTTGATCCGGGCAAGAGATGTCACACTAGGATTGGTAGGTTTTGCTATCGGGAGCGTATTCTCGCGCAGTCGAATTGTCGACCGGTCGCCAAGTCCCTATGGAGATATCACCTGAGTTCAGGAATAAGTGAATAGGAGGATTTTAAATATGAACAGCGGGTCGCGCAAGTTGGGAATTAATCATTATGTAATCATTTTGCTGACCCTGGCTACAGCAGGGATTCACCTTTCTTTATTGTTCCCGGATCTGATGTTCATGTTAAATGCCATTGGTTACCTGACGCTGCTGGCACTCTATTTTCTGCCCGTCCCGTTTCTTAGAAAGTACCATGCATTAGTACGCTGGGCATTTATTGGATTCACCCTGGTTACAATCTCTGCCTGGTTGTTGATCGGCGATAAATCCTGGCCTGGTGGTGCACTCGGATATATCACCAAGGCTGTCGAAGTCTTGCTGGTGATCTTCTTGTTTACGGACCGCCAGTCATGAGTAGCAATAAGCCGCAATCTTCGATGCTGGCTGGAGTGCATACGCCATTTCGAGGAATAACATACAATATTAGGTGGATTCCATTATGAAAGCACTAATTGTTGAACGAATGGTTTCTGCCCGGATCCCTACTGATCAGGCAGAATTTCAACTGCACCTTTATCATAACAACCAGGATGATAAAGAACATCTTGCCCTTGCTCTTGGGAAAATCGATAACGAGGAGCGCGTGCTGGTACGGGTGCATTCTGAGTGCTTTACAGGGGATGTGCTGGGATCGCGTCGCTGTGATTGCGGCGAACAGCTGCAAGCTGCCCTGCTGGAGATCGCCAGTGAAGGTCAGGGGGTGCTGATATACCTGCGGCAGGAAGGCCGCGGGATAGGCTTGCTGGATAAGCTGCGCGCCTACAACCTGCAGGACCTGGGTTACGATACTGTTGATGCCAACCTCCAGCTCGGGCACCAGGCGGACGAGCGCGATTATTCGGTTGCCGCACGAATATTGGCCGATCTCGGAGTGAATTCAGTGAGGCTGCTTACCAACAATCCCAGCAAGATCGATCGATTAGGCGAGCTGGGTGTGGATGTCGTAGAACGCGTACCGGTTGAGCCGACTATTTATGCTGAAAACGCGAGCTACCTGCTGACCAAGGTCACGCGCATGAATCATCTACTTAATCTCAGTTTGAATCCATTCCCGGTCTTACAACCCGGAAATGGAGGCGTTTGAAGGCTGGCTGGCACAGGTCGAGATGCACCGGTTGGCATCGGGTCGCCCACTGGTCATTTTGAGTTATACTCAGCCCGATGAACCGCAGCCTTTCTCTGCGTTTTCTTTCACCTTACCGCCTGGAGGTCAAGGAAGAGAAGCTACCGGCGCCTGAAACAGGCGAAGTCCTGGTGCGAGCCTCGGTTTCGGCCATCAGCCCCGGCACGGAGATGCTGGTCTACCGCGGCGAGTTTCCGCAAGATATTTCAACCGATTCATCCATCCCGGAATTAGCTTCGCAGTTCTCTTACCCGCTTAAATATGGTTACTCCATGGTGGGAGTTGTACTGGAGGTAGGGAAAAGCGTCGATCGATCCTGGCTCGGTCGTAGGGTTTTTGCATTCCACCCCCACCAGAGTTTATTCCTGGCACGCCCGTCTGAATTGATCCCAGTACCCGAGGGTTTGTCCGATGAGCAGGCAGTCCTCCTCCCCAATACAGAGACAGCCGTAAATTTTGTGATGGATGGAAAACCGCTGATCGGCGAGCGTGTGCTGGTTGTGGGTCAGGGGATCGTCGGTCTGCTGACTGCCGCGCTCCTGGCACGTTTCCCCCTGGAATGCCTGGTGACTTTGGACCGCTTTCCTTTACGTCGGAATGCATCCCAGCAGGTCGGTGCGCATTACTGCCTTGACCCGCAGGATGAAGGCTTGACCGGCAAGGTGAGCGAGATCTTGCTTGCTGGTGCAGACCTGACATTCGAGCTGTCGGGATCGCCCCATGCACTGGACCTGGCACTCCGCTTTACTGGATTCGAAGGCCGCGTGATCATGGGCTCCTGGTATGGGATCAAGAGATCTAACCTTGACCTGGGAGGGCGGTTTCACCGCAGCCGAATCCGCCTCGTCAGCAGCCAGGTGAGTACGCTGGCTTCGGAATTCAGCGGGCGATGGACAAAAGAACGGCGGTTCGATGTAGCCTGGCAGATGCTGGCGTTCATCCAAACGAAGCATCTGATCACTCACCGCTTCCCTATCCTGGAAGCTGAGAAGGCTTACACCCTGATCGACCAGCACCCGGAACAGGCTATCCAGGTCATCCTGGCTTACGCATAAACTTGATCATGACACAAGAGCCTGCAGGGGTGACTTCCCCCCAGATCGCCAGTTACTACGATCTGAATACCGAGCGCTTTCTGCGTTATGGCGGGAGCAAGGCTGAAGGTGCCATCCACCGCCAGATATGGGCGCCTGGAGTGAAAAATAAAAGGCAGGCCCTTGAATATCTTAACCACCTGGTAGCGGTTGAGATTGAGCCCCTGCTTGGTTTGGATACCGGCATTTCCAAAGTGCTGGATTTAGGTTGTGGGGTGGGCGGGACAGCCACCTGGCTGGCCGAGGCGATGGATGTGCAAGTGCTTGGAATCACGAACAGCGTCGTCCAGCATCAGCTTGCAGTTCAACGTGCCGAAGAGTTGTACCTGGCGGACCACTGCCGTTTTATCCTGGCGGATTATTCCGAGTTCACAGAACTTGGAAGGTTCAATGCCGTTTATATGATCGAAGTGTTCACTCACGCGCCCAATGCCGGAAGTCTGCCTGCATCCATTTGGGAGCATCTACTTCCGGGTGGGCGTCTGGTCATAGCGGATGATTTTCGCGGTGCTGGGGTAAATATTCATGAAGCGGTTTTGCCCAGCTATTGGTTGCAGCAGTTCCAGCGCGGTTGGCAGTTGAACAGCCTGCTGTCGCGATCCGAAATTATTGCCCTCGCGGATCAGTTTGGTTTTCGGCTGATCAAGGAATTGGATCTGACCCCCTTTTTGCGGATTCTTCCCTGGTATTTATTAAAACCAGCCACCTTATTCTCCAGGCTTCCTTTTCATCAGGTATACTGGCAGAATTTGAAAGGCGGATTAGCCCTGCAATACTGTAACCGCCAGGGATGGACGAAGTATCATTTTTTGGTGTGGGAAAAGGAGTGAAGAATGTATACGGTTGCTGTGAAGCGTGATTTTATCGCACAGCATTTTCTGGTTGGTGGGGATTGGGGGCCTGAAAACCTCAGGCATTCACACCACTATCAAATGGAGCTTCAGCTTTACGGTGACGACCTGGATGAACATGGTTACCTGGTTGACATCGTCGAAATCGAAGCTGCGCTGGATGCCCTGGCCGAGCATTACCGGGACCGCACATTAAACGAGCTGCCCGAGTTTAGAGGACTTAATCCCAGCATCGAACACTTCAGCCGTATTGTATGTGAAACGCTGGCTGCCCATATTCAGGCCAGGAATATTCGCAGCCTGCAGGTTAAATTATGGGAGAATGAAATCGCCTGGGCAGCTTTTTCAATCGAGAGTGAGTGAGATTTTTCTGAGTTGGATAAATAATGCGAGTGGGATTGATGATCTATTCCAGCCTGGAAAGTATTTCAGGCGGATACCTGTACGACCGTCAGCTCGTCGAATATCTGCTTGGAGCCGGCGATGCTGTTGAAGTTATTTCACTTCCCTGGCGCGATTATGCCCGCCACCTGCTGGACAATCTCTCTCGTGAGCTTGGCGAGCGGTTGTTGAATGCCCGGCTGGATGTTTTGCTCCAGGATGAGCTTATCCATCCCTCGCTTTTTTTACTGAACAAGCGGTTGAGAGAACGGCTCCCGTACCCTTTGGTCAGCATTGTGCATCACCTGCGCAGTAGTGAAAGGCGTCCAGGTTGGAAAAACAGGCTGTATCGCTCTGTCGAGCGCCACTATTTTGCTGCATTAGACGGCATGATTTTCAACAGCCAGACAACACGCCTGGTTGTCGGCCAGTTAGGGGTCAAGCGGGAGGGGATCCCCCATCTTGTGGCTTATCCTGCGGGCAACCACATCGGAGTGCCAATTTCTGAAGCCGAGATTCGAAAGCGGTTCTTCGAGTCCGGCCCTTTACGGCTCCTGTACGTCGGAAATGTGATCCCTCGTAAGGGATTGTTATTGATCTTAAAAGCGCTCTCAGGAATTAAACATGATTTCTGGACATTGAAAGTAGTGGGCAGCCTGGAGACTGACCGCCGCTATTCGAAAATGGTAATGCAGCAGATCGCCAAATCTGGATTGGGCAGCCGTGTCGAATTATGCGGGAGGCAGATCAATACTGCCCTGATTGAGGCACTTAAGTCCAGCCAGGTTCTTGTCCTGCCTTCTTATTATGAGGGCTATGGGATCGCCTACCTGGAAGGCATGGCCTTTGGTTTGCCAGCCGTTGCTACCACTCAAGGTGCCGCAGGCGAGATCATCACGCATGGAGAAAATGGGTATCTGGTTGCCCCAGGTAGTATCGGGGAGCTGCGTGAGGTGCTGCAGAAATTGGTTTTCGACCGCGAATCACTTCTGCGGATGAGTATGGCTGCCAGGGAACGATTCCTGGAGCAGCCAACCTGGGAACAGTCAGGTCGTAATATCCGGGAATTCTTAATTTCATACATTCTGGAAAGGCATTAGAAGTGGATTATTCATTTAAGCGCTATCTTCGTGCCAAGGTAAGCGTGGACGATTGGGCGATGAACCAGCGTGTGTGGGATCAGATGGCAGGATTGCTCCCCACACAGGCTTCGCATCGTCCACTGCGTGTTCTGGAGATCGGCTGCGGTATCGGGACGATGGTCGAGCGCATGGTGCGTAAAGGATTATTCACGCATGTGGAATACACCGGCATAGACTTGCTGCCTGAGAATATTGCTTATGCTGCACAGCAGCTGATTGAATGGTCAATACTTGCTGGTTTCCGGCTGGTCGAAGTTTCTGGAGGAGCATTCCTGCTTGAGGACGGGTATCGGGAGCTGTCAGTGCGGTTTATCGAGGCCGACCTGCACACGTTTCTTGATTGTCACGAAGGTTCAGGAGATTGGGATTTATTGGTGGCTCACGCTTTTCTGGATCTGATCAGCTTGCCAACCACCCTAGAGCGAATTCTGGGAACCTTGCGAAGGGGGGGAGTATTTTATTTTACGCTGAATTTCGACGGCATGACCATCCTCGAACCGCCGGTTGATCTCGACCTGGATGAGCAAATTGAGCGCCTGTATCACCAGACCATGGATCGGCGTGTAATTGAAGGTGAATCTTCCGGTGACAGCCAGACGGGCAGGCGCCTTTTCGGGCTGCTGCGGCAGGCTGGAGCGACCATCCTGGCCGCCGGCGCATCCGATTGGATTGTATTTCCACGTGAAGACGGGTACCCGGGTGATGAATCCTATTTCCTGCACTTTATCATCCATACCATCCAGGCCGCTTTGCAAAAGGAAGGTTCGCTCGACGAGCGGCGCCTGCTTGAGTGGGCCAGGTTACGGCACGCTCAGGTTGAGCGAAGCGAGCTGGTATACATCGCCCATCAAATGGATTTTGTGGGTACGGTCTGATTGGTTTCTGGTTATTAACACTTAATCAGTTGAATTTCCCTCCTCCTCAAGTAGCTATTATTTACCGAGGCTTTCTTGCATTGTTGATTGCTGAGGTAAAATGTAGGGCAACATGAAATCAACCTGGAGATCAAATTTGAAAAAGTACTTGCAGGATTATGCTGTCTTGTTTTTCTTTTCGGGTCTTATTGTTTTACTGGACCAATTGACGAAAAACATCGTTCGGGCAAACCTGGGCAACTATGAAATTTACAGGCCGGATTTATGGCTGACCCAATATGTCAGGATTTTCCACATCCACAACACTGGCGCTGCATTTGGATTATTCCAGCGCTTTGGTGGAGTATTTACCTTCCTTTCTTTCGTCGTCGGTATCTTTATCTTGTATTATTTCCCGCAGATCTCGCGCACGGATCGGGTGCTCCGCCTGGCTCTGTGTTTGCAATTCGCAGGAGCCGTGGGCAACCTTCTCGACCGGATAAACCACGGGTATGTCACTGATTTTATTTCAATCCTGAACTTACCGGTCTTCAACCTGGCCGACTTGAGCATTTCTTGTGGAGTTGCGCTGCTGGTCATTACGATGTGGGTGCGAGACCGCAAGAAGAAAACCGAAAATCCGGCGGAGTCCGCCGCTGCCGTCCTTCCGGAGGACGCGCAAGGTGAGTGAATTTCCGCTTGCGGTGCTTCAATTCCATTTTAAAGCGCCGCATGCACAGAGATTGGATAAATATCTGGTCGATTGCCTGCCGGACTTGTCGCGTGCCCGGATTCAATCGCTCATTCGTGATGGTTTGGTGACAGTGGATGGGGTACTGCCCAAAAAAACTGGGCTGGTGCTGGAAGGTTATCGAGAAGTGGTGGTTAATATACCCGCACCAATCCCGGCAAAAGTAGAACCCGAATACATTCCGCTGGACATCCTGTTCGAGAATGAGGATTTACTGGCAGTGAATAAACCTGCCGGGTTGGTAGTACATCCAGCGGCCGGACATTCTTCCGGCACCCTCGTCCATGCTGTATTGGCCCACGTTCCTCAGCTGGAAGGGGTGGGTGGAGAGCTGCGGCCAGGGGTCGTTCACCGGCTGGATCGAGATACCTCCGGCGTTATCCTGCTGGCGAAGAACGACCGCAGCCACCGCTGGCTCCAGGAACAATTCCGCCTCCGTAAAGTGCACAAAAATTACCTGGCTCTGGTCGATGGTCATCCGCCCACGCCATCCGGCCGGATTGATGCTGCTATCGGGCGTGATCCCAAAATGCGTAAGAAAATGGCCGTAGTTCAACCTGATAAAGGCCGGACAGCAGTCACTGACTACCGCACGCTCGAGAAATTTCCCGAACACACATATCTGGACATATTTCCTGTCACAGGACGGACTCATCAGATTCGCCTTCATCTGGCGTTTTTAGGATGCCCGGTCACCGGTGACACGGTCTACGGCAGGAAGCATCCCAGCCTGAAGATCAGCCGCCATTTCTTGCATGCAGAACGGCTGTCTGTCCTGCTGCGTGGAGAAAATGTTGAGCGCTGTTTTTTCGCTCCACTGCCACCTGAGCTTGAGGAAGTTCTGCAATCTTTGCGCAGCGCAAAGTAAATGCCTTTGGCATATATTTGTGTTTCTGTATGTCAGGCTTCATTAAGGGTTATGAAAAATGGTTTGTCATCCTGAATCCTGGAAGGTGGGACGGTCCAGGGTTTGCTCAGGAAGGGTTAAGAAAGACCGATCCAGGCAGGAGTACTGATGAATTTTATTGATCTGCGTTCCGATACCGTCACATATCCCACTCCAGCTATGCGCCGGGCGATGGCTGAGGCCGAAGTAGGTGATGACGTTTACGGCGAAGACCCGACCGTCAATCGACTCCAGGAGATAGCAGCAGGTAAACTCGGAAAAGAAGCGGGATTGTTCGTCGTCTCCGGCACGATGGGAAATCTGACCGCAATCCTGACCCATTGCCAGCGTGGTGATGAAGTGATCCTGGGGAATAAATCGCACACTTTTCTGTTCGAAGCCGGTGGTATGTCCGCATTAGGCGGTGTTCATCCCTGCCAGCTGCCCAACCAACCGGACGGAACCCTGGATCTGGCAGGTATCCGATCTGCGATCCGCGAGAACGACGATCACGAGCCTATCTCCAGGCTGATCGCTTTGGAGAACACCCATAATCGCTGTGGGGGAGTTGCATTGAGTCTTGAATACAGCCGCTCAGTTGGGGAGCTGGCTCGCCAGCACGATTTACAGGTTCATCTGGATGGAGCGCGGCTCTTCAATGCGGCTGCTGCCCTGGGAACCAGCGCAAAACGCCTGGCTGAGCCGGCGGATTCTGTTACATTCTGCCTGAGCAAGGCCCTTTGCGCACCCGTCGGATCCGTATTATGCGGCAGCGAGCCTTTCATACGAAGCGCCAGGCGCATCCGCAAACAGCTCGGCGGTGGGATGAGGCAGGCAGGCGTACTGGCAGCTGCCGGCATCATTGCCCTGGATGAGATGGTTGACAGGTTAGCGGAAGATCACCAGCGTGCAGCGAAATTGGCGGCTGGGTTGGCTGGTACAGCGGGTCTGGCATTGGATCCTGGAACGCCGTTTACCAACATGATATTTATGTCGTTGTCGGAAGAGCACACGAAATTACTCGCCGCGGATGTCGCTAGAGCGCTCGGAGAAATGAAAATTCTGGTCGGTGTGGTTGGAGAGCGAAGCTTCCGCCTGGTGACGCATTACTGGATTGACGACCAGGCTGTAGACATGACGCTGGCAGCCTTCCGAAAGGTCCTGTAATTGAGCGCATGTTATAATAATCACATATCGGGGCAGGTTACTCATGGATGATCAGGATCACGCCAGTTTTATCACATTAAATGACATCGATTCAATTGTAGAAATAATCCGTCCGAGGATAGGGAAGAAGCCGCGCGTCGGCGTTATCTTGGGATCCGGTTTGGGAGCGTTGGCTGAATCAATTGAAGAACCTGTTCAGATTCCCTACTCTGAATTGCCCGGGTGGCCGGTTTCTACAGTGATCGGACATGTCGGCAGGCTGGTTTTTGGCAAACTGGAAGAGCAGAGTGTACTGGTAATGCAGGGGAGGACGCATTATTATGAAGGCTACAGCATTTCCCGGATTGGCCTGCCGGTGCGCGTGATGCAGTCCCTGGGTATTGAAATATTGGTTGTGACCAATGCCGCTGGCGGGGTAAATCCCGAATTTTCACCTGGTGAGTTGATGTTGATCACCGATCACATCAATATGATCGGTATGGGAGGTTTGAATGCACTGCGTGGCCCGAACCTGGATCGCTTCGGCCCGCGTTTTCCAGATATGAACCAGGCTTATGATCGCAAGCTGTGCGACCTGGCTCGCAAGGCAGCCCTTGAAAACCAGCTCACTCTGCGCGAGGGCGTATATATCTCGCTTGCCGGCCCCTCTTTTGAAACACCAGCTGATTTGCGTTTCCTTAAGCTGATCGGTGCGGATGCAGTGGGTATGTCGACAGTTCCAGAAGTAACCATCGCCCGCCATGGTGGTACGCGTGTGTTAGGTATCTCCGGGATAAGCAATAAAGCCAACCTGGATGGTAGTACCGTCACAACCCATGAGGAAGTTTTGGATGCCGGGCGAAAAATCACTCCCCAGCTGCTCACACTGGTTCGGGGGGTGTTGCGGTACCTTTAATCATTAAGATTGGTAATTATTATTTTGACCAAAAAATCTCCGCCCCTACCCGGATGGTATTTTAACCAATTGTATGGAAGAAGCTCTGCGCTTTTTTCGCGCCTATGAATTATGGATATATTTATTTCTCGGGTTGTGGGGGTTGTATTTTATCCGTAAATTCATTCTGGCCTGGGATGAATTGCGTGAAGCTGTTTTTGGCCTGGAACGCGAGAATGCCCAGGGTCGTCTGAACCGAGCTTCTGGTTTGTTGGTGCTGTTATTAATGATCGCAGTTGCAGAATTCATATTGGTGACCTTCGTCGCTCCGGCGTTTCCCGCAGCGAACGCGCAATCTACGCCGACACTCGACCTGCTGGCTAGTGCCACAATTACTCTTCCGGTTCTGACGCCAGGGACTCAGGCATCCGTCGAGCTCGCTGGGACGCAATCCGCCATTATACCTTCAGTCGCTTGTGTTGCAAGTCAGGTTGAGATCATTTCACCTCAGAATGGACAGGATGTGAGCGGGGTCGTTGAAGTGGTCGGAACAGCCAGCATACCAAATTTCGGCTTTTACAAGTTTGAAATCAAACGTCCCGATGAAGCAGTCTGGCTGACCATCCAGGCTGGCAATACGGCGGTGATAGCTGGGAAGCTCGGTGATTGGGATACCAGCCGCCTGACGCCCGGCGAATATTCGCTTGGGCTGGTGGTAGTAGATAATGAAGCCAATACGTCGGAACCATGCACCATTCTGTTACGTGTGTTTCGCGCTCCCGAGCCGACTGCAGGACCCTGATAGAGACAAAATATTTATGCCTGAGATACAGATACGACCAGTGATTGCTTCTGACATTCCTGCCCTAGTGGCGCTGGATCATCATTTTTCCAGCGATCATATCTGGCAGCTGGACCTTCAAGTAGGCCGCATTGATGAATCATCAGGCGAACCGGTTCGTGCAGCCAGCTTTCGGCAGGTGCGCCTGCCGCGCAGCGTGCGCGTGGAATACCCGCGCCCCCCGAAAAATCTTATTGAAGACTGGACTTACCGTTCAGGCCTGTTGGCAGCAACATTCAAGGGAGAACCAGTCGGCTATATAAGTATGATGCTTGATTTTTCTCCGCTGACTACCTGGGCGACGGATCTGGTGGTTCACAGGCCTCTTCGCCGGCAGGGCATCGGTACGGCCTTGATTCTGGCTGCGATGGAATGGGCCATTAATATGGACACACACAACCTGATCATCGAAATGCAGCCGAAAAACTACCCGGCGCTG
>Ga0154795_1136_pt1 | contig 13211 bp, 15 predicted proteins | sample Rifle2008BG16ft_FD_105803 | JGI IMG/M metagenome (GOLD analysis project Ga0154795, IMG submission 105803) | Chloroflexi bacterium RBG_16_54_18 | reverse complement strand
CAGGGATAGAACCAGCTCGACGCTCAACCTGGCTGCTGAGATTACCACCACCCGGTACAGCAGGGCAAATCCTGCTGAAGCACAACCTGAAATCAACATCCACAGGAATAACAGCTGGCTGAAATTTCCAGCTTCGGCTGGCAAGAAAGACAGAAGCACACCACACGCCACCACGAAGACCAGGACACTCCATTCATCGGATCGCCTTCCAAGGTGGGTCAGGCTCGAGCTGACCAGGATCCCGGCTGCCCCACCCAGCCCCAGGACCAAACCGACCGCGCTTCCCGGGCCGATATTTGGAGAAAGGCCGGTCACCGAAAGCGGCAGGTAGCTGAATACCAGCATCCATGCGGCTACCTGCAAGGTGAGCGCCAGGTAAAGCAGAGAAATCCGGGGTGACCGGATCACCACATTCAGCGAGTCTTTGATGATTCCGCCAACTGGCTTCTGTTGCTCGGTGACCTCGATGCTCTGGATTTTCGCATTAATAATTAGCGAAATCACCAGGAGCAGGACTAAATTGATAGCTAATATCGAACGGAAACCAAGACTGTCAAGGAAGAACCCGGCTGCCAGTGGGCCCAGGAATACTCCCAGCTGGGGAGCCAGCGCCATCCAGGTACCAGCGAGCCGGTGCTGCCCTGGCTGGCGGCTCTTCTCCAGGTAGTTCAGGAGCAGGCCGTTCGAGTCCAATGCCAGCAGTGAAATTGCCCGCCCGAACAAGAAAATCCAGATACTGCCTGCCAGTATAGCCGCTCCGGCCACCGCGGCATTCAGCAGGAATGACCGCACGATCACCTTCTTGCGAGTAAGCTGGTCGATCAGTTGCCCCCATCTCTGCAAGGCGGGGATCACGATGTACATCGTGACGGAGGCGATCAGCCCGGTGAAATAGCCAGCTTCGCTCGGCGTGACACCCAGCTCGGGCAGGTAGAGCGGCGTGAAGGCGATCAGCTGGCCGAAGAATGCGGATTCGACCAGCCCAGCTGCCAGGAAAATCGCCAATTCCCCCTTCCTTTTACCAGGCATGTACTCAAAGGCCGTTATTCCCCTCATAATTGGCCGAGGTTCATAGAAGACAGCTCATCCCAGGCGTAGCGCATTGGTGTGAACCATTTTTCCCTGCCGATACAGCGAAAGTAAGGAGTATCGAAAGCCCGGACCAGGTCGCCAATGCGGTAGCGCGGCAGGATTGGGGTGGATACGACCAGCCCGCCCATCTCTCCCGGATGCATCTCGTGCAGCATCTTTATACCCGAGCGCGTGATCACTTCGAAGAAGAACAGGTCGTAGTTGGGTGTCCAGGCGCGCTTGCGGTCTCTCTGCTGCCCGAACATGCCTTCAGTGGCCCCGTAAATTTCACGGATTGCAGCCTCTCCGTACATGGCATTCAGTGCAGGCTGGTGCTTGGTGTTAATTCCAGCCACGCTTCCCAGGGTCATGATCTGGGTTTTCCATAAATCCTTGGGATACACATGGTACTTGCTGTGCAGGTAGCGGCCGAATCGCAGGGCAGTCGGGCATACCCCACCTACCAGGGTGACATTGAGATCCCGGCACTGGCTATATGCCAGGTCGAAGCGGTTCTCCCAGTCGCGGGTCGATTTTCCGCCCCCCAGGGCGTCGATGTCATCCTGGCTGGGCACCGAGCGGATCGGAGTGAAAGCCGAAACAAATTTGGTGTAGATGCCGGAGCTGTAGCCGTAATTGACCTGGCGGTCGCCGATCGTTAACGTGCCGACGATGGAGGGGAAATTCAGGTTCAGGTTTACCCCGGCGAATAGATCGTAACGCTGCTCTTCGGCCATGAAATTCATCATCGCCCGGCCGGCGCTGATGCGCAGACGTAGATCGGTCGCTGTCATGGGGATAAATTTCGATTCGCCCTGGGTGGTGCCGCGCGTGATTGCCCAGCCGAGCGGTGGTTCGCACAGCAGTAAGTTTTCTTCTCCGCCTATCACGCGCTGGATGAGCGGTTTGTAATCATCATAAGTGGCAACCGGGAAGCTCTTCCGGTAGTCGGTGAGGGTTTCGACCTGGCTCGCACCATGTTCTTGTCCGTAAATCGTTTTCGCATAGTCAACCAAAAGCGTCTGCAGGACCTTCTCCTGGGTACTGGCAGGATCTTCAATTGCCTGGCGCCATGGGGCTAATTGCGCTTGGATCATCTGGGAGGCTGTTGTGGGATCGATGTTCATTGTCCCTCTTCAGTTTGACCTGGTAGGTGGGTGTTGGTAGCTCTGCGAAAGGATACGCAGTGGCAGATTATATCAGACTTCAAAAAAACCTCAGCATCTACATGACCTCCAGGGGCAGCGGCGCTTTCCAGGCAGCCATGGCGGCCAGGGAAATGTTCTGTGAAATCCGGCCTGAAATCAGGATCGAAGTGATCGATCCGCTGAACGTTTCGATGTGCCATGGATGGATGGTGATCGAGGCTGCCCGTGCGGTGCTCGCCAACCAGCCCTTCAACGATATTCTCATCTGTGTGATGCAGATGATCCTGGTAACCCACATGCTGCAACCAGCTGATACGCTCAAATACCTGTATATGGGCGGACGAATCGGAAAAGCAAAACACCTGGTCGGGTCTCTGCTCAATATCAATCCGATCGTTGGGATGGATAAGGGGATGATCATTCCAATGGGTACAGCCAGGAGCCACCGGCAGGCTTACCAGATGATGTTGGAAATGGTAGGGAAAGTGGTGGGCCGCAGTAAGATAAAATTCGCCTACCAGGGTCACTCGTCGTCCGGCGCGGCGATGCCTGGCTGGTCAACATCCAGGATTTCTCCGTGGTGGTTGATACGGATGCGAAAGCCCATCATTCCCAGGTAAGCTCGCACTTCCTCCGGGATTCCTGTTTCCAACAAGGCATCCAGCTGGTTCGCAAAGTTCTTTATTTGGGATTCAATCGCTGCCAGTGAGAATGGATCATCCTGCCCGAGCATCTTGGCGGTCTGCTCGCTGACCACGTCTTCGTGACCCTCAATTAAATCTGTCATCATCTTTAAAACCTGCAGGTCGATTTCAGCCGCAGGGATATGCCGGCGAAAACCGGCGTCATTCACCACGTACATCGGCTCGCTGCCGACGTAGACTGCTTCCACAGGCTGGTCATTCTCGTCAAATATTAGACCTGCAAATAAGGGTTGCGACATCACACTTACCTTCAATCGATTTGTATTGCTTCCGGCTAGAATTCGAACGTTTCTGAAATCACCAGATAATGCATAATTTTACCTGTGAATCTCAATCACTGTGCCGATTTTTACCCTGCGGTACAGCCAGGCGGCATCTTCGGTGCGCAGATTGATGCAGCCGTGGCTCATCGGAGTGCCGAAATTATTATGCCAGTAAGTGCCGTGCACGCCGTAGCTTTCGTAGAAATACATCACGAACGGTACATTTTCAAGGTAGTACCCGCGGCCTTTCATGTCTGCATAGCGGTATTTCACATAAACCCGGAATTTTCCGGTGACCGTAGGAGTCGGTTTCCGCCCACCAGAGATGATGAAAGCATTGATGAGCGCGTCTCCCTGGTAAGCGCGTAAACGCTGAGCGGATAAATCCACTTCGATCCAGAAAACAGCCCCCGGCGGGGGTTGAACGGCGGCAGTTGCCTCAGGGGTAGGAGGCGCCTGCGTGGGAGAGGTGAATAGTTCTGGCAGGCTGCTGGGGATGAGTGTGGGAATGACTGTGGGAATGAGTGTGGAATTGGGCGTTATAGATGAAAAAGGTAAACCTATCGTTTCTTGAGCTGCTGCTGTTGCCTGGACAGATGTGGATAGAATCTCATTGGCAGGCAGCAGTTCTTGCGTCGCCGTTGAAGGAAACCAGGTCCGGGCAGCAGGGATCCAGGCAGCTTGGAAAGCTGGGCTCCTCAATGCCGATTGGGTGACTAGGGCAGCCAGGCAGGTCAACCCGAATCCGCATACCAGGATCAGGAGCAGTACTGTCCAGTGTTTTTGTCCGTTCTTCCGTCTCACTCGCACAGGTTTGGTGTCGGTTGCTTCAACCGGGGGTTCCGGTTCCAGGCGGGAGAGCGCCCACTGCATGGCTGCGGCTGCTTGTGGATTATGCGGGTTTATCTCCAGCAAGCGCTGCAAATAAGCAAGGCTGGCACGCGGGCTGGCAGTCGCTGCCAGCAGCAGCCAGGCATCCTCATTATCAGGATTGAGCCGCAGCGCTTCCCTTGCCATCCGGCGCGCCTCGCTTCGGTTTCCTTCCTGCCAGGACCGCGTTCCCTGCGTGAGTAGTGGTGAATGAGTATTATGAATCATCGAGGAGGCCGAAGATAAGTTTTGCCAGGAACCGCGCAAATGGAATTAAGGCGTGATAGTTGGAGTAGTTGGCAGGGCACTGGGCGTGCTGAGGGTAATACTCTCATTATTCAGGAAACAGGTGATCCCGGCGGCAATCCCCTGGGCTGCAAGCTGCGGCTCCTCGGTCAGAAACTGCCGGTCGAGATTCAGGAATCCGGTCTCGATGATCGATGCCGGGGTGATTTCGTGGATTTCTCCAAATGCATGGTAGCTGGTCATATCCAGCGTGATACTGGCGCTGTGCATTCCCAGGCCTGTGATGCGCGCATAGCGGTCTGCCAGGCAGCTGGTCAGGCGCGCCGATTTGTCCGGCCGTTTGTTGATCATGGTCTCTGCCACCTTAAAGCCGGTGGCGAGCTCATTGATAAAATCACACGAATCGGCATGAATCGAAACCAATGCGGTCGCCTGGTACCCTTCCAGCCTGGGGTCGAATTCAGCCAGCAATTCGACCGTGTACCCCTGCTCCACCAGCAGTTTTTGGACCAGGCTGGCGATCTGCAGATTCACCTGGCTTTCTTCTAATCCATCCGGGCATACCGCGCCTGAGTCGTTTTTCCAGTGTCCTGCCACTATTCCAACAACCTGTGCGGTGCGGTCGAAGCTCACGGCAGTCCCGGGGGATGCGGCGGTCGGACCGGGAGTAAAACCGAGCTGGAATACCTGGTCCCCAGGGGAGTCCCCGGGTGTCCAGGCAGTGAAAAGTGTGGCAAGCACCAGGGCAACGGCGCCGACAACCGCCACCAGGCCGAAGGTGGATGTGAACTGCTGGCTGGATTTTTCGGTTTTCGGTTCTTTTGGTTTTCCGGCAGGTTCCATCTGGTCTCATCCTACCGCAAAGGAGCTGTATTTGCAAGATATTGTGCAAGAAACGATCCAGCAGATTTTCTTTACTCTATTGAAGAAGGAACGATGTCGTTGCAGTTGGTGACGGGGGGGACCAGGTTGGTCCGTTTGAAATCACCTGGCTCAGGTACGTTAGATGGGGAAATCGGGTTCTATCTCGATACATCACGCTCAGCCTCCGTGATGTCGATTCTCCAGCTGTGGTGTATGAATTGACCCGCGTGGCTTTGCAGTAGATGCCGGAGAAGGAGCTATGACCTTCCACGAATATATGGCTTGCATGCTTTCAGAACGCCTGGAGTACACCTATCGCACCCTGGAAGCATCCTTGCGTTAGCGGTTGAAATTTAATGCCGGGGAAAACTTAAAACAGTCCCCATTCAGCGCCGGCGCCATCTTCCATCATCGACGGATCCCACATCTCCATCCCCAGTTCGATCGTCACAGGTCGTTCCAGGGCTTCTTCGGCTTTATTGCGCGTCATATCCAGCATCGCCGGTCCGTAGGGACAATAAGGCGTGGTCAGGATCATGTTAACCTCGGCGGTTTCTCCCTCAATGCGCAGGTCGCGCACCAGGCCCAGTTCGATGATGTTCAACCCGATTTCTGGATCAACTACCTGGCGCATGGCTTCCTTGAAAGGCTCGATCAGCTCTGGATTGGTGCTCTCGGCCTGCCAGGTCAGCTGGTTGGAATTCATTTCTATTTCGGTCATATTCCTTGCTCCTCAAGCACAGGTAAATGCGGGACGATATACGTGCAGTGGTTATCGCCGTGCAGCAGGCACTGGATCTTTTGTGCGGGGATATTGAGTATTGTTGATATCAGAGTCTGGTCAACGGAACAAACTTCCGGGTGGTTCTGCCCGACGTGAAAATACGGGCAGTTCTTCTCGTGAATTTGAAAGTACTGCCCTTTCCGCTCCCATTCGACCGAAAAACCCTCTGCGCTCAACAGCTTCTTCACGACGTCGAGTCGCTGTTCGATAGTCAGGTCTTCCAGGTCGCTGCGGTATTCCGCTGCAATCTCCTCCGCCATCTGGGCAAAAAGGCGGCTGATCATACCCCGGGGCATCGTCCCCTTCAATTGTTCAAGCAGGCGCAGTGTGAGCTGGATATAACGCGTCGGAAACCGCTCGCGGCCGTTTTCCGTCAGGTAATATACGCGCCGGGGACGCCCAACCCCATGGCGTTCTTCGGCTGAGCTCACCAGGCCGTCCAGCTCCAACCGGTTGATATGGTGCCGCACAGATATTGGATTGAGGTTGACAGCTTCCGCCAGCTCATTAATCGTGCAGCGCTCCTGGGTGAGCAGGGTCTTTAACACCCGTTCCCTGGTTTTTTTAGTTTCAATCTCGTCGGTCATTTCTTTTACCAAGTAATCATCACTTTCGTGCAGAAAGTATACTATGCGGCATTTTATTTGTCAATAATTAATAGAAATGTATTAATTATTATTGACTTTTACGCTCAATTAAGCTACAATAGGGCGAATTTATAAGAAAAAAACTGTAAATATTGACAATTTCAGATCGGAAAGCTATAATAGTTCGGTTCCGATTACTGCTTGATAAAGGAGTTTACTTGATGTCTGAATTAGTTATTCGCAATCTTCATGCGAGCATTGACGAACGCGAAATTTTGAAAGGTGTGAACCTGTCTGTTAATCAGGGTGAGGTGCATGCTCTGATGGGTCCCAACGGCACTGGAAAATCCACCCTGGCTTATGTGTTGATGGGACATCCCAGCTACCAGGTGACGGAAGGCGAGGTGTGGTTCAAAGGGCAGAATATCCTGGAGCTCGCGCCAGATGTGCGCGCCCACCTGGGGGTATTTCTTGCTTTTCAGTATCCAGTGGCAATTCCCGGCGTTACAGTTGCTAACTTCCTCCGGACCGCCATCAATGCTCAACGTAAAGCCGCTAATCCGCAGGATAAAGGTATTCCCGTGCCTGAATTTCGACGCATGTTGATCGAGCGCATGAACCTGCTGAAAATGGACCAGGCGTTTGCTGGCCGGTACCTGAACGAAGGTTTCTCCGGCGGTGAAAAGAAGCGCGCTGAAGTGCTGCAGATGGCAACCCTCAAGCCTGAAATCGCAATCATGGATGAGACTGACTCGGGCCTGGACATCGATGCCCTGCGGATCGTTTCCGAAGGCGTCAATGCACTGCGCGGCCCCGAGCTGGGCGTACTATTGATCACCCATTACCAACGCATACTCAACTACATCAAGCCGGATCATGTCCACATCATGCTCAACGGGCAGATCGTCGAATCAGGCGGGTCCGACCTGGCCCTGCACCTGGAGGAGCACGGCTACGACTGGCTGCGCGAGCGCAGCGGTGAGACTGTAGCGGCTTAATTTACACTGCATTCTGTTTCAGGAGTTTTGAGGAAGCAGATTTATTGGAGGTATGGTATGGCAAGCGATACTCAAATTTTACAGGATATTGGTGAATATAAATTCGGATTTAATGATCCCGACACTTCCGTATTTAAATCTCGCAAGGGATTGGATGAAGTGGTCGTTCGCCAGATTTCCGAGATGAAACAGGAGCCGGAATGGATGCTCGAATTCCGGTTGAAAGCACTGGATCATTTCCTCAAACGCCCGATGCCGACCTGGGGCGGTGATCTCAGCAAGCTGAATCTGGATAATATCTATTTCTACGTCAAGCCCTCCGAAGGCGAAAGCCAGACCTGGGAGGATGTCCCCGAGACGATTAAAAATACTTTCGACAAATTAGGCATCCCGGAAGCAGAACGCAAGTTCCTGGCTGGCGTCGGCGCGCAGTACGAATCGGAAATGGTGTATCACAAAGTCCAGGCACACCTGGAGGAGCAGGGAGTGATCTTCCTGAGCATTGAGGATGGTCTGCGTACGCATCCAGACCTGTTCCGTGAATATTTCAGCACAGTCATTCCAATCGAAGATAATAAATTCGCGGCCCTGAACAGCGCTGTCTGGTCGGGTGGCTCGTTCATTTATATCCCGAAGGGACTGAAAGTCGATCTTCCTTTACAGGCTTACTTCCGGCTGAACATGGCCAATATTGGCCAGTTCGAGCGCACTCTGATCATCGCAGACGAAGGCTCCCAGGTGCATTATGTCGAAGGCTGTACGGCCCCGATCTATACCACCGATTCCTTCCACAGCGGTGTAATCGAAATTGTCGTCAAAAAAGATGCCCGCGTACGCTATACCACCATCCAGAACTGGTCAACCAATGTATATAACCTGGTAACGCAGAGAGCCCTGGTGTATGAGCGCGGCACGATGGAATGGGTAGACGCCAACCTGGGCTCCAAGCTGACCATGAAATATCCCTCTTGCTATCTGCTCGAACAGGGTGCTCGCGGCGAGATTCTCTCCATGGCCTTCGCCGGGCCCGGCCAGCACCAGGATGCCGGTGGCAAAGTGATCCATTTTGCGCCCCATACCAGCAGTAAAGTCACTTCGAAATCGATTAGCAAGGGCACTGGGCGCGCCTCTTACAGGGGGTTGTTAAAAGTGCACAAGGGCGCCTATGACGTGAAATCCAATGTCGTTTGCGATGCTTTACTGCTCGATGAGCACGCACGCTCGGATACTTACCCCTACATCGAAATCGATGAAGATGACGTCACCATCGGGCACGAAGCCTCAGTTTCGAAGGTCGGTGAAGAGCAGCTCTTCTACCTGATGAGCCGCGGGCTGACCGAAGAAGCAGCCACGACTATGGTGGTATCGGGCTTCATCGAACCGCTGGTCAAGGAGCTGCCGATGGAATACGCCATCGAGATGAACCGCCTGATCCAGCTGCAGATGGAAGGCTCGATCGGCTGACCTGGCTTTTGCCAGATATTAATTAACCAAAAACGAGAAAAACATCGATATGACAGAACGTACTGTATCAGTTTCCAGGCGGCGAGAAGTAAGCCGCATTTCAAGGGATTTCAACTTCTCCGCCGATCACATTGCTGCCCTGCAGCCAGGCTGGCAGGGAGCCAGCTATATCCGCGAATATCGCCGGCGGGCCTGGGAGGCTTTTAACCGCCTTCCAATGCCGACTACCCAGGATGAAGCCTGGCGTAGGACGGATTTGCGTGCCCTCCAGGCTGGTGATTTTGAGCTTGTTGGAGATGAAAGTCCCATGCAGAGAGCCTTACCTCCCGCGCCGGATGAGCTTCTGAAACCGCTGGCGGGTGAAGCCTATGCCGGTCAGATCGTCCTCTCACCACAAGGAACACAGGTGGAGCTCGACCCTGAGCTTTCCCGTAAAGGATTGATCTTCTGCGACCTGGCGACCGCCGAACGGCAGCACCATGGATTGCTGCAGACTGTTCTCGGGCAGGTCGTGCGTGAAGATGAAGGGAAATTTGCTGCCCTGGCGGCTTCATTCGCCAGGCAAGGCGTTTTCATTTACGTCCCGCGCGGCTTGCAGGTGGAGCAGCCACTGCACAGCATCTTGTGGGGACCAGGTATCAACCTGGCTTATTTTTCGCACATCCTGGTCAGGCTGGAAGAAGGAGCTTCGCTGACCTACGTACACGAAGCGGCTTCCCACACCGAAGCCCAGGGCCAGGCGCTGCATGCCGGGCTGGTGGAGATCAGCCTCGGACCTGCCTCGAACTTTCACTTCGTTGAGCTGCAGTCCTGGGGTGAGCATGTCTGGAATTTCAGCCACGAGCGAGCAAAAATCGGCCGAGATGCCAATCTGGATTGGGTTTTTGGAGCTATCGGCAGTCATTTAACCAAGAATTTTTCCGACCTCGAGCTGGTAGAACGCGGCGCGTCAGGGAGGATGTCCGGATTTTATTTCACGGACGGCGTCCAGCATCTTGATCATGACACTCAGCAAAACCACCTGGCGCCCAACACCACCAGCGACCTGCTCTTCAAAGGCGCGCTGAAGGAACACAGTCGCTCGGTATGGCAGGGGATGATCTACGTCGCACCCGGTGCTCAAAAGACAGATGGCTACCAGGCCAACCGCAACCTGGTGCTCAGCCCGAATGCACGGGCCGATTCCATCCCCGGTCTGGAAATCCTGGCGGATGATGTGCGCTGCACACATGGTGCGACCGTCGGGAAAATCGATGCCGACCAGGTCTTTTACCTGCGCAGCCGAGGTATTTCAGCCAGAGATGCCGAGCGCCTGATCGTAGAAGGGTTCTTCGACCCGATCATGCAACGCATCCCATTCGAAGGAGTCCGGTCACGCTTCCAGAATTCTATCGAAGAAAAAATGGGTTAACCTGGAAAAGCCTACAGAATTCAAATCGTATGGTATAAGTTTAAGCAGGCCAGCTTTGAGCGGTGGGGTGATGCAGATCAACACAGGCAGACACTTTAACTCCGCTGACCGGCTTCAGATCTTCAGATATAAATTGGGAGGCCGATTTGCCGACACTTCATTTCACCTCTGCTCCAAATCGGGAGGAATTATATAAAGTTGGCGATTATGTAGAAGTCTTCTGCGATCACGATCGGAACAACATCCGCATTCGTGATTGGCTGGTTGGGACGATAGTCCAGGTAGATCCCAAGATGCTGGCGGTCCAGTTCATGGACAATGTCTACCTGACAGATGGATGGATGGTGCCGGACCATGTCTTGTGGTTTCCAAAAGATTCTGCTCACTTGCGCCATCCTATCCGGCGGCGCAGGCGGGTAAAATCACGCACGACTCGCAATCCGTGATCCTGCGTTGGTAATTCCTTTATTTCAGGTGTGAAATCTATGGTAGCCGATTATGTCTGTACCCGCTGAAATTGACACGCTGGATGTTGCGCGCATCCGGGCAGATTTCCCTGTCTTGGATCGCAAGGTAAACTCCGGGATGCCTCTGGTGTACCTGGATTCTGCCGCAACCAGCCAGAAGCCGCTGGAAGTGATCCAGTGCATGGACGATTTCTACCGGCGGTCGAACTCCAATATTCACCGCGGCATACATACCCTGGCAGAAGAATCGACCGCGCTGTATGAAGGCTCTCGCCAGCGCCTGGCTAAGTTCATCAATTCTCCCTCGCCGCGCCAGGTGATCTTCACTCGCAACACGACCGAATCGATCAACCTGGTGGCGTACTCCTGGGGTCGCGCGAATCTGAAACCCGGGGACGTGGTCCTGCTCACTGAAATGGAACACCACTCCAACCTGGTTCCCTGGCATATCCTAGCAGGCGAAATCGACATTCGCCTGGAATTCATCCCGGTTACCGGGCAGGGTTTGCTGGACCTGGAATCTCTGCCGGGGCTGCTGGATTTACAGCCGCGCCTGGTCAGCCTGACTCACATGTCCAATGTCCTGGGTACCATCAACCCGGTGAAGGAAATCGTGAGATTGGCGCACCAGGCTGGTGCAGTCACTCTCATCGACGGGGCTCAATCGGTGCCTCATTTCCCCGTGGACGTGCAGGACCTGGACCTGGATTTCCTGGCATTTTCCAGCCACAAGATGTGCGGACCGACGGGTCTGGGTGTGCTCTACGGGCGCAAAGAGCTGCTGGAATCGATGCCTCCCTTCATGGGGGGTGGGGACATGATCAAACGTGTTCATCTGCGTTCCTTCGTCCCGAACGAGCTGCCGTATAAATTCGAGGCCGGCACCCCCGCTATCGCCGAAGTGGTGGGTTTGGGAGCGGCGGTCGATTACCTGCAGTCAGTGGGCATGGAAAAAATCGCCCACCATGAGAAAGAAGTAGTGTCCTACGCTCTCGACCGGCTGTCGGAAGTCCCCGGACTGACGCTATTCGGACCCTCAGCTGAAAATAAGGGCGGCGTGGTGTCCTTTATGATGAAGGGTGTGCACCCGCACGATATCTCCCAGATACTCGACTCGCAGGGCATCGCCATTCGAGCCGGACATCACTGTGCCATGCCGCTGCACGAGAAATTCGGCTTGCCGGCAACTGCCAGGGCCAGTTTCTACCTGTACACCACCATCGATGAAATCGACCGCCTGGCTGTTTCATTGAACAAAGTGATCGAAATCTTTGGGCTCTGAGCGATGGACGACCTGTACCGCGAATTAATAATCGACCGCTACCGCAATCCTCAATTCAAGGGCAGCCTGGATCCGCATGATATTTCATTCGAGGATGATAACCCGCTGTGCGGTGATCACATCCGCATCGACTTGAGGCTGGACGGCGACGACCGGGTGGCCGAAGCTGCCTTCGACGGCAAAGGCTGCGCCATCTCGCAGGCTTCTGCGGACCTGCTGGTCGAGTCGGTGATCGGGAAGACGATGGACGAGGTCAGGGCGATGACGCGCGAGGACTTGCTGGAGCTGCTTGGCCTGGAGCTCGGCCCTGTGCGCATCAAATGCGCGCTGCTCAGCTTGAAAGTCCTGAAAGCCGGGGCTTATGGGTTGGGAGAAGCCAGCGACGACCTGGTCGAATGATCAGGGGTGCATCCGAATAGTCATAAGTTAGAAATGTCAGTGTGAGGTGGTCTATTCCTGTAATTTATCATGGCAACGCCAGGAGGAGGCCGAGGTAATCTCGGCTTTATCATCCATATAATTTAGAAATAACGAAAAATTGGAATAAATGAAATAGTTAAATCTTGAGGGGATTACAAATCGGGAAAAAATGCTAAATTACACTCAGCTGAAACCAGAAGAATGTGAATATGTCGATATCGCCGGGGTCGAGGAACTGAATGGCGGGGAACGCTTATTCGTCGAAATTGATAACCTGCAAATCGTCGTATTTAATATCGCCGGCCAGTATTTTGCCATCGGGGACGTCTGCAGCCATGATAACGGTCCGCTGGGGGAAGGTGACCTGGAAGGCGAGGAAGTGATCTGTCCCCGACACGGAGCGCGCTTCGACCTGCGCACCGGCAAAGTCCTGGCACTGCCTGCCGTCGAAGATATCCCGGCCTACCCGGTGCAGGAGGTCGATAGCAGGATTCAGGTAGGAATTCCACTAAAATAATCGTTTGAAAAACTTCACAGGTCTCGGAGACCTGTCCCGGCGAATATCTCGCCGGGACCTGTGAGGTTTTGAGTACCCAGAAGGAGGTACATTATGCATTATAGATTGCTTGGCC
>Ga0154795_1019_pt1 | contig 13216 bp, 10 predicted proteins | sample Rifle2008BG16ft_FD_105803 | JGI IMG/M metagenome (GOLD analysis project Ga0154795, IMG submission 105803) | Chloroflexi bacterium RBG_16_54_18 | reverse complement strand
GTTACTGCATCTCATTCAGGTCAAGAAAAAATTAGGGATGGGTTTGAACACCCATCCCTAAAAGATAACCAAAACAATTTCTTCTATAATCAGAAGCTAGCGGATTCCGCCATTACTCCTGAACGATTAGTAACTCCATACGGTTAGATCAGGTAACAGGCTGCCAGGTGACCTGCGCCTTTGTCATCTAAAGGTGGATGGTCATTGTCCTCACATACCTTGGCGGCTATCGGGCACCGGTCGTAGAAACGGCAGCGCGGCAGTGGGTTGATCGGTTGGGAAATGCTGCCTTTGATGTTCGGGATCTGGCGCTTGAAAGACGGATCAGGGACAGGCACCGCCGACAACAGGGCTTTCGTATAGGGATGGAGCGGATTTACCAGCAGTTCTTCGATTTCACCCATCTCCACGATCTTCCCCAAATACATCACAGCCAGCCGGTTTGACATATAGCGTGCCACGGCCAGGTCATGCGTGATGTAGAGATAAGTCACGCCCATTTGCTCGGCAAGCGACTGCATCAATTTCATGATGCCTGTTCGAATGGAAACATCCAACATAGAAGTCGGCTCATCCGCCACAACAAATGTCGGCACGACCACCAGAGCCCTGGCGATCGCTACTCTCTGCCTCTGTCCTCCGGATAACTCATGTGGGAAACGCCACAAGAAAGTATCAGGAGGGGACAAACCAACCAGGTCAAGATAATGCGCCACAAGCTGTTCCCGTTCCGCCACATCGCCAATTCCCTGCACCACCAGCGGCTCTGCCACGGTGTCGAAGATGGTCCGCCGGGGATTTAGCGATTCATATGGATCCTGGAAAATCATCTGGACATAGCGACGGAAACCTTTCAGACCAGCGCCTCTCAGCTGGGCAATATCCTTCTCGTAACCGTCGACTTGCATGCGGATAGCCCCGGTCGTTGGATCTATCAACCGGACGAGCAGCTTTCCGGTGGTGGTTTTTCCCGAGCCGGATTCACCCACCAGCGCCAGGCTTTCGCCATCGGCAATTTCGAAATTCAAACCGTCGACCGCATGGATATATCCACTGGTCTTCTTGAATATCCCCGTGGCAAGCGGGTAGAGTTTCTGCAGACCTTCTACTTTAACCAGAGGTTCCTGGATTGCTTGATCAGCACACATTAATTAGCCTCCATCGGATGCCAACAGGCGACGTAATGTTGGTTACCCATATCCTTAAATTCTGGCGTTTCTTGCGCACATATTTCTGTAGCAAATGGACAGCGTGGGTGGAAACGGCAGCCTGACGGAGGGCTTAATAAATCCGGCGGCTCTCCAGGCAGGGTGGTGAGCTCTCGTTTGTCACCAATAATGCTCGGAAATGCAGACATTAATCCAAACGAATATGGATGCAGCGGCGATTTAAAAATCTCCAAAGCTGACCCATATTCAGCCATGCGACCGGCGTACATCACACCTATCCGGTCAGTCACTTCGGCGATTACTGCAATGTCATGTGAGATGTAGATCATACTCATTTTGAGATTTTTCTGCAGCTCGATCATTTCGCGCAGCAATGCATCCTGGACGATAACATCCAAAGCTGTGGTCGGCTCGTCAGCGATGATCAAGTCGGGATCACAGGATAATGCCATCGCAATCACAGCTCGCTGGCGCATGCCGCCGCTGTATTCGTGCGGGTATTGATCCATCAGCTTTGGATCCAGGCCTACCAGCTTAAATAGGTCGGCGACGTGATCTCGAGCAGCCTGGTTTGTCTCTACCAGGTTGTGATTCTCCATGGCTTCGATGATCTGGTCGCCAACTTTATAGACCGGGTTCAGAGCGTTCATGGCTGCCTGGAACACCATCGAGATCTTGGACCAGCGCAGCTTTCGCATATCTTCTTCGCGCATGGGCACGATATCAACATCGTTCAGCTTAATCGCCCCGTTCTTGATATAGGCGTTATCAGGCAGCAGTTTCAGTAAGGAAAAGGCAACCGAAGTCTTTCCGCACCCCGATTCACCCACCAGGCCCATCGACTTTCCGCGTTCCAAAGAAAAAGTCACATTGTTTACTGCTGATACTTCTCCTGCCCGCGTCTTATAGTGCATCGTCAGGTCATCGACCTGCAAAACATAATCTGTCACAGTGAGCTCCTTAGCGTTTGCGCAAGCGTGGATTTACGATTTCATCCAAAGCACGTCCTACCAGATAAAACGCGGCGCACAGCATACTGATAGACACACTGGCTGGAAAGATCAGCCACCACTTGGAGAAATCTAGAAGGTATCCCGAGTAGGAGGTTGTATAAATCATCAGTCCCCACGACATCCGGATATTTAGCAGACCAAAAAATGACAGGACTGCTTCAGAAGCGATCGCGCTGTTCACCGCAAACATCATGTAAAGAAAAGATAGCGGCAGCAAGTTGGGGATGATATGGTTCCAAATGATGTGACCGTTTCCGCCGCCAGCCACACGCGCAGCCTCAATATATGTGCGTACTTTGATGGTCAATGCCTGGGACTTAATAATTATAGTGGCACCCCCTAACCCACCTAATAGCCCCAATATTAAGGCCAGGACTGGTAATGTGAGGTCAAAAAGAGCCGACATCACGATCAAGATCGTGATATAGGGCATCATAATCACAATATCAGCCAGGCGCATGAAAAAGGTATCAATCGCGCCTCCGTAATACGCGGATAACGCACCTATGGAAGTTGCGATGATAACCGTCACCAGTGCTGCTACCATGCCCAGGATGAATTCTGATCGCGTGCTCCACATCAGCTGGCTGAGCACGTCGCGCCCGAGTGGATCGGTTCCCAACAGGTGAGTGGCCGATGGAGGAGCAGGATGATAGGGTGTTTCGATATCATATCCGGTAACGGGGTTGTACATTACCGGATCCCATACTGTTTTTATCAAGATCGGGTGGATTATTATAAAAGAGAAATAAAAGAGGATAATCGCCACTCCCACCAGGCCGATTGGATTTTCCGAAAACAATGCCAGGTTTGTGCGTATCCCGCGCTTTAAAAGTCTTAAGCGAACCCGCCACAGTGGGGTTTCCAGGCCAGCTATTGGTGAAGGACTACTTGCTATCTCAGCCATGTATAGATACCTTCCGATTGTCTAAGAATACCGGATACGAGGATCCAACAGCGCGTAGAGCAGATCCGCAACCAGGTGAGCCGTTAATGCAATAATTCCTGTGAATACCAGTGCGCCTATCACCATCGGGATGTCCTCTACCAGGGCTGCTCCAAGCAGTGTCAACCCCATACCCGGCCAGGAAAAAGTCGTTTCAGTAATCACCCCTCCGTCCAGGATGAAAGCAACTGCCAGGACAAAAGAGGTTACCACAGGCAGCAAGGCGTTGCGCGAGGCGTGTTTATCGCGTACAACTTTATCTGGCAACCCCTTGGCACGTGCAGCCATGATGTAGTCTTCCCGTAGGGTTTCCAGCATACTGTTGCGAGTCAAAAGCATCGTCCCGGCGAAGTTTACGACCGCCAACGTCAAAATAGGCAGAACCGTGTGGTGCAGAATATCCGCTGCATACATTGCCACACCGGTATTTATCCAATATAAGAGGGCCGCAAACAATACCAATCCAATCCCAACGATCCTGACCGGCATTCGCCGGGCAGGGTCGAGCCGGCGAGCGTACAGGAATATGATGAAAATAATAACGGAGCTTATGAATAGTGTGACCAGGATGCGGTTGAATACATAATTCGCATCTACCGGAGCGTTACGCCACAGCACCGGATTCAGGAATTTACCGATCGGAAAGAGCTTCAATTTGTACGCCCAGAACCATACCATCATCAGCGCGAACCAGGGCAAGAAGATCGTATACAGACCCACTCCACCAACGGTAGCCACATATTCTCCCCATCCGCCGCGCTTCCATGCCAATATTTTCCCGGCCAGAAAGCCGATGAAATATGACAGGGTTGTAGCACTCAAAAACAACAATATCGTGCGTGGAGCGCGTTCGGCAATTACATCCAACACCGGGCGTGGAAAATTCGAAAAGGAAATCCCAAAATCTCCTCTCAGTGCGCTGCCCAACCAGATGAAATAGCGTTCCAGGACCGGCCTGTCCAATCCCAGGTTTGACTTTAATATGGCGCGCTGATCGGGTGTCAGTCGTGGGTCATTCAAGTATTGGTCTGCGTAGCTTCCAGGTTGGGCGTCGATCAGGATATATACCAGGGTCAGAAATAGGAAAAAAGTCAGAATATTTTGCAGGATGCGGGTTACCAGGTATTTTCTCATATTTGCTTGTTTCCTTTGTCTAAACCACCATTAACCGCGCTGTCCCTGGCCTCTTTGATTTAGCCAGGGACAGCACGAAGTTCAAAACGATTTCCCAAGGAAATTGAAATTTGTCGTTCCATGCTCATCCTGGGGAAATTGGGAGGGCAAAGGTAGACCTCCACCCTCCCATCATCAACTTAGGTTATTGGCTTCACTGGCTTACTTGAAACTCACGCTGGAGTATATCTGACCCTGCTGGTGAGTGTACTGCAAACCGCTCAGCTGCTCATCGTAGGGGAATACCACGGTGGCGGAGCGGTAAGCTTCGATAATGCCGGTGTCGAACAGCAGGACGTACGGCAGTTCCTCGGCTAAGATGAACTGCAGCTCGTCTGCAATCGTGAAGCACTCCTCGAAGGACTCGCACACCAGGATCTGCTTGAGTTTCTCCTCGACCTCAGGATTGACATAGCCGCCAGCATTGTTTCCGTCCAGGACTGCCTGCTCTTCGGCGAAGAAGTCATACAGGTAGGACGGGAAGATGCTCAGGCTCCAACCCAGGATGTACATGTCGAAGTTCTGCTCGGTGAAGATGATCGGCACGATCACGTTGAAACCGGCCAGTTGGGCGGTCAACGGGATACCGAACTCATTCAACCAGGTCTCGATCCAGATGGCAAAGGTCGAGCGAAGCGGGTCGTAACCGGGGCTGGGTGCGGGCATGTTCAGCGCTGGAACAGGCGTACCATCGGCCATCAACAGCCGGCCGGCCTGTGTGACCTGTCGGTTCTCTTCGTCCCAGGTAGGCTCAACGCCACCTTCCCAGGTGTAACCAGCCTGCTTCAGGATTGCCTTTGCCAATTCGGTGCGCTGCTGCCGGGTCTGTCCTTCACCCAACCTGATCACATCGCCGTTGTACCAGGCTGCGTTGGCAGGCGGTACGAAGGTGTAGTTCGCGAAGGCAACACCCTGCAGGATCGTCCCGGTGACGAATTCCTTGTCGATCAACACAGCCACGGCCTGGCGGAAAGCGCAGTCGTTCATCGGGCGGCGGCGGGTGTTGAAGCTCAGGTAGCGGTAACCATTGACGTTGTTTTCGATAACCGTCAAATTTGGATCGCCTTTTACCGATTCAGCCAGACCACGCTGCAGGCCAAGTGGGTTGATTACGAAATCGACTTCGCCGTTCTGCATGGCCAGGATGGCCGCATCCTGCGAGCCGTAGATAGTGAACACGATGGAATCGGCGTTTTGAGCCATATTCTGCACCAGGTCAGGATCACCTTCGGCGGGGACATTAAGCTCAAAGCCGTCGCCGGTGCGGTAGCCGCCGCCAGCCCACTGCTCTACTTGCAGGCCGCTATCTGCCCAATCAGCGTATTTAGCGTTCTCCAGGAAAGCACCCTTCTCCCACTTGCTGAGGATATAGGCGCCAGCCAGGGGTTCACCGTCGACCGGGATGGCAAACAACTTATCATGGGCTTCAGCCTGTGCAGCGGTCTTGACATCATCCGCAGCATCAGCTGCCAGGGCATCGATGGAAGCCATCACGCCAGCTTCGTCTATCTTGGCCTGCCAGAAGGCAGCGTTCAGGATAGGGGCACCCAGGGTACCGTATTCATGGCGGGCCAATCCGGGTTTGGTATGGTAGATGACCTTCACGGTGTAGTCGTCAACCGCTTCCATCCCCTGCAGGTAACCACCGTCGTACCAGCTGCTCCAGTTACCGGAGATCAGGCCGAGTTTCAAGACGGTGTTTGCCGTCCAGGCCACGTCATTGGCGGTTAAGGGGGTACCGTCGCTCCACATCACATCTTGGCGGAGTGGGATGGTCGTTGTCCACACATCGCCTTCCTGAGCCAGCGGGTCGGGAAGAGCCAGTGCCAGGCTGGGTACGAAGGTGAAGAACTGCTCAGACAGCTGGTAAAGGCTCCAGCGCTGCGGCAGCATGTAGCTGTTCCATACCGTGTTATCGGGACCGTTGGATGCGAAGTAGTTCAGCGTGGTGACATCTTCGAAGACGCCTACGCGGTACACCGCTCCAGCCTGCTGCGGTCGGGCTTCGAGCTTCAAAGCCACTGGCGCCTGCACGGCGGAGGCAACCTTGGGTGCGGAAACCGGTGCGACATAGCTGGCTGCTTCTGGCAGCTCGGGGATTGGCTGGCAGGCAACCAATCCTTCTTCAGCCAGGATCGGGCCACCGGCCTCTTCTACTTCCTCTGGGGCTGCAGCAGTTACTTCTACAACCTGTGTCTGGACGACCGGAGTACCCTCAATCATGACCTCAACGGTCTGGATGATGGTCTCTGGTGCTGCCGGAGCGCAGGCTGCCAGCACCATGCTCAAAATGACCAGGGTGCTGAAAAGGATTAAACCTTTTGATCTAACGTTCATGTTTCTCCTCCAATAGAGATTAGAATTTTCAATTGTCAAGAAATTTAACCAACTGAGATACGTACGCCGTAATAGTTCCTAAACAACCACCTCCTTTCAGGATTCAAGCTTTTTGGAGAATTTGGCATCAATCAAAGTGATTGCAGGAGTTCTGGCTGAGAGTCCGTTAATTTATACCACAAAAAAAATAACAGTCAACCTCACCCTTCCCTCATGGTCACTACAGGCCGCATTCCCGAAAATCCACAATCCCGGTCTCAACTCACCTGCTCAAAGTTCCAGGTCAGGAAGTTGACCGGCTGTTCGTTCAGTTGATTCTCCTTGGAAAATTTATTTCTTTCGGCACAAGCTTGTTAACCAATACAACTTCGAGTTATGCAGCTTCCCAGGAAATTCTTACAAAAACAGGCTGGGTATTCACTCGATAATACTACCGGGTGATTTATAGAAAGGTTCAACAACATAAGGGCAGATTGCCTGTAGGTGATTGAAAGTTCACCAGAATTAATGCGCTAAATGCCAGTAGGTAGCGAAATGAAATGACCACAGGCTGGTTTGGGAATACGGTTCAAATTCACCCGACCTGTGATTGTAATACGGCGATTGGCTCGAAAAAGTTGATCTCAGGATGTTCAATATGTGATTAATTCGCCGCTCGCGTTGCACCGGTGGAGATAGGGCCACACGCAGTAATTGTTCCTTGCCGCCAGTGGGGAGCTGGTGGTGCGCAACCCAATTCTTAATAGTCCGATTCAGGTAATAATCTGTCCAATCGTACATCTCTCACCATTTTGCCGCTTTTCAAAGAGTAAGGTCAGGTAATTGTTCCGCTGTAGAGAAATGGCCAAGCTCCAAACTCTTCTTCAAGGTTTGCCTGCCGTAGTGCAGGCGTGATTTAACAGTACCGACAGGCACGTCGATCACTTCTGCAATTTCCTGCAACGATAAATCGTTCAAATAATACATCACGATGACAATACGCTGCTGGAGAGGGAGGAAAGCGACCGCCTTTTGCACTCGTTCCCAATCATCCAATCGCTCAATCATTTCGTACGGCTGATTCTTCACAGAGATGGTCAACCATTCAGCCAGGTCCTCCAATGGACGCAGCCACTTTCGGCTTCTTTTGATCCAGGTGTAGGAGAGATTAACGGTCATTCGGTACAGCCAGGGTTCGATTGGTCGTTGTGGATCAATTCGGTCTGCAAAACGGTAAAGCCGCAAAAAGACATCCTGAAGCAAATCACTCGCCGCCTCCTGGTCGCCGGTTATTGCCAGGGCTGTTCTGTAAACCAGCGGGCGGAAAAGGTCGTAAAGTTCCCCTAAGGCAGGCAAGCTTCCATTATGTAGCTCTTCAATTAATTTCTGATCACTTGGGCTCGTCATATGTCTTCCATACGTTGCTTATATCCCAAAAAATGCATGATCAAATCATCTTATTAATTACTCTCAATTATATAAAAGGTTCAATCTCTTCTATGCAATTATTATCTGGGAGTGCTGAATCAGATTAGTAGAAGAAAAAGACAGGAAATATCATTTATTCTTATCAATTATAACTTATTTCCACTTTATCGATCTGTCTCGTTTTTCACTCCACCTCACCAAACCGCATTCTTAAATAGGATTGGTATCTCCTGGGGTCAATATCGCCATCCATAAGAGCCAATCTCACAGCACATCCCGGTTCACTCACATGTGTACAGTCATTGAACTGGCAGTGCTCTACCAGTTTGCTCAATTCCCTGAAATACCCATCCAGTTCTTCCGCCTCGATGTCCCACAATCCAAGGGCTTTTAAACCCGGTGTATCGGCCACAAACCCTCCCCCATCCAGCGGAAACAGCTCGCGTACAACTGTCGTATGGCGGCCTTTGGTAGTTGTCTCACTGACCGAGCGCACTGCAAGTCCCAATTCGGGTTGAATCGCGTTCAGTAAGCTCGTTTTTCCTACACCTGAAGGGCCGCTGAGCAGCGAAATCTTGTTAGCAAGCTGTACTTTCAACATCCCTATCCCGAGACCGTTGCGTGTCGATGTAAAAACGCATACATAGCCCAGCCCGGCATATACCTGGAACATGTTTTGTGCTTCTTTAATTGAAAGTAAATCCACCTTATTCGCAACAATCACAGCTGGCAACTGTTGTTTTTCGGCTATTATTAAAAATCGATCCAGCATGCCGAACCGCGGTTTTGGTTGAGCGCAGGAAAAGACCAGCACCACCTGGTCTGGATTAGCAATCAGGATCTGCTGGTAATCACCTTGCGGCCTGGGTGCCATGCGGGAAATCTTGCTCTTTCTCTCTTCCACCGCCTCAATCACGCCATTATTACCACCAGTGAGCACCACACTCACACGATCGCCGACAGCCACCACGTCGCCCACTCTCTTGCCTTTCAACAGCCTGCCTCTCAGGCGGCAAATAAATTCTCCACCAGGAGTCTGAACGGTATAAAAACCGGATTGAGATCGGATGACGATCCCGATTATTTGCTCGTGCATTTATGGGGTGGGAGCAATTGTCCCTGTTGAAATCGGGGTGTCTGTGACTGCAGGGGTGGGTGTGTAGGGTACGTTGAAGGCTGATTCCCACCAATACAATGTCTGCGGCTGTCCGAGAAAGTATGCCTCCACAATCCGCCGAAAGATAGGAGCAGCATAATCCGAACCCTCTCCCACATTTTCGACCAATACTGCAATGGCAATATCCGGCTTTTCTGCACGGCCTTCAAACGTATAACCCGCGAACCAGGCATGCGGCGTGTCAGAACCGGACTGGGCAGTGCCAGTCTTACCGGCTACCTTGATATCCAGGCCAGTGAACCGGTGCCAGGCTGTCCCACGCGGGTGCTCATTGCGTATCACACCTACCATAGCTTGCTGGATAGCCTGTATATCCTGTGAATCGATCGGTAAATTACCCATTACATGTGGTTTGAAAATCTCGCTGGCTTTACCTCCGGGTGGGGCAACTAGCTCTACAATTTGCGCCTGGTATAACGTACCTCCATTGCCGATTGCAGCCGTAAATGCCGCCACTTGGAGCGGCGTGACCAGGACATCACCCTGGCCAATCGCCATATTGACCGCATCCACCGGATTGGCAGGATCTGGGATATTCCCTTCCGCTTCGTCCAATCCTTGGATGCCTGTCGGACGGCCCAGACCGAAACCGCGTGCAGTTTCCGAGACTTCCTTCGTCAGGCCGTTCTCATATAAATCTAAACCAATGTGCCAGAAATAGGGATTGCAGGAACGGATCAATCCTTCCTTCAATGTTAATAAGCCGCTCGGGATGGTACGCCCGTCATTCAAATAATAATCATAGGTCCAATCGTGCAGTACCGCTCCAGGTAGTTCTTCAAATGTATATCCGCATTCGTAATTCGTTTCTGGCGTATATCTGCCGCTGTGCAGCGCAGCAGCCATCGTAATAATTTTGAAGACCGAACCCAATGGATATTGGCCTTGGGTCGCCCGGTTAAGTAAAGGCAGTCCCGGATCGCCTGTTATACCAGGCAGTTGAGAACCGCTGTTAAGATTTATTGGCTCGAACGCGTTGGGATCGAAGGTAGGCGTCGAGGCCATGGCTAGGATGCGGCCCGTGTCGCGCTCCAATACAACCACAGCACCCTTGAATTTGGAAAGCGCCAATTGAGCCGCCACCTGGAATTCGCGATCCAGGGTGGTTCGAATCGCCTGCGAAGGTTGGGCATCCGCTTTGGAAAGGAGCGTCAGCGTTCTCCCCTGTGCATTGAACACGTACAGGGCGCCGCCGCGTGTTCCGGCCAGGTAACTCTCACCCCACTTTTCCAGGCCGCTCCGGCCGACACGATCATCCTGCTGGTATCCAAGGCGCCGGTATTCGTCGAGCTCCTCTGGCTGGATAGCGCTCACATATCCGACAACGTGGGGAGCAATCCCACCCTCAAAGTAATATCTCGATTTATAGTTGCGCATCACAACTCCAGAATAATCCAATAAGGAGTTGAAGCGAGTATTCTGGCGGTCGATTGGTACTTCAGCCAGAGGCAGGTACCAGTCTTCACCAGCAGGGGCGCTGTCTACCATGGCACGGATGGTCTCCGAATTGATCCCGGTCAATTCGGATAAAAGAGATAGGAGCTCTTCTTCGTGCGTTGGATCGATCTGGTCGGGATACAGCCCAACCGCGATCGCATCGGTCTGCGCTACCAGGGCATTCCCCTGGTTATCATATATGTTCGCCCTGGAAGGTACAAAACCCTGGCGGTCCATACGCAAATAATTGCCTCCCTGTAGCTCCGGCAGAACCAGGGTGTAATCCCACTGCACCCTCCACTGCTCTCCTTCCATGCTCAGGTTCATCACGGTGTCCCGGATGATCTCGCCCACCAGGACGCTGTTCAGCTTCACCTGGTAGCTCACCTGCGCCCGGTCTGATTCCACCAGGGCAGAGAGTATTACGTATTCTGGTTCACTCAAAGCGGCTTCTTCCATCACGCTCTGGTAAACCTGGCTGAATTCCTCCAGGCTGGTTGCGTCGCGGCTGAGCGATGTCAGCATACCGTACATCGCCGGGTAATCTTCTGCACGCCATTTATCCAGGTAAGCTTGGGCAGTTGTCCTTGCGTCTGCGACGGATTGGTTGGATGGGCTCAGTCCGGGGAGATTTACAGGTTCAAGTGTCTGGGAGTTAGAATTATTTTGGGTGCAACTGACAAGTACCGCTGCGTAGAAAACAACCAGAAAGAAGTATAGTGTGATCCCGATCCTGGAATATCTTCGGTGATCAGTCATTTCTCCCCCCTTGGAAAGCACCACGGTAAATCCAACATGGGACTTCGGACTTATCGCAACTTTTTAATTCGTTAATAAAAGGATAATAACCAGATTCGGCTATCAACCGTAATACCTGGCACATCGGTAATCCCACCACATTCGGAAAACAGCCGTTCACCTTTTTCACGGGTTGAAATGTTGGATGCTGGATCGCATAACCACCTGCTTTATCGAAAGGATCCCTGCTCGAAATATATTCATTCATTTCATTCATTGTGTAGTTGCGCATCTTTACCGTGGAAAACTCGGTCGCCTCTCGGATCATACCCACCGCCGGATCCAAAACAGTAATCGAAGTGCATACCTGGTGTGTACGGCCTCTCAACCGCAGCAGCATCTCTTGCGCCTCGCTCAAGGTGGCGGGTTTTCCTAAGATCTTAAGCAAGTCTTCGCCTTCCGGGTTTCTACCCCGCACTGAATCGATCACTGCCGTATCTGCTGCCAGGATCAGATCCCCTTTCTTCCAGCTGACTCCGGGTTGATACTTGGCAGCCTGGGCTTTTGCCCTCGCCACCCGCCTCGTATATTCTTCGGGACACTCGCCTTCGATCACTTGCTCATCGATTTCAGGGGCTATGGAAATGAAATCCCATCCGATCGATCCCAGCAGTTGCTTACGGCGCGGCGAATTGGTAGCCAGTATCAGCATGCTGCGCGTATTTTAACACACTCAACCTGCCTGAATTCTCTTGGTTGTTTCAACAAAGGCGATGTAGAATTACAGCATGTAGCCGTGGCAATTTTACTTATTCAGGTGGTTGCACTATCCAGACCAGAGTAAATGAAAAAACCGGGATCAATCTCGGTTGTGAACCCTGGCCCAAGTGCGCCAGGACTGGCCCTGGCCTAAATGCGCCAGGACTGGCCCTGGACTGTCCGTACATCCACGGCAGGCGACGCTTAAACGGAATGGCAGATCGCATCAAAAAAGGAGGATTCCTTGGAAGCTCTGAAAAAAAGGATTCAAAAAGAGGGACGAAACCTGGGAAACGGGATCTTGAAGGTAGATGGGTTCATCAATCATCAAGTGGATCCACAGCTGATGGACGCGTGCGGCATTGAATTCGCCCATCGCTTCCAACAAGTAAATGCCACCAAGGTGCTCACAGCGGAGATTTCCGGCATCGCTCCGGCAATAACCACCGGCCTGCATATGCGGCTGCCGGTGGTCTACGCCCGCAAGCACAAGCCAATTACTATGCCCGATGAAGTCTTATTGACCCTATCTCCTTCACACACCAAGGGTAGGATGGTGGAGTTGATCATTTCCCCGGAATACCTGGCCGGTGGTGAGCGGGTTTTGATCATCGACGACTTCCTCGCCACAGGCGCGACCATCAACGGCCTGGTACGCCTGGCGCATGCTGCTGGGGCTGTGGTTGTTGGGATCGGCGCTTTGATCGAAAAGATCTTCGAAGGCGGGCGTGATTCTCTTGCATATCTGGGAATCCCAATCGAATCACTGGTCTGCATCCGTTCAATGGAGGGTGATAGAATCCAATTCGCTGAGCAGTGATCCAAAGTTATTGCTGGACAAACTGCTTTCTCGTCACAGGGTTCGCTTATTGATTTGTCTTTCTGGATAATGTTCGATTCGATCGCCATTCTCGACTTTGGCTCACAATTTACCCAGCTCATCGCACGCCGGTTGCGCCATTTCCAAGTCTACTGCGAGATATTTCCCTGGAATTCACCTCCACAGACCGTTCTGGCAATCCAGCCTCACGGTTACATCCTCTCTGGAGGGCCGGCCTCT
>Ga0154795_1027_pt2 | contig 13225 bp, 7 predicted proteins | sample Rifle2008BG16ft_FD_105803 | JGI IMG/M metagenome (GOLD analysis project Ga0154795, IMG submission 105803) | Chloroflexi bacterium RBG_16_54_18 | reverse complement strand
AACACGCTGATCATTGTAGGTGGAACCCCTTCACACTGGAAGCCTGCACGAGGCGCAGCGTTGTGGCGGTTCACCCCCACGCGTGTGGGGAATACGGTTAGGGCGCGCAGGGGGGGGAGGGGGATTGTAAAGAGGGGGAGTATGTCTAAGCGACTTGTTTGTATTCGTTGATGAAGGCTTCGAAACCGTTACGCATGTTTTCCCGAAAAGATGCGGAGACATTGGTTTCGCCGAAAACCTGGAAAGAGTGGCTGCGGTAATGGGTATTAAGAGCAAACATCAATCTTTGTAAGTCGATATAATCCGCTACCGATCCTTCGTTCATTTCCAAAAATGGAAATAACTTGCCGTTCAGCATATGCAGATCGCGATCCCAACCGCGGGACTGGATGTAAGGCAGATATTGTTGATAGATGCCTGTGGACGGCACAGGGGTGAAGAGCATGGGGATAATCGAGCCAACGATCTCTGACACAAAGAGGATGGATTTTACAACGCGATCAACCGACTCCTCTGGCAAGCCATACAGAAGGAAGGCATTCACCTCCAGGTTGCGAAGCCGGAATCCGGCTTTTTCACACATGCGAGCTGCATCGACAAAGTGCTGTAACTTGACGTGCTTGCGGTTGAGTTTGCGCACATATTCATCGTCGATGCTCTCGCAGGGTAAGTAAACCTTCTGCAAATGGGCAGCCTTCAAGGCATCGACCAGGCGCTGAGATTGGGAAAGAAAGCGCACATCCAGCCCTTCAGGGGCATAGATCCGAAATATGGCATCTTTCGTGGCAGCGATGCGCTCCAATAAGGGAAGAAGGTTATCCTCAAAATCCCAGAGCAAGAAGTCGGCATAAAAGGCGAAATCCTGGATGCCGAAGCGCTCGTATTTGTCGCGCATCTCAGCATAGATATCGTCCACGCTGCGGAAATGGACCTTTATACGACCTTCATTAATGGCGCGTTGGGCGCAATAGGCGCAGTTATAGGGGCAGCCACGGCTGGGGGTGATAATAGCGTAGTTGGGGGGCGTCTCGTAGAGGGATAAGTCCGTCCATAGGTCATTCGCTTCTGCAACTTCACCGGCGACGACAATGTCGGGTTGGGTGAACTCGGCGGCGTGGTGGGGCACCAGGGTAGGGTAAATACCGCCGAGGATAATCAGAGGCTTGGGACCGAACCGGCTGCGCAGGCGGGCGATTAAATCGCGCACCGATTCCCACCAATAAGTCATGACGGCCGAGACCCAGATCTCATCGGGGGGTCGATTGGGGGTGAATTCTTTTTCATCCAACCAGGCATCGAATTCTTGCCAGGTTTTACCGAAGTGGTAGCGGAACAATTCGAGCGTGTCGGGGTCGCCGGGCTTAGTGATGCGGTGAGGCTGGATGGGGCGGGATAGTTCCTCCCGCTCCGCGTACGACTCGCCGGTGTTGATGCGGTGCTGATGGATTCTATTCCCTTCATGAACTTCCATGAAATCAAAGAGATCCAATCGTTTGTAGTGGTGCTTTTTAAGCAAGGCAGCAATACGAAGCAAGCCATAAGGCTGCGACCACTGCGACCAATATTGCGTGTCATAGACTGGTGGAGCGATGAGCAAGACAGTTTTTTGAAACTGATCACCAGGCAGGCTATCAACATTGAAACCATTAAATATTTTTGTCATTTCATTTTTCCTCGAAATTGGTTATTGACACAGAAAAAAAGTGTTCTATAATAAAAGCAATCCAGTTATTAGAAGTGGATAGCCCGTGAGGGCTAGCGAGATCAAGTCAGTCGCCTGTAGGCGAAAGCCGGCTCCATGCCGTGCGCTCGGTACCCGAGCCTAGCCTACAGGGGGCTGGCTTTTTCTATGTCAAAAAGGTTCTCGCGGTTATACCAGTTGTGGGGGTAACGGGAAATATCGTACAAGTCAACCAACAGGCTGACTTTATCCTCTACAAAGCGGTAATAACGGATTTCGCGTTTGACGAAGGCCCGGTAGACAGCCCAATTCATATAATCAACGACCTGCAGACAGGGTTCGCCCACGGCAGTTTGCGGAGCGACCTCGATTTTAGTCTGGACTTTGATCGCCCAGCGCGCCTCAAATGTGGCTACACCGCGACGGATTGCTTGCTCGAGTGGAGCCTGCCGCGGGCGTGTCCCACGCTGGGAAAAGTAAATTCGGTTTTGGGTATAGCGATGGAGGACATTGAGGAACAATTGGCTAACCAGGTGATCGTAAAATTCGATCTCCTTAGCATGGAAGGAGTTGCGGAAGACACGTTCAATCTTGCGCGCAACGACGAACTGCGCCTTAAAATCCAGGTTGGCAAGAGTCTGGTATACCAGGTAGCGCACCTCGGGAGCGTCGTCTTTGGCGTGGAAGGCGCGGTTGGTCTTGTGGATGGATGGGATGGCCTTCAGGTATTGATCGGCTGAGATGTGGTCGTGGAGTTCGGCAAGGGCACGCCGGATGGTGACCGGATCGGCGGTTTCGACAAAGCCGATTCCCATGATGGGCGAACACCCCTCCTGGCCAACGATCAGGTTACCGCGGGAATCGTAAAAAACCGGATCGCCAGTCTCGTCGACGAAATACCAGTGTTCCCCTTCACGCGGTTTCTTCATGACCACCTGTTATCTTCACCGCAGCTCCTCCAGACTCTCCTGGATCTCGCGCAGCTCCTTATCCGTTAAGCCCCACAATTGCGCGGCCAGGCGGTCAATCTCGTCTTCGATCGCCTGCACCTGGGCGGAGTCGCCGGCAGCCACCGAAGCATGGGCCTGCTGGGAGAAAACTGAAAGCTTTATATGAGTTTTACTGGTAGGATTATAGCGAGGTACACGCACGTTTTCGAGAATGCTTGGGGTACCAAAACTTTTTCCACCTCTCATTGAGTAAGATTGCACGGTAAAGTTAAATGGACTACTATTCAACACCGCACAGATGTAATGCGCTTCATTCTGATCACTAATGGGTATTAAGGTTACTGTTTCTTGGGGAATTACTGGCTTATTATCGACTTCCATGATCACTGAAGCAGACATCTGATCATCAAATCTGCTCCATACAACCTTACATTTCGAAAATGTATATTCACCAACATCAAACATTGAATAAAAAGGATCTATCTCCTGAAAATACCGGCGATAGCCAGAACGGCTTCTTAAGGGTTCTTCAAAGTGCTTGAGATAAGAGTACGTCTTTGGATAATTTTGTTTTAACCAATTCTCTTCATATCCTCGTCGCTTCTGTGGATCCTGCACCATTAGGATATATGTCTGGGAGGCTGCGTACCAGCGTTTTACCTCTCGCTCGCGCAACAAAGGGAAGAGTAGGTCAGACTCTATTGCAGTCTGTATTTTTTCCATTTCTCGCTTGGCTCCCTCGGTACGATTGCTCACTACCCACGAGCCATTTGGACAGCGATCGATAATTTCCATCCAATAGACCCCATTCAGCCAGGTACATACACCCGCCTTGGCCTGGTAATCTGAGGCGCCTAATATTTTCTGGATAGCATTAATTGCGCGAAAGCGGCCAGTGATCCAGGATGAAGTCATATCAGTGCTATCTACAGGTTGGGCGTTGAAGGAGCGATAAGTTGCGATCTTATCCCGAGTAATTTCTTCCAGGGTGATGTCTTCTGGAATTGTATTACCTCCGCCAGGTTTGTACCACAACGAGTAAGATTTAAGCGGATAGTGGTAGGGTCGGTTTTTCTCTAGAATGATTATAGCAGTACGGTTAGATGCACCCTCGAATGGCTTAAGATCGGCCATGTCATCCACAGCAATCACACCAATCGGCGTATTGTTACCCAGGATAAAACGGCGGAAGCCCTGACCAGCCCCAGCAGTTTTAAATACGCTTTGGGTAATGACAAAGCCCAACCGCCCGCCATCCTTCAGGTAATTCTCCATCGCCACATAGGTCATCAGCATAGAGATATCTTTCTTGCCTTTTCCCAAAATGGTATCCATACCGCTATGTGGGAAGAGACCGTGATATACCCAAAGCGGCTTAGTCTCCTGGCGGTAATCTTGCGGTAGGCTCTCCCAATTCACCCAAGGGGGATTGCCCATGACATAATCGAAACGGCCCTGGAAGAGGGGAGCAAAGGCGTTCTTAATGATGCGAGCCCAGATGCCATCAACGCCCTGCTGCTCCAGGTTGAGAAGTTGCTCATAAAGGTTTGCAAGCAAACCGAGCTCCGCCGAGTCGTCCAGCTCTTTGAGCGGGAAGGTCTGCAATACACGCGTGCGAAACTGATCCGCGCTGAGCTCCAGATGGACGCACTCCTCCAGCAGGTCGGCCAGCTGGTCGATGTAATGGGCCTGCACTAACGAGCGGGGGACGATGAAGCGCCCGACGGCGGTATTGAAGCTATAGCCGTGGCGGGTAAACAGGTCGGAGCCTTCGGAGGGGGTCAAGATCGAATCAGCCAGGTAGACCGGCAGGCTGATATCGCCGCGGCGCTGTTCCAGCAAGTCGCCCAGGGCAAGCAGGTAGTTGGTGCGGGCGCTAATGACCGCCAGCGGGTTGAGGTCAAAGCCGACGATGTTCTCCAGGACCTGGTTCAGTACTTTAGCGGGCGGGAGCATTTTTTCGTCGGCGTAGGCGCGGGCGCGCTTGATAGCCAGCACCAGGAAGGTGCCCGAACCGCAGGCCGGGTCGAGGATGCGCACCGCCGGGTCGCCCTCATATCCAAGCTGGTTGAGCAGGCGCTCGGCAAGCCAGTCGGGGGTGTAATACTCACCCAGAGCGTGGCGCAGCTTCCTGGGCATCAAGTTTTGGTAGAGCTGCTTGAGCAGGTCACGCGTCTCTTCAGGATCGACGTCCAGGGTGACCAGGGAGTAGTTGGCCAGATCGCCGATCAGGCGCTTCAGCGCTCGCTCCAGGTTTTCGTCCCAAATATCCAGATACCAGCCGAAGAAGTCGCCCTCCAGGAAGTTGCGGATGCCCAGCTGAGCGAACAGACCGCCGCGCTCCAGCTCTTGAAGCCAGGTGCAAAGCTTGTCGCTGGGGTAATCGGCGGACGCCGCCAAGCTGGTGCCGACCTTAGGCATGAGGTAGTAATGAGCCACCTGGAGCGCTAAGAGTTTTATAAAGGTGGCGTAATAGGTATGGATGGTAAAGAAGAGTTTTTCCAGGTCAAGGACTTTGTCTTTGATGGCGTACAGGCGGGCCAGTGTGAGCGGGTCCAACTGGCCACTGGCTGGGTCATATCCCGAGACCTCGCGGAACTGGTGCTGCCATTGCTGGAAAAGAACCTTCACTTTTGGGTTAGCCGTTCCGATCAGGGCTGAATACAGGACGGGCACCACCTGGCGGGCGGTGTTACTGTTTTCGCCGAAGTCGCGCACCAGGTTTTCGGGGGTGAGGGCCAGCTCGGTGGAGAGCGAAAGTAGATAACGCAGGAAGGTCTGGGTGCTGTGGGTATCCACTGGAAGTGGATCGTCGATATGCCAGCGATCGTCGCGATAACGGATAAAAATATAGAAACTCCCATCCAGAACCACCCCGGCCAGGCGCTCTTTCCGGTGGCGATCCAGGCGTTCCAGGCCGCCCAGGTAGTCTTGAACCTGTTTGATGGCATGCTTGTTGGCCTGGAAGGTGTTGGACTTGCGAAGGGAGTTAGGCGGTTCGTACTCGATGACAAAGCGGTTGTAGACGGCGTCGGCGCGGCCGTTGATCAGGGTACGCTCGCGTTCCAGGTGCAAGGTGACATCGAAGTTTTTTGAGAACTTATCTAACAACTTTTCGACTTCGGCCACCAGGTCGGCTTCGTTGCGGGCTGCCTGGGCAGCCTGGCGGATTTCGCCGGAGAGCTTGGGCGCGCGCTGGCGGACTAAAGATTCTAGGTCAATTGGGGTGTATGGCATAATATTTATTAATACTTTCCAATTGGACGTTTAAACAAGGGCCTCCAGTGAGGAGTTTCTGACTCAGCCCAAAGAATAGGCAGATTATTATTTGGGCAACTATCAGGAAAAATTACTGTCGATTGACAATTTCCATAACCGAGTGGATTTGTTTTTACCAATTGACGACCAATTTCCTCAGCAATTCTCATAGCCTGTAACCGTTCAAGTTCATCAGGGAATATCCGGGAATCAATACCAAAACAATGATTAGAAGAATCCAATGGATGGCAAATCCTTACAGAGATCGGTAGATTTAATTTCTCTAAATGTTCTTCTACCTTTGCTAATCTATTTTGAAACCCAGTCACTGCAATAAAGAATAGCTTAATTTTTAATTCTCTCAATTGATCACCGATGTCATTTGCTAATGAGGAAAATTGTTCGCAAGCAGAACTGCCTGAACCAATAAAATCATCGAGGAAAATTAATGCCTGGACATCTTGATCTTGAGTAAAGAAACTTATTAATTTACTTCTCTCAATAACATTCTCGGAATATATTTCATTTTCGTCGGCATACAATTTAGCATACTTACCCCCTCCACTTTTTCCTGGTCCATCTAAGTAACTAATAATAATGTCTCCTCGTTTTCGTTGACGATATTTAATAGTCCTTCCCAACCCGCGTGTCACGATCCCATGCGCTTCCCGCATACATTCACGCATTTTATCATTCGAGAAATAAGTAATACCTTGTAAAATTTTGAACATCTTTCTTTGATTAGATAGGTCGCCAAATTGGGATAACCATGCTCTAACCTGATCCTCTGTTATTCTCTTGCCCTGATATAACCCCCATTTTGATACTAAGACTACAATTTCCTCCGGCTTTACATAATCCTGTTCTTCTCGCTTTTTCCGTTCTAAAATAGTATCTAAATCCGAAAAAGTGGTCAGGATTTGGGAGACACCCGAATTTATCAGCCAACCTTTGAAAAATGGAACCTTGCACTCATACATCCCTCCATGTTCCACGAGGACTCGGCGTTGCAAAAAGGATCGGAGTTCATTATCAAGGTGCTCAAGGTCAGGGTAAATAATATATTGTTTTTCAATATCCGCCTTTGTGGCATTATTTTTCTCACGTAAAACATTCGCTAAACCAATTAGAATTCGTCGCCGCCGCATAGATATTTCTTCGACTCTATCACCTGTTGATTCGAAAATCCCGTCTTCCCAAAAATGTTGGAATCCATTACATGCGATTTTTTTCATTGCCTTTTCTGTGGCTTCTTGAATTTCACGCCGGGTAACAGAGTAATCTCGGCGCTGAAGCATAAGACTGAGAAGTGATCTACAAACAACCATCGTATAATATGGATTACCAGCGGTTTGTTCATATAACGCGATAATCGCATCATCTGTTATTTCCAACCAGTTCTTGGTTGGCCTCCTTACAAGTTCATTGAAGTCTGACCAATATTGTTCTCTATCAAAGTAGTCAACAATTATCGTTTCGAATTTATTAATCTGTTCACCTTGACAACTGTTAATGAATTCCATCTTCTCTCCGCCTATTAAAATAAAACCAAACGATGGATTGCCACTAATTGTCCTCAAAGTAAGGAAAAATGCATCTCCTAAAGATCCGCGCCGATATAAATCGATTGGCAACTCGTCAAATTCATCGAGGATAACCAATGCTCGGAAATCAGGGATTATTTCCTTTACTAGATCAAGGAAATTTGATAATGGGGATAATGCACCATTAAATTCCGGAATACAAAGGTTAATCAAACGACTATCGCTCTTCTTGATGCGGTCACACAACTTTGCTCCTAAATTGCTTAATGTTAGTTGTGGATCCGGATGAACATATTCACCACCGTCTAAATAAACCACCAAGATATTCTCGATTTGTTCAAGACGTGATTTAAATGCTTTGGCAATCGAGGTTTTTCCAACCCTTTTCTGTCCATAGATGTATGCTGAGCCAATATTTCTAGAACGTGATTGACGAATCAGTTGATTAATAATTTCCTGTCGTCCAACTAATAGTTCAATGTCTTCAACGGGTTCTAAACTATAAGGGTCTTCCAATTCGAGTGATGACCAATTTAAATCGGTACGTTGTCCTTCTAGTTCATATATTTCTTGGAAATCTTGAATCAATCGATTAGCACCTGCCCAATTCGCAGTAACAATTAATTGTGCATTATTAGCAGATTCAATAACCCTTGCCTGGAAGTCTGCAATAATCGATCCTGGTCCAAGCAATCCTAAATCTAATTTTGGATTTATTAATTCTATATTTGCGTTTGAGTCAGCACTAAGTTCCACGTCAAAGGCATAACCTGGCCCCTTATTATTGACTTGAAATCTTAGACTCACTTGAGCACCGAATTGATGGAATGGATACTTCTTTTCTAGTGGTACGACAGTTAATTCAACTGGTTGGGCGACGTCACTGGATAGAAATTCATTCTCAAGAATGGATGATAATTTTTCAGCAAATTTGTATAGGTAATTTAGGCAAAACATTGTAGGGAAAGATTGAGCTTCATCCTTATAGGCATCAATTTTCTCCTTTGCTTTATCGTATGCTTCTACTAGGTGGCTTACATCAGCTTGCCGATAATCCCTGAGCGACTCGATTATTTCGCTAATTCGAGCTTTATAAATAAGCTGTCGAGGAATAAATGGCTTCATTACCGCTAAAACTAAGGGATGGCTAAAAGCCTTCATTAAATCTGCCCTGAATTCCTCCAATCTGTTCAGATCTCTAAGAGACTCAATGACCTTACCTAATATTGCTTCAGCATCAGAAGGCACATCGCCAAGATTTATGATTTTCTGGTAATTTTGATGAAGAGAGTCAATCCCAACTTCATGATAAATATCTCTAGAAAATGCTTGATCAAACAAGGTGTAAACTCGGATACGGAATTCCCGCTCGTTCTTATAGACTTGTTCTATTCTCTTAATTACTCGTAAAAGGCAAACCGCAACAAATCGTCTATCTTTCTGGCTGAGAGATTGATCAAAAATATACATTAGAGAATCTTCTGTAATCGGTTGATCTAAGTAACTTAATATTGCCTCTGAAAGCTCAATCATTTTCTTCGGAACGTCTGAGTGCTTGCAAGTTGGGATTTCTTGTAATATCTCATCAATCTCAAAAAGGAATCGATTTTGTGCTTCTGATCGAATTTCATCATTAACAATGGTGTTCATTGGAATTTCCCTCCAAAGCCTCTATATTTGTTCTTGTTTGTAGGCTGGTTTAGGAAAAATTACTTTAACAGGCTGGCGGTAGATGGCGTGGCTGATGAGCAGCTCGCCTTTGGAGAGGCGGGTGACCGCCGAGCGGATATCCTGATCCAGGAAGCGATAATCGGGGGCATTGACTTCGGAGGAGCCGGTGCGACCGATGATCTTGGTGGCGCTGTTGCCGGTCACGCGGAGGTGGACAGCACTCATGAACTGCTGGGCGGAGATCAGGATGACACCCAGGCTGCGACCGCGTTCAGCGACATCGAGCACCTGCTGGGTGATCGGGCTGGACGAGCCGCTGGGAGCGTACTTGTTCAATTCATCGACGAAAATAATCACTTTCTCTGGAACCGGCGAGGTTTCGGTGCGATCCTCAACCGCCTCGGCTTTGATAGCATAGATGGTGCGCAGGATATCGCCGAAGACCAGGGCCTGTTCATCGTCGGCCAGTTTGGCGATGTCCACCACATAGGTATGGCCACCCTTGATATTGGTCAGTTCTGTGCTGAGTAGTTTTTCGTTGCGCGAGCGGCTGCCACGCACGAAGACACCTGTCTGACGAGTCTGAACAATGCGACGCAAATGACGGCGGAACATACCGATCGAAGAAGCGGCGAACATACCCCGCCAACGCTGCCCGCCAGTTTGCTTCTCCCGTAGAAACTCCAGTAAACTGTCCCAACTTTGGACATTGCGAAGCTCTTGTTCGTTGCTCAAGAGGCCAGAGGCGATCTCGCCGTAAATGCCTTCAATGGTTCCACTGGTATCGGCCACGTTGCTAAACAGTAAATCTAATTTATCGGCAGTGCCAGGCAAATCATAAGCATAAAGGCTGTAAAGGCTTGGAGCTGGCTGATAACAGTTGGGAGAACCATCTTCCCCGCGCGGCAGGAGGTAATGGACATTCGTAAAAGGCCTGGGTTCCAGCCCCATCCCTTCCCAGAGCTCTTTCTGTTCAGGGGGCAGTTCAGGTCCGCGCACATCCACCTGTAACAAGTCAGCCTGCTTGACATTCAAGATGATGACGGCGATCTTGTCTAAATCCGGGGCAGTTTGCAGGACAGACTGCAACAAGAACATGGCGTAAGAAGTCTTGGTCGCCAGACCGGAAATGCCAGAAATATTGACGTGGGCTGACTCTGGACCGAGCAGGTAGCGGCGGTCCAGATAGGCGACGGCTGCTGATCCGTTGCTCATCTTTATCAAGCCGGCTGGAATAGCATCCTGCTTGCGCTCTGCGACCAGCGTGTCCGTGCCTAAAGCCTGCTGAATATCGGCTGGTTCGGCGAAGAAGACCAGGCGCTCGCTGGGCACAGGCATGTAGATATCGGCGGTGTTGCTGAGCACGTTGGCCGATGCGACGGTGGTGCCTTGACGGTTGGTATTGGGTACCTCGTCCAATTGACCAAAGTTGCTGGAAATATAGTTTGCCAAATGGTTGGGTGCATCGGTACGATGATCGAGAGTAGTTACCAATCCGTACGTGTGGCTGTTTTCCCGGCCTGGTTGATTGACCTGATCGACGGCGACGATATCAAAGGGATTGACGATCACGTCCTCTGCCAACCAGAAGGCAAATTTCTCAGAGGTAATGGCTTCTCTTTCAGTGGCCGAAGTGCGGCCCAAAGCCTGGTGAGATTCAGCCTGTCCTTCAGTTGTTGGATGTTCGTCCATGAGGAATTCCTTTTATGGCTGGACAGAGATAAGGTGTTGACGGGGCCAGCGGATCAACCCCATGAGCACGTCGCGGGAATAAAAACGATTCTTTATAGCCTGTTCGGCCTGAAAGATGGGGTAAAGATGACAATGCCAGCGGCGGTCGCGACCGTGGGGCGTGACGTTGCGCTCGGCGACCAACGTTTGAGAGATTAGGTCAGCCAGATCGGCCTCAACCGGCGTGCGGTCGGGGCGAGGCAACTCGACCTTGACCACCCCCATCAACGGATAATCCACCTCGCCCTGGTGGCGCAAGCGCAGATACCAGAAGGCTACCTTCCCGCCGTGGGCGCTGAAAGCGACAGTTCGATGGGCGTAAGGCAGTCCAGCCAACAGGTTGGTTATATCCTTGCGGGCTGCCTGAGATTTACCGAAGCGGAATTCCGGGTCTTTGCGGAAGGATTTGGCGACACCGATCAGGTTGGGAGCGTTGATAAAATTATCCAATTTGACGGCACCATCCAAGATTAGCCAGTTGTCATTGTCGCGGAACCCTTCTGTAGCCTGGATCAGTTCGATCTCCAGCCGGTGCATGCGGTTGCGGGCGATACCACCGGCGCGAGTGCGCAAGTTTTCGACAGTTGGTTCATTGGGGGTATTGATCGTCCGCTCGGCTGTATCGATAACCTCGAAGAATCTATCAGGGGTGTCTAACTGCTTCAGCGACCGCCAAACCGTATCCGATACACCCAGCTGGCCCTTTGGCATGAGCAGGAGCAAACGATGTTTCACTACGATGGGGTGGACATCCCCCTGATCGTCGCGCTGCATGACAGCGGCACCGATTTGGGCGAGTTCAATGGGAAAGGAGCGATAGCCCTCTACACCGGTAGCCAGGTAATAGGTGCGGAGGCTGCCGTCGATGAAGAAGCGATAAAGATGGCGCTCCTGACGGAAGATCGGGGGAGTCGGGCGGTAGAGGTTTTGAATCGTCGGAGTTGGTGTTTCCAGGAACTCAGTAACCTCTCGCGTCTCGGAATTGACCAGCATGTCTTCTATTTCCTCGACATCGGGGATTTCCATGTCTTCCATGGCGCCACCCACCGCTGGCAGGACGGAGTCCAGGTTTTTTGATAACAGGTCTAGGGCGGGGGTGATCCAATTTGAGCGCAAAGGCATCTGGGCACCTTCAAAAATTTATTACGACGAGATGATGGGGACATCGAGCGAGTTCGCAAGCGATTGGATATCGGCATCCGTCCAGACCATCAGGGACGACTTGCCGAGAGTCTGTAGGTACTTTCGGGTGTTGCGTACCAACCCATCTACCTGTCGAGGATCATCGTCCGGACCAGTCTGTTGGACAATGATGCCAATGACCGGCTGGAGAATCTGGAAATTCAGGATGTCTCCCTTGAGGTGTTTTCGAGTTCGCCAGCTGGTCTCAATCTCGAAGGCGACAATCGGGATGTGGTTGGAAGCCAACTGAGGGAGAACAACTGGCAATTCCTGATACCAAACCAGGTCAATACGCCCCATTGTAACAGGCCATTCGCGCCGAATCTGGAAGCCCAACTTCTTACCGCAATGTTCGAGCACTTCAATGACATTCTCGATGCGGGGAGGAATGCTAACTGTTTTATGTTGAGGTTGCTTCGATCGGTTCGGTACCCCTTTTTTGGCTCTTGCAGGTTTATAAACTTGATCCACGTGTTCAGCAAGGGCAGCAGCATAGAGCGCTTGATCGGTTTCGGGGTTGAATATACGGTATCTTCCGTGGCGGTCAGAGACGAATGTGGGTTGTTCGCGCCACATTTTGCCTCGATCCGGGTAAGAATCATGTCCCGGATGACCGTTGACACAACGCATGCGAGCCTGGCACCGTATTGTTCCTTCGTTGACGTCTTCAGAATACCAGCGCTCCCGGACCCACGTGACAATGTTAATCAAGGGAACGAATTCCTTATCGCCACCCAACTCGGTCAAGGCTTGTTTTACCATTTTCCAGACAGGAATGGAATATGATTTCATGATCTGAATAGGTCCAGCTCTCTTCTTTATTAATTATCCCCTCAGATCAAAATTAATGCAAACTGTGCCAGGATTACAGAAGGCGATCAACGCATACAAGCTCAATAAGGCGATAATTTTATCGCCTTCCCTAAGGTAATTAACGTCAAACCAGCAGGTTCGTTACGACCTATCAGAGGATTGTTCCTAGAGATTGGGGGTATGGATGTGCAAGTTCAGGCGCATAGGGCAGTGCGTTTCAGCTCTATGATACCGGCATCCTGGGGAGCCTGGGTGGGGCGGAAAGGTTTAAATCGCCGGAAGTGAACTGTAAATTATTTATAGTTCGGGGGTTTTCAACTGGCTCGAACTGTAACTTTTTTTTCAGTTCGCTCTGCGCCAGGGATCGACCGAGGGAGGGGAAAGAGGAACCAGAG
>Ga0154795_1141_pt4 | contig 13378 bp, 10 predicted proteins | sample Rifle2008BG16ft_FD_105803 | JGI IMG/M metagenome (GOLD analysis project Ga0154795, IMG submission 105803) | Chloroflexi bacterium RBG_16_54_18 | reverse complement strand
TTAGGAGTAAACCCAATGAATGGAAAATCGAAACTAAAACGAAAGACCAAATTGGCAGTCAGCCTGGTGCTGCTGGTGAGCTTCTTGTTTACAGGCAGTGGTTTTGGATCTCCACTTCAGGATCCGGATGCACCATCGGTGCCTTATAAAATCTTCCTGCCGTATATCTTCACGTCCGGGGGACCGACTGGAGGAGGCGGTGACCCTGATCCCAGGCCGGTTCGTAATATCTTCGGCGTAGAGACCTCCTATATCGATTCGAACCTGGTAAGCAAAGCTGACGGGGTAAATGCAAACTGGTGGCGCTATTTCGCCTTCAGCTGGAAAGGGATCGAACCTACGGATGTCAGCCCAAGCCAGTATAACTGGAGTGCAGTGTATGAGCACCACCTGCGAGACGCAGCAGCCGGCGGATTTTCGATCGTGGCGACAGTAAAATTCTCACCATTTTGGGCCCAGGCGATGAGCGATTCGCAGTCGGTCCAATGCAGCCCGATCAAAGATGATGCGGCAACCATCGCCGATTTCCAGGAATTTTTGACAGCCCTGGTCAACCGCTACAAGGAACCCCCATTCAACATCAAAATCTGGCAATTCTGGAATGAGCCGGACCTGGATCCGGATGTACTGGTCGCCATCGGGCAGCTGTACACATCGCCTTTCGGCTGCTGGGGCGACGACACTGACCCCTATTACGGCGGCGAGAAATACGGCAAATTCCTGTCGATCTTTGGACAAACCGTGAAAGCGGCTGACCCGCAGGCCAAGATCACCAACGGCGGTATGCTGCTGGACTGCAACCCGGAAGAGAATCCAACAGGCTGCATTATGGGGAAATTCTTTGAAGGCACCCTGCGCGGCCTGATCGCAAACAATGGAGCGCAGTACCTGGACTACGTCAGCTTCCATGTCTACGGTCATTGGTACGCGAACCTTAACCTGGATGAGAACTACGGAGGCTTCAGAGACGGCGGCGTGATGCTCGGCAAAGCGAAATTCCTGCGCAAAAAGATGGCGGATTACGGAATCGACCCGGTCAAGCCGCTGATCATGACCGAAGCAGGTTTGATGTGCAAGAGGCCCGATACCGCGCTTGAACTCCCCAGCAGGAAGAAATGTTCTGACACGGTGGCACCGCCGGAATTCGAGGACGACCAGGCGGAATACATCGTCTGGATATACGTGCGAGCCATCGCCAACGACATCTCGGGTGTAATGTGGTACATGCTCAACTACCAGTCTTACAGGCACGTCGGACTGATGTATGGCGACTTCATCACCCCCAAGCCGGCTTACCTGGCATACCAGTACCTGGTATCGCAGCTGTACGACGCCTATTATGTGAGAACGCTCGATGAATACTTCCCCACACTGCGTGCGTATGAGTTTACTAAGAATGGACATCCGATCTGGGTGATGTGGGCGCCTGACCAGACCAACCACGCGATCACCCTACCAGCTGGATTTCAAAACGCATACGACAAGTTTGGGAACCAGATCAGCGTAGCACCAGGAGCAACCAGCATCGACATCAACGGTCCTACCTACCTGATTCTCAACTGAGCCTCCCTCAACTGGGCCTGCCAGGGGGAAATTGCGAGATGGTTACTCGCAACAAGGAGAATCACCTGAAGTACTCACTTCAGGTGATTTCTCTTTAATCTTCGAATGATTAGATCGTTTTTATATTGACAGCAACCCCATAAATTGTATAATTTGATCGGCATAATCTAAATTACAGGTTGTAAAGGCGCGTCCGATCTTCAAGGCGTGTTTTTTTTATTCACGCTTACCCTTCCAGATGGAGGGCAGGGAGTGATGGAGGGTTCCAGAACGGTATAAGGTTTGGGTGAAATTTGGGAGTTCAATAATGGCAACTGACAACGAATGGATCGGCAAAACACTTGGTTCTCGCTATAAAATCGAGAAAATGTTGGGGAAAGGCGGAATGTCGGCGGTTTACAAAGCTTTCGATCCGAACTTGAAACGCGTCGTGGCGGTGAAGTTGATTCACGCTCACCTTTCCCAGAACCCGGAGTTCCTGGGCCGCTTCGAAACCGAAGCCGCAGCAGTAGCCAAGCTCAGGCATCCAAATATCGTGCAGGTATACGATTTTAACCACGATGAGGGACTGTTTTACATGGTGCTGGAATACATCGAGGGTGAAACGCTGTACGACCGCCTGCACCAGCTGAAGGATGAAGGAAAGCACCTTGAGATCAAGGACACCATCCGCTACGCCCTGAATGTGAGCGAAGCGGTGGATTACGCCCACCAGAAAATGATGTACCACCGCGACATCAAGCCTGCCAACGTGATGATCACACCGCAGGACCAGGCTGTCTTGATGGATTTTGGGATCGCAAAAATCGTCGGGGAGCAGGCGCACACCGCGGCCGGGAATGTGATAGGCACCGTGAGATACATGGCGCCTGAACAGATCCTGGGCCAAAAGGCTGACCACCGGGCAGATATCTACTCAACTGGCGTGATGCTGTTCGAGATGCTGGCTGGCAGGGCGCCATTTGAGGGCGATTCCGCCGTGTCGATGATGAAGATGCACCTGAACGACCCGGTTCCCGACCTGCAGGAGCTGGGAGTCCAGGTACCGGCTAACCTGACAGCAATCACCATCCGGGCGCTGGAAAAAGAACGTGAAAGACGCTACCAGACGGCCGGTGAGATGGCGAATGCGCTCAAGAAAGCCTTGATCCAATACGAACATAAGGAAGCGGAGTTATTCCGCACGGTGCGCCTCGCACAGGATGAGCTGGCAGACTTATCAGCCCCCACACAGCAAGTGCTGGTACCTGACCAGGCAGCCCCGCTAGAGAGCACAGACCCCGGTAAGACCCGTAAAATCGGTGACGACCGGCTGCTGGAAGAGGTTCAAGCGCCGGCTGCAGCGCAGCCTGCCAAACCTCCGTCCGGAGACCCACTAAAAACTGTTGCGGTGGATTACGAAGATGTAAAAGAACCAGGCATGGGGCAGACCGAACAAATGGCCAGCGGGGCAGCCCCCGGCTCGCAAGCCGGGGTAATGGAGGCGCAGAGAGCGCCAATTCCAGCCTCCGGCGCCGCACCGGGAAAGTCTGCCAGCAGTGGGAAAAGGAAACTCAACCCGCTCCTGGTGGGAGGGCTAATCGTCGGGGCCATCGCGTTAGTGGCGGTGCTGGTTTTTGCTGTGGGGATGTTCGGCGGGAAAAATGAGACCGCCAGCCAGGCGACCATGACAAACACTGGAGTGGCGCTCGCCGCACAGGCGACAACCACAGGGGTCGCGGCGACAAATTCGAGTGAGCAGGCAGCTCCCACCCAGCCACCCGCTCCAAGTGAGGTCCCGACGGAAGCCCCCCAGACCACTGAAGCGCCCGCATCCACTGAAGAACCAGCAGGCGTGGTAAATGAAAATCCAAATTCCACGGGCGGCACAGGGAATCCAGCCGCCAGCCAGCCGGGAGAGGTCTACTTCCAGGCGGAATTTGAAGACCCGGCCGAAATGAGCCTGATGAACATCTTCGGGGATGACAACACCGGAGAGGCTTTCACGGCGGACATCGCGGATGGGCAGCTGCAGCTTACGGTTGCTAAAGAACAGGCCGCGCTGTACGCGGAATACAACCTGCTGCTGGAGAACCCCGACGTGCGTATAGAAACCCAGGCCAGCAAGGTCGCCGGGCCTAATTCCAACGAAATCGGGGTGATCTGCCGGTCCAGCGAGCAGGGTTTTTACTTCCTGGCGTATACCAGCGCCGGAAAATGGGTTATCTACCGCTACCAGGCTGGAACCGGCGATAACGGCTGGAACACTCTGGCCAGCGGAACTTCGAATGCCATTTTGATGACGAACGCCTCCAACCAGATTGCCGGGTCTTGCGCCGGCAACCAGCTGATTTTGGAAGTCAACGGCGCCCAGATCGGCAGCGCCACGGACGACGTGCTGACCACGGGTGGATACGCAGGGGCGGCCATCTGGGGTGAATTTCCCGGGTTGGGTGTTAATTTTGATTACCTGTATGCGAACGTGCCGTAAATTGAACACCGGGAGCTCCCATAAGCACCGGATGGAAATATTACGATCGGGTAGTGAGCTGGAGGAACAACATGACAGATGACCCATTACAGCCAGAAGATATCGTGAAGCAGGAAAAAAATCCATCAGCGCTGTCGGAACGCCTGACGAAGCCGCGCACCCTGATCCTGCTGCTGGTGGTTTCACTTTTTCTGTTGGTGGGTGTGGCACTGGCTGCTGCCTACATGTTCACACCAGCTCCCCCACCCTTCACACCTCCCGATTCGCTGGAGAGCCTGGCGGGAGATTATCCCGAGCTGGCGAATATCCTGCAGGATGATAAATTAAGCTCGGTCTACAAAGAATTCCTGCTGGTGTACCAGACAGAAGGCGAAGAAGCCGCCTACCAACTGGCAAAAGAACGCGGGCTGATCAACGACCGCGACGAAGTGCGGCTGACGCTGGAGCTGGATACCAGTGAGCCTGCCGTAGTAGAAGGATTGAAGTCCGAGCTGGAGCAGTCTGGCATCCGTGTCACCGCCACGGCGGATAACCTGATGGACCTGGCCATCCCGCTGGAGGTACTGCTGCCCATGCTCGAATCGGAAGGCGAAGCGCAATTATTCGGCGGTGTGAGCGGACTGGAGCACATCATGCGCATCCGGCTGCCCTCCACCATCCAGGGGAAACATGTGCCCGCCAGCCAGCTGCGGGCGGAGATCGAATCGCTGAGCATGATCGGCGCCGACAGCTGGCATGCCCAGGGGTTCACCGGCCAGGGGGTGAAGGTCGGCGTGCTGGACCTGGAATTCGACGGATATAAGTCCTTACTGGGCAGCGAGCTGCCTGACAGCGTTACGGTGGAATGTTTCTGCGACGGCGGTCAGATCGATCAGATGGGCGGCGTGCACGGGACAGGCGTGGCAGAGATCATCCACGACATTGCGCCGGACGCTGAGCTGTACCTGGCTGCCTTCCAGACCGACGCGGAATTTCAGCAGGCGGCTGAATGGCTGGCAGCCCAGGGCGTGCAGGTCATCTCGAATTCGACCGGCAGCAACTGGGGACCGAAAGACGGCACCAGCTTTTCTTCCGGCGTCATCGACAATACCGTGCAGCAGGGCATCCTGTGGATCAATTCGGCCGGGAACGCGGCCGACGGTCACTACCGTCGCGAATTCACCGATCGAGACGGAGACGGCTGGCACGACGAGCTGATCTATTTCGAGACCTTCGGCAGCGACACCATCGCGTTGAACTGGAACGCCTGGAGCACCGGAGACCAGGATTACGACCTGTTCATCTACGACACAAATAACAGCCTGGTAGCCAGCTCGCAGGATTCACAAACCGGGACCTTTTCGCCTTCCGCCGAATTCATCCGCTTCGAGGCGCCTGAGGAAGGCAAACGATATTATGCCGCCATCCAGTCTGCCAGCACCACCGGCACTTATATCCTGGATTTCTTCACCAACAACGGCACCGTGGACCAGGAGCTGATCAGCAAGGAATACAGCCTGGACGACGAAGCCACATCGAAGCTGGGATTGTCGATCGGCGCGGTGTACTGGGGAAACGACGAGCTGGAAAGCTACAGCTCGCAGGGACCGACAAACGACGGTCGTCTGAAGCCGGAGCTGAGCGCCCCTACGGTAGTCAGCGTCGAGTCTTACGGTCGGGAAGGTTTTAACGGCACTTCGGCTGCCACACCGCATGTGTCTGGCGCGGCAGCCCTGATCCTTTCAGCGGCCCCAGATTTCAGCGTCCAGCAGATCAAGGACTACCTCTTCAGCCATGCCGTCGACCTGGGTGAGAGCGGGTCGGATTTCAAGTTCGGCTACGGACGACTGTTCCTGGGTGAAATCCCAACTAACACAGACCTGACCGTTGAAATTTCCCCGCCTGCCGGGCCGGAAGCGACCACAACAGGATCTCCGCCGGCGCAGACTCCCACCTCCAACCCGGCCGTGACCCCCGAAATTGGCCTGGCGGTGCCGACTGCCTCCAGCGCACCGACCACTTCACCGGAACCCGTGGAGGGAAAGAGCGAAGAGGACGAATCTGACATGCTGCTGGTCGTGGCGGTGCTTGGAACGCTGGCCTGCGTTGGCCTGGCAGGCCTGCTGGTGGTAGGCTTCATCTGGATGAGGATTTCTGCTGGCCGGCGAAAGGCAAATGAAATGAACCTCTCCACGATGGGTGGAGCGACCTCAGGAGCATACGGCGGAGCAGAGGAAGCTGCTTTTTCCAGCATGGCCCAGGGAGCCCCCCCGGCACAAGCACAGCAAGAGGCGAACGTCGTGTGTCCAAACTGCGGGAGAGCCAACCGCGGCGAGGCGAAATTCTGCAATAACTGCGGGTTCAAGTTATAGAGCTATGCAATGAAAATGCAGAAAAAAAGCGGTTCTTGAAGGGCAAGAACCGCTCATTCATTATTAACTATTAACCGGTCAGCTCAGTAGCGGAAGCGGAAGCGCTGTGGATTTACGAATACGCAATCGGCGCGCCTGCCGGAAATATTGCAGGCCCTCATGTTTCGAATATAAACGAACAGGTTGAAGTAAGGCACTTTTTCCATCGTACGCTCGCCGCGCGGGGAGCGCATGACGACCAGATTACTTCTTTCCACCTTATCGGAGATCTGGTACACCAGGACCGGAGGGTAGGATGAGCATTTATCGACGAAAGCAAGCCGGGTATTGGAATTCAGATTCAACCGGCTGTTGTACCTGAAACGGTCACAGGTCCAGGTCTTGCGTTTGTAATAGTCAGCCAGCAAGGAAAAAGTCTTGGTGGTTGCATCGGTGACGGTCAGGTAGTAGAAGGAGCCAGTACCTTCGCCTTCTAATTCAATGTAAACATTGGCGCCGGATTTATTAATGACTTCCAACCGCACCACCTTTTGAGACAGGTTGGCGGCAGGGAGCAAAAAAGAGGCGATTAAAAACAGGCTCAGCAGAATTCTTTTCATAAAGTTCCTGCTATATTATATCGAAATAACCAGTGAAAATCAATACCCAATATCTTTTCTAATGAATCCTCAATACCCGCCAGCTGGATCGGAAAAATCATTTCAGCGCTTGATTCTTATCCGCTATCCTTTTCTTGATAATCTTAAGCTCCTTCTCCTCCGGGCGGGTCTTATAGAATTCGTCCAGCGGGTAGCAGCCCGAAACCATCCCCTGGCGCGGAGCGGTGGTGCAGTCGCTGAATGTGCGGCACAGCCGCTTGCGGTCCAGCTCGCGATTGGACAGAAAATCGGCCGGCAGCTGCGGGTAGGAAAGCATGCAGCGCCCCAGGCCTACAAAATCGACCATCCCGCGGCGCACGGCACCCTGCGCCACGTGCACCAGCCACTCCTGCAGGTAGCTGTAAGCCGATCCCACCAGGGCCAGCTGTGGAAAGCGCTGTTTCAATTCCGCACAGGCCTGTATCTGGCGCGCCACCCCCACCAAAGGGTCTTCTGGAGGGGGATAACCGTCGGAAGGAGGGAAATACGCCGGGCGCTGGATATGCGGGTTGTAATACGGGCTGCCGGCTGTAGCACACACCAGGTTGACTCCCAATCCCAGCAGCATTTCCACCACCGAAAAAGGCTCCGAGAGATCGAGGACGAGCGGATTCCGCGGATCGACACCGAAACCGTATGGATACTGGCCGTTTTCATCGCGGTGAGTGGATGGCTGAGCTGTTCCTCCATCAGAATCCACTCGAAAGGGAGGAAAATCGAACAGGCTGAGGCGCACACCGATCAGAAGACCAGGGGATTGAGACTGAATACCCTGGATCACCTGGCGCATGAAGCGCGTGCGGTTTTCGAGCGTGCCGCCGTATTTCCCGGGCCTGGTGCGTGCAGCCAGGAATTCATGTCCCAGGTAACCGTGACAGTGCTTGATATCGACGAATTCGAAACCGAGCTTATTCACCAGGGCTGCGGCGCGCAGGAAATCTTCGATCAGCCCTTCGATCTCGCCGTCGGTCAGCGCCGGCTGGGAAGGTGTGATGCCCACCTGATCGTCCAGCAGTGGGTGGTGGTACAGGAAGAGCGGCTCCAAGCGGTGGTCGTGCGGGCGGCTGAAGCGCCCTGAGTGAGTGAGCTGCAGCCCGACCAGCAGACTATCGGTAGATCCAAAACTCTGCCGGTGGGCATCGAGCAGCTGGCGGTGCAGGTTTTCCAACCCCGGCAGGGTAGACTCGGAGATCACCAGCTGGTTCGGGTTGGCGCGCCCGTCTGTGCGCACCGCCACGGCCTCCCCGCCCCATACCAGCTTGGCGCCGCTGAGGCCGAAATTTCTCCAGCGGCGCAGGGTCAGCTCGGTCGGCTCTCCACCCGGAGTGCCATCCCAGCCTTCCATGGGCAGGCAGCAGAAACGGTTGCCAACCACCCTTCCGCCGGGCAGCATATAAGGCTGGGCTAATGGGTTCTCCTCGCCCTTGATGATCTCTTCATCGAAGGGCAGTTGTATCCCCAGGGTTTTAATATAACTGCGAAAGATGGAGGCTTCTGACAGGCGGGAAATGCTGGGATAGCGCAGCTGACCTGCCATCAGCGGCTTACCCTGCCCGAGCTGTCGCCGCCTGCCAGCTTTTCGACTTCGGCGACCGTGACCTGATTGAAATCCCCGAAAATGGAGTGCTTGAGAGCCGAGGCTGCCACCGCAAAATCGAGAGCATGCTGTGCATCCTGCCGGTCCTGCAGCAGGCCGTAGATCAACCCAGCCACGAAGCTGTCTCCTGCGCCGACCCGGTCGACAATGTGCGTGATTTCAAACTGCGGTCCCTGCAGCAGAACGCCCGCACGCCACAAGACCGCGCTCCAGCTGTTGTGGCTGGCTGAGCGCGAGCCGCGCAGGGTGATGGCGATAGTGTGCAGGTTGGGGAATTGAGCCACCAGCTGCTCGCAGACTGAGGAATACTTACTGGCTTCGACCTGCCCGGCGGTCACATCGACCCCCGAGGCATGGATGTTGAATACTTTCTCGGCATCTTCTTCATTACCAACAGCCACATCGCACAGGGAAACCAGCTCGCGCATCACTTCACCCGCCGGCCGGCCCCATTTCCACAGCTTGGCGCGGTAATTGAGGTCGCAGGACACCACGATTCTCCTGGAGCGGGCTACCTGAACGGCTTCCAGGCAGGCCTGCGCAGCACCCTGCGAGACAGCGGGTGTGATGCCAGTCCAGTGGAACCAGCCGGCGCCGTCGAAAACGGCCTGCCAGTCGACCATACCGGGCTGGATGGTGGCGAAGGAAGAGTTTGCCCGGTCGTAGATCACGTTGCTGCCGCGCTGCACGGCCCCGTGCTCCAGGTAGTAGATCCCCAGGCGCTCCCCGCCGAGCAGCACGTGGTCGACCGACACGCCGTATTGACGCAGGAACTGCAGGCAGGCGGTTCCGATGGCCGTGTCCGGCAGGCGGGTGACAAACTCCGCCGGCAGCCCAAAATTGGCCAGAGAGACCGCGACGTTGGATTCACCGCCGCCGTAGATCACGTCGAAGCTGCGCGCCTGCTGGAAGCGCAGCTGTCCCGGAGGCGAGAGGCGTAGCATGATTTCACCGAAAGAGACGATACGGGACATGGGGACTCCTGAGAAAGAGAATGGAGAGTAGTCGATTGGTTGAGTGGTCGATTGGTTGAGTGGGTACTCAGGTAATCAGGTGATCAGGCGATCAGGAAAACCGGTAGACAGGTAAACAGGGGAACAATCAACAATCATAAATCCTAAATCAGAAATGTAGGTTGTGCATGCCTCCGTCCACGTAGATGATCTCGCCGGTGGAATAGGGCAGGGCGCCGCTGGCGATGGCGGTGACAATACGCGCGACGTCCGCGGGTTGGCCCCAGCGCGGAAGCAGCGTCAGTCCTTCTTCCAGGATCAGGCGGTCATATTTCGCTTTTACGGCAGCAGTCATGTCGGTGGCGATAATTCCTGGGCGCACCTCGTAGACGTTAATGCCGTGGGAGGCCAGGCGCACGGCAAACAGGCGGGTCATCATGCCCAGGCCGGCTTTGCTCAGGCAGTATTCAGCCCGGTTCGTGCTGGCAGCTTCGCCGCTGATCGACCCGATATTGACAATCTGTGGGAGGCGGCCGGCTCCTGCCTGGACCTGGTCGATCATTTGGAGGGCAATCCGCTGGGTGAGAAAGAAAGGGCCGCGCAGGTTGGTCGAAAGCACCTGGTCATAGCTGCCCGGCTCCAGCTCCAGCAGGTCGCGGCGCTGGAACGAGGGGATGCCGGCATTGTTTACCAGCAGGTCCAGCCGGCCGAAGCGCTCCAGGACGCCTTGCAGCAAGCCCTGGTGGGCAGCCAGGTCGGAGATGTCGGCCTGCAGGACTGTCCCCTGCCCGCCGGAAGCTTCGATCTCTGCAAGGCAGGTTTGCGCGGCCGCACGGTCGGAGCGGTAATTGATTCCCACCCGCCAGCCGTGTTTCCCCAGGTCGAGGGCGATAGCCCGCCCGATGCCCCGGCTGCTGCCTGTGACCAGCGCCACCCCTGTATTTTCCATAAGCTATTGAACCTCGGAACCTGTCATAACGCGATCCAGCGCTTCAACGAAAAAATAATCACCCCACATCACGCTTTCATCCACTCCCAGGCTCTTCACCTGGTGGTAGATCCCATGTTTCAGGATGCCTTCCCAGCCAGGGGTATCGCTGGCCAGGTAGTGCGGCTCACACAGGGTTTCCAGGATGGCGAACGCTGCCTGGCGGTAGGCCGCAGCATAGATTATATCCTGTACAGCTTCCGACAGGTTGAGGAAGCCCCCGGCTGCGATAGCGGCGGCAGAGCTGTCGTACGGAACAGGTTGGCGAGGGTCATCGTAATCGTTGGGTGGGATGCCGGCTCCGGCAGGAGATCCCAGGCTGAATCCGGTGTGCAGCAGGTAGTATCCGGCGCACAAGCGGGCGGTTTCCAGGTATTCAAGTGCGCCGGTCAGCTGGTAAACATGTGAAAAGCCGTAAATGGCCCAGGCCAGGCCGCGCGCCCAGGTCGAATCGCCCCGCCAGCCCTGCTGGGTGGACTGCCGCAGGAATTCGCCGCTGTCCAGGTTAAAAATCCCTTCGTGAGCGGTGCCCCCGTCGCCGCGCACCATGTATTTGCGCGTGGTCCGGCAGTGGCGGTGTGCGATCTCGAGCAGCTGTGCGTCTCCGGTTTGCTGTGCAGCGTAAAAGATGATGCCGACATTCATCATGATATCGATGAAGAGCGAGTCATCCGCCATGAAAGAACGCAGGTAGGCGCCATTTTCCTTGAAGCGCAGGGAGAGGGTCTTCCCGGCGCTGATCACAACCTGGTTCACTGCCGGGTCGCCGGTCAGGTCGTACCAGCGCTTCCAGGTGGACCAGAACAGAAAGCCCAGGTCGTGCACCGTGCGGTCGTGCTGGCGGTGCTCGATCAGGCGCGAATAATGCTCGGCCTGCTCCCGCCACCAGAGGTCGCCGGTGCGGAGGTGGAAGATCCACAGCATGCCGCCCAGGAAGCCCTCGCACCAGTTGGTCCAGGCCTCGCCGCCGTGCTTCCACCTGCCGCCGGCGGTGTAGACGGGAAAGAAGTCGGGGTGGGACTGGATGAGATGCCGCACCTGCGACTGGGCGAAGTCGAAGGCGTATTGGAACAAGCTGGCTGGGAATTCCTGGTTAGGTGGTGGCATTTTGATAACTTCTTTTTTGATTCATTGCGAGCAGATGCTGCGATGCAATCCCTCTTCTCCGGAACAAGGAATGCTTCTCAACCTGCGCTTCTTCCGATACCACTGATTTTACCTTTTATCGCTGCTTCCATCCACAATAAACCCGAGGTAGGGAAACTCCCCATGCCCGACAAGGGAGATTCCGCATTACTTACTTTCCTCAGCGATCGTATGATCTGCAGCGGGAAATGAAAGTTGAAACTTCCCACGAAAGGAGAATAGACCCATGTTGACAAGACGAATCAAAACAATGCTCATGAGTGCAGCCATCCTGATACTGGCGCTGTCGCTGGCAGCCGCAGTGCCGGGATTGAGCACCGGCCGTCGCCTGACGGCTGACCTGACCGGCGCCGCCGAAGTGCCGGGACCTGGAGACACGGATGGAAGTGGATCCGCCGTGATCCGGCTGAACCCGGGGCGCGAGGTGGTCTGCTGGACGATTACCGTGACCGGAATCACACTGCCAGCGACCGCGGCACATATCCATGACGGCGACGCGGGAGTGGCAGGACCGGTCTTTGTAACACTCAGCGCTCCGGACGCCAACGGTGAAGCCAGAGGCTGCACCTTCGTGGAACGAGCTGAGATCCTAGAAATCATCCGCAATCCGGATGAGTATTACGTGAACGTCCACAACAGCGATTTCCCGGCCGGCGCACTGCGCGGGCAGCTGACAAAGTAAATTTGATGACTCTCTGAAACGAACAGACGGGACTGGCGCACGCCTTTCAACTGCAGCGCCGGTCCCGTCTGCGTTAATTTAGCGGTCTGCAACGAGATTTCACCTATATCGAAACCCGCGCTTCAATTTTTACCCAGGTACAGATCCCTGCCCTGCACCAGGGCGCGCATTTTGCCGTCAGCGACGCTGCGCGGCAGCATCCAGAAGCCGCAGTCGGGGTGCACGTAACGCAGGCGAGCGGCACCCAGCAACTGCGCGGCACGCTGGATGCGACCTGCCACCTGCTCGGGGGTCTCCACCTGGTTATCCTTGATGTCAATTACTCCCAGGCCGATGCCGATGCGCGGGTCCAGGTCTTTCAGGTATTCCAATTCGAGCGGGTCACGGCGCGCCATTTCCAGCACCACGTGGTCGGCGTGCAGGAAGTTCATAAACGCCAGCAGCTGTTCGTAGTGGCCGCGCTGGATGGTCTGGCCTCCGTAATTGCCGAAACAAAGGTGCACGGCGGGTATCCCCTGCACGGCATCCAGGACGAGGTTGATCGCTTCGGCTACCCATGAGCCATCTTCGGGGTGCCCGGTCAGGTTGGCTTCGTCTACCTGGACCACATCGGCCTCCAGTCCGGCGGCCTGTTCGGCGAGCACCCCGGCGATGGCCATAGTCAGTGCCTGGCGGTCGCCGTAATAGCGGTCGAGCAGTACCTTGGAAAGCATGTACGGGCTGGTGAGGGTGAACTTGGTGCGGTGCCGGGCCAGCTCCAGCAGCGAGGCGCTGGCCTTCGGGAGGTTAAGCGTACCCGGACCGACCGGAGCGTGCACCACCCCGGCTGGCTCAGCACGGTAGGCCATCCCGGACTGTGTGCGGAACTCCAGCTCGTCGGCCCGCGACAGCTGCGTTTCGATCCCGCTCATTTGGCCGACGAAGTAGTCGATCATGCCGTTGGTTTCGGGGTGATTCAGGTCGTAGCGGTACAACTCGCCGTCGGCGACC
>Ga0154795_1127_pt1 | contig 13576 bp, 13 predicted proteins | sample Rifle2008BG16ft_FD_105803 | JGI IMG/M metagenome (GOLD analysis project Ga0154795, IMG submission 105803) | Chloroflexi bacterium RBG_16_54_18 | reverse complement strand
TCTTCCTTGAAGGAGGTTGCCACCAGGTTCTCGGTCTCGTTGAAGCTGCCTACAGTGACAGCCACGGTGCCTTTGCCGCCCAGCTTTTCGCCGATGGCGTCAGCGGCGGCCTTGGCATACTGGACCACATCGGCGCCCACCACAGCCGTCAGGCCGGACTCTTCCTGGGTAAAGCTGGTGAAGTGGGGGGTGACGACGGGGATGCCCTTGGCTTTGAATTTTGCAATGGAGGGGAAGAAGCTGTTGCTGACGGCGTAATACACGATGCCGTCCACGGGCTCGGCCAAGGCTTGCTCGGCCAGCGGGATCATATCCTCGGCAGTGGTGCTGTCGGTCAGCAGCAGCTCACAATCGTACTTGAGGTCTGTGCAGGCATCGCTGAAGCCCAGCTGCATCAGGCGGTGCACCGGGTGTCCCTTGAGGAACTGCACCAGGGCGATGTGATGGCCTTTGGCAGCTGCGGGAGCAGGCGGCTGTGTGGCTTGCTGAGCTGGCGCGCTGGTGGGAGCAGCCGTGGGCGTAGCGCATGCAGACAGGACCATAGATGGAGCGATAAGCAGTGACAAGATCGTCAACATACTTTTCTTTGTGGTCATTTATTACTCCTCCTTAGAACTCATCTGATTATTTTTCTGTTTTTGTAGAGTCTCGTAAAATAGTAGCAGAGCGAGAAATTGTGTTTTGAATATTATCCTGGCGATCTCCTGACGATCTCCTGACGATCTACTGGGTTGTCTCGCCCTAACGTGCGCACCTCCTTTCCTTCTCTTAAGTTATTGAGACTGCCGGGTTGCATGTAATCTACACACCAGGTCCCAGCTTGATTTATCTGTCTCAGCAGTTTTTTGTTTATAAACTTACGGTCTTCGACTTGCGCCGGAGAATATCGATGGCGACTGCCGCGATCATGATTAGACCGATGGCAACTGTTTGCCAGTATGGATCCATCTTGGCGACAACAAGGCCGTTGGTCACCACCTGCATGATGGTGAGGCCGATCACAGCTCCTGGGACCGAACCTGCCCCGCCGAACAGGCTGACACCTCCGATGACGACTCCAGCGATCACGTTCAATTCCCAACCCAGGCCGATGGTGGGCGATCCGGTGACGATACGTGCCATCAATAACATCCCAGCTAAAGAGGCGCACATCCCAACCAGGACGAAGCCAGATAACTGGATTTTCGCGGGGCTGATGCCAGCCAGACGAGCCACTTCGGGATTGCCGCCGACCGCGTACAGCTTGCGACCATAAGCCGTCTTGCTCAAGACGAAGGTGGCTATCACAGCCAGGATCACAAATATGACAAAACTCCAGGAAGTGTTAAAGGGCTCGGCAGTACCAAATTGGTTGACTGCGTCTGGCAGTGGATAAATCGTGTAGCCCTTGGAGATCAGGAAATCGACGCCTTTGGCTATGTTCAACATACCCAGGGTTGCGATGAAAGCCGGTACTCCGAGCTTCAAAACGACGAAGCTGTTGATTAATCCGGTTATCGCTCCGGTAGTCAATCCGCCCAGAATTGCCGCGGGGATTGACCAGTGATACCTGACCATGAGCGCGCTGCAGACGATAGCACTCAATCCAGCCACAGAACCCACCGATAGATCGAAGGCACCCGAGATCATTAAGAGGGTCTGTCCCAAGGCGATGACGCCGATAAATGACATCGCCCGCACCATGGCAGCGATATTATCCGGGTTGAGAAATGCCGGGTTTATCAGGTAGAATATAATGACAAAACCCACCAAGGGCAGCAAAACCCCAACTTCTGGGATTGCAAACAAGCGCCGGAAAAAATTTTCGGTAGTCTGGCTGGTTTGCGGTTTGGTGGTCGTTTCTGGTTTGGCGAGAGAATCGGTCATGAAGCCATCCTGATCAATGCGTATATGGGGAATTTAGGGAAACAAGGTTCAGGTTCAGGCCTATTCTGCTTAAATATGTATGAGATGACTGAAAAACGAGGCGAGCAGGCGTATAATAAATTGTTTTCAGTAATCAGTCAACTGTTAACAGATGGTATTTGGATAATATCATAAGGCATAGCATTTGTCAATCACCCTTGCCCCAAATTTACGGTGAGGTAATATGAAACGCATTATTTTCGCTTTAGCGATCGCCCTGTTCTTGTTGACCTCTTGCTCTGAACAAAAAAATACTCTGACAGATGAAATTCTAGGAACATGGAAGAACACATCTGGCTTTTCCATCCAATTCAACTCCGGAGGCACTGGCTTCATCCCGGGAGTGGCTGGAGAGATATCTGATAGCAGCTTCACATACACTGTGGTGGACGAATCTCACATTCAAATGAACTTTCAGGGCCAGGTATTTACCATCGAGATTACGATTGATGACGACCAGTTAACCTGGAAGGATAACCTGGGAGAGGTCTCCTATACGCGGGTTAAATAGATTCTCGCCAATTCGCCGATTGGGTATTCAAATCCACAAAGAAGAAATAATGATCCCGAATCAGAACGAACTAAGCCATTTCTGGGTGGTACGTTTAAATTCCAAGATATCCCCGGTGGATGATTTCGAATCCAGCCAGTACAAACGCTATGGCATTCGGCCTGTACAGGTCGAGGCGAACATTCCAAAGGACATTATTCCACAAGTGGCGGAGAGTGACGCCATCCTGGTGGTTTCCACAGCTTTGCCTGGAGAGGTTGTTGAAAGCCTTTCTCGCTGCCGGATTATCTCCCGATTAGGGATCGGGACCGATAAGATCGACGTGGAGATGGCCAGGCGAATGGGCATCCTGGTTACCAATGTACCGGGATGTTTTGCTGAAGAAATGGCCGATCATACCATGGGATTTATCCTGGCTTTAGCGCGCAAATTTCCACAAATGAGTCGCGCAATGGTTGAAGGAGCCTGGAGTCGCTCGCGCGGGCAGGCCGTCCAAAACCACCGCCTGTCCAGCTGCACATTGGGATTGGTAGGTTTTGGAGACAGCGCCAGGCTGGTGGCCAGGCGTGCGCGTGTATTTGGGCTGCGCATTTTAGCCACCCGCCGCCATTTGGGCAATCTTAGCCAGGGAGCAGAAGATTTAGGGGTGAAGATCGTCGATCTGGATACTTTACTGGCTGAATCGGATTTTGTCTCCCTGCACCTGCCGCTAAACCAGGAAACTTATCATTTGTTGGATGCTGCCGCAATCCAAAAAATGAAACCGGGCGCTTTTTTGATCAACACAGCCCGGGGAGCAATTGTGGATGAATATGCACTGGCAGAAGCTCTCCACGAAGGGCGGCTAGGCGGAGCCGGCTTGGATACCTTTGAACATATTAATCCCTTTTCAGGGGTAGAAATCCCGCCCGACCACCCGCTTCTTCATCTCGGGAATGTGATCCTGACCCCTCATGTGGCGGCGCTCTCCGTTGAAGGAATGCACGAGGTTTCTGAAAAGGGTATCGAGAATGCGGCCGCTGTCCTGAATGGGCGCTGGCCACGAGCGGAGAGAATCGTAAATTCAGGGGTGATCCCCCGTTTCCCTTTGACGGCTTAGGTCACAGCGCGATCGAACAATTGTCGGTTGCTATCAGTCAACCGTCAACTGTTGACAATGGATACCGGCGTTAGTATAATGGTTCTATATTTCCGGGAGACAACCATGAACCAAATGACCCACCGTCAGCGTGTCCAGGCAGCGCTCGACCATCAAGAAGCCGATTCGGTCCCTCTGGATTTCGGAACCGGTGGAAATACTTCGCCTGTCCCCGAAGCCTACGAAAAACTTTGCGCTTATTTTGGAATCGAATACCAGCTCAAGCTGGTTCCGCACATGATGCGCCTGGCGGTTGCGGACGAGCGCATTCTGCAAAGTCTGGATATCGATACTCGCCCCATTTATATGAACCCGCCTTCTCGAGGAATCCGTCCTTGTGCGGAGCCCCATCATTTTTATGACGAATGGGGTGTTAAGTGGAAAGAAGTCGTGGCAAACGGCATCATTTACCGGGAAGTCGCCGAGAGCCCCCTGGAAAATGCGAGCATCGATGATTTAAATCAATACCCCTGGTGGCCGGATCCACTCGACCCGGCGCGTTACCAGGGCTTGAAAGAACACACTGAACAGATGGTTACCCAAACCGAATATGCACTCATCGGTTGCCCGGCTTTAAACAGTGTTTGGGAGAGAGCGTATATTTTGTGTGGATTTAGCCGCATGCTGGAAAGCCTGGTTGGTGACCTCGATTTCGTCCATGCCGTTTTCCGAAAAATAACAGACATCATCAAGGCCTCCTTGACAAAATATTTAGAAAACGTCGGGCCTTTCATCCAGGTAGTCAAGATTGGAGATGACCTGGGTGGCCAGGAGAACAGCTTGATGTCTCCGGCAACCTATCGGAAGACGATCAAGCCATACCACCAGGAAATATTCCAACTGATCAAGCAACAGTCTGAAGCGCGCTGTTTTCTTCACACCTGTGGGTCGGTCTATAAACTCCTGCCAGATTTAATTGAGGCGGGTGTGGAGATTCTTAACCCGGTTCAAGTCAGCGCTAAGGGAATGGATACACAACGCCTGAAAGCCGAATTTGGCGACCGGCTGACGTTTTGGGGCGCAATTGACACGCAGCAAATCTTACCACACGGCTCTAAAGATGAGGTTAAGGAAGAAGTCAAACGCCGCGTTTTCGATCTCGGACCCGGTGGCGGTTACGTGGTCGCCCCTGTCCACAACGTCCAGGGAGATGTGCCCGCCGAAAATGTGGTTGCCATGTATCAATCAGCACGCCAATTTGGCCGCTACCCATTGTCAGACGCGTAGGAAGCACAAAAGGAGCAAAACATGGACCCGATCGGTACAGCTCTCATCGGCTGTGGGAAGGTGGCCGATGCGCATGCTCAAGCCTACCTGTCTCTTCCTGAGTCTCATTTTATCGGGGTATCTGATGTTGATTCCGAGCGGGCTGCAGCTTTTGCTTCTCATTATGGCGTTCAAGCGTTTGAAAATCTGGAAGAAATGCTTTCAGACCCACGCATTCAGGCAGTCTCAATCTGTACCCCCCATCCTACCCACCCGGATATGGTGGTTGCTTGTGCGAAGGGCGGGGTTCATGCGTTGGTCGAGAAGCCCATGGCGATAGACTTGAAGGGATGCGACCAGGCAATCGCTGCAGCCAATCAAGCCAGGATTAAGCTCGGCGTCATCAGTCAACGCCGTTTCTACGAGCCGGTACAGCGAGTGAAACAAGCCATCGAAGCCGGGAAGATCGGCCGTCCAGTCCTTGCCACCGTGATCGTGATGGGTTGGCGGGACGAGGCTTATTACAAAATGGATCCATGGCGTGGGAGATGGTCAACCGAAGGCGGCGGCGTCTTGTTGACCCAAACCACCCACCAAATCGATCTTTTTCAGTGGTTTATGGGGCCGATTGATGAGCTCTTTGGTTACTGGGACAACTTAAATCATCCCTACATCGAGGTCGAAGATACTGCAATTGCCGTTGTGCGTTTTAAGCACGGCGGTATGGGCACCATCCTGGTTAGTAATTCTCAAAAACCTGGCTTTTACGGCAAAATTCACGTTCATGGTGAAAATGGAGCTTCGGTTGGGGTCCAAACGGACGGCGGCTCTCCTTTCGTCTCTGGTGTCACTCAATATGTTGACCCACCGTTTAATGATATCTGGACGATCCCTTCGGAGGCTGACCTCTTGAAGGAATGGCAAGAGCAGGATGAATCCCGTAGCAAAACGATCGACATCATGACCCATTATCACAAAATCCAGGTGCAGGACTTCTTATTGAGCATCCTTGAAGAGCGAGAACCAGCGGTCAATGGCAAAGAGGGACGCAAATATGTGGAGTTGTTTACGGCCATCTATCGTTCACAACGCGACGGCCGACCGGTTAAATTCCCCTTGAATGCGCAGGAGGGTTCGGAGGAATTTGACGGCCGTCTGGCCCCTTGGTTAAAAGCGAAGCTGGCACAGCCAGCTAGCGATCATCGCTAAACAATGATTTTAACGCTTGGAGGCAGGGTTGCTTTCGTCTTGGAGCAAGGTTTCTACCCATTCCGAAGAGGCAGCCATGTGGGTGCGTAATTCTGCAATGGCTTTCTCTGTATCGCGCTCGGACAAGGCATTCACAATTTTTTCATGCCATGATACGGAGCGAACGCGCAGATCATCCGGATGGACCAGGCGATGTTTCAGCAAAACCAGGCGGATTTGCCCGCTCAGTGACTCCCACATATTCAGAACCCGCTTGTGTCCCGAGATTTTACACAGGGTATGATGGAATTCTACATCAAGATCGGTGGCGTCTACTTGAGAATAATCTTTCTTAGAGAGGCCTTCCATTGAGTGTACCAAGTCTTCGAGGAAGTTTATTTGTTGATCGGTTGCATTCTTAATCGCATATTTGATCGCTAACGTTTCTAGTGCTTCGCGGAGGGTATAGATTTCCAGGAAATCTTCGGGATGCAATTGGGCGACAAAAGCCCCCCGGTGAGATTGGCGATCGACGAGACCTTCATTCTCAAGGATTTTTAGCGCATCGCGCACAGGCCCCCGGCTGGTTTCCATGCTCTCGGCAATATCCTCCTCCAAAAGTCTCTCGTTTGGCTTCAATTGTCCGGCCAGGATGGCCTGCCGTAATTGGTCAGCCACATAATCACTCAAGGTTCTTTGAGAAGGTGCAATCAGCAATCCATTGTTATGAGCACTATTTCTATCCATGGATTTTTCCTTTATAAATGCCAAGGATGTGTAGGCGCAAATTCTCAATATTTGAGATAATGGCTAATATACAGTTAATAGTTACCTGTTAACAAATTACAATATGATCTTATCATAAATTCAAAAGGATTGCAAGTGCGTTAATCAATTAGAGACATTCTGCACAATTTTTTGTTCGAAAGGAAGGCTCCCACAAGGGCACTCAGGAGGCTGATGAAAATGAACAACACATTATTCAATATGACCGGAAAAGTGGCAGTGGTCACCGGCGGCGGGGCCAATGGCGGCCTCGGTCACGCGATAGCTTCCGCCTTCGCTCAGTTCGGTGCCAACCTGGTCATTGCAGACATTGATGACAATGGCGCCAGAAAATCAGTGGAAGAGGTCCAAGAATTCGGTTCAAAAGCAATTGCCGTCCATTGCGATGTATCGCGGCCTGAGGAAGTCGAAAACCTGTTCGCTGAAAGCGATAAAGTCTTTGGAAAAGTGGATGTCCTGGTGAATGTCCCCTTCTGGTTTCCCCGCCAAAGGCCGCACGAGTTAATCCTGGAAGGCTGGAATAAGACCTTGGCCATTTGCCTGACAAGTTACTTCTTATGTTCGCAACAAGCCATTCGCCGCATGCTCAAACAGGGCAGCGGGGGAGCGATCTTAAACATTGGATCGATTGCTGGCGCTTCCAGCCTGGGACGGGGTAATTTCGCCTATAGCTGCGCCAAAGCGGCCGTCCACCAGATGACAAAAGAGCTGGCCCTGGAGTATGCAAGCGAGGGCATCCGGGTCAATGCCATTCTCCCCTGCCAGGTCTTAACCCCAGGATTGAAGAACCAGCTCATCGCCGATCCGAAGCTGGAAGAAACCGCCATGCCGCGGTTTCTGGCTGGCATTCCGATCGGCCGGCTGCTGGACCCGGATGATTTCATGGGCGCGGCCGTGTTCCTGTGTTCCGACGCGGCCAGGGCGGTGACCGGTGTCTTGCTCCCGGTGGACGGAGGCAATCTGGCCATGAATGCCGGCGGCAGCATCGTCTGGCCCAAAGATTAACCCCGCTAGCCGTCCAGATAGATAGAACATGGCTTTTTCACACGCCAAAAACCTTTAAAAGCAGGATTTCAGCTCGAGGAGGAGAAGGCTATGCCGAATCAAAGAGCAGGTCGGCGAAGCAATCCCCAAGATAAAGAAGGCTGGTTCCTGGGCATCGATTTGGGCACCGGAAGCTGTAAGTGCGTGGTGGTCGATTCACAAGCCCATATCCTGGGTTTTGGGACCGGCGACTATGCCAGCAGCACTACCCAGCAAAAATGGAATGAGCAGGATCCCGATTCGCTACTGGCTGGAATGGTTCGCTCTGTGCATTCAGCGATCGAGCAATCTGGCGTAAAGGCTACCGGTTGCGCTGGCTTGAGCATTGGCGGAGCAATGCATAGCTTGATTGCGCTAGATCACTCAGGAAATCCATTAACCGGCGTAATCACCTGGGCTGATGGGCGAGGCGCCCCTCAAGCCCAGGCTGTCCGGCAATCCACCCAGGCTGCTGAGCTCTACGATCAAACCGGCTGCCCGGCTCACGGGATGTACCCCTTGTATAAAATCCTGTGGCTGCGCCAGGAACATCCCGCTTTATTCGAACAGGTCGCCCGCTTCATCACCGCTAAAGAGTTTGTGTTCCAGAAATTAACCGGGCAGGAAGTCGTGGATTACTCGCTTGCCTCCGGGTCCGGCTTACTGAATACGCACACCTTGAAGTGGAACCCCTTATCTTTAGAAGTGGCGGGGATCAGGCCAGACCACCTGGCCCAACCAAGCGGTCCAATTACGACCTTTCGGGGCTTAGAACCTTTCCTGGCAAAAGCAATGGGTATTTCCTCTCAAACGCCGGTGGTGCTCGGCTCATCGGACGCCGCCAACTCAAATTTCGGGGCTGGCGCTGTGAACCCCTGGCAAGCCACCTGTATGATTGGGACCAGCGGGGCATTTCGCATCGTTACCGGCCAGCCCACCCTGGATAAGCAGGGCCGCTTGTGGTGCTATGCGATCGATGAGACGCACTGGTTGGTCGGAGGGGCGATTAATAATGGCGGGATCACGCTCTCCTGGCTGAAGGATGCCCTCAACCAAACAGTATCTCAGACTTCCAATAAAACGGAGATATCCTTCGATGATCTGATCTCCCTGGCCGGCCAGGTGGAAACAGGGGCAAATGGATTGATTTGTTTACCCTTCTTTGCCGGCGAGCGCAGCCCGAATTGGAATCTCAACGCCCGGGCGGTATTTTTTGGACTGACCCTCCAGCATGACATCCGCCATATAGCCCGCTCCCTGCTGGAAGGGGTAGCCTTCCGCCTGCGCAGCCTGAATGAGATCTTATCTGAATTGGTAGGAGATATCGACGAGGTGCGCGCTTCCGGCGGGTTTACCCACTCTGAGTTGTGGCCGCAGATTATCGCCAGCACGCTTGACCGGAACCTGTTGGCGCCAGCATGGGGGGAAACGTCCTGTCTTGGAGCGGCTTTTTGGGCGATGCTTGGTGTGGGGGGGATCCCTTCTTTTGAATCAGCTGGTGACCTGATCACAATTGCATTACAATATTCCCCTATCGCCAAGGAAGCAGCCGTTTACGATCAGCTTTACCCGATCTATGCTGGCCTGTATGAGAGCTTAAAGCCTGCTTTCGATCAAATCGCGCAGGTTCAGCGAGACCTGGCGCTTTCCACCGCTGAACAAAACCCTCGCGCCCGTTGAGTGATTTCGTCGAAGCGGCCCTCTTTCGCCCATTGCGGCGGGCACAATTCGCTGCCGGCGCCTACCGCCACGACACCGGCGGCAAACCAATCGCCCACGTTCTCGGCTTTCACCTCACCAGATACCTGGGCACCTCTCCCCGAAGCACAGCCAGGCAGTCATCGAGCGCCATGCGGCCCATAGCATTTGTGGCGCCGTCCGAATGCGAACCCATGTGCGCAGTAGCAATCACTTGTGGAAGCTGCATTAATGGGTGGTCTGCTCCAGGCGGTTCTTTGCTATAGACATCCAGGGCGGCGCCGCGCAAGCGCCCGCTTAGTAACGCTGCCAGCAGGTCGTCTTCATGACCAGCTCGCCGCGGGCGGTGTTGACCAGGAAAGCGCCTGGCTTCATTCTTTCTAAAAACGCCGCGTTTACCAGGCCACGCGTTTCGGGCAAAACCGGGCAGTGCAAGGAGACGAAGTCGGATTTTTCTAACAATTCCGCCGGCGAACACAGGATAACGCCGTGTACAGCGGCAAAATCGCGGTCCCCCGCTACGTCGTAAGCCAAAATGGTGCAATCAAAACCGGCTAGGCGGCGAGCAACCTGCCTGCCAATCGCGCCCAGGCCGTAAACGCCCACCGTCTTGCCCTCCAGCGAGAAACCTGCCAGGCGCGGCCAGCCACCGGCTTTGGTCTCTAGAGAGGCCTGCGGGATATGGCGCGCCAGGGCCAGGATTAAACCAACCGTCAACTCCGCCACAGCCCGAGAATTTGCACCGGGGGTGTTCGTAACCAGGATGCCGCGCTGGCGTGCCGCTGGCATATCCATATTATCTACTCCCACCCCGTAACGGGCAATTACCTTTAGCCGGCGGGCAGCTTCGATGACCTCGCCCGAGATTTCATCCAGTCCTGCGATAAACCCATCTACAGCCGGGATCAGTTCCCGAAGCTCGGCAGCCTTGAGCGGCCTGCCAGTGTGGTTATAGACCACTTCGCCAACCCGAGCTTCCAGCTCTAGGCGGAGGCGCGGGTCCGACGCTCCGAAAGAGGTGGGGGTTACCAGGACGCGACATTCTTTCAGATCCATAAGCAGCCTTTATCTCCTGGCAAACAGATTCCAGCGACGAGAGATAAGAGAAAATAGTCCATAGAAACTTCTCTATGGGAGCAAGGCGGCAAAACGAGGCTCATTCTACTTGAAATTCTAACTTGCGGGAAGATGCGTAAACCTGAATTGACCGTTCCCTTGGTCTTATTGCCATTTTGGTCATATCAATAGCTGCCGGTCGAGGTGCTTATCCCCGCGCGTTTGCCGATTGCCCCGGCTCTTGCTCAGAATGTTAAGGGATGAAGCCTTATGTCTGGAGCATCTTGCGCGCTTTCTCCAGATTCCCGTCAACTGTGCGGAACGATAACTAAGAGCACACATAATACCGTCGTGGTCATTTAAATCGCTCTGCTTTTAATCACTTCTGGAACAACGCGGATTTGCTTCACAAAGAATTCTAGTTCGACTCTTAATTAGTGGGTTCGCATATTCGAAAATCTCCGGGAATCCAAACTACTCCACTAGCGTTTCTACCGCTTCCTCCAAATTTCGTTCTCCAGGAGTCGTATATATCCTGGTTGAATTAGGGTTGCTGTGTCCAAAAAGGTTGCCACCTTCACCAAAGTCACCCCACTGTCAATCATCGACTTTGCAAATGTATGTCTTAGAATATGGGGAGAAACATTTTCTAACCTCGCTTCGATTGCAAACCTCTGTACCATCGTTGCCCGGTTTTGCTTTGAACCCTTTCATTTCGTCGACCAAGAAATAAACCGTTATTATCGACATCTGGACGAACTCGTAAATAATCGAGAAGCACCTTGCGTGCCTTGGCATTCATCAGTAAAGCTGCTCTCTGCTTTTTATCCAACCACTTGGGAGCCAGCTCGGTTTCTCGCACAGCCTTCACCCCCTACACTGGGTTGCGTGCATTCTTGACATATCCGGTCAGCTCCAGCCAGTGAGCATAAGCTAACAGGGGGCCAACCGGCGATTGATCGTCTTGGGTTTGGCAGCCTGGTCCAGCAGGTATTGCTTATAACCTCGCACCGCATTGTTCGTTAGTTTCTCTGGGGTAAGCGATTCCTCATATTGGTTTTCATATCACTGTGCGAACAGACGCACGTCGCCGACATATCCTGCTATTGTTACTGGCGAGCGATCCTCTGCCAAAGGGTACGCCTGGAATTCGTCTAGATACAGCGTGTCAGTCATTTCTCATCTCCGTTCTAATCTCAACATTGTGCCCTTTTAGGCCACTTTATTGTTCCATGACCAAAGATAGCCACTTGATGTATTGCGGGGCTCCTTGGCCTTCCTACTGGCTCATAGGACGCCCTATGAATTTCCAGGATTTTTCCCATAGGACGCCCTACACAGCAAGTTATTCATGATTTCCGCGACACTTCTTCTGCACGGCGTTTCAGGTCCAGGTTGCATTCAAACTTTGGGCAGCCTGAGGCGGTCTTGTAGCCCCATAGGCTGATCGTCCGCTTCTCTAGTTGGAAGACTGGCTCATAGAGAAGGAAGGCAACCAACTGGCTGATTGGAACGCCTTCCTTCTTCGCCAGGAGCTCCAAGCGCTTTTTCAAATCCTGCGGCAGATCCAGGTTGATCCGGTTGGGTTTACGCCTCTGGGCGCGCTCACGTTCCTTTTTCACCCGTGATCGTTCATTCTTCGGAAGGTGCGACTCCACCTGCCGGCATAGTCCCTGACCTAGGAGTGACTCTACTGCCGGGTCAACCGTTGGTAGATCATCAAAACTGGTAAATCCTTTTTGAGCATCATTTTTCATAGCAACTCCTTAACTCTTCCCCATAACCTGAATATAGCCGCCTACACGCCGGTTGCTCTGATCGTAGCCGATTAAGGCTTTGGCATTCGGGGCATATTCCCAAAGTGTTTTCCCGAGGCGACTAGCCACCCTGCATCGAGTATCCTGTGGGATTGGCGGCAGGACCAGCTTGCCAAATGTCTGTGCCAGGTGGATGAGCTGCTCATGGCTTTCCAGAGTCACCCGTTCATAAAAGGTGGGAAGGATGCCAGCCACCTGGCAGTGACCGATGCGCTTCAAAGCGGAAACGGTTTGTAGCGCATCCCGAACACCGTTTACCGCCAGTTTGTTGAGACGGGTGGGAATCAAAAGATAATCGGCGGCAACGAGCGCGGCGAAATGCAGGATATCAGCGGATGGCGCACAATCCAGCAGGATCAGGTCATAAGCCGCGCTTTCCAACGCATCGGCCAGAATGTACTCTCGTAAGGTGACACCTGCCAGGGATTGTTTCAATGCCGTGGTGCTCTTATCGGAACGGATCACATCCAGATGCTCCAATCCACTTGGGGTAATGACCTATTCAATTGGGCAGCCTAAGTCCGGGGAGAGCAGCCAGCGCAGGTCGTTGTTGTGCAGCAGACCCAGGCTGTCGGCCACGTTGCCCTGTGTGTCAAGGTCAACCAGGAGCACATGGTAGCCAGCCCTGGACAGGCCGGATGCTAACGTGACTGCGGTAGTGGTTTTACCAACGCCGCCTTTCTGATTCAATATAGCGATTATTGTGGTCATATCATTTCCCTCCGTAATAGCTATACGCAATTAATTGACACCATATCAGGAAAATATATACTCAACTATTTAGCCAATATTTCTGTGCGATCTCTGTGCACCTTCTATCATCTTCTCCCTCTGGTTTATCCAGTCTTTGCCGGTTGAGCTCTTGGTAATCTATAGAGTCAGCTCACTGGCAGATACCTCAACTTCTCTGTCGAACGTGCTGTTAGCGGTATAAGAATGAAACTCTCTGGCTTGAGACGCGTTTGCCTAAGACCATGTGCCTTAAATAACTCCACAAAGCCTGGTGGTTAACCACCTATTCAATTATTTTCGTTCAGTCTTGCGTTGGAACTATGCCCACGAGTCGCCACCCCCATACTTAGTCAGTGTCCATCCAGGCGCTCGCGTGCAAACCGCGTGCAATCTGGATAGAAATCATTTACAATATATACTCCATAGCCAATATATACCCCTATATGTGAACTCCATAGCCGCCAACACCCCTTGCTGTCTAATAGGTATGAGCAGCGAGCCCTTCTTGAATAGGAG
>Ga0154795_1093_pt2 | contig 13661 bp, 12 predicted proteins | sample Rifle2008BG16ft_FD_105803 | JGI IMG/M metagenome (GOLD analysis project Ga0154795, IMG submission 105803) | Chloroflexi bacterium RBG_16_54_18 | reverse complement strand
AGCCAGGTGGAGACCCATTAATAAGGCCATGCCCCAGGCCATCAAAGGCCGGCCGCCCAGGAGGTGCAACAGGAAGTAAATCCAGTGCGGTGGGTAAAACAGGGCGCTCTGGTAATTGGCAAGCAGGGGAGCACCCATACCAGAGTAGGGATTCCAAAGCGGCAGATTTCCTTCTCGCAGCTGGCTCCAGGCCAGATCCCACCAGGGGATAAACTGCAGCAGGGGAGTGCCCCAGAAAACGGCTTTTCCGGCGAGCAGCACCGGCAGAAATAAGGCCAGTGGTGCAGCGACCACCGCCAACAGCAAGTGGCGGTTGTCACCCAACCTGCCCCGTAAGAATAACTTTCCAGGTCCTTTCCTACTCAAGTTCAACCTCAAAGAGCCAGTATTCACCCAGCTGGCTCATCATGCCCAGGTATTCGGCCTGGCGGGGATCCCAGGAACCCAGTGCCTGCTCAGCCGGTCCCCAAAATAGATAGCAGGCACCATGCAGAGCCAGCCAATCCCTGCGCCAGGAATCACCAGCCTGTGGATTGTAGAACCACTTCAATTCCTCTTGCAGGTTTGCCAGGCCAGCGGATTCCGGCCCGTGCCCGATGACCACGCGCATGGGAGCCCAGGCCGGCAAGGCGTTGCCGGTGCTGAAACTGGAGACTACCAGGCAGCCACGCTCTCCACTATCTGCCAGGAATTCGAACATGGCAACCTCATCTCTGACGCGGAAAACTGGACTTGCTTTAGCCTGCACGGTCAGTAAGCCACCAGCGAAAAGAACAGTCGTGGAAATGAAACTGAAACACAGCGGAATAATCACGACCAGCCGCCGGATACGAGTTTGAAAGGCTGGCGCTGCCCACCAACCTTCGACTGCCACCAACGCCAGGATCCCCCAAACCAGCCATTGGCCTTCCGGAAGCCGGCGCTGCACGTTAACCGGCAAATAGGCCAGTAAAGGCAGTGCCAGCGCCCACCCGACAAGCAGCAGCCCTCCGGCCCGATCCTGGTTAAGTATGCGCCTGGCACCTGCATAAGCATACGGCAGCAGCAGGGCAAACGCCAGCAGGTAATGCCAGGGGTGAGGTGATGGCAAAATATTCTGGCTGCTCCAGGCCTGCAGGAAAGGATCCTGGCTGAGCTTCCAGGCAAGGTAGATAAACAGGATACCCGGCAAGATTCCAGCCTCCAGGACAAAAAAGAAGGATCTTTGCCACTTTCGCCAATCCGGTTTTCTCCCACCGTGGGATTTTAAAAGCAGCAGTAGCCCCAAAACTGCCAGGTGCAGCGCCAGGATAAAACCGACCAGCAGCGCATTGAGCGGCTGCAGGAGACCCGCCGCGAGCCAGCATAGACCTGCGCGGGGTGCCGTGCGGGCAATCGAAAGCTCACCGGATTTGACAAAGCGCAGGTATATCAAAATTGCCCACAGCAGGAACGCGCGAGAAGCTGCCAGGTGAGGCACGCCGTACAGGCTCAGAAAACCGAATGTTTCAGGCGAATAGAATTCGAGCGGCAGCGAGCCAAAGGCACCGCTCTGACCGGCCAGCAGCAGAATCCATCCCAGCCCACCGCCCAAACCGGCCAGTAAAAGCCCAAAACGACGCAGGGATTGAGTGTTAACGAAGAAAGCAATGAACTCGTAGGTCGCCAGCAGGAAAAGCAGGCCTGATAGGATACGAAACAGGTGGAACAGCGCCACCAGCTGGTCGTGCATGCCAGGAAAAGCGGCTAGCTTGCCCAGAAGGATATAAGGTGCAAACATGAGCACGCCGCCTTGCTGCATGGGAGTGTAAGGCGTGCGAAATAACCAGGCTCCCTGCGCTCCGCCCAACATTTTTGCGATGTAGGAATTCCCGTCTTCAACGGCGAAGACGAATCCGCTGAAGCGCAGCGCATCCCCTTGTATGGCATAGCCCAACAGGTAAGGCAGGCTGGTGAGCAGCATGACCACGATCGATACTTTTACCACCCAGAATCGTTCCACCCGGCTGACTGCTTCCATCGAGGCTGAATTATTCGTTTCATGCATTTCTGGTGAACCTCCGGTATAAAAGACAGGCAAGCACCAACCCCGCCAGGCTTAAAGAAGCACCCACATACAGGCTGACCGGGCGGAAATAGAACACCACATTGTGGCTGCCGGCTGGCAGGTTCACGCTGCGCAGCAGGCCAGCTGCTTTCAGGATCGTCGCCGGGCTGCCGTCGACCTGCACGCGCCAGCCCGGATACATAACCTCCGAAAGCACCAGCAGACCTGGACCTGCAGCATCGACCTCGATCCTCTCGGGGCTCCATTGAACCGCATTCAACGGCTGGAAATTATCACCGGTAGCCGTTTCCAGCGGTTGGATCCACAGGCGCGGCATAACCTGCTGATTTTCGTAAAGGCGTGTTCCTCCAACCAGTTTGCGCAGCACCAGGCCCTCTGAGTGCAGGTCGAAATCGGAAGCCACGTAGCGCACGTTCAGCCAGCCGAGCAGGCCGGCGTTGGGAGAAAAAGTAGCGTTTTCGCTGTGCGGCTCACCACTTTCGAAGGGCGGCAGGGTGACGGAATAACCGTTCACCGGGACGCCGCTGGCGCGCTCCATGAAATCCACGTAAGCCCGCAGCTGCAGTGGATCCACTCCGTCCGCCAGCTGCAGGCTATGAAGTGCGGCAGTTTGCTGCGGGAGGCTGTAGCTGGGTGAGTAAATACGGTACTCACCGGGTGTGCCCGAGAATTCTGCTGCCACCTGTTCACCTTCTTCCAAGACTTCGGATCGTGAGCGCATGGTGAACAGCGAGCGGTCCATCACTCCCCAGTCCAGCAGGCACAACCCCATCAGGACTGCAAACCACAAAAAACCACTTATGCGCTGGTTCATTCTCAGCCACACCCACAGGCAGCCAGCCAGCAGCAGCAGTCCGCCCCACAGGAATTCCAGGGGCAAATTCCCGCTGACCAGCCGCAGTCCTGCCAGCAATATCCCTACAAAACCACACAGACCCAAGATTAAACGCCTGCTGTTCTGGAGAGACTGCCAATCGTTATCGCCCAGGAGGCGGTCGACCGCGCAGGCCGAAAGGGCAGCCAACGACATCCCGAATAGAAAAAGCGACCTGGATGGCACCCTCAGCAAGCTCATACCGGGCAACCTGGCGAGGAATTGAAAAAGCTCGAGCTGCGTGAGCGTCGCGAATAACAGGCTGCCGAGCAGCAGCGCGATCCAAAAATTCGACATATATTCACGCCGCAGCGCCAGGATGGCTAACAGGCTGAGCAGGAAAACCACAGCTCCTGAATAGACCACCCATTCATGAAATCCTCCCAGGTCCGGAAAAAGGAGCCCGAATAAACGTTGGAAGGGCAGCGAATAGGTCAGGTTGTCCTGGACCTCGAGCTGTGCGCGGGTGGAGAGCGGCGTGAATTCGAGCAGAGGCACCCACAGGATTCCGGCCAGCAAGACTGCCAGAAAAGCAGGTTTTAGCTGTTCCTTAACCTGCTGGTAAACTGATTTCCTATGTGGCAAACCCGGGTGATAATTCAGGAAAATGCAATACAGCAGCCAGGCAGATAGCTGCCAGGATAATAGCTTCACGAATATATAAGAGCCGCTGAGCTGGCAAATCTGTGCGCCTGTGCGCGGCAGCCAGCAGCCAGGGTGTCCACAGGACGGCGAAAACCAATGTCACGTGCCCGGCCCCGTAATGCGCAAAGATCTTGGGCATCATACTGAAGGCCAGTGCCCCCAGCAACGCAGCTGCAGGTCTCAATCCCTCCAGCCACAGCAGGCGCTGCATCCCCAGGCCACCCCACAGAAGGTGCAGCATCACCAACAGGTTGAACGCCAGCGGCACAGGCAGTGCCCACACCAGCCATCCGGGTGGATACCACAGACCAGCCAGCGGGTTGGCGCTCAATGGCGCTCCGCTCAGGATCAGCGGCGACCACAATCTCAGGCGCTGCTCGTGGATAATCGCATCCTTCTGCAGTACGGCATATGGGTAATGCGCCAGGCTCATATCCGAGAAGCGCGGATCGCTGGCGGGGTAAGCGAAATCCAGCATTCCGGGAACGAGCAGGAGCAGGGGTATCAGCAGCCAGAGAACCACCCAACGATCCGCAAAGGGGCCTTTCCTGGATGTCTGCAGGGAGTCGGATTTACTTACATTCACGGGTTACAGCTGTTCCATTGGGCTGTCAATCCAGTGGGTTGGCGACTCTGTATATCACTACTTCGGCGGTAGAGTAGACAGGCAGCAGAGTATCCGGCATCTCCGGAGGCCGGTAGCTGCGTTCGCGCTCACCCATGAAGACATAGTCTACCTTTCTCTCATCCAGGAAAGCCTGGCGATCCATGTCAGTGGTGGTGGAGTAAAAGGAGATTACGGCCTGTTTCTCTTCTGCTGCGTTGACAGTCTCAAAGGGATGCCCATAGATCACCCGCCTTCCGGTATGGGCAGGGATAAACAATCCCATCTCCGGCGAGGCCAGAACCAGTGCCTGCTCTTCTGTATTTCCAACGATCCATTCCAGGGCTGCTGCCTCGTCCTGGGAGAGGTAGATGTGCGGATCGCGGCTCGAGATACCGTGAAATGTCGAAGCAAGGATCACCAGGTTGGTAATCATAGAAAATAGAACCAGTGCGACCCCCAACAGGTTCGCCTTCCTGGGTGAATTTCCGGCCAGCGCCTGGATGCCCGCGCCTGCCAGGCAGGCTGCCGGGATGAACAGTCCCATCATGAAGCGCCTCTGCAGGTCGAAAGGTACGTAGAGCAGCAGGAAGCCTGCCAGAAGCCAGATGCTGCTCAGCAAATTGATTTCGTGTTTCCTGCGCCAGGCGAAGAATAACCACAGCGTCCCGGCGAAAATGGCCGGAGACATAGAAACGATGACATTCCACACCGGAATAGAAGGCGTCAAGTTCTGAGCATTCCACCCGGAAAGGACCGGATCAGAACGAATGGCCAGTAATTGATAGATTAAGAATGGGACCCCACCGGCCAGTACCATTACCAGCGCGAAAAAGGCTTGAGTCGACCCTGGTCTGCCAAATTCTGGCTCATCTGTAACAGTGCTGCGTACAGGCAGGTTCAGTAAATTGACGAAAATCTCCCAGGTTGACACAGCAGCCAGCACTGCGGCAGCCACCACCACGGCGAATGGAGCGATGATCGATAAGCAAAAAGACAGGCAGATTACCAGCATGCCCCTTACTCCCGGTCGGTGGCGGGCTGCTTCGAGGAAAATCCATACCAGCAGAGCAAGCCCCAAAGCAAAATGCGGTGTTGCGTACGAGGATAAAAATGGATATGCCTCTGCCACCCAAAAATCCGCTCCGAGCCGCCCCCAGAGCGAAAGCAGCCAGCCGCAGCCTGAGCCAAGCAGCAGCAGTGTAAAACCCCAGATAGACCCGGAATTCTTGATGCTGGTCATAACAACCAGGAGGTACAGCGCAGCAGCCAGCAGACCGGCGCTGATTATCCGGGCGAAGTGGAAAATATAGATGGGAGAGATGGAACTCCAGCGTGAGATATGTCCCAGGAGAATGTAGAATAAAAACAGGTAAGCCCCGCGGCCTGGTTCAGCCGTATAAGGCAGTGTGAACCGCCAGTCGCCCCGGTAGCCTTCATAGATCTTCGCCAGGTATGAATTCCCATCATAGACATTAAACAGGAAACCCCCAAAATGGTAGTCTGGCCCTGCCGAAATCGCTGCAAAGATATAAGGAAACAGGATCATTCCAAAAAAAACCACCAGGGGAAGGACAAGCTCACGGCGCATAGATGCTATATTTCGAATGGGAACAGGTCAGGTTACTATACAACCAGCATTTAAGGGTGTCAAGCGATGCAGTATTTATCTATCATTTTCCTCAGTCATTTTACCGGCCCCTTGCCTTCCTCCCCTTCCGCCTCTATAATAAGGAAGGAAACCCATCGACCATTCATCAGTGAGGAATCTCAACTCAATGAGCCAGCCATTCAAGCTCTACCGCCTGCAGCAGCTAGACACCCAGATCGATATTTCACGGGCTCGTTTACGAGAAATTGAGGCTCTCATCAACGATGATACCGAACTGCGGAAATCCCTGGAAGAAGCGGAAAGCGCGCAACAGACATTGCACGGTGCAAGAAAAGAAGTTCAGAAAGCGGATTATGAAACGGCCCAGCTGAGGGTGAAGATTGAACAGACGGACGCCTCACTTTACGGCGGGAAAATACGCAATCCCAAGGAGCTGCAGGATCTGCAGAATGAGCTGGCGGCGTTGAAACGCCACATGGTCGTATTGGAAGACAGGCAGCTGGAGAGCATGTACGGAGAAGAGCAGGCAACCGAGGTCAGTGAAGCAGCTGCAAACGCTCTCCAGCAGCAAAGAGACCGCCGGGAAACGAAGCTGGCTTTGCTGCGAGCAGAACAAAAACGGTTGGAGAATGACCTGGTTCACCTCGAGGAAGAACGGGTGGTAGGAGTTGGCTCAATTGAAGGTGTGGATTACCAGCTTTACGAACAGCTGAGGCGCGACCGCAGGGGAGTTGCGGTAGCGCGGGTTAGCGATCGCGCCTGCTCCGCTTGCGGCACGACTTTAAACGCCATGCTCCTGCAAGCAGCCAGGTCTCAAAACGAAGTCCACCGCTGCGATGCATGCGGGCGCATTCTTTACGTCGGATAACATGTGGGAATCCCTCCAGTATCTGGATTTTAATGGTTTTTCTTTTTGGATTGGGTTCCTGGCCGGTTTCATTTTCCTATTGATCACCAAAAAAATAAGGACCTGGCTGCGCAGCCGGCCGGAAGGGGAAATGGTGGAAAAGAAATCACCCGGGATCGATCCAAAGCTAGCGGATATCCTGCGCCTGAACAACGATACTCTCCAATATGCACAAAGCTGGCATATTGCTGCTAGCATGTTTCCACTGGATGAAATCCTGGTCGAGCCGCGCCTGCTGGCTCCACCGGTCTCCCCTGATAAGGACCCTGCTGACTCGCGTACGGATATCACCGACTGGGCCATTCCATACATGCCTGATTGGCCTGAGATGGGATCGATGCTCGGCGCGCCGACTCTTTCACTGGCTGAAGGGTTCCTGGAAGGGTGTAATATAGCCATTACCGGACAGCCCGGCACTGGAAAAACCACTGCATTGGCCTGGTTGGCGATCCAGGTGATTCGAAAAAGCACCGGGTTCCAGGAATTTGAAGACAGTATCCCGATCCTGGTGCGCCCCGGCGACCTGGCTCTCCCCCGGGACGAAACAAAAAACCTGCTGGCGCCGCTGCTGCAAGCTGTCACAGGATTCAGCTCACCTGGAACCCGTAAACATTTAGCCAGCACCTTGCCTGCGCTTTTTGAGAACGGCTGTGCGCTGTTGATACTCGACGGTCTGGACGAGCTTCCGCCACTGCAGGTGAATCCGTATGTGGAATACCTGAATGCGGTAAGAGAGAGCTACCCGAAAATCCGGATGGCGGTATCCGCTTCACCGGATTACCTGGCCGGTCTCTACGGACTGGATTTCTTTCCTTTTACACTGGCTGCCTGGAGCCGGGCTCGCCGGCAGGAATTCACCAGCCGCTGGAGCCGTGCATGGTCGAAATCGATCGCTGAAGTAAAAAACAGCTCGAAAAAAACAACCGATCCCTGGCTGCTGCAGGGCTGGTTGGCGAACGAAATCACCCCGCATTCTCCCCTTGAGCTTACCTTGCGGACCTGGGCGGCTTTCGCTGGCGATGCCCTGGGAGCGCAGCCGGATGATGCGATCGAAGCACACCTGCGGCGGCTGACCTGCAAGTTACAACCCCGCATACGCCCGGCGCTGGAACACATGGCGCTGCAGATGGTGCACTACATGCAGCCAATTATCCCGAGGGAGGAGGCTGAAGCCTGGTTATCCGGGTCCAGTTCAGCTCCACTCAGCTCGAAGAGCAATAACAGGGAGCAGGCTGCCATCCCCACTGGACACAGGGGGGGTGATAAGGAGTCGGTCAAGGCGCCCGGTTCCATGCCGGACCTGATCGAAGGTGGGATCGTCACTGAATACGCTGGTGGGCGAGTCGGAATATGCCATACTGTAATCGCAGGATACCTGGCTGGGGAAGCGCTGCGGCGGTCTGGTGAGGGTTCCCAACTGGTCCTACAGCCGGATTGGTGCGGAAAATCCCTGGCTTTGAAACGGTATTGTTCTGGCGAGGCTGATCTCGATTTTATTGACGGCATCCTGCAGACAGAGAGTGCGGATATCCTGCTCAAAGGCTTGCTGACCACTGCCCGCTGGCTGAAGGACGCCCCTCAAAGCGTAAATTGGGTGAAGAAAGTAATGAGCCAGCTGGCAGCTTGCCTGCAGAAAGAACAACTGCCCTTCAGCCTCAAAGGAAGGGCATTATCCGCCCTGGTGCTTTCCGGAAATGCGACTGTCCAGGTTTTATTTCGGAAAATGCTCGATTCACCACACAATGAAATCCGGCAGCTCGGAATTCTGGGCAGCGGTATGCAGCGAGACCAACGGGCGAGTCCCCAGCTCAAGGGGTTGTTGTCCGACCGTTCGCCTCATCTCCGCAACGCGGCCGTGCTGTCGCTGGTTGCTATCCACGATAACGCCTCCCTGGATGCCGTAGCCGAGGCGTTACTGCACGGCGATGAAGCTTTACGCAGGGCTTGTGCAGAAGCATTATCCAATGACCCGGAGGAAGGTTTTCCGACCTTAGAAGAAGGCAGCAGCCATCCTGACCCACTTGTACGCAGGTCAGTCGTTTTCGGATTGAGGCGGGTCAAGCAGGAATGGACCATCAAAATCCTTCAAAGGATCAGGGATGACGACACAAAGTGGGTTGTTAAAGATGCTGCTGCCCAGGTCCTGGGAGAATTCGACCAGCTTGACCCGCGTATACCTCATCCGCTCCCAGCCGTCACTCAGCTGCCCTGGTTGATTGGATTTGCGGCAGATCGCAATATGGTTGTACCTGCCGGAAAGGCAGCTGTTGATTTAATTCACAAGGCGCTCAAAGAGGGGAATGAAGAACAGCTCTTATCTGCGCTGCATTATCTAGGATTCAGGGGGGATGAGGGTTCGATCGCACCGGTTTACCAAGTATATTTTACAAGCAAAGGCGAGAAGCGCGAGATCGCCTCGCTCGCTCTGCAGCGCCTGGCGAGCACCGGGGTATCTCTGCCATCTCCCGCCTATTTTGGGATGGCATGAATTAACCAGTTGTTCCCATTATTCGGAAAATTACAGCCTGCGAATCTAATCCATCAAATTGAACCAGCTTATTCTGGCTGGTCGCACCAGATATTATATGAATGCTGGAAGGGGGAACCTGCACCACGGCAGCCAGGAATTCGATCAAGGCCTGGTTTGCCTTTCCACTCTCAGGAACTGCCTTGAGGCGGATCCGCAGCCTGCCGTCAGCCTGCAATCCCAGGATTTCGTTTTTCCTGGACCGCGGCAGGACGCGCACCGCCAACGCATCACCCCTGCTCACCGGGAATACAGAAAATTACGCAGCAGCGACGAAATGACCTGGATCAGGACCACCAGCACGATGGGACTGAAATCCAGTCCTCCAACTGGCTTGATGACCTTGCGAATTGGCCTAAGCAGCGGCTCAACAATCTTATCCAGGACCACGCGCACCCTGTTCCACGGGGGTACAAAATAAGAAAGGATGATATCGATTAACACCACCAGGATCAGCAGCTGAGCCAACCGGTAGATGATTTCTGCAAGAATGACCATGATGACCTTTTAGTATGTGGGTCGTGAGCCAAAGATAGCCGTACCGATACGCACAATTGTAGCACCTTCCGCAATGGCGGCTTCAAAATCCCCGCTCATCCCCATCGAGAGATCATCGAACCTGGCATCCGAAATGCTATGTTCCAAGAATTGGCTGAATTTGCGCAGCCGGTGAAAAAATGGACGGGAATCTTCGGGATTCGATGAATAGGGAGCCATGGTCATCAGACCCTGGACGTGCAGATTTGAGTAGCCAGTAATTGACCTGATGAGCGGAATCAAACTTTCCCAACCCTGCTCATCCCAGGCTGGCAAGCCAAATTTGCTCACTTCTCCGCTCACATTGCATTCCAGGAACGCAGTCGGTTTACGATCGATCTCTGCGGAGAAGCTGTCCAGCCGGCGCGCCAGTTTTTCACTGTCCAGGGAATGCAGGGTGTCGAAATACTGGCACACCTGGCGTGCTTTCCTGCTCTGCACGTGCCCGATCATGTGCCACTCTACCCCGGACAATTTAAGCGATTCGATCTTTGCCACTCCCTCCTCAACGTAGTTCTCCCCGAATAACCTTGCTCCAGCTACAAATGCTTCCTGGACCACCTCTAGCGGATGTCCTTTGGTCACTACCACGATCTTGATGGCGGCCGAATCGCGTCCGGCAGCCTCGGCTGCGAATGCTATCCTTTTTCTTACCGCTTGGTAATTTTCCAGAATTCTCGTCTTTTCCACTCTTCGGCCCTATCCATCAGATCGGTTTGATGATCTCTATACTTCCACGCAATCCAGACCTCACAGGTTTAAGAAAACTCTGGCACTGGAAAAACACCAGTGTAAACTCCGTACACCAGGCCCTGCAAAGTACACAGGACTTTGACAGGCCTGTGAGGTCTTAAAGACGCTTGTCATTCCGGCAGGGCGATCAAGGCGCCGAACCTCCCCGTTCGACCATTTTCAGCTCGATGCGAATACCAGTCGCTGGTATGGCAGGCGGTACATAAGCTGCAAAGCTCGACCTGCTGCACGCCCTCCTGGCGCAGGATCAACCTGTTTGCCTCCCACAAATCGAATTTTACTCCAGGTGCGGGCTGGTCAGCCTCGACTGGAATTAAAAGGCTCTCCGCATGCTCTCCGAACGCAGCCCGGACCTGCGCCGCGACTTCGGCTCCCACCGGGTAATGGTGTGCCGCGATGGACGGCCCGATACCCGTAATGATCTCCTCCGGCTGGCTGCCAAAAGCTTCCACCATCGTCCTGACAGCATTGCCTGCAGTACGCTTGATGGTACCCATCCAACCTGCATGTGCCAGGCCGACGACTCGCTTGCGAGGGTCATACAAATAGACGGGCACGCAGTCGGCGAAGCGCATGAACAACGTCACACCTGGCCTGTCCGTCAGAATGGCGTCAGCCTGTTGTATCTCCTGGCTTGGTGTGCGCGGCCCATCCGCCACCACCACCTGGTCGCTGTGAACCTGCCAGACGTCGAATTGGCTGTCAAACCTTAATTGAAGTGCTGCAAATGCCCGCTGCCGGTTCTCAAACACCCGGGTGGAGTCGTCGCCAACCGTGCCACCCAGGTTCAAGGATGCCCAGGGAGAAGGGCTGGATCCCCCCTGCCGGGCCAGAGCAGCATGGATCACACCGTGCGCTTCGAAAGAAGGAAAGCGGTAATACTTCAGTCCGTCCGAATGGTAAAAAGGCATGGTTCAGGCGGCAATTTTGCTGACAGCCCTGCGTTTATTTTCGAGGTATTTGCGGGTCTCCGCCATCGATTCTTCCAGCATCGGGATGCCAAACCAGGCGGTGAAGAAACCGAACATCCCACCCGTCAAAATCCGCAGGTAGACCGTGCTCTCGCGGTAAGGGATAAATCCAAGTGGAGGTTGACTGAACAGCTGGCTGAATCCATCAACAGCGATGGGCAGGATTCCAAACGCCAGCCACAGATACCAGGGCAGCTGTGGTAAACGCCTTCCGCTGAGGACGAACACCACCGAAAACAACACGATACCCAGGTAGATCGCCACGTCGCGCTGGCACAGGGCTACTTTAAAACCCACATCCGGGTCTCCGACGTAATCCTCGGCCGCGAAAATTTCCCGGGCATTATTCCCTTCACTCAATCCTGTAGCCTGGTTGAAAGTGAGCAGACCTTCAAATCCAGCCGCCTGCCTGGGGTAGATCGCCTGCTCTCCGAAGAGAAAGAAGGAGCGGTAGGCAAGCTCATGGCAAACCAGCTTGTAAGAGCGGTAAATTAACTTTGCAGGCGTCTCCAGTCCGGCCTGCATCAGAACAGGCGCCAGGAACGGCAGTCCGACATAGACCAGGACAAAGATATTAATCACCGCCAGGTAGTGGCGTGAAATCCAGTAAGAAATGCGATCCGCATCGGTCCATTTTCCACCGGGGCGCACTGCAGGCTGGTATGATGGGGATTCCAATTTTGCGATCTGGTTCTGGCGGTCAGTTGCCGCACCCAGGGTCATCTGCAGCTCCGACCGGCTGATGGGTGCTTTCAGCTTGTAAGGTCCAATTTCGACAACAGGGATTTCGAGGGCGAATTTTTCCGACAGCTCAGAATTGGAATCAATATCGATTTCCACCAATTCATGCGGAAATTCAGCCCTCAAATCCTGCAGATCCCGCTTCACAGCCTCGCACAGTTGGCAGCCTTCCCTAGTAAATAATGTCACATATATCATTCAGACACTCCAACCTTATCCAGGTATTCATTAAATTGTTCCCCGCTTAAGAAACCAATATGCCGCATCCGGATAATCCCATCGTGATCAATAAAAAAGGTGTTCGGAAGCTGTACCACCTTATAAAGCCTTGAGACCTGGCCTTCTTCATCGAGCAAAATGGGATAAGTGATATCCAGCTGCGTAATGAAATCCTGGATTTCACCAGGCGATTGCTCCAGGTTTATCCCCAGGACCACCAGGTCCGGCTCTTTCTGCCGGTAAATATTCTGGAACTCTGGCATCTCCGTCCTACACGGGATGCACCAGGTAGCCCAGAAATTCAGGACTACCAGCCTGCCTTTCAGGTCCGATAATTTGACCGGATTTCCGGATAAATCATCGAGAACAAAATCTGGTGCGGGACTGCCGATTTCAAAAGACGCAGCTCCGCTCTGGGTCCCGCTTGCTGACCTGGATAGGAGAGAGCGGACATCCAGCACTCCGATGATATCCAGCAGCAGGAATCCCGCTACTGTTCCTGCCAGGAAACCTGAAATGATGAACAGCCAGGGTTTCTTGCTTGTGGGCTGGCTCACGGGAATTCAGGCACCAGGGGTGGGTTGTGTCTCTTCTGGTTTTTTGCCCAGTATTGGAGCAGGCTGGGATTCTACCAACACAGGTGGTTTGATGCGAATCGCCATCACGAGTGCGATCGGAAACAGACTGGCGCCAAAGAACCACCAATCGAAAAAATTGCGCCCTTTTCGGTAGGCGATGACTGCCGGGATAATCCCCAACACAATCAACCCCGCCAGTACGATCAGAAGGACGCGGCCGAGAGAGAGCTCATCATAAGCGCCGAAGAAGGACCCCAGGCCAGCCAATTGGGCGTAGCGTCCAGAAAACAGCAGGGCGCCCACGATAATCAGCAGCACGCCCATTGCCACTTCGATATAATGCGACGTCTTGCGGTAGCGGCGAATCAGCAGAGTGACCAGGGCTATCTGGGTGGAGGCCACCAGGAATGGAATTGCCAGCCCGGCAGAATAGACCGAAAGCAGCAAGGCCCCCTGTGTCAATGAACCGCCGTTTAGCGACAGCGTCAAAATTGCACCGAGGATCGGGCCGACGCAAGGAGACCAGCCTGCGGAGAAGAATATGCCCATCAGGAATGATGCCAGGTACCCACGACGTCGGTCTGGGGTGGTTTGCGGCCGAAGGTCGTATTCCAGGAAAGGTATGCGATAAATGCCCGTCATATGG